>ULVN01044381.1_pt1 | contig 27100 bp, 38 predicted proteins | sample 1959491 | NCBI WGS metagenome assembly ULVN01 (sample SAMEA4835787, study PRJEB28245) | human gut metagenome | biome: gut microbiome; material: fecal sample | place: Denmark | collected 2008 | reverse complement strand
ATCTTGAACTTGACTTCTTGACTTTTGGTAAAAAGGAGAAATAAATTTGAGAAGAGCAAACGGAGAAGGTTCAATTTTTAAGTTAAGCGGAAAACGGAGAAAACCCTGGGCCGTTAGAATCACGGTTGGCTATGAAGAGAATGGAAAACAGATATATAAGTATGTTGGATATTATCAAACTAAAACGGAAGCAAAAACGGCTGTTCGGGAATATCTTGTCAATCCATTCAATTTGGATCACAAAAGCACTAAACTCAAAGACGTATATGATAAATGGTCAGACCAAAGTCAACTAGCGCAAACAACTATGCGGAGTTATGATTCCGCTTTCAATCAAGCGAAACAGCTTCACAATATGAGTATGCGAGATATTAAAGCGGCACACTTAGAAGCTGCCATGGATCAAATGAAACCGCACATGCGCAGCGTGTTCAAGAATGCAATGGGGAAAGTATATACATATGCTATTAAGCATGAAATTGTTGATAAAGACCTTATAAGCTTGATCTCAATAAAAACTATTGCGGAAACAAAAGAGAAAACGCCATTTACATTGGCCGAGATTGACAAGCTCAAATCTTTCAAACATCCATTAAATGATACCGTCTTTATATTGCTTTATACCGGTCTTAGAATTAATGAACTGCTTGAGATCAAATGCGAAAATGTTCACTTAGATAAAAAGTGCATGACTGGTGGGAAAAAGACAAAAGCCGGTCAAAATAGAATTATCCCACTCCATGATGAAATCATTCCTCTAATTAAGGCTAGATATAATCAAGGACATAAATATCTAATAACCAAAGATAATAAGAAAGTTGGATATGCTACATATAGAATAAGTTATTGGAATAAAATGACTTTCGCGCTCGGATTTAAACATACACCACATGACACTCGACATACTTTCACAACTTTCGCTGATCGATGTGGAATGAACAAAGTTGCATTGAAGAGAATCCTAGGCCATAGCCTCAGTGATATAACAGATCATTATACACATAAAGATATTGAGGAATTATTGAAAGAGATCAACAAGCTTGAATATTAAAAGAGGACCCTCACGGGTCCTCTCTTTATTTTGAAACTCCGGGCTAACTTACTTTTCGATGTCCTCACTATCTACTTTTTCAATTCGTGATATCTACTTGTTCGATGTTTGAGGTGGGATCTACTTTTCAGTTTATTTCGTTTGTTTCATTTGATATATTTATTATAACAAGTATACCTTAAGTTGTATGCTGACAAAATACACAAGATTGACCAAAACTTCTTAGTTATTTTGTATATTAAATGTATATTACAGATTGAAAATCATAGGCTTTTATGCATACTCAAAATGCTTGTATATCAAAGCTTTGCTTGATTTTATGCATTTTTAGAACTTTCCCAACAAAATATTAAAAGACTGATATATCAAGCTTTTTCTATTGATTTGTATATTGCACGTACATTATAGAATAAAAAATGATTCAAGGCTTTTCATTGTACAAACTACAACTATCGGTGTATAATATATTTATAAGGTTGATTGAGACCTTAAAAACTATATGAGGTGATAAATAATGATTGAAGCTTTTTACACGGGCGGAGGAATATGGATTGCCCAAACTTATCTTGATGAACATAATATGACTTATGCAGTCGTGAGCTCTGAAGCTCCAGAATATCTCACGATATATCGTGAGAATGATGAAAGGTATTTGCCTGAAGATATGATTTTGGGCATGCTCGGTAAAAATATGAGTATTGAATATAAAATTTTACATGATCGAATGTTATCTAAATTAGAAACCCTCATTGATTGAGGGTTTTTCTTGACATTTTGAGCATTATATTGTACATTATTATGTAGAAACGATATGATAATAAAGGAGGTGTTAATGTGGAAATTTTACCCATTACAGAAATGAGAAACACACAAAAAATCAGTGAGTTATGCTCCAAAGAACCGGTATTCATTACGAAGAATGGTTCCGGACATCTTGTGATCCAATCGCATGAAGAGTACAACAGAAAAGAGGAAGAGCTTGAGCTTTGCAGAATGATCTTAGAAGCTGAAAGAGACCAACTAGAGAACGGAAATAAGATGCAAGACTTTGATGAGTTTGCAGCTGAGGTGAGGAAAAAATATGGAATACAATCTTAAAATCCTACCTCGTGCAAAAGGTGATCTAAACACTATATTTGATTTTATCTTTAAAGACGCACTCGAAGAATCAATAGCCCAAGGTGTTATTGATGACATTTTAAGATCAATTGGAACTCTCAAAACTTTTCCAAGACGTTGGCCAGATTTTGAAGGTTTTCCAGGATACCGTCAAATGTTTGTTGGAAAATATAAAGTAATTTATAAAATTGAGAGTGACTTGATTCAGATCGTCAGAGTCAAACATACGTCACAATATCAATAAAGGAGAAATCATGGAAAATAGATGGGAAACATTTACCCTACTTTTATCGCTTAAAGCTTTATTAGAAAGTGATAACACGGAAAAAGCTTTAGAGGTTATTGATAACGTGATCGTTGAGATGAAAAAATAAGGGACCCTTGCGGGTCCTTATTTTGACTTTACTGCTCTATCATATTGCCTTTTTAACCAGTTATCAAAACCTCTCTGTGTTTTGTAATTGCCACAAAGAACATATTTATAATCCGTATTCTTTTTTACTGAAACACATGGAACAATGAAACCATCTAATAATAAAGAATAAATACAAGTATCATCTTCTATATATTTTGTATTTACAATAAACTCTCCAAGCTCGATCATCTTTGGAACTTCATTTGAATTTCTTCCATCTAATACTTTCATAATCATTTCCTCTGTTTATATTTCATTTGATATATTTATTATATCGAGTACAACTAAAATTGTATGCTGACATAATAGCTAGAATTTCGGGAAAATATTGTGCAGTTTTATACAATTATAAGTGTATAGCTTTAAAAAGCCCATATTTCTTGTTTTTAGAGCTTTTACTATTTAGATAGAGAAATGCTCACTCGAATAAATAAAATTTGAATTTGATATAGATATGAAGAAAAGAGGAAGCCTCTGCTCCCTCTTTTTGTGTCTATTTCTTTCTTCTACCTCCTAAAGGAATTTCGATCGCTTCCTCTACTGTCCAACCATTCCGATTTACACGATCATATAAGGTTGGCCAAGGCATTTCCAGCTCTTTGGCCCATTCTCTGATGGATTTTGTTTCGCCATCATATGTGAGCTCCGTGAGCTTCAAATTCGGCTTTTTATTTCTAGCCTTATGTTTTTCCTTAGGCTCTTCAGAAACTTCCTCAGATTCAGTCTGAGGCTCTTCTGTGATAGTCTCGTGATCTTCAATAACAGTCTGCATTGCGCCATCAATAGTTTCACCACATGCAACTCTTGCTTCGATTTCTTCAGCTTCTTCAGATGTAAATTCTTCTTCTGCTGCATTTTCTACAGCTAGGATTCTTTCAATTACTGCGGATTTTGCTTCTTTTAAAGCTGTTCTTGTTTTATTACAAGCAACTTTTATTCCAAGTTCATCAGCTCTCATAATAAGTGTTCTTCCTGTCATTGAATATAATTTGTCTTCTCTTGTCATTTTATTTTCCTCCATTTGGTTTTACTTGGTTGTTCTTACATTATTTATTATACAACAAAAGTTGTATTTCGGGAGCCCCTAAAATGAAATTTTTTCAAAAAAACTTTTAGGGGATCCTTTATACAAGAGGGCTTTCGCTCTCTTATTTGTATTGAATAAATGGGTTTCCACAGTCTTCGCAAATTGCATTAATTGTATGAACACTATAGAATTTTGTTTTACAACACGGACACATATAATATTTGTATTTTGATTTGGTAGTTGATTGACCCCTTTTCATTTTTGGAGCTCTTGCTAAATCAAAGCCTTTAATTTTAATATTTTCGTCAATCCATGTTGAAAGCTCTTCACTTAAGCTTGTTTTTGACCAACCAACATTCCCCATTTTTTCAATTACAAGGCCATGAGCTTCAGCGGTCTCTTTAAATTTTTTATTATGATAACGACCGTTTGCGCTTGTATCTTGAATTTCTTTGTGGATGTTATCAAGATGAACCATTTCATGAATCAATGTCCCGCAGATTTCTTTGACATCTCTATTCAAGTGCTCTGCACAAATATTAATCTCATAAAATTCTTCATCACTTGATTTCCAGATTTTCTGAGTTGTACACCAGCCATATGCACTACTTGTTGAATCTGGTAAAACCGTGATGATCGGTTTTTCAAGTTCATTATTAAATAAGTGAGCATTGAATGTATCAAAAAGTTCCTCAAGATTTTTTACTGTTTCATAATATTTTTTAGTCATAATTTTGATCTCCTTTACTTGTTTCATTTGATATATTTATTATACACCTAAAGTTGTACTTTGCGAGCCCCTTTTTTGAAAAAATTTTGTACGGAATAAAAAAGTTTTTCTGTGTACTTTGTACAACTATCAGTGTATAATAATATATGTAAGTTACTTTTAAGGAGGAAATTAAAATGAATATTGATAAAATTTCCAAAGACTTAAATTATATATTAGAAACTAAAAAGGCCATTGATCTAATATATCAATCGAAAATGATTACCAAAAAGCAGTATGATAATATGCTTGAAGAATTAGCAAAACCATATAAATAAAATTTTTTCATATTTTCTACAACTTTTAGTGTACAAACTCCAACTAAAGGTGTATAATAATATATGTAAGGTTGATTAAAACTAAAGGAGAGATAACATTGAAAGAATGTTCAAAGCTTTTAATTGAGATTGTTAGTTTATTTGAGGAGTATGAATTTGAATATGCAATCACTGAAAATGGCCACGTTCAAATTGATCTTGGTGGAGAATTTTTCAATGTTGATAAAACTGATGTTGACGGATTAAAAGAGTTGCTTGAAGATATTCAATCTTGGTAAAAATGAGGGGCTACGGCCCCTTGATAATAAAGGGGAAATTGAAATGAAATTTAAGATCGGTAAAGTAGTAATAACTAGAAGCGTAAATGCAAAAATTAGTGAAAGTATTGAGTTTTCCAAATTCATTCTTGAATCAATTGCAAAATATCGCAATTGTAACTGGGGAGATCTTGATAAAGATGATTGGAAAATGAATGATGATGCAACCAAAAATGGTGACGATAGAATTTTCGCCAGATATAATAATGAAGAAGGCGATATTTATATCATTACCGAATATGATCGTTCAGCAACTACCATTTTATTTACATATGAATATTAAGGAGGAAATCATGACGAAAAAATTAAAAGAAATGCGGCAGGCCAAAGGTCTGTCGCAATCTCAGTTGGCTGAAAAAACCGGTTTAAACGTACGAACCTTGCAGCATTATGAGCAAGGGTCAAAGGTTTTCGATCATGCGCGGATTGATACAATTCTCCGTGTATGTTTGGCATTGGATTGTAAATTCGAGGATGTCATTGAAAATCAAGAATACCTTGATTTGATTAAACGATATGAAGATTCTTGAAATTTGCATGGGTTACACTGACAAAATAAAAAGGACCTTGTCGGTCCTTTTTTATTTTGTTATATGTATATTCCTTTTGATTTTAAAAACCAAGCCATATTCTCCTTTATAATTTAATGACTTTTGCCATGGTTCCTTTTGTTAATACTTGTCTAAAATCTTTTAACCATTCTTCTGCATCTTTTTTTCTTTTAAATTTTACAGTGTCTATGATTGCTTTTGTTTTGTCGTTCGATAATTCAATACTATACATGCCATATCCTCACTTTCTGCCATCGTAACCTCCGTGGTGGGATAATTATTTTTATTTATTAAGTTCTGTTTGATTATGGTTTAATTATACCACTAAAGCTGTAGTTTGTACATAGAAAAAATGCACAAACCTTTGATATAAGATTTGTGCATTTTTACATTAGAAAGGGTGAAATAAAATAAAACAAAGCAACTGCTGTACCTGCTCATCTAAATTATAGCACAATAGCAATTTTTTGTAAATACTTACGACTGACCAATTTTAGATTTTAATACAGTAATTTCAAGGATATTGTTGGCCTCAAGATCGGCGTTGGTGTGGATTTCTACCGGTGTCTTGGATGTGTCTAATAAATAGTCATATTCTTCTGTAAGCATAATGCCATTGACATTAACGAATAAAATGTCTGTGCTACTGTAGGTATAGCCCGACATATCAAGTGGAAATACACCGTTATTGCTGCCCATGTTCACGACCTTGTGGTATTTATCCACATATGTGTTAACCTGTAACTGATTAGTCAATGTTGAAAACCAGTCGTCGAATTGTGCTTCTTGCTGAGCCTGCCATGCCTTCATGGTATTCAATTGCTGTTCATATGCTTCCTGATATTGCAAAAATAACTCGCTTGTGTCTACCTGCGTAATTACACCTGTAACCCAACCGCATACCGTGTTATCGGCCCTGACGTCGAAAATATCTACTTGACTAATGGTCGTTGCGCCTTTGGCCACATAAACATAAGCCAATACGAGCTCATCCATTGTGGTCGTGTGTCGCGGTACTGGTTTTGTCGGTGTGGCCGCTGCCGTTCCAGTGACTTCCACAATAGTAGCAGTTCTTGCTGAATGATTAAATTGCACTACTATTGCGCTATATCTATTTAACGTCGCGTGAGAAGCGGCTAACGTAATGTCTTTTTTGGCATCATTCTTTAGCCATTTACTACCCACTATTGCCCGACCTGCACCAACCTCAACCGTCATGTCTGTTTTTGCTTTTACGATCATGGCATCGTCTATTGATTCATAAACGCCATCGGTAATAAGCCCTTCAAACATGTTCCCCAACTGTTCGGACGTATACACCCGATCATAGCTGCCGTCAGACTGCTTTACCGCATTATAAAAACCGTATGTTATAGCCATACATTACACCTCCTGTGAATTAAATGCTGGTATTGTGTATGTCCCCGTATCGTCTTCACTTTCAATAATTTCAGTAATTCGAGGCGCCGCTTCAATACCATATTCGTTAATGACTTCCACCACATCGCCCAAAAAGTAATCTACACCTAGCGTATAATTAGTGGACGGTTCCACCTCGCCTGAAATGCTTTCAGTTATGGAATTTTCCGCGTTGCTTAACGTTTCGTTGCCTTCCTCTTCTAGCATTGTTTTATATTCGGCGTCGGTGATCTCGCCGCCATTACTGGACGAATTTCTGGAATCGACAAAAATTTCATATCTGTCAAGACCGCTGGCTGTTCCAACCGTCACTGTTTTTCGTGCGGTCCCTTCACCTTCACCGGCCACTAATGCGACACTTTTATAATTCGTTCTATCGAATTGATAGTCCGTACTCAATAAGTTATCGAATTCCGGAGAAAAAACGACATATGGCAAGTCTGTCTGATTGTATGAGCGGTCTACACCTTTATACAATTCAAAGAAAAACAGAGTACCCTTGATATAAATATCCCAGCCAATGCCGTATGCCATGCACACATCGGCCAGGAATTCGGCTACATTTGTGCCGGTGACCTGTTTACTGATGGTTTCTGTGAATCCTTTTTCATCCCCCAACATTAAACCTGGAATAACTCTGGCAAACGGTGAGGAATTTTGGCCACCGTTTTTGGCGACAATATTCTGCAATGCCGTTTCTAATTTGCCGCTTAGATTGGTCTGAGTCCAGACAATGCGACGCGCCAAAAGAGATTTCAAGCATCTGCCAGTAACAACTAAATAGTTGCCCTCTTCAACGCTTGTCGTGATCTGAATTTTTTCAATAATCATAACATTTTTGAATATTTTTTTGCCGTCTACTTCTGATATATCCTTATCACGCACACAATAATAATCTTCCTGCAACATCATAATATTTTCTCTGGTCGCCGGTAGATACAATTCAAAGTCGCCAGGCGTGAAATAGCGGGTTGTCCAGATAACACTTTTATAGTCATCACAAACACCGACAAACGCCTTACTTTTGTTAAGTACATATATGTCCATGATTTATACCCCCTCAAATTCGTCTACATGGGTGATACTGCAAAAAATATTCTCTGGAAATTCATCAGCGTCCGCTGAAAAAATGTTATCACCGGGTAACAACTGGAACCATTTTGAACCAATATCCATGTTATTGATGATATTTGACCGCGTACCGTCATGGATAAGGATAACGCTTTTTTGCGTTTTGTTGGTGTTTATGATAATTTCATCGCCTTCGGCCAGCTCAACACTTAATTTAAAATATTCGTTCGTGCTAATATTATAAACCTGTGGGTTTAATGCCTGGCCTGTTGCTTTCATATTGATGATAATACCGTTTTCAATTTCTCCAGCGTTGCTGACCGTTTGCATGGCACCACGTTCCATCACGGAAAATGGACCACCCTCAGCGGTATATGCAAATGGGAACACAAATGCGGCACTTACCGATGCAAATTCAATAAATGAATTGTTTATCGATTTGAAATAAGGTTGTGGGCATAAAATGGAAATTTGCATTTTCTGTTTAATCTCAAACATTGCAATTTGCATACTTTCCACATAACCGTCAATATACACATCCCGGCTTGAATTCTTGTAATAGAATTTCACATATTTTCGCGTCTTAACGTATTTGTAAAGGTTAATGCGGTTTGTCTCGCAATCTCCTTCAATTGTCAAATAAATAACAACGTTTCTTTCATTTGCGCTGGCACTATTGAAGCGGGTGCCGTCCATGCTTGCTATTTTTGTCGTATTAATAATCGCGTTGGGCGGCTGTAAGCCATCAATTTGATAGACTATGTAGTTCGGGTTGTTAGTAAGTTCTAACTTTTCACCATATTCATTTTCAATCCAACATTGATACACAGCTTACACCCCCTTTGCAAAATTTAACTGATTTTTAGTTTGTCTGTAGATTTCCAGACGGCTCAATGATTTTGGACTGTTGTTGGTCTGATAAAAATTGTAAGTATTATTCACCTGTGTTGATTTGCCTGTCTGACCGGCTGTACCTGAACCGTTTCCGACTGCATTTCGTGCAGCACTCACACCGGCACTGATCACCGGCATTTTTACGTCCGTATTAAGCTCATCATTCATAGCCTGCACAGCCTGCTGACCTAAAATCTGAGCCTGTTTAATTGCTACTTTTGACATATCGGCAATTTTATTTGCAAAACCTAAAACAAACCAGCGGCCACTCTTTGCCGTCTCTCTGGATGGTGAACCTTCTTTGATGGCAGAACTTAAAGCGTTAAGAGCTTTTTTGCCTAAATCCCAAGCAGTATCCCATAGACTTGAGGCCATGCCTGCCATACCGTTTATGAATCCTGAAACAAAATTACTACCGGTGTTGTCTGCACTGACTGAAGCCATACCGCTTTTTGCGTCTTCAGCACGATTTTTACCCGGCGTGTATGTGTCAATAGACTTAACACCACTATTGAATTCACCAGTTTTTTTGGCACCAGTCGAATTCGTATTAGCAGAATTTAAACCGCTGTTCAAGCTTGACGACAAATTAACACCGGCACTCTGAACTATACCGCTCTGAGAATTTGCGCCTCCAGCGTACTGTGAACCTTTTGTAGAACCTGTATCCTTTGTGTTTGCGCTACCTAACCCGGTATTTAAGCTGGACGACAATGTTTTGCCAGTTTCAAGGCTCATTTTGACCGTACCGGCGGCACCGTCTTTAAACTGTGTCGCTTTGTCTTTACCGGTCTCATTTGTGTCGGCAGATGCTAACCCTGTATTCTGGCTAGTCGCTATGAGTGCGCCAGCGGTTTCATTATATTTTGCAGTACTCTCTAAACCTTTGGCAGCAGATGTACCGGCATTTTTGCCCGACTCGCTTGCTTCTGGCGGTAACTTATCTAATTCGGCTTTTGACTTCTTGACCATCTCAGCTGCCTGATCAACCATCGCCTGAGTTACACCTGGTGTATTGTCATCAATCGCTTGCTTTAACGACTCATAGTTTTGCTGCATGTTCTTGACCTGACGTTCAAGACTGGCTTTTGTACCGTTTTCGGCTGTAATGAAATTAGTCTGCATGTTTTGCAGTGCGTCCTGAATTTTAGCAGCATCTCCACTAATGATTGCGGCAGATAAACCTTCGTAATTCTGGATGGTCGTGTTATATCCAACATAAGCAGATTCAGCATCTTCCACGCCTTTTTTCGCTTTTTCATAAGAGTCTTTAGCCGTCTCATTCTGTTCAATAAGTTTGTGATGAAAATTATAATAAGTTGCGGCCGCTTCTGGACTTTCTTTTAAAAACTCGTCGTATTCAGCCATGATCTTATTGGCTTCATCTTTTGTCTCATTGTATTTCTCTTCTGCCGACTTTAAGGCTTCCAGACTTGACTGATAGGTGCTAAGTGCTTCACTTCGTTTTTGGATGGCCTCAGTGTATGCTGATTCATTAGCATTTAATGTAGCTTCAGCCTGCTTCTTCTGAATAATCTGGTCAATGCTGTCACCCAATTCACCGTTTGACTCAATAATCTCCCAAATCTTATCTTTTTCAAGACCTAAAGCATTGGCCAATTCTGTCACGATAAAATTTGCCCGGTCTTCATAGCCTCTTTTTACCTTGCCATTAGAATCAATCAACCCATTTAATTCTGATTTAAGCTCGTTCAAATGGTTATATTCAGATGTAACGGCGGCTGTTGCCTGTCTGCGAGCCTGATCAGTATCTTCATAAGCGGTTTTTAAATCTTTCGCATTTTTGATAGATTCTTTTTGCGCTTCCGACAATCCATATTCAGCTTGAATAGCTTCTGTCTGTTTGTCTGAATAATGTTTCATGGCAAGTGTTACGCCGACGATAGCCGCACCAACCGCCACAAATGGTAAAGCGGTTAATGCTGCATTCAATAATGTTGACTGAGCGGCTGCAGCAGTTATGGACACTTTCAATGATTTGAATGTATCAATCAAAAGCTTGATAGATGACACAGCTTGAGCAGTTTTATTTACTGCAAAAATAGCAGCGATGACAAGACCAGCTGCTTTTGCTATTGGAATCAGACTGTTCAAATTGTCTTTTGTCCAATTTACAAACTCTTTCGCCGTTGGTAATGCATCTTCTGCAAGTGGTGCAATAACATCTAGCTGGATCGTTCGCCCCAACTGTTTAAACTGTGTAGCGACGTCATCATATTTAACTTTTTTGACATCCTCCATACTACCTTTGACGTTTTTGAATGTTTTGCCGGTACTCTTTAAAGATTTGACAACTTTTAAATTGGCATCTTCACCCATGGTACCAAACGCTACTTGTGCCATCGTCAAAGCTTCTTGTTCATTGGTACAATCATTGATGTCATCGACAATTGAGTCAATAACATCTTTCATTGTACCTTTTCCGTCTTTCCAATTCTGAAAAGCTTTCTTTGTCCCTTCGCTGAATGTGTCAATGTTTTTTTCAATCGTACCGTCGCCTAAACGGTTTTTAACTTCATTAATTGAGTCATTGACTTTATCCAAATTGTACGCACCATTTTTGGAACCGTTTACAAGTAACTGGAAATATTCTTCAGCCGAATAGCCAGCTTGTTTAAAGTTACCGCCATATTCTGCGATATTATCGCCAAGTTCACTTGTGTAGTCTAAACCTTCCTGAGAACCTTTGGCAAATAAATCAAAGGCTTCATTAGCATCAATGCCAAAATGTGTCATTAAGTTACTAACACCGCGAATGGTTTCATTGAAATCACTGCCGAATGTATCTTCTAAAGCTATAGCATTTTCGGTTAACTTTTTGATTTTAGTTGGGTCAACTTCTCCAGTAACCTGCTTAACATATGCCATTTTATCGCCGATATCTTCCAGAGTGTCGCCAATGCCACTTTTATAGATGTCGTCCATTTGCTCTGAGAATTTTTCCATTTCTTCAGCGCTTGCGCCTGTCTGAGCTTGAAACTTTTTATATGCGCCATCACTTTCAACGACAAAATCTTTTAAACCATCTATCACTGATCGAATACCATCAGCCAAAAGATCAGCAAGTGCACCCTTCATGACTGTAAAGCCTTCAGCCACCTGTTCAGCGCTGTCGTCCACGTCCTGCAACGTTCTGTCAAAATCGTCCGCGGCGTCTTCTGCTTTGGCGAATGTGGCTTTATTTTGGTTCAATGATGAAGATAATTTTTTGATCTGTGCTGCCGTCTCTTTGGCTTCTTTAGAACTTTTACCTTGTTCTAAAATTAAACCAGCATACTTTGTTTTTAATGCTTCAAGGTCACTTTCTTGCTGTTTGATAGTATTAGCCAGCTTTTCGGCAGCAGATTCAGTCTGATTTGATTCAGTCTGTAAATTATTCAATTTGTCGGTATACCCTTTAATGGATGCACTGACTCTTTCAACAGAAGCCTTTTGGTTGTTAATCTTTATCATTAACTCTTGGGCACCTTTAGAGTTTTCTCCCTGTTCTTTGACCACTAAAGCGTATTGACTTTCCAATGATTTAAGTTTAGACTTTTCGGCATCCAGAACACCGTTCAATTGAGTAATTTTAGCACTCAATCCGTCAGCATTGTTTGCCCAATTATCCATGCCAGCTGTCGCTGCTTTAAATTCGGAATTGACTAAACGGATATGGCGTTGTGCTTCCTGAAATTCCTTTTTTAATTGGGATATGTCAACTTTAAATTTGGTTGTTTGTTCGTCTTTGGCCATATTATCTCACCACCTTTTAAAACCAGTTATCGCCGGCTGGTCTTTTAATAACGTCCGATCTTGCCTGCTGTCTATCTGTCCCTTTGCTTTCCTTCATCTGCAATATTCTCAAACGTGAAAATAATACGATCACGCTATGAAATGTCTTTTTCTCAATGTCAAATGGCGATAATGCCGGAAACTCTTTACATAATCCATACGATATTTGAAATAAAGATTCAGAAAGGGGGGCGTTTTCAGCCCCCCCGTCTAATTTTTTGCGTCAGAAGGAATAGTCATAATCTCAGTGAATGTGTATTTGATAACCTGCAATACGACAGGAATTAAATCATTGATTCTGACAAGCTTCCAATCTTCTTTTGTCATGTCTGGAAAAATATCATCAAGTAAAGTGGTAACTTCGTTCCATGTTGTTGATATTTTTTTCAATAATTCAAATGAAGTTGTATTTTCATCGATATTTAATAATCCCATAAGGTTATCGATTGTCCCAAAACGAATATCAAATGATCTGGCTCTAACACTTTTAATGATTTCGCCGTTTCTATCTTTGATCACCAATCTCAATTCTTCCATAGACTATTCCCTTCCCTTTCTTAAACTTTTGCCTGGATGCTGTCCGGTGTCTGTACTGTCTTAAAGAAGTCAGTAACATTCGCTTTGCCGTCTGCTTCAACATTGATTGCTTTGGCACCCTTGCCAGTCTTTGTAAATTTGTGAGTCGTGGAAATGCCTGTGAATGTGATTTCCTGACCGTTTGCGTCTGTACCATCATCCTCGGTATTGTGAGTAGATTCAGGGATACTAAATGTACCTTTTAATCTCCACACATAGACCTCTGTTCCGTCTGTTCGTTTGGTCTTATAACCCATTGCAAAATATTTGTTCTCTCTCGGACCTTCAATGAACATGTCCGTAGCTGCATCATATGTTTGGCCGGTGAGTTTTGCCAAAGTCTCTAACGGAATAGCGGATACAGTGGCAGTTACTTCATCGGCACCGGTGGATTCAATGACAATGGCAGGCATATTGTCATAATAATGTGTTTCGGATGAGCTGTCGGTACTTTTCGTTAATTCAGATGTACCAGCCAATTCTTCAACGGTTCCTGTTGTATAATTTTCAGTGGAATCTTCTGTGACTTCTGCAAAAACAAGACCCTCAATACCACGGTATTCTACAATTTTCATAGATTTTTACCTCCTATACTTCTAAAAAATAAACTCTTACGCCCCTGCCGGTATGAGTGACTTCATCAGATGCCACATCATACCCTTTACCGGGTACAATCCAACCTGCTTCTTTTAATTTCTGTCTAGCATTTAATAATTCTGAATAGGTTTTTGACGGGTCATTACTGTAAATATTTACATCGAAATCCCATGCCGTACCATATTCAGCATTATCATAATGAGAGTGGTCTGGGGTATCATTATTCCAAAATGTAAAGAACGTTTCTGGATAGGTTTCATCTTCAGCTAGACTCCCCTGTCGAAAAACCGGATAGCCTAGTGACTCCAACAATTCGATCAACTGATCTTCCACATTATCACCCCATTCTTTTTTTGATCTCATCATTGAAAATGTCAATCATATCATTCTGAATGTCTGACATATATTTCTTTTTCTTATACATCGCATTTAACGCTTTATCTGGTCGCATCTTCGGCGTTCCTGTAATAAGAAAACCGCCGGCACCAGGCTTTCCAAAATCAAACCCAATACCGATTTCACCGATTGCTCCGCTCCATTTAACTTGTGGATTCTGAATGACGGATGCTTTTGTATCGCCGGTTGAATATTTACCACCTGCCGGTAAATTCTCATCGGCGACCGCATCAAGTGTATCCTGCCCGATGGTTTCCCCGACCTGCTCCAATGCATCCGTAAAGATTGCTTTCAAGTCAGCTCCCAGTCTGTCAAGCTTTTCAGCATAAATGTCAAATGGTTTTGTATCAAGCTTTAAAAGATTTTTGCCCACATTAGGCCCCCCCTTTGACACGTCGAACTTTGAACACATGATATTTGTGCCGCTGATTGACGTCCTCAGGTTCATTTATGATGTCATATGTCGCACCGCTTTCTGCGAGCATTACACGGCAATTTGCTGTTATATCTGGCCGAAAATAGGTTTCTACTTTGGCTGTGTCTTCAATCGCATAGACATCATTTTCAGTTCGTTCTGTGCCGCCATACGTTTTGAAGCTGCACCAAATCAAATCCCCGTCTGCCTGGTAAATCTTCTTTTTTACCCCTTTAACGGTTTCATAAGTTGGTGTTAAAAGCTTCATGGGTGTGGTGAATGGTGACGGTTTATAATCAACCATCGAACTCACCGCCTTTATATGCAAGCTGTGTCACCCTCTGAAAGAAGTACGGGGAAAATTCCCCGGTACCGCTTCCATAATCCCAAAGATCGGATACGCCGCGGGTGACAGCTCCGATAATTGCTCCGGACTCCATTGTTTTTATGCTGACACCAGCATCAACCATAAAGTCTTTTACGTCCTGAATATGACCGCTGATTGTGGCATCCTGATAGTTACCAGTTACACCGATTCGTCGTTTGACCTCGTTCAATAATTCATCATCTGTCACCCGTTAGCGCCTCCTTAATTTGTATTTGCATTCACTGTGACAGTACCAGCAGCAATGGCCAAATTATTAGAATCGGCCTCAGCAACACAAATTGTCTCACCGTCTGTCGCTGTAATCTCACTGGTGCCGTCCCACGTGGTCCAGCTTGAAATATCTTCGTGATATGCTGGAAGAGAAATTGCACCGCTTGTCTCATAGTGCAACTGACCGGAACCGTTGCCACTGACTGTGATTTTAGTTGTGCCGGAGGCTGTGCCCGGTACACTTGTGACGGTCAGTGTTGCGAGTTCTCCGCCAGGATCTTCTCCACCTTTTGCAAGTGTGATCTGATCAATTACATCCGGGACAGTTTCACCTGGGATTGCTTCCCATGTTGTGCCGTCATTTTTGATGGCCGCACAAAGTTTCTTCAATGCAATAACGGTTGTATTTACCATGGTATCACCTCATTATTTCTTTTTAATAATGTAGCAGCCGGCAACATCCAGCATCTTACCATCAACAATAGTCAGACCTTTGTTGACCCACTCATTTTTCTCTTCGTCAAAGTAACGTTTCATGCCGAATGCAAGGTTGGTATTGATCGCATAATCCGTAGGAATCCAGTAAAGACCGATGACATCACCAGATGCAGCAGTGTCAAAATCTGCAACAATGTCAGGTTCAACCAGTGTTACCTCACGACCATAGAATCTGCCAGAAGTTGCTGACTCTCCAACGTTCAGTTCAGTAGCCTCCTTGAAAATTGGACGGTTGTTAGCATCCTTCATAGTCAGAAGATTGGATTCAACTGTACCCGCTGTAAAAATGAATTCGCCCTGACCGCGTTTAGAAAGTGGAATGATGGCAAACAATTTCTTTCTCCATTTCTCCCAATCTGAAATCTCAGCAGTTGTGAACTCGATGGTATGACCTGCATTACCAGTTACACGAGTATCTTTCAGAATACCGAGCATCTGGCCGTTGCCTGTGCCACTCATGATGCCTTTGTCCATTGCTTCCACGTAAGCTTCAACCATGATTCTTACAATTTCCTCTTCAAACATGGAAAGTGTAACAACCTGTGAAAGTAATGTCTGAGACACGCGGATTTCACCAATGTTGTAAGAAAATTCGATATATTCTTTAATGTCGCCGGCTTTCTGGCGGTCAGAAACAGTTGTTTCTGTGATCCACTTAAAGTTTGCTTTCAGGTCAGAAATCGGAAACTTCACGCCACCCTGAATGTTGAGCTTGCGGACTTTGCTGTATAATTGACCATAAACTTTAGATACCTTTTTGATAAATTCATTCATGATCGTTGTTGGAATAATCATGCCCAGGTCTGCCGCAACTGTTGGGCCAGGATCTCCGCCTGCTCTCTGCTGCATCAATTCAGACGGAATTGGTGTGCCTTTCTGCACATAAGCTTTGAACGCCATACGATATTCCATAGTGGAATATGGATCGTCGTTGCTTCTCTGCTGGCTCATACCTGTCTGCTGGCCAAATGTTGCAAGCGGGATACCACCATTTACATGCTGTGCATTTGCCGGTGGGTTACTTCTCTGCTGAGCACCTTCACCTGTATCGGGTGTAGGCTCACCGCCTTCCCCTTCTTCATTAATTGCGTCGATTTCTTCCTGTGTTTCTGCGATTTCGTCGTTGATGTCTGTCAACTGTTCATTGATTAAACGGACTTCGTTTGCATCCTGTGACGCCATCGCTCTTTCAGTGAGCTTTGTTTTTTTCGCCTGTAATCTTGCAAGACGTTTTTCTAAGACTTTTTTTCTACCCATTTTAAAATCCTCCTAAGATTTTCGTTTTTTCTTTTAATAGTTCCAAATCAGTGTCCACTGATTGTTCACGTTGCTGTCTGGCAGTTTCCACTGCTGACCGGGCATTCTCCAATGCTTCCTTGCTTCGTGCATTTATTTCAGTAGATTCGTATGCCGGAAATGTCACGGCACTCACCTCTACGACGGTGCTAATGTCTTTGATGTGTCTTGTGGGGTGATCGCTATCCAAGTTCTCCCATTCTTCATCCCGAATGCCAAACATGAATGACATTCCGGATATATCTCCACGCTGTACGGCGGAATATAAAGCCCTTGCTTCTGAATTATTCTCTGTGTCAAGTGCGACACGAATTCCCAGACCATCATTGTCAGTAGTTAGTTGCATTGTGCTATTGCCATTATTCCGTCTGGACCTTGCCAGAGGAATTTTGCTTGTATCATGATTGACTAAGAATCTAACGTCAGTTAAATCAGTATTATTTAATGCTCCAGGTTCAATGATTTCATCGAACCAGCCTAAATCCGTCCGGCTGTTATAAACAATTGGTCGACCAGTGATAATGTTCCCGGCATCTGTTTCTTCTGCGCGAACTTCAAAATTATATGAACGCTGTTCCAGTGGCTTATTCTTCTCCGCCATCTTTTACACCTCCATCATTATCGTTGTCATCATTACCCAGCGGGGTATTATTTTTTGCTGCATTACCTACTTGATATTGGTTTGCAATATCCACATCGACCCAGTTAAGTGACATGTACCGTTTACCTTCAAGTTCTGGTAACGGGCGTAAACCAAATGCCACACGTTTTTCATTCTCATAAATGGAACCGGTATTTGCAAGCATGTTTACCATCTGTAATGTCTGATCTACTGTCATAAAGATCAAATCTTTTGGATATAGCTTAATGACATTACCAAATGATTTTTCTCTATCGGTAAAAAGCTTTTTTGTAAATGCTTGCGAAATAGAGATGATAAGCGGTTCCAGTGTTTTTTGATAGAATGCTTCATATTGAGCTTTGGTATAATCACCCGTCAATATAGCAAGCGGTACACCCCAATTTCTCAGGATTTTTTCATCAATGAATTTCAATGTGGGTTCATCGATAAGTGCCACCCTACGTTCAAGCGGAGTAAATTCCGATTTTAAATCAAGCGGTAAAAATCCACTATCCGAATTTTTCAATTTTTGTTCCAGTTCTTTGAGGGCCACTTCTGTTTTTCCATCATCCAGCATCGTGTTATATCTCACCACACCATTCACGGCGTAGCTAGCTTTCATCGCTTTTCCTACACCTTCAAGTAATGTCTGATTAATCTCCAGTGTTTGTAACAATGCCGTGTGATCAGGCTGACCAGATACATCGCCGCCCATATATTCATTCACAGAGTAGTTGCACCTCAAATGAATAATATTGTCATATGCGATTGTAGTTTCAAAATTATTTTCAAATCTCATTTTGACAAATAATCGACTGCCCGCATCCTCAATGAAATCTACTTGAGTAGGTTTGAGTGGGTATAAACCATCATATCGGCGCTGTTCTGCCCCGCTTTCATCAGTCCAGACATAATAAGTCGGTAAAATAAAAGCATTATAATTCAAAAGCAATAACCACATAACTTTCTCTAAGAATTCGCTTGTTGTCATGAGTGGATTCGGGTTATTTAATATGCTTTGAATATTTCCATTGACTGGAACGGGATCATTCCCGTTATATCGCACGTGGGTGGGATTTAGCTTTTTCATCTCATCCACGATACATTTCACCGCCTGCTGCACGACATCTGACGCATAGATATTAGTTCCAAATTGTGAAAAAATCGGTGTATATCCATTTAAAGTTTGCGCCCACACCTGCGACTTTGGTGGTTTTCGTTTTAATTTGTCAAGCCATCCCACCGTCATTACCTCCTAGATACAAATAACGTAACCTTCAAATGTTTCTTCGCTCGTGATAATGACATTGTTGCCGCTAACGGCCACCTGCACCAATGCCTCAGCGTAAACGCCATTCTCACTCCTCATGACTTTAGTTGGATATTTGCCAGTTGCTGCAATTGTCATATTATAATAACCGCTTCCGTCGGCCGTTCCCCAGTTGCTTGTTGTGAAAGTCTTTTTGTCAATAGTCGCCGCTTTATCGAGCTTTGACTTGTAGTCGTTAGTAAAATCATTTGCCGACAAGCCCTTGCCTGTAACCTTATCAACTTTACCTGACAAATCAATATTGACCGCTTTATCTGTAACAGTGAGTGCTGTTCCATTTACTTTGACTGTCTCAATCTTATTGATCTGAGCATTTGCAGCGATACCTGATAACTTTGTTTTTTCAGCATTTGTGTAATCATTTGTAGAAAGACCCTTGCCAGTTTCTTTGTCCTGCTTGCTGGACAGTGAGTTATATAACTCAGTAAAATTCTCATTAACCTTCTGCCATGCTGTTTTGACCAGTTCACCAAGTTTAATAGTCTGTCGTGCCATAATAAAACCTCCTTTAATTAAACTTAACTCCTATAACTTTAGTTACTGGATACACCGAATAATGCTCGTTATATCTCAGCAAATAAATATCTAAATTCGGGTCTTTATCGTAACTGCTGCCGGAAAAAATAAATCCACTCAGCTTCAATCGTTTATTGCTCAGAATTTCACAATTATACCCAAACATATTCCATCCAGCCATAGCCGCTGTCATGTCAAACTGGTTATGAACAGGTTTCAATACTTTTCCCACTGCCAATGAACCGAAATATTCAAATGCCGAACAGCCATCTAGCTGTAAGATCAGCCCATCATAATTTGCCGGGTTGTCCACTAATGTGATTGTTTTTGATGTTCCATCGGATTTACTCGGCACATCAACGGAACCGGAATAAAGCACCTTATACGTTTTTCGATTGTTCAACTCTGCAAAATTAGAATTGATTGCTTTTAAAATTGCTTTTACTGATTGTCCCAATTTAAGTGTCTGCATATTCGTCACCATCTTCCAGCGTATTAGTCGGTGTTACCGGTACCCCTCTGCCGATTGTAAGTCTAAGACTCATCCGTTCATCAACGAAAACCTTCAAATCCCCATTTGTTTCAACCCGATAGGCACATAACACATTGTTTACACGCAATTTATCATCTCGATAAACCGCTCTCACCACAAAAGCATTCATACCAAAACCGTGCTCGCTTGCAAGTACCGTACCATAAAAGAGTTTTTCGGTCTCGTCATATTGCATCGAACTCGCCGAAATGTTAGCTGATACAATGTCCATGCTATCGCCTTTCTATCATCTGCATAAATTCCGTACGGTATCGCCTATACATTTCATATAAAATAACTAAACTCACCGCACCGTCAATTCGTTTTACTGTTTCCTGTTTTACTAAAAGGCATTGCCCTTTATCATCCACTTTAATACCTGCATTTTTTAAATTCCATTTATCCATAACGTTTTCGTTATAATTGACAAGTTGATGTTTTAAATCTGCCTCGCACAACTTGATCGCATTTGACAATGTCTGTGCGTTCTGTAAAATCATGATTAAGTCTGAATCATCATCACCAGTCCTTTGCCATCCATAAAAGTCCATTCGAGTTATCCAGTCTTTCGCAAATCGTTGGTCATAACCGCATTTCCAAAGTTTGATACCGTAATCGGTGTAAAGACTGTAAAACCAGTCTGCCACTTTTGCAAGATCAATGTCATTTCCTTCCGTAATTGTTAGATGTCCGGCTTTTGCCCAATCTTTGTAGCGAGCGCCAGCATTCCAATCGTCCGAATCCTCCAATTTACTTTCTGGAATAAAATAATGCTGATATATGTATTTTGTTGGGTCATTCGGCTTCATCAAAAGTATTTTTGCCGCCGATAAGTCAGTAGTTTCTGATAAGTCAACCGCTCCCATACAAATGGCCCCTCGGAAGTCTTCAATGTCGTAAATGGCTTTATAATCATAATCTTCAAGATTCAGCCATGCCTCTGTGCCATTCTGTTTGATGTTAAAATCTTTTGACAGAACGAAAATTCTGTCAGCTTTGGACGTTCTCGCAATGTCAACTTGCTCTTCTAGGTATTCCCATTTTTTGACGATACCTAAAGTTGGATTTGACTTTTCCCACAACCTGTTCTTTCGGTTTCCCGTCCAAACCTCCCGCTCACTGTCCTGAGTATATAACCACGGCAGCAATCTTTCGGCGGCTAGTCCGGTGTCTTCTTTACGAATTACTTTTCGAGCTTTTTCTAACTCATCATCTAAGTAACCATCAATGACAAAACCTTCTGTTGTAATATTGATAAATTTTGGATTATCTTTTAGACTCTGTGACTGTTCAATTGACTTACCGATGATGTTCTCCTTCATCTCATGTGTTTCATCCACAATCGCAAAATCAATGTTTCGACCTTCCTTATTTTTTGTCCGGTCTGACATTTTAAATACCTTCGTATTTGTGATCTTATTCAAGATGAAAGATTGGTTTCTCTTAGAATCTAAATCTTTAGGGTCATAAAGTCGCCGCATTAGGTCGATGGCATCATACACAATACTACACTGGGCATCATCATTTGAGCTGCAACAAATATCTGCACCTTCATTTCCGACGATAAATTCACTATTCGCCAATGCGGATGATGTTTCGCTTTTGGTGTTCTTACGTGCGATCAGGAGAAGCAATTTTTTAAACCGATCAAATCCTGTATCGGCCATTTTGAATGAATAGAACGCTTCAATGAAAGCTTTCTGCCAAAGCATCAAAACCATTGGCTTATTGTAAAATGGTGATTTTGTCAGCCTTATACAATTCTCCATAAAGTCCATTCGCAATCGCGCGGCATCCGTATTGTAAAAATATCGGTCATTATGAAAATCTTCTGCCAGATTATCAAGCTCCATCCAAAGCTCTTGCCCAATGATGATCTCACCTGTTTCGACCTTTGCTCGATATTCCAATAAATTGGAATTATCGGGCGTCCATATAGTCTTGTTCTGAATTAACACAATTTGACCACCGCCTGTTAACTTTAGTTCAATGTCCCAATTCCGAGGAATCGGAGCATCTGATCAATGACAGGGCTGTAGAATGTGCGATACCATGATTCCACAGGATACACGCCATCTCCTGCATTCGTGCTCGGATTTCTCGTGTACTTCGATTTATTCGTCGCGGTCATAGCAATCTGCGAATATTTACGCATGTCCAAAACTGGTACATTCCATTTATCACAAATTTCAATCGCTTTTGTGTAAATACCATCTACATACGAATTATCTTTGGCAAATGAATGCGGAATCACATATACTTTTATTGCTAATGGATAATTATCCATCATGTACTGCAATGCACTTTCCATGGCCCCGCAAACAGTGCCGGTATCATACGATGCATCATATCCAGACGTGATAGATCCGACGGAAACTCCGTTGTTGACGTCATTAACGCCACCATCGAAAATGATAGCATCAGCTGTTCCTGTGTAATTTCTGATCTGCGTAACGATTGGAGTGTGCCCCGGATTGGATGTGACGGCTAAGTTTGCACCGGACTCGGCTTTATTCAGCCACGTTCCATCGGTATATTTTTCTTTCAATGGCTGTATGACACCAGTGCCTTCCTGCCATCCCCCGCCGGCAATAATGCTATCACCAAAGGCAATAACTGTCTTACCCTTATATGGGGAACCGGCCGCAGTGCCATTTTGCTTTAAAGAATTTACATCACTTTCCAACGTTGTAATTCTTTCTGTATTATTTTCCACTTGTGCTTTCAATTCAGGAGGAGTCCCGATTTGAACAGTTGGGCAGCCATTAACAATTAATGCAGTATTTGCGCCGCCATCTGTTGTGGAATTGATTCGAAAATATTTTGCACCATCCGGAATAGGTATATTGCTACTTTCTTTTTCATCAAAACTTGAAATGAAATAGCCTTCGCTGGTGCCAGAATAAAATGCGCCGCCAACCTGTTTTGTATCACTTACACTTCTGTGAATTTCTAAATGGTCGATATTATCTCCGATTGTAACAAAATCACTGTGGCAAGGATGCATCATCGCATTATAATTGACCCCCGGATCATATGATGCGCCATTAGTAAGACGGAGCATGCGGCCGCTTGTCCAACTGAATGTGTAAGTCACAACATCTACGTCAAGCGCAGTATACAAATTAGCAACTCTATCACCTAGTGTCGTATAGTCATCTGGAATAGTTTTTCTAACCTCCACACCTTTGTTAGCAATCAATGTTTGCTGTCTCCGGCCCTCAGTCTGAATATTTGCGATTACAGAATTACTGCCATAAAATAACCGCTGTTTCCATTGCTCTAAAATGTCTTCATTTTCATAAACAATTCCTGCATCATTCGCAATGGTCTTTTTTATGGTAAAATCGTCATTAATATCTGTAACCCAGCGGTATGTTATAGTGCCGTCGTCCTGCGTACATTCAAACATAATCACGAAATGTAGTTTGCCTGCTTCCTGAGTTGCGTTTGAAGATATAAGCCAGCTAAATGTGATCTTGCTATCATCATCTGTTTTTGCTTTTAAATCATTAACTTCATATTCACCTGGCACCGTATTTGATAAATAACTCACTACCACTTTATTACAATTCAACATATCATGCCCTTCGATATGTCGCGGCATTTTGAATGAAAACCGCTCTGAATTATGGCTGTACTGCATTAGTGTATTTTTTTCACAGTGTCTTGTAATTTTACCTGTAAGTATATCTATATCAAATAACTGGTCGGCGTCAATGATACCACTTGTATCACTATGTGTCGCCATTGGTTACACCTTCTCTCATCTTAAAAAATTAAACCATTTTCCATTTCGCCAACTAAAATTTGACCATAAATGATAGCCGCTGTTTGTTTCTGTTTCTGTTTCTGTTTCTGTTTCTGGTAGCGTAATATCGAGCGGATGTTCTTTCAGATACTGATCAACGCCGTACTTGATGCCAGCCTCAAATTCTTCGCTTGGCGTCCAGTTGAATTCAATGTGCGGTGATGATGGCGGGTTGAGCGGCGGTGTACATGCCAGTGCCGGCAACGCCATAGCCACCACAAGGGCAGCCGATAAAATCAGTAGAATTATTTTTTTTCGCATTAAATGACCTCCTTTTTAAATGCCTCTTGTCACTAGTAATGTTCCACCAGATAAATCTGATGGCAATCCTGTCAGCTTTCCGCCAGAAATACCAAGTGTGATGTTTGTTGATGTTGGCGATCCGTAAACAGCCGATTTATAATAATTTGTGCCATTAAAAGCATAGACTGTTGTTGTTGAAGAACCCCACTGCTGTTTAGTAGTAGCGTATGCATAACCGTAGGCTTTGATGGTTCCTGATGCTTTTTTAAACGATACTGTCGGATTCAGAACATCAACAAGATAAGCTTCACAGTTATTTTCTGATGAACCACCCGATGATGTTGCTTCATATGAACCCGTCACACCAAGAATAGAAATGCCTTTCTTGATATTGGAAGCAATAATCTTTGCCTGTTCTGACTCACTGATAGCAACTTTTCCTGAACCATTGTGATATCCTTTTGGAATCGTATAGCTTTCTGATTTGCCACTGATAGATTTATTGACTGCACCATTGTTTGTCATGGAACCAGTCAGTTTTCCGTCTTTTCCATATGCTGTTTTACCTGTTAAAATATCTGCCGCTGTTGCTGTGGCATCTGATGTATCTGTTCCAGAACTAGATGACGTGCCTTCGCTTAATTTGACATAGTAATAGCCATCTTTCAAACCGTCATCAGGATAAGCACTTGAATCATCGGAAGAAACATATCCAATGAAGCTTCCTTTTCCTTCTGTATAGGTATCACCGATATCTAATCTGTAATAATTTTTCGTAAATCTGGATGGATATGAATATATATTAACTAATTGATACACAGATTTAGGATGTGTTTCTGCACCTTTTCCTTCGATATAACTAAGTCCGTCACCTAATTCAGTTTCTTTCCCTTTCAACAGAAAATATCCATCATCTGTTGCAATATAGTCACCGTATATAAAAGCCGAATAATCAGATGGTGCTGTCGTTCCAAGGTGTGTTCTTGTGACATCCCATACCTTTCCGATGTGCTTTTTCCAGATGTATTTACCATCACCAACATCTTCAAGCGTACCGACAATTTCCGCACCAGTTTTATTATGCGCCGTTGCACCACTTATCAATTTGTCTGGTGTAACCGTATCCTGAGTTAAATCGATCAGGACTCTTCCGACATACTCCACTTTGTTTACAGCCATGCCATATCACTCCTTATCCAATCGTGACTGTAGTTCCACCCGCTGAATTCTCCGATTCCGCATACGGAATCGCGTCGACAATGACTTGTGAAAGACAGTTGTATGTTGAATCCGGCATGATTGTCTGTTGTGAATTTGACGGAGTTACTGTTTTTGACTGCGGTTTCATACCCTCGCTTCCGGACATCGAACCTTTGACTCCCAAAATCGTGATTCCTTCTCGAATGTTTTTGGCGACAAGCTTTGCCTGTTCTGTGCTGTCGATCGTTACACTTCCGGATCCGTCATGATAGCCTTGTGCGATCGTATAGCTTCCCGTTAGAGTCTTAATTGTTCCGGTCGCAGCACCGTTATTCGGCATTGTTCCGACAATTTTTGTTCCTCTTGCATAAGCTGTTTTACCTTTTAAAATCTCTGCTACTGCGGCAGTAGCGTCATTAGAGTCCACATCAAACGTACAAGTACCTGTGACCGTCTCGCCGTCTTTTCCGTGAGCCGTGATACCTTCTAACAGCTTGTCCGCTGTCACTGTATCTCCTGTTAAATCAATCAATGTATTTCCGCCATATACAACCTTATTAATTCCCATCGTTATAATTCCTTTCCGATATAGATCGTCTGTCCGCCTTCGAGATTTGACACTTCAAAGAACGGAATTTCTTTAATTGTTACGTCTTTCAACAAGTATTTTTCCTTTGTAGGAAGACTTTGCGCGGTTACTTTCGGTATCACCTCGTAACTGCCTTCATATGTATTTTCATATGTATTTGTGACTTGTTGGAAATGCTCAAATTTTACATCAATGCTTGAATTTTTTTCATTAAATTTCAGATTAAAAACCATCAGATCACACCATTTTTCAATATTTCTGACACCCAGACCCTTATAATATCAGATGCCAGTGCATCCCCAGTAAGTGTCTTTGCACGTATCTGAATTTCAGCCATATCTGTACAGAATAATTTTAATGTCTCTTCCTGCGACAGCTTCACAATGAGTTTGTTTTCATTGCATTCACATTGCTGCATTGACTTATCAATAACAATTTGTTTTCTTTGAGAAATTGTTACATACGCTTCGCTTAAAAGGTTCGTATCAAAAGGTAAAACAAATTCAAGTGTGGGCGTCGTACCTCTAAACATTTTAGCCACCTCACTTTATTACATGCTCTTTCACCCACTTTCTAAGTGGACTTTCTTCGTCGTTTTCATCTGTTCCAGTTGCTCTGAGTAGTAGGCGGATGACATTTGTATATTGCTGCAAAAGTTCTTTGTATTGCTTTTGCGCTGGCGTTGATTTCTGTTTTGTCGGATCTTTCGGGTGAATTTTGATAAATGGTAATTTTTTCAACTCCGTTAATCGTTCTTCCAAAAATACGACTTCATCAATCAACGGTACTAATGCCGGGTCATTCTCAATAACTTTTAATAACTCTTCTTTTCTATCCATATCGCCCACGTCCTAAATGGATACCTTGTAAACATTACTATCGTCTGACTGCGTTGATATCTCATTGGCGTCATATTCATAAAAACCGCAGCCTGTAAATTGCTTATTTCTCCATTTTGACGTGTCTGATACCATATTTAATGTAGCCTGCGTAGTTCCAACGTCTAATTGAAGATAACCAACAAAAACACCTGTCAATGTGAATAAATCAATGAACTGCTGCGTTCCTATTGGGGCTACTGGTAAAATCATTATATTTTTACCAGCTTTTAGGCCGCTATCATCTATACCATAGCCTCCAATCTGTAAAAATACAGTGTTTATATATTTCATGTA
>ULVN01124383.1_pt1 | contig 27607 bp, 19 predicted proteins | sample 1959491 | NCBI WGS metagenome assembly ULVN01 (sample SAMEA4835787, study PRJEB28245) | human gut metagenome | biome: gut microbiome; material: fecal sample | place: Denmark | collected 2008 | reverse complement strand
GTCTGTTAGCCGATTTTTTGTGTTCCGTGGCCTCCTGAAAAAGAAAAATCCTACCAGCATCACAGGTGCCTTTTGAGGGCAAATCTGTCTGATCTGGTAGGCAAAATGGTGATCCCGGCGGGATTCGAACCCACGGCCTGTCGCTTAGGAGATCGAAAAAGTGTTCGCCTTCGGCACCCCTTGGCCCCCATGGAGTGCCTTATTTTACTGGATTTCTAACGTTTCTGAGTGTTCGCATTTCCCTCCAAAATACCCCCGTTTCCCCCCAGTGCCGTTAGCAAGGTGTTAGCACAGCTAACAAAGGCGGTGTGTTCGACTTTCACATCTACCGCCAAATCGTTAGCTGGATGTGATGAAATCATCATCATTTATCCCCGTAATACGGCAAATGCAGGTTCAGTCATGAATGAATATTCATTGCATATTTTCCAAGGCATTTTCCGAAATTCAGATCCGTGTTTTGTCCCTCAGTAACCACGGTCAGGCAATCCTTGTACTCATAGGTACGGTCATAAGCACACAGGGTTCCGCCAGTGATCCTCACGCGCTTGACGCGGAAAGGTTCACGGGTCGTGTAATATTTGTAGGTCACCTTTACGCCGTCGCAGTTGGTAGCAGAAAGCAGCAGACCATTGGCATCGTAGGTGTAGTACACGTTCTCAGTGCCGGGCTGACCAGCCAGTTCCCACACACGGGTCAGGCGACCGGAAGCATCATACTCGAAGCCGCAGGCGCCGGATTCGCCGAAGCCGGGAGAATAGATGATATTGACGCGGTTGCTGGAATTGAAGCAGCTGGTGTTGCGGCCAATACCATCTTCCACATTCTCCAGAATGTTGCCAGTAGCAGTAACGGTCATGATGTTGCCACAGGCGTCGGACAGAGTCTTGAGCATCTTGACATTGGCGTAGTTGCTGTTGAACTCCACCGTAGGCAGATCAAAAACCCACTTGTTGTGGCCCTTATCAGTGATGGTAGCGGTGCTTCCGGAGATGGTCAGGGTCATACCCTTACCGGATTGATCCTTCCATTCGCCGGATACAGACTTGAAATGATGACGGGTACCGTCTTCATCCATGTACACATAGTAAGTAGAAGTACCGTCTGCATCTTCCAGCGTCTCACGATGCAGGGTCTGCTGCACATTCATCTTCCATCCAGCGCCGGTGCCGAAAGCGGTCACGTTGCGGTAGCAGGAGTTGTAGATGTGGCTGATAGACACAGGCATGCGGTTACCGCTGCAGGAGGAATCCTGACGTTCAAAGATCAGGTTACCGTTGTACAGGCTGACATGACCCACGCCAGCACGCCCCACATCCTGATCCTCATAGACCAGATAATCTTCCAAACCAGCCAAGGAAACGTAGTTGATGGTTACATACGGCTTGTTGTAAGCATGATCGCTGGTGTATAGTTCAAAGTAGGTACGGCTGCCCGCTTCAAGAGCAAGGCCATAGTTGGTGCCGCCATACCACTTGCGCACCGATTGGAGATGTCGTAGGTATACCAAATGCTGTTCGCAGACATGTACTGATAATCCAGAGCCTTATCGCTCAATGCCGGCGCATTGTTATAGGTAATGGTCTGGCTGCTCCAGCTACCCAGCACTTCCTTCAAAAGAATGGAGGCGGCCGTGGTGGGCGCGCTCTTGGTCATGACAGAGAAGTATGCCTTGGTGACATAGTACGAAGAGTCGATCAGCGGCAGCCCGGAATCAAGGAACTTGACAAAGGCCTTGCTGGTGCCCCAGTTGGTGCTGCTGTTGGAGATCGTCATACCCGTACCAGCATAGGGCTGCACGGTGGACGGCTTAGCGCTGGTAATAAAGTTATCCTCAATGGCAGAGGAATGTTTCTTGCTGATGACAGCAGGATCCAGCGTTATGACATCAGTGATAAACAACGATTATTACAACTCAGCAACTGCTCTGCGGATTACGTTTGACTACTGCGGCGATCGAAAATGCAATCAATGCGTTGGAATACAAGGACGCCGACTACACAAAGGTTGATGCAGCCATTGACAAAGCAAATGCCCTGAACAAGAATGACTACAAGGATTTCTCCGGTGTGGAAGCGGCGTCAAGGCTGTTGTCCGTGGTAAAAATATTACGGGCAGGCGTTGGCGCAACGGTGGGCAATGCAGCCGCGGCAGGCGTCGCTGACGGTTACCTGGCTGACAGGGCACTCGTCGCAGGCGATGGGCAGCACCTCCACCTGGGTGGTGTGGCCGGGATGTCCGCCCATGGCCATCTGCGATGGCCCGTTCCTTGTAGATGCAGCAGCGCATGGTGGGCTGGGGACCGGGAATGATGGTTTCCGGTATGTTCAGCAGCCCTCCCGCAGCCTGTCTTCCCTGGCCAGGCGGGCTACTTCACGAAGTACCTTGTACTTCAGCTCCTGAACGTTTGTGTCGAACTTGGGCACGATTTTCTCCTTCCGCGTCAGATTGTCGAAAAATTATCGTTAGGAATTTATCATTCCGATAACCGATTCGACATGCTTTTTCGTTTTCCTGCCGGATCAGCCGGAATAAATGCGATTTTTCTCCATTATATCGGCTTTCCCGCCGCGCGTCAACACAATTTCGCCCCTATGACACAGCAAACGACTCACCTGACATAGGATAATATTTTGCCAACCACCGCGCACTGTTTGACGGCAGAGGAGTGTTTCCATCGATTCACAGGGGACGTGCGGCTTCATTCCGGGTGTATCGAAGGAAGTCCCGTCACGGATCTGCGAGATATCTCATAAAGAAAATTCTCCCTACCCATCACGTTCAAAGCCCCACGCACGGTTGCTGCCGGCGTGGGGCTGATCTGCCATCAGGAGGTAAACTCCTTCAGGAATTTCTCAAGAGCAGGAACGATTGTTCCGGGAAGCCATCTTGTACGAACGGCAAACAGGGTGGGGGCAAGCAGGTTTTCATCGTCCATCAGGTAGCCGGCAGTGGTATAGCACTGCGAACAGATCAGTGTGTGGCGATAGGGAGAAATTTCTTTCAGGTATGCGCCCACATTGGAATACAATTCTCCGCCGATGCCGTACAGGAAGACATTGCCCAGCATGACACCGGAGGTATACAGGCGCTCATATCCCTCCTGATCGCCTTCCATTGAACCGAACCGGGGCGGAATGTCCTTGTTGACCGGAACCATCTGCGCCACCCGCTCGGATCGAAGTTCAATCTTATCCACATAATCGGTAATGCTCTTCTCAGCCCGAAGCAAATCAGCATAGTGACGCCCCGCCAGAACCGTCAGGTACTCATACGCGCCGCCCTCAACCGTGCTTTCCACCACCAGACCTGTTTTGAAATCAGGATAGCCATAATAGGTCATAAAGATGGGGTTCTGGTTGCCGTTGGCAGCAGGTGACCACATGCACACGGTGCCAGGATGACAGGTTTCGTAGGCGTTGCACACCACGCCGGGCAGATCGCCCGTGGAACCGCCTTTTCCGTCAATGCACCTGTTCAGGAACATCACGATGGCATGAACCGCATAGTTTGCAAAAACGGCAATGGTGTTGTCCTCGGCATCGGTAAAGCGGATGAGCGCCAGCGTCTTGTCTGAATGGCCTGCGCCGTTGTACCCCATATGGAACTTGCCGTTGCCATCGTAAATCTGGTCGCGGTTCACATTCACATACGATTCTGAATAGCCGATACCCATGCGGGCCGGGCGCAGAGAACTCACCGCCTCCTTGGCTGCACTGATCACCCCGTCCCACACTCGCTGCTCATATTGCAGCTGGTGGGCAGCGATTTCCGGCTTCACGGCCATGAAGCGCTGAAAGTTTGCATCGTCCTTCAGTCTTTTGCCATGGCCCAGCGCAGGAACATTGTGGGTGTGGGTCGCAATGAGAAACACGGATTTCTCATCTACGCCGGTCTGCTCCGCAATAGCACGTGCCATGTCGGGGCCGTAATGAACCGCGCCAAGATCCATACTGACAAGCAGCACGGTAGTTTCATCGTTGGCAACGGCAATTGCGCGGGCAAACTGCGGATCAAGCGCCCCCACCAGGTAGTTGTCGCCTATCTCCTCAGTAAAGAAACCTGCATACAACGGATACCATGATGCGTCCGGCGTGATCTCCCTGCGGGCTGCGCCGCAGCGTAGCGGAGTTTTCATGATGGATTGTCCTCCCTTCGTGATGAACAGTGCAGGGCGTCGAGTATGTACACGACACCCTGCAGGTATGAACCGGATAATGCTTATTGGATGCTTTTGCTCAGTTCTGCACGGGTCTTGTAAAGCTTTTCAGTTTCGGCACGATAGTATTCCATGACCTCATCATAGCCAAATCCCTTGACCTTGGTCATCATCTCATCATACAGGCGGTCGAATTCAGCTTCGCTCTCCGCATAGGCCATCTTCCAGCTGTACTGCTTCACCACGTCGCCTATCTGGTTGATCATCAGCTCCAGGTCGGGATCGGGGTTGGTCAGACCAGCCAGGCCGGAATAGCTCTCGTTACAGGAATTGATCAGGGTGCCGTTGTTCTTTGCCCACTCGAAGATGTTGGCTGCGCCGTAGTCTTCACGCCACTGCTCCGTCACAGGATCAGAAGGCAGCGCCTGATAGGAAGACCAGCAATGATAATCAATCGCTTCACCGGTGGTTGCGGTAATGCTCTTGGCATTGCGCGGAGGATACTCCAGCTTGAACATACCGTCCTGATAGGTGCCGCCGCCCCATTCGTCAGGAATGGGTGTAGAGCCGTCACGTACGCACTGCAGGCCAAACTCGGTCAGTTCTGCCTTGCCATCGGCATTGTAGTCCCAGATCAGACCCTTGGGACCGATGCGGGATTCCATGGCGCCTTCATCGGTGCACAGCCAGTCAATGAACTGCAGGATGCGCTCGGGATATTCAGCCTTGGCACCGATGCCAAAGGTGCGGTATCCGCCAAATTCGCTGGCACCCCAGGCGAAGGGCGTTCCGGAGGTCATGGGCACAGGCTCCATGCCGCGGCCGGCAGCAGTATTGGTGGGGGTGTTGTAGCCGTTATCACCATAGGGGCTAAACAGCACGCGGCCGGCAGCAAACTTGGCAGCATATTCGGAGTAGGACTGCGTGATGGAGTCGGGATCCAGCAGACCCATCTGATTGGCCTCAAACATCCAGCGCAGGCCCTGAATATAGTAGCTGTCCTTATCCAGCAGTTCGGCCGTCACATCCTCCGTGCCATGCTGCATCACCAGGTTGAAGTTATATCCATTGTAGGCGCAGAACCAGGTGGCAAACACCATGTTGCGTCCGTCCCAGTCGGGGAAGTAGCTGACGCCATACACCGGCTGACCATCCTCGTTGACGGGATTCAGCTCCTGCATCTTCTTCAGGGCAGGCAGATAGTCCCACATATCCTTGATTTCAGGAGAACCAATAGCCTTGTACAGGTCATAGCGCATGACCGGAGTCACCGCATCCACAGAGGAGCAGGACAGTCCGGATACCAGCGCGTCATGCACAAAGGCCCACACAGCCTTGCCGTCGCCGGAATACTGTATCTGGGCACGCTTGATCAGGTTAGGCATATTTGCAGTAATGAAGGGCGCATTCTTTTCCAGGAAGTCGCCCTGATTCATGTCAAACAGCAGTCCGAGATCGCGGGCATCAGTAAAGTCAGTGCTGGTCACGCTGGCAAAGTTGAGCAGATCGCCCAGATCGCCCTCCACCATCAGGGTGGCCAGCTTGGAAGCACCGCCCTCCAGGTTGGTGGCTGTAATGTTCAGGCCGATGTTGAACTTGTCCTTGATCAGCTTGCCGAACCATCCGGACTGCAATCCTGCGAAATTGGCGTTTTGCGAGAACACGTCAATCTCGTAATACGGCAGTTCTTCAGCCTGAGTCATGGGAAGCGCCATGCAGCTGAGCAGCATGGCCAGACAGATCACCGAGCACAGAAACCATTTCATGGAAAAACCTCCTTTTTCTTGTTGAAAGGGTTTTAGCCCTTTACAGCACCGATCATGATTCCCTTGACGAAGTACTTCTGAAAATAGGGATATACCAACAAAATGGGCAGCACAACAATCATGGACACTGTCATCTTGATGGAGGTAGGCGTTTGCGTGATCGTCATGTTGGCCAGCATTTCGGAGGATTCAGCTGTTTTGATGATGGTCGCCAGTGCCTCCGCCTCATTCATATAGCGGTAAAGCAGAAACTGAAGCGTATAAAGCCGCTTATCGGAAATGAGAAAAAGCGTATCCTGAAAGGAGTTCCACTGCCCTACTGCCGAGAAAATCGTGATCGTTGCCAAAATTGGCAGGCAAACAGGAAGGATCACCCAGGCAAAACGGGCCATGTAGCCTGCGCCATCCATCTGCGCGGCATCCTCCAGCGCGGATGGAATGCTCTCCACATAGGTCTTGACCAGGATAATGCTGTATGGTGCAACAATGGTCGGCAGAATGTAGACCAGAAAATTGTTCAGCAGGTGCAGGTTCATCATATTGATATACCAGGGAATGACGCCGGCATTGAAATACATGGTGACCACGATAAACCTGTAAACCAGCTTATGGCCGATCATGTTCTGCTTGGTGAGCAGATATCCCAGGAAAGCCGAGGCAAACACCGACAGCGTGGTGCCGATCACCGTGCGTGCCAGGGATACTATGGCAGCGGTGAGAATACCCGATATTTTGAAAATCTGAATATAGTTTTCAAAATGGACTCCCTTGGGAAACAGAGTGATCAGTCCGCGCGCGGAAAGTGCATTATCACTGATCGTGTTGATAAACAGGTAGTAGAACGGGAACACGCAGATCAGCGTAAACACCGTCAGCAGAAGAACGTTGATCAAGTCGAAGCATACGTCTCCTAGGGAGCGGTGAATGCGGCGGTTGGCAAAAGCCTGCTTTTGAGATATGTGCAGCATAACCCTCGTGCCTCCTTACATCAACGATTCGCCGCGAACCAGCTTGCTGGCAAAATTGGCGCTCATGAGCAACACAACGCTCACAAGGGATTTCAGCATTCCTATGGCGGTTGCCAGAGAGAAGTTGCGATTCACCATGCCGATATTGTAAACGTACAGGTCCAGCACCTCGATGGTATCCTTATTCATGGGGTTTTGGAATACAAAGTAGCTTTCCATACCTGTGTTGATGAAGTTGCCGATGCTCAGCATCAGCAGTACAAAGAAGGTGGGCATCAGGCCCGGCACAGTGATGTGCATGATCTGCTGTATGCGGCTTGCTCCATCCACCTGGGCGGCCTCATACAGTTCCTGATCGATACCGGCGATAGCCGCCAGATACAGGATGGAATTCCAGCCCATGCTCTTCCACAGCTGCCACATCGTCATCTTCAGCCACATATGGTGGCCGTCCGCCAGGAAGTTCACCCCTTTGTCAATCACATTCAGGCTGATCAGTGCCCGGTTAACAAAGCCGGTATCCACCGAAAACAGGGCAAACGCCACGGAAAATACCAGTACCCAGCTAATAAAGTTGGGCAGTGTGGCGCAAACCTGGATCAACTTGTAGTAGCGCTTGGAGCGAACCTGAGACAGCTGAATGGCAAAGATCATGGGCATAATGGAAGCAAGCATGTTCAAAGCGCTCATACCAAGGGTGTTTTTCAGCACCCGAAGGATTTCCGTCGTCTGGGCAGGGGTGTTGACCAGACGGACAAACCACTTGAAGCCCACATACTGGCATTTATCCAGCGGAAAACCGGGCCGGTAGTTGTAGAATGCGTATCGCCAGCCGGCCAGGGGCAAATACGAAAAGACAAACACAAGCACCAAAAAGGGCAATATCATTAAAAGAAGCTTTATGCTGTCCATGCGCTTGGAGCCCAGTTTGCGTTGCATAAGCTCCCTCCTCTCAGACAGAATGTAAAATACGGCCTGTATTTGGCTATATATTACCTCATCCCGATTTGTGAAACAATGAAGAATTCTCGGATCCTACACCACGATTTTACGAAAGTACGTATGATTGCACAGGAGTCCGCATTGACATCCGCGCTTTTTTTTCTTATACTGAAGCATGTAAGATGAGTGAGTGACGATATATGGACATTCACGCCCGATTGGCAGCGCAGTAGGCACCCTTTCCTGGAGTTTCCCACTTACAGAACGCTGCCGGGAACACGCACATAATATGCCATTATCTCATCAGTAGGCATGCAGAAACAAGCTGCGAAGCGGGGGGATTGGTTTGGAAAAGCGCAAATCCGGTCTGCAATGGTGGTTTAACCTGAGCATTTCCAGGAAGACGCTGCTGATGCAAAGTGTCATCATCTTCTTGCCGCTGGCGATTCTTGTCTATTTCCTGCTGAGCGTTTCCTATATGGACTATGCCTCTCATGCGGCCAAAACCAGCTATGAATACGCGCGCTTCACGCTGGACAGCCTGGAAGCAGAGATGATGCAGATCAAGTCTGCCTGCAATGTACTGCTGAGCCACAGCCAAGTGCAGAATCTGCTAACCCATCCGGAGGCGGTGGAAGATCCCGCAGAAATGGAAAAGATGGACTTTTGGATTTCCAGCACCACCGGACTGCGTCGCCGCGTGTTCAGCACAACCCTTTATGCAACAGAGCATGCCTGCGCGGCCGCGCAGGAGGCCTTCCCTATATGGACCGAGCCTGCTGCCGGAACAGGCTGGCGCTTTACCCCGCAAAAGGGCAGTTTTTCCTCCTCCATGAGCTGGGTTCAGGAGATATATGTGGGTGATACGCTGATGGGTGTGCTATGCCTGGAGTTGCAGCCAGATCTTCTGTCTGAAACGCTGAACAAGCTGTCCAGGGTTATCGGCGGCTACTGCATTGCCTACCGCGAAGATACGGAACAGGTGGTCGGCGGACGGCTGGAGGATATCCGTGTGTCCGATGACGTTTTTGAAATGTGTAAAGACATGCCTGAGGGCTATCAGCTGATTAACCATCATGAGTATGTGGGGCTGATTCACTGCAGCACCATGAACATCAGCTTTCTGACCTTTTGCAATACGGCCCTTTCAGCCAATTTTGTCAGCAGTTACCTGATGGATTTCAGCATCATCGCCGGCATTCTGCTTCTGATGTGCGCCCTGGCGGTTGCATTGAACCATTACAGCATCACGCGTCGCATCAAAAACCTGTCAGGCCATATCAGCAGGCAGGCCAGCAGTCTTCAGTCGCTGAGCACCCTGAGTTCACTGACACGTCTTCAGGTGGACGGCACGGATGAAATCGGAACACTGGCCAGCAACTATAACATTATGCTGGAGCATCTGCTGCTGTCAGCCCAGCGGGAGCATCAGGCTGAGCTGCTCCAGCAGACAGCACGGTTCAGTGCCCTGCAGGCGCAGATTCAGCCTCACTTTCTGTACAATACTCTGGAATCCCTGCGGATGATGGCAGATGAAAGCGAGGCCGTTGAGGTTTCTGAAATGCTTTTTGTGCTGGGCAAGCTGATGCGCGGCAGCATCAGCGGTAAGGAGCAGGAAATCACTATGGCCAGAGAGCTTGAAAACTGTGTGTATTATCTGAAGCTGAGCAAGCTGAGGTTTGAGGCGCTGGAGTATTCGGTCACCTGTGATATTGATGCTTCATCTCTGGTATGTCCGCGGTTCATTCTGCAGCCCCTGGTTGAGAACAGCATTCATCATGGCATTTCCCGCACGCGCAGCGCAGGAATTGTGCGGGTGCATGTATACCGCCAGGGGGACCTGGTTTTCATTGATGTAGAGGATAACGGCAAAGGCATTTCTCCGGACAGGCTTGAGGAAATCCGCGATGCCATGGAAAATGGAAACGGTCTGAAGCAGGAGCAGGGCGGCATTGGGCTGTGCAATGTTCATCATCGGCTGCAGATCTACTTTGGCGGAAGGTCCGGTCTTTCCCTGTACAGCACATCCGGCGCGGGCACGCTGTGCAGAATCACAATCGACCGAAGCGATGGGAGCAGAAATCACGTGCCGTCCTGCTCTGCAGGAGAAGCAATTCATAAGGAAAGGGAGGGACGCAAGCTGTGAAGGGGGATTTTCCGCCGCCCCATGGGATGAAAATTATGGTGGTGGATGACGAGGTAAAAATCTGCAACGGCGTTGCCCGCTTCATTAGGAAGCGCTGGCCGGAGGTTGAGGTTTCCACTATCAGCAATGCTATTGATGCCCTTGCTTCCATCCGGCACCAACTGCCCGATCTTCTCATCACCGATCTTCGCATGCCGGAGATGGATGGTCTGGAATTGATGCAGCAGGCCCGGGAACTTGGCGTGCAGCACAGCATTGTTCTGACAGGATATGATGAATTTGATTTGATGCAGCAGGCCATCCGGCTGCGGGCGCAGGATTATCTGCTTAAACCCGTTGACAAGGAGCAATTGTTCCAGGCTGTAGAAACGGCATGGAAAAACTGCTGCACGGCTGCCGTCAATGCGGCGCGGCTGGCCATGCAATATGGCGTAGAAACAGATACTCCGCTTTGGCATGAGCAGTTGCGGCTACTGTTCATGGGAGAAAAGAGCGCGTATCTGGTTCAGATGACGCAGGATCAGTTCCCTGCAGCTACATTCCTGTCCTGTGCAGCCTGCTGGACGCTGGATTCCGACGAGCCGCCCTGCGGCACTTGGCTGCTGGCCTGTCCGGCCGATTTGCAGCAGCATCTTGTTGGCATTCTGGATGAGCAAAGCATTCCTTGGCGGGAGGTTCGCCAGGAAAGCGCCGGATTGCATACCGCATACAGAGATCTTTGTCAAATACGGGCAGGAGATCAGAACGAGCTTCAGGTTGCCTTTGACTGTTCTCCGAAGCATCCGGAGGCACTGGCAGCGCTTCTCGCGGCACAACTGCGGGACAAATCGGCCCTGTATGCACAATTATGCACAGTGCAGAGGCTTCTGGGAGATTGCCGCCGTAGTTGTGACAGCTGGCGTATTCTGCTGGCACTGCGCCAGTCGAAGTCCCTTGATTGTTCCGCTCTGGCCTCCACCCTGCTGCAATACAGCAGTCCCGAATCGTCCTTGTCCCCCGCTGTCAGAACTGCGTGCAGCATCGTGGACGAGCATTATGCGCATGAGTGGAAACTGTCAGAGATTGCCGGGCAGGTATATGTATCCCCCAACTATCTCAGCACGATATTCCATCAGGAAACAGGTCTGACCTTCACCAGCTATATCAACAAGGTTCGGATTGAGAAGGTGTGCAACCGTATGGCAGAGGATGAAAGTGCCAGTCTTGTCGAAATCGCATCTGGCGCCGGATTTACAAACTCCAACTATTTTTTCAAGGTTTTCCGTCAGGTCGTCGGCATGACGCCAGGCACCTTCCGCAGCCTGGTTCGAAGAAACTGATGCATCCTGTACCAAATCCATCCTCCGTATAATGGAAGGCACCATCTTCCTGGCACAGTATTTGTCCGGCAGGGAGCATGCCTTGACCGGAACACTTTGCTGCACCATCAAAGGAAGAGGCGCTGCTTATCGCCATAAGCGCGTCCCTGTCCAGCTTTCTTCCCTTGCCGCCAATATCAATATGGCCAGAGAACCTGTCAGTTCTCCGGCCATATTCACAAAGCAATTATCAGCCAAAAAAGCGCACCTGTCAAAGACAGGTACGCATGTATTATTATGCTCTTACTCCTTAGGATTCTCCTCGACCTTCTTCTTGCGGGGCGCGCGGGGCTTCTTGACGGGAGCCTCGGCGGGCGTTTCAACAGGCGCTGCTTCAACAGCCGCCTTGGGCTTGCGGCCACGCTTTTTCGCAGGGGCCTCGGCAGGAACCTCAGCGGGCGCCTCCGCAGGAACCTCGGCAGGAACCTCTTCCTTCACCTTCTTGGCCCGACCTGTACCTTTTCAGAGGGAGGCATTTCGCCCCCGTTATCCTTCCGGGAGAAGGTGTACACCGCGTCCTTGCTCATCAGGAAGGGCGTAGAGTGCTCCTTCATGCCGGGGCCGCCCACGCAGGAATTCACGCAGGAGCTCATCTCCAGGATATAGCCGGTGATGTGATGCTCGCGGATATCCTTATACTATTTCCAGATAAGAATGCGCCAAGATGCGCCGCGAATTTTTCATTCTGGCTAACGTGAATGAAACGCAGCGTAGCAGCGCTACGCTAAGTGGAATGAGCGGACGCCAGAAGGGAAAAGGCGCAAGCAGATGGCGCAGTTGAATCTGGAAATAGTATTAAGCGTCTAGATGCAGCGGTCCAGCCCATTCACCGCCACTGACTTGTACCTGGCGCGCTTCTCTGAGGGAATGGTCTTGAGGATGCCGCCGGGCACGGGATACACACGGCTGATGGTGTGGTGCATTTCCAGCGCGGCGGGATCCTCCGCGCCGCCCGCTGCCACGCCCTCCCGGCGCAGCCATTCCCGCAGCTCGTCATACATCAACACCGCATCAATCACGCCACTCTGCTGGGTCTCATTCTTCTTGGAAATGCACGGGCCGACAAACACCACGCGGATGTCGTCCCCATGGGCCTGGCGCAGCATCCGCGCATGGGCCACCGCAGGCGACGGCACCGGCGCCAGCTGATCCAGCAGATCGGGAAAATACTTTTCCACCAGCAGGTTCACCGTGGAGCAGCAGGTGGTGATGAGGTTGGGCATCTTTCCTTTTTCCGCCAGCGCGGCATATTCCTCGCGACGGCCGTTGCGCCGATAGCGGTTTCCTCGATACCCGCAAAGCCCAGGCGCTTCATGGCGGAGGACAGGGAGGCGAAGGTTGCCCCCTCCGGCAGCGCCGCAATGAAGGACTGCGCAACGGAGGCGTAGACCTTCTCACCCCGGTCGATCATGGAGCAGACCTTCTGCACGTCGCTCTCAATCTGCTTGGCGTTCTGCGGGCAAATGAGGGTACACTTCCAAACTGGATTTTATCGTCATTGCGGATCGCAAGCGGATTACGAAGGAGAGCTTTGAGCGCTGGTACGCCTGCCAATCCACTTATGTAAAAGTCAGCGACAGACCGTTAGCAGAGCAGAGGCGCATAGCGCGGGAATACGGTCGCAAGCAAGCCGAAACAAGGACATCATCGCGGTCTTCCCTGAGAGCACGCAGAAAAACAGCACGGCGCTGGTGCTGAAAGCGCCTAAGACGCCCACAAGTATCCGCAAGGTTTTCCTTCCGAAAACGGTAGCTGAGATGCTCGTCGCCTGGAAAATGGAGCAGGACGCAGCGATTGAAGCCATCGGCAACGAGTACGCCGATTTCAATCTGGTAATTGCAACACCGGTTGGACTGCCTTGCGAATCTGCACAGATCCGGAAGGCGCTGAAGAACCTGATTGAAGAGAACAATCTGCCTCCGGTCGTCTTCCACAGCCTTCGGCACTCCAGTATCACCTACAAGCTCAAGCTGAACCAGGGCGACATCAAGTCCGTACAGGGTGACTCCGGTCACGCACAGGCATCCATGGTTACTGACCAGTATTCCCACATTCTCGATGAGAACCGGCAGGAAAACGCGAAGCTGCTTGAAAAGGCATTCTACAACGGACACGGGGCAGAGCCGGAAGCCGAAGTCAAGCGGAAGCAGATCGCCATGGTCGATCAGATGAACGCAATGGGGTTCGATCCGCTCCAGCTGGCAAAGGTACTCAGCAACCCCGATATGGTGAAGATGCTTCAGATGCTCGCCGGTAGCGGTGCTGCGACATAAAAAAAGACCTCCTGTGGCGAAATGATACGTGCCATAGGAGGTTCTTTATGCCCGATATTCATCTTGTTACAGAGGAACGATCAAAATAGCCAAGAGACAAGGCCAGCGCCAGCATATGCTTACAAGCATCCCTTACAAAACGCGGGACATGAACAGCGTTCCAGAGATGTTGCATATTTTTTGCCCGAAGATTTGCTTGTGAAACAGCAGGTATTGTTTATCCGATCTATTTCCTCAGGTGGCCCTACTGTATAGTCAACTTTGTATATATCATTCCTACAAATGTTTGCATATATATCAGCTTGATACGTTGAAGGCGGAAGCGTCGGAAGCTTTGTCGCAGCGTTCGAGCGCCGTACAATTATCCTTGTTTCTATCGTGCCATTGTCATTATTTTTTTCTCCAAGAATACCTGCCTTTAGCAGCCGGCAATAAGCATTTTGAATAGTTTTCTTGTTTTGCTCATCTGAGCCAGACAAATCGCTTATCAGAGCATTCTTAGGGCTATGCTTATGTGGTGCTCTTTCCAGATAATCAATAATGACCCTGTTTTCCCGCATTCTTTTCTGCCACTCTTGATAGAGTGCCGCAACTAACTCTTTGCGTGCTTCTTCAACTTCTCTTTGTTCTTTAGTTGGAATGAATCTTGTATGACCAATTCCCCGGAAAGTATTTTTGCCGTAACCCTTCATAATCATCCAGAAATGTATCCATATGATCCTGAATGGTAGCAATGTCTCCATTAGTTTCTGCAAAGAGCACTTCCGAGAACAAGTGCTCAACCGTTTCCGGTTCTTTTTCCCACAGCTTTATAACACCAGAAGATGGATGCATTCTGCTATTATCCATAAATAAGGAGAAGTCTTTTTTTGCAGCAGTGAAGCGATCTGCAAAAGAAGTAAATGCATCCTTGGGTTTTAACCACTCCTTACGCCATGTCGCCATAGCGCGCCATTTGAATAGTTCATCGTGTTCTGTACCATAAATCCAGTCGATACTGTTCTCATAGCGCTGGATCAATTCATGCAAGTTCTCTAAATTCATATAACAAAGCACCTCCAGCAATCATTGAAACACTTTAGCCAACAAAATCAGATACGGCACCATATGCTGAGAGCATGACCTTTTTCTTTGCACGGGTCATGGCAACGTATAAAAGGCATCGTTCGCTAGCCATCGCTGCTTCTCTTTCGGCAGGATCGGTTCTGTTTACAGCAGATTTCAGTGGAATGTAATTCTTATTGGCAGCAACAATAAAGACAGTGGTAAATTCGAGCCCTTTTACGCGATGCATCGTTGCTAGCCTTACACCCATACGGCTGCGGTCATCTGCTTGTCTGCGCTTTATCTCAAAACTATCGATGCCTGCTTCTGTGAGATACTTCTTGTAATCGTCAATAAGGGGGTTCGTTCTTGCTACAACGCAGATTTCTCTCGGATCAATTCCCGCTGCAATCTGTTCCTGTATGCGCTTGATCAGTTCTTCGGCTTCCTGATCCTGTGTTGCAAAGACAGAAACCGTTGGCTGATCACCATGACTAAGGGAAATATAGCCTTTTCCATCATCGATACCATCGTCAAGGTCATCAAAAGATAGTCCCTCAAGTACATTCATAGCGCTGTGTCGGATCTCTTCGGTTGTACGATAATTCATCCGTAGCTTACCGGATCGTCCCTTCACGTTGATGCCACAGCGCGACAGAATGACCTTATTCTTATAAATCCGCTGATGCGCATCACCCACGATAAACAGATCATTGATATGCTCGCTTCCAGCGATAGCACGGAGCAGACGATATGCGCTTGGGCCAAAGTCCTGACCTTCATCCACGATCACTGAGGCATACAGTCTGACTTCGGGACCTGTTGTCAACAGCTGGGCACATTCATTCATCGCACAGGCTGCATCACACACTTTTTCCGCATCCATCATTGCGCGATACTCTTCAAACACTTTCCATACACGCATACGAAGCTTTCTATCAAGTCGGATGCCCCGGCCGGGCCTCGGTGCCTTTGCATATTCACCCACCGTCTGAATGTTCTGCGCCTGAACAACCGTTTCCCATTCTTCCTGGAAGAAGCCTTCTGGCAGATCAAAGTCCTCGCCGGTAAAGGATTCCGCTTTCTTCCACATATCAGTGATTTGCTCTCCATACACGATGGTATAGGGATACTCATGCGCACGAAGATAACGGTTGACCCACTGATCCAGGTGGACGACCTCGATGTGTTTCATGATATCAGGTGTGCAGATTTTCCTTAGGTTTTCCTGGATGTCTGCGGCCAGATTCTCCGTAAAAGTGGTAAAAAGGATCCGTTCATTACCTAGGCAGTGCGATGCGAGTTCCTTAGCCCGGTGCATAGCAACAACAGTCTTTCCAGTACCCGCGCCGCCCAGAATCCTAGCAGGGCCTTTGTACTCCTTCCGAACGATTCTGCGCTGTGAAGGATGAAGATAGACGCGCCACAGCTCCAAAGGCGCATTCATCATCGCCTTCAAATCCTCTTCGCCATCTGCCACATAGAATTGCATCTTGGTAATCGGATTCTGTAGAGCAGTTGCCATATCTCCTGCTTTTTCAGCAGGTGTTTCTCCATAAAGTTCCGCGATTACCTCTTTGGGATCAAGCCCGATACGCACATAATCAAGCGCTTCAAATGCATCTCGTGGCATTTTTCCTTTCGCCGCGTCAAAACTTAAATCGGTCAGTGTCCGCACATAAGCAATCAGTTCTTCCGGCACGCCCAGCTTTTTCAGCAAATCGTCACTGAGCGAGGCAAACAACGTTTTTTCCTCTGAAGATGACGCCTCCTCTGGCTGTGCTGTAGCCTGCGTTTCGTATACCTGGATGCTTCCAGTTGTATGGTTCAGTATACAGCGTTTCCTGACCGCCCAATCGTAGGCCTCGTCATGGTGATCCACCCAAAGGAGAAGATGCACATTAGTACCTTCTTCGCGAATCAGAATGGCGCGATATGTGTCATCTATCCGAACGGAACGCATATTCGGATCAGATGCATTCTGAATCTTTTCATAATTGAACCCATTTGCCTCTGGATTCGAGCGGAACTTTGACAGAAACTCCATTACCTTGTTTTGTTTACTTTTGGGCAGCGCTGCAAATGAGTTGAAGAAATCCTGTGAAATCGCGACTGTTGCTTTAGCCATTGCTTAAACCTCCTTCAGGGCGAGCGATACGCCTTCATAATCTGGGCCGTATACCTTCCAGCCCTGAGTTTGCAGGAACGCCTTATAATCCGATTCGTCTTCTGATTGTACGAGTACTTTCTTTTCACTCCATTGAAATTCCGACATGGGTGCATCATCCTCATCGGAGTACAAACCAGCTTCTGGTGCAGAGATTCCTTCATCGCGAAGTCGTTTTGCCATTTCAATCAAATCCTGATCTACGAGGCCCTCAATGATATCTTTCCAGTTGTGGTCAATGGTTATGGCGTCGGTCGGTTTAGGCCCTTCATCAATCAACGGATCATAGGCATGAGCAGCAATACCGCTTTCTGTGGCGAGCAGCGATTTTGGTACAAATTGCAGGAGGTTTCCTGCGTACAGGAAGCCTCGCCAAGCTGGGATCAGTTGCTTTTCGGTCAGACTGTCATCGAGAATAGCAACAAGGGTTACCTTGCTTTCATCGAAGATCCGCACAGGCTTTCCGTCAGCGTCCGTTCCGCCTTTTACACCATCAGCAGGCAGACAAACATAGATACGCAGACCGGAAACCCGTTCATGAATACCGATCAGCACCTTTTTAAATACTGGAGCAGATACTGTCCAACGAAGCTCTGGCAGGACAGCATACCCTTTTTTCCATTCTGCCATATACGACTCGCTACCAGATTCCCGTAGTTTCAGCATGCCGAGCGCCGTTGAGGAGGCGTAAGTACGGAACAGCTGATCTCCGTCAGGAGCTGCAAGATACTCAAGCAGAAGATCAAAAGAAGATTTTTTGCTGACTTCTCCAAGGTGATGCTTTCCAAGAGCCTGCTTTGTCAGATCTGCAGATGCCAGCGCTTCAGGTGCAAGTACCTCTTTTGCCGTTGATTCTTCCTTCCGGTCGCACTTTTCCATGACATCCTGCCAAGTGAGAGACCAGACATTCCATCCAAGTCCTTCACGTATAGCCATTCGTTTCTGTGCGTCAGTCCCAGCAATATCGATGTGATAAGATTTTCCATCAGTAAACACTGCTACAGGCTGACGCCCGGGGTTGCGCTGCGGACGGAATATAAAATCTGGTTTAGATGAGATCTTTACACCATGATCACCTGTCAGTGGCACCTGGAGTTCAAGACGCCACAAGTTCTCACCAATGGTCAGAGTATAACCTTCCTTACCGCCGACAACAGCTTTGTTCATTTCAATCCGTTTTCCGCTTACCTTGGCAAGAGACAATGCTTCCAGGAACTTTGCTTCAAGCAGGCTATCAAGCAGAGTGTTCACGGAAATCTGGCGGATATTCGGAATTTTCTCCAACGAATTGCGACCGCTCAAAATTTGTTTGAGCATGTCTACCGCAATCCGTCTGGAAATCTGATTAATCCGATTAGACTGACGATATCCATATACACAGTGATAACATCCGTCTTTATCAGGATCAGATGCGCAGGAACAATTCTCCATTGCTTCAAGCGCCAGTTGGAAGAGATCCATCATGGCGTTTTTTCCGGCTGTCAGCTGCTTCAGATAGCCTGTGCCACCTGGTACAGTATCGTAAATCACCATATAAGACTTACGCACTTCAGAGTCAGGCTCCGGCACATCCACCACAGTAAAATGCAGGTGATCCACACTGCCAAACTTCTTTCTAAGACCCAGCATAATGGCAGCGGCGAAGGATTCTACTTTCTTGGCATCTTCCATTTTGATTGCAGGAATCAGGATACGGACTGCCTCTGACACAAATTCACGATACAGGAACATGCAGTTGTCAAAAGGATTCTTGATACCTTGCTGTTTAGCCTTACACGTGGATGTATGCGACGGATACTTTGCTCCTCTCTGTACCATGCCGCAGTAATGGCAGACAGTGAACCCTTTTCTCGGTTGGGTAATACCAGCCACGGGAAATGCTTTTCCCATGACATCACTCTCTCCGAAGTTGATCTCGCGCATTGTCGCTTTCTTCACGAAATCATATCCGAACGGCAGATCTCCGCCTGTTGTGCGATAGCCATAAAGAACATCCTTCTCCTCATCCACGTCCACCAACAGCTGCCGGGTATAGTAGCGCGAAGTTCTATCATCGCTCTCGTCACCGCTACGGGCCGCTTCGTATTTCATATCAGAATATACAGTCCGTGGACGAATCATCGTACACTTCTGATCCGTATCAGCCCAGGCAGGTGATCCGCATCGCGGACAGGTGCTCACATTGTGCAGGGTGGAATCCTGTGCCGCGTAGTTGCAGTTCGGGCATAGTCTCCAAGTCTCAGGCTCAGAGGTCTTGACATCGATTCGACTGATCTCAAGCCTTCTGCCCGCAGCATAGAAGGAATTGTATGGCGCAAATTCAGAGATGGCTGCTGCAGCGCCACGTCCATACTCGTAGGTCACTTTATCCGTCTCATCATAGGGATTGGTGACTTCCTCCGGACGCTTTCTGCGAGTTAGTACCGCTTTCAGCGTGATCCCTGCCTCCGGGAAGGCATAGTTCGGCAGGATACCTTCATCTGACAGGAAATTGAAGGTGTTCCTACCATTCATGGCATCCACAACACTGCGGAGCGCTTTTCTTTCATCGTACAGTTCTTTCTTCTGTGCTTCAAACGAAGAATCCTTGGGGAGAGCATCCAGATCGTCAATTGCCTTTTTAAGCTTTTTGATGTCATCCTGTAGGCGATTCCTATCCTTTTTGACCTCTGTAAAGGAAACCAACAGGCGATGCTCTGGATTATCATTATCCTCACCGAGAACAAACGAATGCAGCCGTTCACGGGTGTCCTCTTCAAGCTTATCTCCGAACATGCCAATGAACCGACGTTCCAGCCGGGCCATGTTACTGTGCATATATGTGAGAAGATTAAACGGGAATTCACCAGTTGGTTTGACCTCTTTGTCTACACGGCTCAGGATACCTTTGATCTCGCTGGGCACTGCTGTTTCGGCGATGCCGGATTTCACCCAGCAATCAAAGCAGAACGCCATAAACTGACGTTCCAGCACTGCTGAGGCGTTCAGGAAAACCGCAGGCGGTTCGACAGCGCCTGAGATCATCTCAGTGGGTTCTTGATAGAAGTAAAGGTCGTGCTGCTTGGTTCCGGCTACCGTCACGGTAAAGGCATTGCCGTCCTTACGGCCTGCTCGTCCAATACGCTGAATATACTGTGCTTGTCCCGGTGGAACCTGGCACAGAACCACTGTGGACAGATCGCCGATATCGATACCCATTTCCAGTGTTGGTGTACAGGAAAGAAGGTTCGGATCCCAGGCCTTGTGCTCCGCTTTTCCATGTTTAAAAGCATCTTCCAGGGCTTCACGGTCAGGGCGATTCAACAGACCGGTATGCTCGCTTGCATGAATCCGAATGGGATCTCCCTGGCTGTAAATGCGGAAACTCACATCAAGAACACTGTCCATGGTTTCATAGGTGCCGCCACAGTCTTTTCGGAGGCACGGTACACCAGACCAATGCGCTGCATCTTTTTCATGTACCGAGAGCAATTGTCCGCAACGACTACACCGCATCTGTGTCACTTCCGAGGTGACATGGAAAAACTCCGGATTCAAGCCGAACACAGGCATTCCTTTGGGGCCTGCCATTCGGTTCAACAATCCAGCCTTCTCTGCTTCGCTGACGATCAGACTGATCGCATCAGCATACCCTGGCACTTCAATAGCAGTTTTATCAATGGTCTGCAGAAATTTGAGCGTATACCAGCACTTGGGGGACAGCATCTCAAAGTTGGCACTGCCCCAACTGGAATTTGAGCCAGCCACAAAAAGAGGCGTAACAAAGCCATCCGGCATCCATGCATTTATGCGACCGGAATTGGGAGACAGGACATACTCGTTTCCGCCCGATTCCACATAGCTTGCATAAAGCGGCAGCGCAAAAGCCCCGTTCTTTCGCATATGCGTAACCCACAGATGGAGAAAGCCGACCAGTTTTTCCTTCGTCAAAAGTCCACGGATTCCAGCCTCGTTTTCAATACGCGGCAGAACATTATCCGCAACACGCTCAATAATCTCTTCGTCCACGTCGGCCATGGATGCACCGCTGCGCTCCAGTGTCCGACCAATATGACTGCGTCTTCCGTACTCCAGCAACGCTTCCAACGCAACACGACGCTTTACATCACCCAGCAGCGCTTTGCCTGCGGCCTCATTCGGGAATTTGCCCGTTGTGCGCAGAACCTCATACGCATGGTCATCTGACATATTGAATGGAATGAAGGTATCCACGAAAGAGCCTTCATCCATTTTCGACACCCAGTAATCATTCATAGCCTGTCCAAACTGACTGAGGGATAATCCTTCACCGCCAGCGTCCACAAAATGCTGCATGGCGATTCGGAAGGTTGATCTCCAGGTGCGTGCGTTGAAAAAACTGGCGCGGTGCGAAGCATCCTGCACGTTGTCGCTGAAAGCCAACAGTTTCTTGTCGTCATTGAATCGGGACGCATACACGCGGGAAATTCCTGCGCTGATGGCTGTTGCGCTTCGGAGACCAATCATGATCAGGCTGTGTTCTCCGCCGCAGAAGGGGCAGATGTAATTTTTGTGTTTTGATTCTGGCAGGATATACCACACCGGAATTGTGCCTTTGCCGCAGACGGTACATTTTCCAGAGCCCTGATCCAGCTGTACATTCTGACAATCCGGACAATAGCGGTACGGCTGATGGATCTGAGAGTCGTGCTTGTCCTCCTCCGAGCGGGGGAAGATCATGCGGATATGCTTGTCAGCGGAAAAGTATTGATTATAGAATGCACCAAGATCACGGATAATGACACGTCCGCTCTCGTCTTCGACCCCAGCCCAACCGGTCGCGCCACAATCGTGACAGTTGACAACAGGCAGATATCGAGCTTGGTCTGCGATTTTCTGGTTCAGGTCAGATTCCAGCATCAGCTCCGATTGCTGTCCATCCACCTTAGCCATTACGCGTCGCAGTTCGCGCATCCACACCTGGATCTGTACCTGCAGGAATGGGCGCAAGTGCCCGCCGCTGTCCTTAATTCGAGCATGACTAATCAGCGCCAGCATGGATTCCACGATAGCAAGAGCATTTTTTCCCGCCATTTCTGGGTAAACATTAATCAGCTGAGCCTGAATCTCAGATATCGTACGGATCTTGCTGTCCATGACACCCATCAGACTTTGGAAGAAAGAGTGATGCATCAGCTTTTCAGACAGCGCCACCCTTGCTTCATCTGAGGTCGATTCTGCAGGTCGATTGTCTTCTTCAAACCATGCGCAGATAGCATGCTCCAGATAACCTTCAGCGTCTTCTTCCTGCGCCAGCAGGTTCAGCTCCCGGGCTTCAGCTTCCGTAGGCATTTTATACAGATTGACTTCGGCGCTGTCCAGGAATTCATGCCCGGTCAGGCGATCTTCGGTAACGATGGCTTCTTTGTCAAAGACCTCACCGAAAATATTCTGAGCATAATCAAGCAACGCCTGAGCGGAACCTTCTCCACCCATGGTAGCGGAGGTGCCAACACAGCAGAGGTCGCCTTCCGGAATGTTCAGACGGCTCTTTAGACGGCGGATCAGGCAAGCCAGGTCAGTGCCCTGCGCGCCGTCAAAGGTATGCAATTCGTCCACTACAATAAAGCGCAACGCGCCGGTAGTATCGTTACGGCTCCAAAGCCGCGCGTCTTCTGGCCTAACAAGCAAGTAGTCCAGCATCTTGTAGTTGGTCATCAGGATGTCCGGCGGGCTGTTCAGGATGGCCTCATGGTCAGTGATGATGGCATCCTTTTGCATGGTTTTTCCTTGGGTGCCACCAAAGCCACCCACATACATTCCGGCAGTGATATTCCCGCGAAGCTCATCACTTCCGTGGATCAGGCGAGCAATACGAAGCGCTTGGTCCGAGGCCAAGGCATTCATGGGATAGATGATAATCGCTTTGATTCCCGGCTCACCCTTGTGAGCATAGCAATACTCCAAAATCGGGTACAGGAAGCACTCCGTCTTGCCGGAGCCAGTACCCGTTGCCACCAAAGTAGACACAGTATCTGTACCGCACAGGCGGTCGAACGCCCTGTTCTGATGAACGTAAGGCGGATAAGAAGGGTGCAATGCCTTGAACCTTTCGTTGCCTTGTTCGGCCACACGGAAAGGCAGCTTGACCGAGATGTATGGCTCATGGAAGAAATTGTTTTCCCGTTCCATGAAGCGACGAATACTCCCGCGGAAAACCGGCGTCGTGATTGGATACGACGCATCCATATATTCAATCAGACTGTCCCGGAAACGGGAGGCAAGAACAGAGGGAATCATAAGCGGAACCTCCTGCGCAGATTAGGTCTTGTCTTTATCTCCAAGGATTACTCGGCTTTTCAGCTCTTCGTGAAAGCGCATCATTCGGTATCTGAAGAACGCTTCATAATCATCGCTGAAAACGCCGTTCTCCTCCGCCAACGAGATCAGGTGTGTCTCCATGGCGGAATCAATATGGTCGGGATTACGCTTCATATACTCGGCCATGTATTTAGAAGGCGCTCTGTCCCGTATAGACCGTTTATTCAGAAAATCATCCACGATTGTAATGTTAGCGATGTGATTGACTCGCCAATCCTCAACCTCTGGATGGTTCTTCCTCATATACGCCCTGGGGAAGAAGTGGTGATAATTCTTGCTGTTAGCCTGTCTCAGCCAGTCATTAGCTATTTTCACAATTGCGTTATCCGCAAAGGACTTTGGCTCATGGTAAGCTAGTATGCAGAGCATACCTTTGATGAAGGCTGAACCTGCGGAGAAGTATCCATGACCAACTAGCGACTCATACGAGATATCGATGGGATAGTCATAAACCGGCAGTTTACCATCCAAAATCTCATCAATGCTTCTGATATCCTGTGTCAGCTTGGATTCGGCGGCATTGGAAAACCGGCTCGACAAAACGCAGTGCCAGAAATAATCCTCAAGATACCGCCTCTGATCGTCCAACGGCTTATCCTTGTGATAATAGAAGTAGTAAGCGAAGGGTACGATCAGTGAATCGTAAGGCAGCAGCTGTGAAACCGGTATCCTGTAGCTGGTGCGGAAATAATCGACAGCTGCTTTGATTGCATTCTCGGCTTTATCCCAGACATCGATAAAAGCATTTTTGTCAAGCTTCAGGATTCGTTTTCTGGTACAGTCATTAACCAGGATAACCGCAATCGTCTGAAGGACAGTCGAGTCAGAAATGGTGCCATAGTCCACTTCGGACAGGTCTTCCATCAGCAAAGCATATTTTTCGGAGAGATCGAAATCCCGTTCTGCATCATAGGTTTTGGCAACCATGATCTCAAACAGACTCAGCGGCTTGCCGGTTACATTGATGCGGGTGAAAATCTCCGTTGCGACATCAATTGGCGCGTCCGTCACATCTATTTTGGGAAACTGATAGGTTTTGATTGCATCTTTGTAAGTATCAATCAAATCTAAAGCCTCGGTAGAGTAATGCTCAGAGAGCCAGCGCGTTTTTGCATTGAGCAGATCAACAACGCTGATATAGCGCCTCTCGTCATCACCCTCTTTTGCAACGACGACGATTTGCTCGTCCATTGCGGCTTTCAGGTCGATGTACATTTTGCCATAATCGACCGGAACGCCATCTTCGTTGACAAGCTTTGCACCTTTGAGCGCCACATAGATGCTGGTCATACGCTGCTGACCATCGAGAACATACTGAACCCTTACGCCGGCAGGCGTTTCGGGCAAGTCAGCTCCGCCAAGATTACGCACGGCGCGAAGACGCTCATCGGTTTCCCAAATGATAAACGTGCCGATGGGATAGCCTTTCAGAATACTATCGATCAAGCTTGCTGTCTGCTCAGGTGTCCAGACAAACTTACGCTGAAACTGGGGAATCTTGATTTTCCCGGTTTCGATGTCGTTGAGCATATTGCTGTAGAGTAAAGTTCCTGGTTTAGGCTGGTATGCCATGCTGAAATCCTCCGATTACTTCTTTGCTTTGGATATTACTTTGGATTCCTGAATGCTGTCCTTTTTCTGAATCCGTGGTCTGCTGAGTAATTCTCTTAACTGATACGATTCCGCTTTATAGAGATCCGGAGATCTCTCTTCTTGGAAAATCTCAATGAAGTCAGTTCTTGTACTTATGAATTCTGGATTCTTTCCCATAATTTCATTTCGTGGAATAACAAGCGAAATTACGGTAATGATTCGTCCATCTGTAGAATCATCTTCAAGGAAACCATGTAGTTCAATGGTATCCACCATATTGTAATCATCGGACATGAATAGCGTTGCGGCAACTCTAAGTAATACACGCCTTGCTATATCGTTGCTATAATCTGCGGCAACACCAACTGTGAGTTGTCGATCTCGTATTGTCTGATATTCGTCATCATAAAAGAAATAGTCGAGGGGCAGGATTTCACCTTTTCCAGGAATCCTGTAATGAATATATAAACATCTCTGATCTTTATCATAGTGTAGGCTATGCACAGCGACGCGATAAGTGTTGAAATAGTCTATGCTGAACTGATCGTTGATCAGAATATGTTCGAAAAAACTATCAACTACGTCAGGTGCCAGTTTTTGAAATGCACTCGTAAGGCGAGAGCGTTCTTCTTGATAGTCTGCATACTCACGGTTGTATCTTTCGTAGTCCCTCTGGTAAATGATATCTGCGTCAGACTCCATTTTCTGACGTTTTGCTTTATAGTCGGCATAGCTTGTATCGTCGGTAAAAAGCCTTGATTTAATCCATGCCACCGGCTTACTCCAAAAATGCAACCCGTTATTTGACTTTGCCTTGGAACGGGCAGACCGCTCCGATGGTTGCCGAGGAGCGCTCAAAGTTTCATTCAGATAGTCGTCGAAAGATTTTGCGTGAATACATTGAACCGCAGTAATCTGTTGAATGCAATCCTTAAAGGCGTTCGTCAGATCTATTGCTTCTTTATGCGGATCGTCAGTTCGAGGAGCAATTTCCAAACACGACATAAGGTCCTTTGGCATGAATCTCACCTCACTTTCTTAGCTATGCTTACTGAAAAATGCCCACGCCGTCTCATAATCCTTCTCCCTGTCACACCTGTCAAACGGCGCGACGTACTCAATCGTCCGCTGCACGGGGCCGCCGGGCTGGGTGTCGTCGGTGATGGTGCGGTAGAACTTCTTTCCGGCGGGCGCGCCCTTGATGCCGCTTTCCCATTCCCTGCGGTCAAAGCCCACGCCGGTGAGGCCGCGGTTGTTGGTGAAGACGATGCGGCCGTTTGCGTCGTACCAGGTGTCGGCCTCGTACTGCTGGAGCACGGGGAACTGGATGCGGTAGATGGTTTTCAGCTGATCCAGCGTCATACCCAGGGCCATGGCGGTAAGCACATCGATCTCCACCAGCGCCTGGCGGCGTTCGTAGTCGGTGCGCAGGGGGGTGTCCCAGGTCCATTCAGGAGTCAGAGCGGTGAAGCGGCTCGGGCGGAGGCGGGGGTCTTGCTTTGACCAACCATCAGAAGAGAAAGCATCCTGCCAGCATTCCTGCCATAAATCTTTGAAGTAGATTGTCAAACAGTTCATAATCAACGCTCTTGAGGCAATGCGCAGATTGCTTTTCCCTTCAAGAAGCGGGAACAGCATGTAGGTGCTGTAATTGATATGGCGTTTTCCAATGCATTTCACGAAGAAATCATACGGTATACTTGCCTCGCATCCTGCGAGGCAGACCATGTCCATGCTGTTTTTGAGGTATGCCGAAAAAACAGCATGGACATGTGCTATCGCACGTGGTGCGATAGCACATGTCAATGTGCGCTCAGCATCGCACCCGACGAACTCACGACTTACTATGCGGTAAAAATCTGTTACTTTTCCCCATGGACTATCTGGGAGCCCTGCATGATACTTATCCATTGGCATACCGGGATGATACTTGCAACGGATTAAATAATCTTCGGGAATACTTGTGAGATCAACTCGATCATAATCACTATTAACTCGATATAATTCTCGCGTACATGTACCATACGGATTCAAACTACCGATATTAGGGGCTGAGTAAATAGAATCTCCTATTTCCTGTGGGAATGCAGCAATATACTCTTTCCCATGTTTTGTTGCAGCAATATAATTATTGTTTTGATCATTTGTTTCGTCCCAGCAAACTGAAGTGAAGACGTCTTCTCTTATATTACCAAGTCTCCTTGGGTACGAAGAAAACTTATCCAACACATCAATTAATTTAGTAGAATAAATATCGGGCAATCGCGGCTCCATCCATCTATCATTGTCTTCTAACAACTGGGCAAATAATCTGAGCCTCTTTTCTGTTACATGAATAACACGATCTGGATAACCACTAACTGTCCAACCGTTCTGCTTAACCTCATTCTTTTTCCCTGCACTACTCGAATCGTAGCATGATTCAATCGTAGAAGGGTCATAAAGTTGACAAATCAAATCGAAGTGAGGACGGCCTACTTTTCCATAAATATTGAGACCAAATTTCGTTTCATGATGAACATCACTAAAAAGACGAAGTTCATTTATGAATCTGAAATTCTTACGCAAGCGAGGATAAAGAGCTTCCCTTAGGGGATATCCTTTACTATCGCCATATATGGTATTCGGATGGATAAAGGCACTGACCCCGTTACTGCAAACAGCATACCATGCTTGCGGCAGGAAGCATCTGTACAGATCAGATTGCTGCCCACGCAACACATTATAGTTTTGAACAGAATTATAAAATGCCTTCTGTCCATCCACTTGAACGTATTCAGAAAAGTAGATATCTCTTGTTTGCAAATCTGAAAGGGCTTTTTCTCGTTCTCTTGTGATTTCAGTAGCGTTAT
>ULVN01131591.1_pt1 | contig 27646 bp, 31 predicted proteins | sample 1959491 | NCBI WGS metagenome assembly ULVN01 (sample SAMEA4835787, study PRJEB28245) | human gut metagenome | biome: gut microbiome; material: fecal sample | place: Denmark | collected 2008 | reverse complement strand
TAAAGAAGAATTAGTACAATTAAATTAGGAGAAAACAAAATATGTCAGTTGGTTCATTTGTGTTTATGTTACACTCACACCTACCATATTATAGAAAGGCAGGTATGTGGCCTTTTGGTGAAGAAAATTTATATGAATGTATGTCTGAAACTTATATTCCTTTGATTAAAGCCATTGAAGAACTTTATGATGATGGGATTATGGCTAAGTTGACTGTTGGAATTACACCAATTTTGGCAGAACAACTCAATGATGAACATTTGAAAAACGGCTTTGTTGCATATTTAGATGAAAAATTGCGCGTTGCTCAAGAAGATATTGAAAGATATCCAAATGAAAATGTTGCTCACTCTCAACATTTACGTTATTTGGCAGAATATTATCAAAAATGGTACGGTAACATCAGAGATTTATTTGTTAATAAGTATAATAAAGACTTGATTGCTCAATTCAAAAAATTCCAAGATTTAGGGGCAATTGAAATTACAACATCAGGTGCAACCCATGGTTTTTCACCTTTGTTGTGCACAGATGCAAATTTAAATGCACAATTTAAAGTAGGTTCAGATACTACGAAAAGATTGTTTGGCAAAAAAGCAAAAGGTTGTTGGTTGCCGGAATGTGCATATCGTCAGGGTTATTTATTCCGTTCTAAAACAGGTGAAAAGAAATGGCGTCCGTCAATTGAAGTTACTTTGCAGAACAATGGCATTGAATATTTCTTCACGGAATCTCATGTTATTGAAGGCGGTAATTCGATAGGAAATCGCCGTGTTATCGGTATGTATGGAAATATTGAATACATTCCTCTTCCTGAACGTGAAAAGACAGGTTATGACACCTTTAGCGCCTATTGGTTGCCGGATGCTCAGGTTGCGGTTATGGGAAGAAATGAAAGAGCCGGTTATCAGGTTTGGTCGGCGGCTGATGGGTATCCTGGCGATGGATGTTACCGAGAATTCCACCGTAAAGATGCTAATTCCGGATTAAATTATTGGAGAATAACAAGCCCAACAACAGATTTAGGCGATAAAATGCTTTACGATCCTGTGCTTGCCATGTCACAAGTCAATTCAAACTCAGACCATTATGTGACCTTGTTGTATCATTTATTAAATGACCATAAATTGGCTACAGGTGAAGAAGGCTTGGTGATGGTTTCATTTGACACTGAACTTTATGGACACTGGTGGTTTGAAGGTGTTGAGTTTATAAAACAAGTCATCACAAAACTTGATAAATACCAAAAAGGCATTGAACGTTTGACAGCTTCTGAGTATTTGAAAAAACATCCGCCAAAAGAAGCAATCCAAATTCCTGAAAGCAGTTGGGGACAAGGCGGACACTTCTGGGTATGGCAAAACCATTTGACAGAATGGATGTGGCCAATCATTCACAGTTGTGAAAAACGTATAAGTGATATTGTTTCAAAATATGAAAATATTCCAAGCGATAAGCTGCTTCACCGTGCTTTAAATCAGCTTTCGCGTGAAAATTTACTTCTTCAAAGTTCAGACTGGCCGTTTTTGATTACAACTTGGCAAGCTAAGGACTATGCTACTGACAGGTTCCGTGAGCATGTCGAAAGGTTTGAACAAATTGCTGAAATGATTGAAAATAACAATATTGATGAAGCTAAATTATCAGAAATAGAATCTATAGACAATTGTTTCCCTGATATTGATTATAGAGTCTATTTGCCGATTGAAGAGGGTGTTATTCCTCAACAAGAATGCAAATTGGCTCCATTATATCAATAACTGATGGAACTTCCTTATATTAATGCAGAAAATTATAGCGAATAAAAAACTAAAATTTTTTATTCGCTTTTTTTATTAGAAACAATACTTTTCAACGGCAAAAGCAAAACCATCTTCATCAATGGATTTTGTAATATCATTTGCTTCTTTTTTTAAATTTTCACTTGCGTTTCCCATTGCTATTTTGACTTTTGCGCTTTTTAACAAATCAATATCGTTGTCTTCATCGCCAATTGCAAGGATTTCATCTTTTTTTATGTTGAATAAATTGCTTAAAAACCTGACAGCTGTTCCCTTGTTTGAATTTTTGCTTGAAATTTCACAAAAGTTTTTTGTAGAGCGAACAATATAAAGTGAATTTTTGTATTTTTCTTGAAGCTCACAAGTCAAATTCTCAATCAATTTTGTATCAGGGTCAATTGCAAGGATTTTATTAACTTGATTGTTCAAATCTAAATCGAGCAAGTTTTCAACAACTTTATAAGGTATTAAACGTTTGTTTGTGTAATCTTTGATTATATCGTTGTCATGTTCACAAAATAGCTCATCATTTAAGTATAAATTTGTGTGGATATTTTTGTTTTTTAATTCTTGAAGAATTTCAAGTGCCAAATTTGGCTTGACCGGATCAACATATAATGTTTTTTTATCATTGCAAGAATTTTTAATTAAAGCACCTTGATAACACACCAAGGGTGTTGAAATATTGAGTATTTTTGCAATTTTTATTGCAGCACAATACATTCTGCCTGTGGCAAGCACAACTTTAATGTTTTTTTTAGTCAATTCATTAATCGCATTAATAACATTGTTTGAAACGGTAAAGTCTTTTTTCAAAATAGTACCGTCAATATCCGTGACAACCATTTTAATCATATTTATACATTCAATTTTTCTTTTGTATAATTGATTAAACCACCTTTTTGGATAAGGTTTTGTATTTTTTGAGGATAAGAATTTGTTTTATACTCTTTGTTTTGAGTAATATTTTTTATAATCCCGTTTGCAATGTCAACTTCAATTTCATCACCATTGTGGCAATCGTTGACAAACTCAGATTGTTCAAAAATAGGAAGGCCAATGTTTATAGCGTTGCGAAAGAAAATTCTTGCAAAAGATTTGGCAATTATACAAGAAATTCCGGAGGCTTTGATTGAAATTGGGGCATGTTCTCGAGAAGAACCACAACCAAAATTTTCTCCGCCAACCATGATATCACCTTGTTTTACATTTTTAACAAAGTCCTTATCTATATCCTCCATACAGTGTAATGATAATTCTTTTTCATCACTTGTATTTAAGTATCGTGCGGGGATAATTACGTCGGTGTCTACGTTATCGCCATATAGGTGAGATTTTCCAAAAAATTTTTTTTCCATTTTCATCCACTTCTCCATTTACAAATCCGTTTTTTTGTAGTATACATAAAAAATAAGATAGTTTCAACATTAATTTAATAATGGTACTTAGAAAAATGAAGGAGATTTAAACATGAATTACTACATCGGAGAAGCTGCAGGAAAAGTTTGGGAATACTTAAACAACCAAAAGACTAAAGAAGCAACATTTTCAAAGTTGGAAAAGGATTTAGATTTAGATGATAACTTTATAAAAATGGGCATAGGCTGGCTTGCTTATGAAGGAAAAGCAGACTTGTCAGGCAAAGGTGCTCGTGCAAAAGTAAGATTGGTTGAAAATCAAAATTAATTTTTCAAAATGAATAAGCAAAAAGCCTCAAGTCAAAGTGATGATTTGAGGCTTTTTTGTGTTTTAATTGTATTAAACGATAAATTAAGGTAAAAGCAGATGATGTACATAAAAAAATTAAATAAATATACAACCCCTGATGAAAACGGGTTTTATGGTGAATTTGGCGGGATGTTTGTTCCTGAAGGTTTTAAAAATGTTTTAAGAAAGCTTGATGAGGAGTTTGAAAAATGTGTCAACGACGAAGGCTTCTTAAAAGAGGCTTATGACTTGCTTTGTGAGTATTCAGGACGCCCAACGCCTTTATATTTTGCAAAAAATTTGACCCAACACTATGGAAAAGGAAAAATCTATTTAAAACGTGAAGATTTAAACCACACAGGCGCTCACAAAATAAACAATGTAGTCGGTCAAGGTTTGCTTGCAAAAAGAATGGGTGCAAAAAAAGTTATAGCCGAAACAGGAGCAGGTCAACACGGTGTTGCAACGGCAACAATTGCTGCTTTGCTCGGGCTTGAATGCACAATTTTTATGGGAGAAGTTGATGTCGAACGTCAAAAGTTAAATGTTGAGAGGATGGAACTTTTAGGGGCAAAAGTTGAAAGTGTCAAAACAGGCACAAGAACTTTGTCTGATGCTTGTGATGCAGCCATTGAGTACTGGTTGAATAACAGTGATGATGTTTTCTATATCCTTGGCTCAGCGGTTGGTCCTCATCCATATCCCAAAATGGTAAGATTTTTTCAAAGCATTATTGGAAGCGAAATAAGGCAACAAATTCTTGCAAAAGAAGACAGATTGCCAAATTATGTGCTTGCTTGTGTTGGTGGCGGAAGCAATGCCATTGGAACATTTTATGCATTTCTTGATGATGAAAATGTTAATTTAATCGGGCTTGAAGCTGCAGGCTTAGGAATTGACACTGACAAAACTGCAGCCTCTTTGACTTTGGGCAAAAAAATTGTGCTTCATGGTGAAACTCAATATGTTTTGTGTGATGAAAGGGGAAATGTGAAAGAATCCTACAGCATTTCAGCAGGACTTGATTATCCCGGATGCGGCCCTGAACATTGCTTTTTAAAAGACATCGGACGAGTTAAATATGAACCGATTACTGATGATGAAGCGGTTAATGCTTTTGCGCTTTTGTCAAAAAAAGAAGGTATTGTGCCCGCCATTGAGTCTTCGCACGCTTTGGCTTATTTAGATAAATTAATGCCAAAAACAAAAAAAGATGATATCATTATTGTAAATCTTTCAGGTCGCGGTGATAAAGACGTCGAAAGAATTTTGAAATTATTAAAAGATAAAAAAGATTTTGAGTGTATTAAAAAGGTTTAATTTAAGGAAAAAGGAAACGATGAGTGAAAACGAAGTAAAAATCGAAGAAAAATTTATTGAGCAGGCAAACTTGATTGCACGTGGAGCCGAAATTATCCCAAATGGTGTAATGGAGCTTGCTAAACGACTTCAAGAAGCTGAAAAAAATAATAAACCGTTAAGAGTCAAACTCGGACTTGACCCGACTCGGCCTGATTTGCACTTGGGACACACTGTTGTTATGAGAAAATTAAGATTGTTTCAACAGTTTGGGCACAAAGTCGTTTTGATTGTTGGTGGTGCAACTGCCATGATTGGTGACCCCTCAGGAAAATCTCAAACAAGACCAAGTTTGACTAAAGAAGAAGTTGAAAGTAATGCAAAAACATACTTTGAACAGATGGATAAAGTTGTTAATATAAAAGAAGCAGAAGTAACAAACAATGCCAATTGGCTTCACAAAATGGGGCTTGTTGATTTGTTGAAACTTGCTTCCAATGTTACCGTTGCAAAACTTATGACTCGTGATGATTTTCAAAAACGTTATCAAAGCGGGCAACCAATTGCCGTTCACGAATTTTTCTATCCTCTAATGCAAGCTTATGACTCGGTTGTGGTTGATGCTGATATTGAGCTTGGTGGTACAGACCAAATGTTCAACCTTTTGCTTGGACGTGAAGTTCAGCTTGCTTATGGCAAAGAAAATCCTCAACTTGTATTTTTGTTACCTTTGTTGGAAGGTACAGACGGTGTTTTAAAAATGTCTAAAACTTATCCTCAAAATTGCATCTCTTTGACCGAAGAACCCAAAAATATGTATGGAAAACTTATGTCAATTAAAGATGAAATGATTATGAGATATTATACTTTATTGACAGACAAAACAGATAATGAATTAAAAGAAATTGAAAAAAGACTTAAAAGTGGTGAAAATCCACGTAATATAAAAATGGAGCTTGCTTATTACATTACAAAAGAATATTGTGGTGAAAACAACGCAAATTCGGCTCAGGAGGATTTTATAAACGTTGTTCAAAATCACCAAGCACCTGAAGATATTGAAGAAATAAATGCAATAAACAAAAACATTTTGGATATTCTTGTAGAAAAGAACTTTGCAAAAAGTAAATCAGATGCAAAACGTTTGATACAACAAGGTGCTGTTAAATTTGACGATGAAAAAATTGATGATATAAATTTCGTTGTTACAAAAAGTGGTATTATAAAATCAGGAAAAAGAAACTATGTCAAAGTTGTATAACAATGTGCTTGAATTAATCGGAAACACTCCTTGTGTTAAAATAAACGAACTTGTTGATGATGAGGCAAATCTTTATGCTAAGCTTGAATATTTTAACCCCGGATTTTCAATAAAAGATAGAGCTGCATATAATATGATTGTGCAGGCTATGAAAGATGGGAAAATCAATAAAGACACGGTAATTATTGAGCCTACAAGTGGAAACACCGGAATCGGGCTTGCTCTTGTGTGTTCAATATTTAAAATGACACTTATTCTAACAATGCCCGAAAGTATGAGTTTGGAACGTCAAAAAATGTTAAAACATTTGGGTGCAAAACTTATTTTGACAAAAAAAGAACTTGGCATGCAAGGGGCAGTCGATGAAGCCATAAAAATAAACAACGAAACAAAAAACAGCTTGATTATGTCGCAGTTTGACAATCCAAACAATCCATTGGCGCATGAAAAAACAACTGCGATTGAGTTATTTAATGACTTTGACGGAAAAATAGATTATTTTGTTGCTTCGTTTGGCACAGGCGGAACCGTAAGTGGAGTTGGCAAAAAACTTAAAAAACTTATACCAAATATAAAAATAATAGCTGTTGAACCGGCTGAAAGCCCTTTATTATCTCAAGGCAAAGCTTCTTCACATGGTATTCAAGGAATTGGTGCAAACTTTATTCCTGATAATTTAGATAAAAGCGTTATTGATGAAATAGTAACCGTTAAAACAGTTGATGCAATTGAAACTGCAAAAGAGGCGGCTAAAAAAGAAGGTGTTTTGTGTGGAATTTCATCGGGGGCGAACATTTTTGCCGCAATACAAATTGCAAATCAAAACAAAAGTAAAACAGTTGTCACCGTTTGCACGGATTTGGCAGAGCGTTATATTTCAACTGCTTTATTTATGTAAAAATTTAAAGAAAGATAAAAAATGTTTAAAAAAATATTAATAATGTTGTTTTTATTTTTTGTTTCAACAGGACAAATTTGGGCAAAAGACTTAAAATTTGCTCAGATTGCTGATGTTCATTATAATCTTGATGAAACTTCAAATTCAAAACAAAGTTTAAAATGGGCAATTGATGAGTTGAACAAAATAAATGATTTAGATTTTGTAGTGTTTTTGGGTGATAATATCGAAAAATCGAACAAAGAATCTTTAAAAAGTTTTTTAAATATTGTAAATTCTTTAAATAAGCCTTATTATCTTGTTTTAGGCAACCAGGATGCACATAAAATAGCCGGAATAACAAAAGATGAGTATATAGATGTTGTATTAAACTACAACAAAAATCAAAAGGCATTTTCTTCAAATTATATGTTTATCCCTAAAAAAGGAATGAAATGTCTTGTGCTTGACGGTGTTATGCCTTTTATGCCAAGCAAACACGGTCAATACACAAAAGAGACACTGGAATTTGCAAAAAATAATTTGAAAAAATATAAAAAAGATAAGTTTATAATCTTTCAACATTTTCCAATATATGAGCCGTTTGAAGAACAAGCACGAGAAATTTATGAAAAAGATGCATATTTAGAATTATTAAAGGATTTTGATAATATACTGTTAATAAGTTCCGGTCATTACCATGCTTCAAAGTTAACTTATGATAAGAAAAATGTGCTACATCTTTCAACAGAGTCATTTGCAAAAGAAGGGCATCATTTTGATATTGTAGAAATAAAGTTGAAAGATAGAAAAACTAAAAAATTTGAAATAGATGTAAAAAATATTCAATTACAATAAAATTGTATTCTAGCTTTTTTATATGACGGGCTGCGGATTCGTCTTTGGCTGTCATATAAAATTAAAATACAAAATGTTAATATTTTTTAATATTTGTGTACGAAAGTAGCAATTTTTATTTTTACAAGTTTTAAAAAAGTATGAGTGTGAATTTTTCAAATATTTCAAATGAACAATACAACATCCGCTTGAATAACATTGAACGGAAGAGAGCTTATTTGAAAAATAATCCGCTTTCTTATGAAGAGGAGAAAAAAAATCTTCAAAGAGTTGATAATTTATTAAATGCACTTGATGTACTTGATGATTATTCAGCCAAAAAGCTTGATGATTCTAAAAGAACAGGATTTTTATTTTCTTCGATTGTTGATCAAGGGCTTGGATATTTTGGAACTATTTTAGGGGCAATCATTGGTGAGCTGCCAGTTGTTAAAAAACATATTTTAAAAATAGCTTCTACAATTGATGTTAATACCAATAATATCTTAAAAAAAACTAAAATAAATGGAAAATTCAAGGCTCCAACAGGTGTAGATATCATAATAAATACTTTGCCCATAGTCATAGGGTCTATTTTTGGTTTTTTAATTTCAAATCCAATTGCAGGATTGATTAATAAATTGAATGACAAGCTTTGTAAAAACGAGTTCAATGAAATTATGCACCATGAACTAAATGACCCCAAATACTTTGCTTTGCTCAATGATGAACAACAACAAAAAGTTGAGTATCTAATGAGGACTAAAATATCAAGTCAAGATGTCAAAGATGAGTACAAACAACACCGTTTCAATGTTTTCAGTGATGCAAGAACGATTTTTAATTATGATGAAGACGAAAAAAAAGTTGATAATTTTAATTCAAATGCACAAAAAACTGCTCAAAATATAAATAATGCACAAGAGGACAAAGAACTTCTTCTTGATGCTATGGTAAAAATTGAAAATGATGCTTCAATATATTCGCAAAAAGTCGATAAAATAACAAATATATTATCACTTACTGCCGATATTGTAAGTATTGTTGGTATTACTAAATCCGGATTTGATTTAATTACTTCTAAAATGTCGAAAATGTCAATAAAAAATAAAATTGTTTCCTTTGTTTCAGCATTTTTACCCCTCTCATTTGCAATATTATTAAGTTATATAAGTAAATATATGGCAGCAGAAAGTGAAAAATTAGGTCGATTTGTAGCAAAAGAAAATCTAAGACAAAATCCCGAAGCTTTATATTATGTAGAGAAAGAAAAATATGCAAATTATAAAGAACAAGCTAAGTCTCCTTTTAAATCAAAGGGCTTTTTCAAAGATTTAATTGACATTTATAAAGATTACAGTGAATATGCAAAATTTCATTCTAGATACAAAATTGAAAATCGTAAACGTCAAAAAGCAATGAGTCAAATTGATTTAGATAAAAATCAACTTGACAGAGCTAAAATGTTTCAAAAAAATACATTTATGGTTTGTGACAATTTTTACAACAAAAAGTATAATGTAAAGTTGAAATCGGAAGAAAAGAAAAGTTTGTTAAACGAAATTGCTTCTTTGGGGATAAATATGATAGCAATGATTTTGGCACCTTTGTTCATTTCCCTCAATTGGAACAATGTAAAAAGTTTTGCAAAAGGTATAGAAAATTATCGAACAATGGATTTCAAGGATGTATTCAAAGGTATAAAAGCCTTTACACCGTCTTTGTTGGCGGTAATTTTGCCTTGTCATATTCTTTATAAATTAAAGAACAAGTCAAGTGAAAATGCTCATCAATACAATCGTGACGTTAATTCTTATATTGGAGCTAACTTAGATAATCTTGAGTTGTTTTGGTAAAAATGTTTTGATTTTTATGTATTTTTTGTTTTTATTAATATAAAACAATTAAACATTTAACAAAAGTTTACAAAAGAAAGATGAAGAGTGGAATATTGTGCATTTCGAGATAAAGTTAGCAATAATTGGAATAAGTGCTAACAAAATAAAAACAAAATATGTTAAAACATGGGAAAAAGGCTGAATAAAATGGTTTTCGTTAAAAATTGGTGCTTGATTATAATTTTTTTTTGAAATAGTATATTGTTATAAAGTAAAATAAAGAGGTTAAATGTGTCAAAAGACGTAATAGAATTTGAAGGAACAATATTGGAATCTTTGCCGAATGCAATGTTTCGTGTGATGTTGGAAAACGAGCATGAGATATTGGCACATATATCAGGCAAGATAAGAAAGAATTTTATAAGAATTTTGCCGGGGGATAAAGTGAAAGTTGAAATGACCCCTTATGATTTAACTCGCGGACGTATTACTTACAGATTAAAATAATTAAGATATAAAGATAAGAAAAAGGAAATGTGAGATGAAAGTTAGAGCCTCAGTGAAAAAAATATGTGACAAATGCAAAACTATTAAAAGAAAAGGTGTTTTGATGGTTATATGTGAAAACCCAAAACACAAACAAAGACAAGGATAAGTTTTAAAGTAAACATTTAAGTAAAGGAGAAATATAAATATGGCAAGACTTGCCGGGGTAGATTTACCTCGTAACAAAAGAATGGTGATAGCATTAACTTATATTTATGGCATTGGTAAAACAAGAAGTGCTAAAATATTAGATGCGGCAAATATATCATACGATTTAAAAACAGACGATTTGACTGATGACGATTTAAAGAAATTGCGTGATGAGTTGGCTCATTATTCAATTGAAGGTGATTTAAAGCGTGAAGAGTCTCAAAATATAAAACGTTTGTCAGAAATAAATTCGTATCGCGGATTGCGTCATCGTCGTAAACTTCCATGCCGTGGACAAAGAACAAAAACAAATGCACGCACTCGCCGTGGGAAGAAAACAGGACCTATTGCAGGTAAGAAAAAATAGAAAGACAAGCAAATAAAAATTAATTAAAGGAGTAATATAATAAAATGGCAAGACCAACAAAACAAAAGAAAAAGGAAAGAAAAAATGTGCTCACAGGTGTGGTGCATATTCAATCTACTTTCAATAATACAATTGTTACTTCAACTGATACACAAGGTAATGCGATTGCTTGGGCATCAGCGGGAGGATGTGGATTTAAAGGTGCTCGTAAAGGGACTCCTTTTGCAGCACAAAGTGCAGCTGAAATTGTTGCAAAAAAATCAATGGACCAAGGTATGAAAAAGGTTGAAGTTTATGTGAAAGGTCCGGGTTCGGGACGTGAAACTGCAATCCGTGCAATACAAGCTGCAGGGCTTGAAATAACTTTAATCAAAGATGTGACACCTATCCCTCACAACGGATGTCGTCCACCTAAACGCAGAAGAGTATAGTAATTTAATTTAAGAAAGATAAAAGGAGTCAAAAATTGGCGAGATATAAAGGACCTACAAATAAATTATACCGTAACTATGGTGTTAAAGATTTATCAAACAGAAAATTAGTTTCATCGTTAAGACAAAGTGCTTCAGGTCAGCATGGTTCGATGAGAAAGAAACTTTCTGATTATGCTATTCACTTGAAAGAAAAGCAAAAAATTCGTTATACATATTTAGTAAGTGAAAAACAATTTGCAAAATATTACCACAAAGCTGCTTCAAAGAAAGGTGTTACAGGTACTATTTTGTTGCAATTGTTGGAATCAAGATTGGACAACGTTGTTTTTCGTGCAGGTTTTGCAATCACTCGTAAACAATCAAGACAAATGGTAAACCATGGTCACATTTTGGTGAATGGAAAACGTGTTGATATCGCATCATATTTGGTTAAACCTGGTGATGTTATAACATTCAAGTCAAAAAGTTCCGATTTTATGAAAAATACTTTAGAAGCAATTGATATGGCTATTGCTCCTGAGTGGATGACAATTGACCGTGAAGCACAAAAAATCGTATTTGAAAGAATACCTGAACGTGACCAATTGGATCCTGATTTTAAAGAGCATTTGGTAATTGAGTATTATTCTAAGTAGTTTTAAATTAGGAGAAGAATTAATGGATTTAAAAATAAAATGTATAAATACGACAACTGATTCAGATGGTTCTCAGTACGGCAAATTTGTCATTGAGCCATTAGAAAGAGGTTTTGGTATAACAATTGGTAACTCGCTTCGTCGTGTGTTGATTTCATCATTGGAAGGTGCAGCTGTGACTTCAATGAGGATTGAAGGTATCACTCACGAATACACATCAATTCCGGGAGTTGTCGAAGATGTAATTGACATTATGTTGAATATGAAAGGCTTGGTTTTCAAGTGTGAAACAAACGAAGCTCAACATATAAGACTTGACGTTGATAAACCGGGTCCTGTTTTGGGTGCGGATTTAAAATTACCTTCAGGTGTTAAAGTTGTTAATCCTGACTGGTTAATCTGCACAATTGCAGAAGGCGGTGAAATCCACGCTGATATCATCGTTGAAACAGGCAAAGGTTATATAACAAATGATGTATTAAAAGATAATAAAGGTCAATTGCCTATTGATATGTTGCCGATTGATGCAACATTTATGCCGATTAAACGTGTAAGCTACAATGTTGAAGCTGCTCGTGTCGGAGATTCTATGGATTATGATAAGTTGACTTTGGAAATTTGGTCAAATGGTAGCATTGAAGTTACAACTGCGTTGTCGCAAGCAGCACAATTGTTGATTGAACAATTCAGTCAAATTGCTTCAATTACGGGACAACCAACATTATTTAGTGATGCATCATCTTCTTCTGATATTATTGATGAGCCTCAAGTTGAAGCAGCTCCTACAATCACAATTGAAGATTTGGAGTTATCAGTTCGTGCTTACAACTGCTTGAAACGTGCAAGCATAAACTCTTTGCCTGAATTGTTGCAAAAATCAGAACACGATTTGTTAAACATAAAGAATTTTGGTAAAAAATCATCAGATGAGGTTATTGAAAAGTTGCGTGAATGCGGGCTTGATTTAGCTCCAAATCCTGAAGGATTTGACTCATCATTAGTTGAGTAGTATAAATAGAAAAATATAGATAAAGGATAATAAAACAATGAGACACCAAACGAAAAAACACCAATTATCAAGAGCGCAAGACCAGCGTAAAGCATTGTTGCGTTCATTGGCAACTCAATTGTTTTTGCATGGCGAAATAAGAACAACAATGGCAAAGGCAAAAGCTTTAAAGTCATATGCTGACAAAGTTATCTCGTTAGCAAAAAAAGGTGATTTAAATTCACGTCGTATTGCGTTGCGTTACATATATGATATTAAAACTGACCGATATATGGATGTTGAAACAAAAGCGGTTGTTGAAGAAAAAACTGAAGGTAAAAAGCTTATGGACGAAACTGTTCTAAGAAAGTTGTTTACTGAAATTTCAAGCAAATATGCAAATCGCAACGGTGGATATACACGCATTTATCGTATGCCAAACCGTCGCGGTGACAATTCTGAAATGGCATTAATCCAATTAAGTTAGTTGAAAAACGATGTCAACACGATATAAACTTAAAGTTGAGTATGTGGGGACAAACTATTTCGGCTCACAAAGACAGCCGGAAGTGGATACAATACAATCAAAGCTTGAAGAAGCACTTTGTACATTGACAAAACAAAACATAAAACTAATCTTATCAGGCAGGACTGATAGGGGTGTGCATGCCGTTTTACAGGTTGCACATTTTGATTGTGATAATAATATTGTTGATAGAGGTCGTTTTTTGCATTCTTTGAACGGCATATTGCCAAATGATATATGCGTAAAAGATATTGAAGAAGTTTCAAAAAATTTTCACGCACAAAAAAGTGCAAAAAAAAGACACTATTGCTATACTATCGCTAATCGAAAAATAAGATGTGTTTTTGATAATCACGTTTTGCTTTATCAAAAACCTCTAGATGAAAACAGAATAAATCAAGCTTTAGGCTATTTGCTTGGGCGTCACGATTTTTCTGCATTCAAAGCTACAAATACCGAAAATCCTGCAAAAGTATGCAATATGTATGAGACAAAATGTATAAGAGAAGGTGAACTTTTAAAAATACACTTTGTTGCAGACAGATTTTTATACAAAATGGTAAGAACAATTGTTGGCACTTTGATTATGATTGAACAAAATTCTTTTGACCCGTCGAAAATGAAAGAAATTCTTGACTCAAAATTAAGACAAAATGCCGGCAAAACAATAAGTCCCGACGGACTTACATTAGTTGAAGTTATATATTGATATGACTTTGATAAACTAAAAACAAAAAAGAAAAATATTAATGGAGGCAATATAATGAAAACTTATTCAGCAAAGCCTCTTGAGGTTGAAAGAAAGTGGTATCTTATCGATGCAAACGGACAGACTTTGGGTCGTTTGGCTACTACAATCGCAAATATCTTAAGAGGAAAAAATAAACCACAATATACACCAAATGTTGACACCGGTGATTTTGTCGTGGTTATTAATGCTAAAGGTATTACTGTTACCGGTAAAAAAGAAACAGATAAAATTTATTATTCACATAGCGGATATCCTGGTGGTTTGAAATCTATTAGTTTTAAAGATTTAATGGAAAAAGACCCAAGAAAAGCTATTGAAAAAGCTGTAAAAGGTATGTTACCACATAATACTTTGGGTGCACAACAGTTTACTAAATTAAAAGTGTATGCTGATGATAAACATCCGCACGAAGCTCAAAAGCCGATTGTGTATAATGAAAGTGAGGTAAAATAATGCAAGATAACGAAATTATGGCAACAGGCAGACGTAAAACCTCAATAGCTGTTGTAAAATTGGTTCCGGGTAAAGGTCGTGTTTTTGTAAACGGTAAAACTTTTGACGGATATTTTGGTAACCTTCCTATTTTGGAAATGATGGTTTATCGCCCTTTGGCTTTAACTGATAATCAAGAAAAATATGATGTTAAAGTTAAAGTTGTTGGTGGTGGTGTTTCTTCTCAAGCTGGTGCTATAGCTCATGGTATTTCTCGTGCTTTGCTTAAAGCTAATGAAGAAAACAAAGCTCTTTTACGCTCTGAAGGACTTTTAACACGTGATGCGCGTGTTAAAGAACGTAAAAAATACGGACGTAAACGTGCTCGTAAGAGATTTCAATTCTCAAAACGTTAATATATTTAAAAAAACTATGTTTTTCAAAATTTCCGAATGTTTGCAAATGTTCGGAAATTTTTGTATAATATTTATTATATAAATTGAAAGTGGTATTTTAACAAATGAACTGTCCAAATTGTGATTCTTGTATGATAATGGTTGAACGTGATGGAATTGAACTCACTTGGTGTCCTTTCTGTCATGGCTTTTGGTTCAGTTTAATCGAATTGAAATTGTTTGCTAAAAAGTTTAATGTCAAAAAAAATGTGCTTGAATTTTTAAAATCTATAGACATAAAAACAAAAGAGAAAAAAAAATATTGCCCTAAGTGTTTGAATGTTATGCACAAAGTTAATATTAATGGGATTGTTTTGGATAAATGTGTCAACAATTGTGGGCTTTGGTTTGATGCTGAAGAATTGTCAAAGTTCATTAATGCTCTATCTGATGATAAATTGTCACAAGATAGTACTATAAATTTTCTAGGTGAGTTTTTTAATGTTAAATAAAAGAAAGTGAGTTTTTATGACAAATTATATTGTTATTATTGCTGTTATTGCTATTATTGGCGGAATTATTTACCTTTACAACAATCTTGTTGCAAAGAAAAATGCCGTTAAAAATGCTTGGTCGCAAATTGACGTTCAACTTAAAAGAAGAGCAGATTTAATCCCAAATTTATTAGCTTCTGTTAAAGGATATATGGAGCATGAAAAAAATGTTTTAGAAAATGTTGTCAAAGCTAGAAACATGGCTTTAAGGTGTGACGAAAGTGATATAAACTCAAGAATAAAATGTGAAAATAAACTTGCAGGCTCTCTGTCTTCACTTTTGGCAGTTGTTGAAAGTTATCCTGAATTGAAAGCGAATGAAAACTTTTTGCAGTTAAATGAAGAATTATCTTCAACAGAAAACAAAATCGCTTTTGCTCGTCAGTTTTATAACGATTCAATTATGTTTTATAATAATGCACTTGAAATGTTTCCAAACAACATAATCGCTTCATTTTTTGATTTTAAACACTATGATGAGTTTAAAATTGTTGATGAAAAAGACAGAGAAGTACCAAAGGTTAGCTTTTAATCGTTATGTGGGAATTAATAAACAAAAATAAATCAAAAACTTTTCTGTTTGTTTTTTTGATGGCATTGTGTTTTGGCTTGATGGCATATTGTCTTGCTGAAACGTTAAAGATTTATAATGTTCCTCCAATTTGGGTTTACATTGTTGTGTACGGTTACTATTTTGGGACACTGATTGTTGCTAGTCGTGATTCAAAAAACGTATTTTTAAAGCTTTCAAATGCTCGCTTCGCACTTCGAGCATATTACCCAAAGTTGTTTAATATAGTTCAAGAAATGTCAATAGCTTCCGGCTTAAGTACAATGCCGGACATATATATTATAGATGAAGATTCGCCAAATGCTTTTGCTTGCGGTAAAGACCACAAAACAGCTTCAATAGTTGTTACAAAAGGTTTGCTTGCAAGGCTAAATCGTGATGAGTTGCAGGCTGTTGTGGCGCACGAAATTTCACACATTGTTAATCGTGATATCCTTTATCTTATGTACACTTCCTGTTTGCTTGGTTGTATGGTTTTTATTTCTGATTTTGTCATAAAATTTTTAAGAAGTTGTTCAAATAGACGTTCTTTTAATGGAGGAGCTATATATATAATTCCATTTGTTTTAATATCGCTTGTTTTGGTTGCCTTGTCAAAAATATTTTATTTTTGTCTTTCAAAAAAACGAGAATACCTTGCAGATGCTTGTGCTGTTCAGTACACAAGAAACCCTATGGCACTTGCAAATGCATTAAAAAAAATAGATGAAGAGCAAACTTATTTTGTAAATACCAACCCTATAACCTCAGCTATGTTTATAGTTAGCCCTCTTAACAACAAAGAAAAGACTCATCCGCCAATTGAAAAAAGAATACAAATTCTTCTTAGGTTAAGTTCTTGCAACATCGCAGCCTATAATAATTCATATCAAAAGGTGTTGGGCAAAAAATCAAGTATTGTGAGCAAGAAAATTATAGATAAACCAAGCTATAGTAAGGTTATACCAATTGTGGCAACGACTTTGGCAAATCAAACTGTTCAAGATAAAATTGCAAATCATCGTGAAGCTTATGATACTATGTTAAAAATGGAAAATTATATTTTTATCAAGTGTGATTGCGATACAAAATTGAAAGTTCCAAAAGAATTAAAAGGGCAAAAAATTCCTTGTCCGCATTGTAAGAAAATGCACTTAATAAAATAATTTGTTAAGTTAGCATATTTTAATTATAATGTAATTATGGAGAATAAAACTTATATACCTTTATATCGCAAGTATCGCCCGCAAACTTTTGCAGATGTTGTAGGTCAACAGCATGTTGTAAATGCTTTATCAAATGCCATAAAATTGAACAAAATAGCACATGCTTTTCTTTTTTGTGGTCCGCGAGGTACCGGAAAAACTTCAATGGCACGTATTCTTGCCAAATCCTTGAATTGCATTGAAGGCCCTACATTGACACCTTGTGGCAAATGCCCAAGCTGTATCGACATTTTAAATTCAATTCCAAAAGATGTAATTGAAATAGATGCAGCAAGCAATCGTAATGTTGAAGATACTCAAAATATTTTGGAAAAAATTCAATATGCTCCGGTCAATGGAAAATTTAAAATATATGTTATTGATGAAGTGCATATGTTGTCAAACCACGCTTTTAATGCACTTTTGAAAACTCTTGAAGAACCGCCCAAAAATGTCATCTTTATCCTTGCAACAACCGAAGCGCACAAGGTTTTAGAAACTATTATTTCACGTTGTCAACGATATGACTTTCGTAGAATACAAATTTCTGACATTGTGAAGCGTTTAAGAGAAATTTCTGATATTGAAAAAATAAATATAAATGATGATGCACTTCACATTATTGCTCAAAATTCAACAGGCGGAATGAGAGATGCTTTAAGCCTGCTTGACCAGTTATCCGTTTTAAATGGTAATTCTGACAAGCCGATTGATGCAAGTGTTGTGAATGAGCTTTTGGGTAAAATTTCAATTGAAGACCTTTATGATTTTACAAATGAGATTTTATCAAATAATGTTGAGAAGCTTATTGAAAACATTCATAAAATGTTTGATAAAGGCATGGAGCCTTTAAGAATTGTCAACAATTTAATTGAATATTTTCGCAATATTCTTATTATCAAAAATGGTAAAGACCTCGACCAGATGGCGACTTTGACGTTGATTGACAAGAAAAATATTGAAAAAATACAAACTCAAGCAGAAAATTTAAGTAATGAAAAAATTATTTATATTATTGAAAAATTGTCTTATTATTCTCGAGAAATAAAAAATGCGACAAATCGCTATTTGTGGCTTGAGTTGTGTATTATTGATGTTGTGTCAGTTGAATTTTCAAGCATTTCTGATTTAGTTGAAAAAGTGAACAAGCTTGAAGCCTTTATTCAATCAGGTGATTTTAAAAACAATGTTTCTTCTGTTTCACAACCAGTTTTGAAATCATCTTTTGAAACGGTTAAACAAACAACCGGTGAAGTTAAACCAAAGCCACAAATAGAAGCACAAACGGTAAAAAAAGAAGAATTCACTGATAAGTCAAATTTTCAAGAAGAAAAACAAGAAGTTGAAAAAACTGTTGTTCAAAACAGTTCTTCAACTGAAAATTATCATTGGCGAGATTTATTAAAACATATCGAGTCTATGCCAAGTCGAGCTTTTTATTCAAGTTTGGCTCATCCTATTTGTTTGTCAAAAGAAAAGGTTGTTATTTCTTTTAAGAAAGATATTTTTGTAAAACAAGCACGTGATAAAAGTAAAAGTCAGGCATTCTATGATGCTTGTAAAAAATATTTCATGGTTGATGATATAGAAATTGATGTGAAGCTTAAAAACGACATAGTTGATGAAAAAATACACTTAAGCGAAATTTCAGACAACAACGAAAAAACACTCCCTGCACACCCGGTTAAAGAAAAAGAAGAAAAAATAAGCCAAAGTGAACTTGATACGTTAAAGGATGAGCAAGAAAAAATCAATTTAGGCGGACAAAAAGCTGCTTCGTCAAATGTAGATTTATCCGACCAAGAAAAAATGGTAGTTGATTTATTTGATGGCAAAATAATTTCATAAGGTCATCTTAAAAAAGTTTGGTTTCTGTATGGTGTGCGCTTTTTCCTCACAATCAGGCAAGTGTTTTTATCTACCGTTCCTTGTATGGCTCAGCCTTTCAGGTTTTCCTACGGTGATTATTAACAACATCTGTTTAATATATAGTGAATTAATACAACAATTGACTTGAATTAAAAATTGGTTTAAACTAACAAAAAAACTAATTAAATTTTAAGGAGTTAAAAATATTATGGAAATTTGGCAAATATGGTGTGTTGTAGCTTTTATTTTTATAATTATTGAAGTTTCAACACCTGCTATGTTTTTCTTAAATTTAGCTTTTGCTTCATTTATTGTTTCATTTTTTGCGTATTTTAACTTAGATATAACTTTACAAGTAGTTTTATTTGTAATTATGTCCCTTGTTGGCATTTTAATTTTAAGACCATATATGCTAAAGAAAGAAACTAAAAAACAAAAAACAGGAATTGAAGAAAAATATATAAACAAAAAAGCTAAGGTTATAGAAGAAATTAATGAAACTCAAGGTGCCATTACCATTTATGGGGAAAGGTGGCTTGTTCGTGAAAAGGATAATAAATTTGTAAATGTTAATGATGAAGTTAAAATTGTTGCAAATGAAGGTACTTTATTTATTGTTGAAAAATTAGATTAGATATAAAAAAAGGAGATTTTTTATGGGTATTTTATTTATAGTTTTAATTGTAGCAACTATTGTTATTTCTTTAAGTGGTTTTAAAATTATAAAACAAGCAGAAGTTATGATTGTAGAACGTCTTGGACGTTATGAAAGAACATTGGATTCAGGACTTCATTTTATTATCCCGATTATTGAAACACCACGTGGGATAATTGTTAAACAATCAACAAGGGGTGTTGATGGACAAACATATTCTTATTTTATAGAAAGTCCAAGAATTGATTTACGTGAAAAAGTTTATGATTTTCCTCGTCAAAATGTGATTACAAAGGATAATGTGTCAATTAGCATAAACGCTTTAATTTATTTTCAAATAGTTGACTCCAAAAGTGCTGTTTATGAAATACAAAATTTGCCGGAAGCTATTGAAAAATTAACACAAACTACTTTAAGAAATATTATTGGTGAACTTGATTTAGATCAAACACTAGTGTCACGTGACACAATTAATGCAAAGTTAAGAATTATTTTAGATGAAGCAAGTCAAAAATGGGGAGTTAAGGTCAATCGTGTCGAATTGCAAGATATAATTCCTCCAACAGATATACAAACTGCAATGGAAAAACAAATGAAAGCAGAACGTGATCGTCGAGCTGCAATTTTGGAAGCAGAAGGATTAAAAAAGGCAGCTATTCTTCAAGCTGAAGGTGAAAAAGAATCAAAAATCAACAAAGCTGAAGGTGAAAAACAAGCAGCCATTCTTGTTGCAGATGGTTTGGCGCAAGCGCGCATTCTTCAAGCAGATGCTGAAGCGCAAGCAATCAAAAAGGTTATTGAAGCTATTGGACAAACAGGACCTGCTGATAAATATTTAATAGCTACAAGATATATTGATACGTTAAAACAAATGGTTGAGGGTAAAAACAATAAAGTTGTTTATATGCCTTACGAAGCAAGTGGATTGTTAAGCTCGGTTGATGGTATAAAACAGCTTCTTGATTCTAAGTAAAAGAACAAAAGTACATCTAGTTTTCACTCCAAAAAGTGTGAATTTTGGGCTATCGCGTTTTTAATTTGTGACCTTATTCACCAACGTAGGTTGACTTTTGTTTACTTATAGCGTTAAAGTCCAATTAATACTTTTGCCAAACATTTTTTTTAATTGATATCGACGTTTTGTTGTCTTTTGCAATATTTATGATAAAATTAATTCATATGAATTTTTATTTGGAACAATTACAAAGATTTGATGAGTCAATAAAATCAGCAAATGATATAGCTATATTTACCCATATATCACCTGATGGTGATGCATTGGGTTCCTCTCTTGCTATTTTCAAAGTTATACAAGAACATTATAAAAAAAATGTAACTATATTTATTTCAGATAAAATTCCAAAAGTTTATGAATTTTTACCCTGTTTAGACTGTTATAAACGTACGGATGACCCACACTATGAAAACAAGATTTTTGATTTGGCAATAGCGACTGATGTTGCAACTTGTGAACGTATGGGTAAAGGGTTTGTTTTATACAAAAAAAGTAAAGTCAAAATAAATATCGACCATCATAAATCAAACAATAATTATGGGGATATAAATATAGTAAATCCTCATGCATCATCGGCTTCAGAGGTTGTTTTAGATATTCTAAATGACTTAAAAATAGAATTAACAAAAGAAATTGCGACTTTTATTTATGTTGGAATATTGACAGATACAGGTGGTTTTCGTTATGATAACACATCGCAAAAAGTTCTTGAAAAAGCTGCAAAACTTTTAAATTATGGCGTAAGTCATAGTGAATTGTGTCAAAAATGTTTTATGACAAAAGAAAAGAAAGCACTTTTGTTGACAGCCAATGCTATTTTAAATGCAAAGTTTTTGTTGTCTGACAAAATAGCTTATACTCCAATAACCTTGAATGATATGAAAAAGTATAATGCTAAAAATGAACACACAGACAGAATTGTTGAAACATTAAGACAGATTGAAACTTGTGAGGTTGCATTGTTATTTAAAGAAAATTTAAACCAAACAACTAAAGTTTCTTTGCGAAGTAAAACGTTTGATGTTTCAAATTTTGCTGCTAAATTTGGTGGTGGTGGGCATAAATTTGCTGCCGGACTTACTATACAAAAACCTCTTAATATAGCTATGGATTTGGTTTTGGGCGAACTTAGTAAAGCAATGAAAAATGATTAAGAAATACTCAAAAAATATTATAACTCGTATTATTGATGACGATTTTCCGGGAATGGCTGCTGAAATGGCTTTTATGTTTGTTTTGGGAATTTTTCCTTTTCTTCTTGTTTTGATGTCATTTTTTGGTTGGATGGGAAAAAAAGCATTTATCAACAAGATTTTCATTTTCTTGGATATTATTGCTCCACCTCAAATTTCAAACCTCATTAATTCCGTTATGAATGAAATTATGATTTTTTCTCAAGGAAAGCTTGTTGCCATTTTTGGCTTTTGTATCACTTTATTTCTGGCTTCAAATGCTATTTTTGTGATAATAAAAGGTCTAAACCGTGCCTATGGCATTATTGAAACAAGAAACCTGCTTGTCACAAGACTTTTATCTGTTTTAATTGTTTTTGCAAACGGGCTTGTTTTGTTTTTAAGTATTAATTTAATAATTTTTGGTAAGATAATCCTTGAAATGATTTTAAGTTTTATCCATTTGCCTTTAAACGTAGTCAACATGATACTTATTTTTAGATGGCCTGTTTCATTTTTGGCTTTGTTTGTTGTTGCGTATATGAATTACTATTTTTTACCTGATATAAAAGAAATGACAAAAGCGCGTCAGGTAAGTTCTTTGTTTGGAACGTTATTCTTTTGCACTTTTTGGTTGCTTGGTTCTTGGCTTTTTTCTTTGTATGTTGGCAATTTGAATACATATAACTGGGTTTATGGTACAATCGGTGCTTTTGCTATGCTTATGGTTTGGTTATATTATACTTCGCTTCTTATTTTAATTGGAGGTGAAATAAATTCACAAATTTTAGATAAACTTACCGAACGAAATGAGTGAGAAAGGTTTTTTATGGGACAAATATTAACTAAAAATGTTTTAATTGAGGTAATTAACGATTTAAAAGAAAATAATGTTAAAATAGCTGCTACAAATGGTTGTTTTGACATTTTGCATGTTGGACATGTTAAATATTTGAAAGAGGCTAAAAAATGTGGCGATGTTTTGGTTGTTGGTTTGAATTCAGATGTATCGGTTAAGATGTTAAAAGGCGAAACAAGACCTATAAATCCTCAAAGCGATAGAGCTCAAGTTTTGGCGGCTTTAAATTGCGTTGATTATGTAGTAATCTTTGACGAAATTTCACCGATTGAACTTCTAAAAAGTATTAAACCTGATGTTTATGTTAAAGGTGCCGATTATACTCTTGAAACTTTGCCGGAAGCCAAACCGCTTTTGACTTTGGGAATTGATATTAAATTTGTTGATTTGGTTTTGGGTAAATCAACTTCAAATATTATTAAAAAATCACAAAAGTAGTTTAATATTTTATGGTAAAATTTAAAGTATGAATAGTCAAAAAATAAAAAATTTAATAGGTTTAAATGTAATAAAAAAGTTAGTAGCAATACTATTTAAGATATCTTCACACACAATTGACTTTAGACCTGTGAATGCACCACATTTAGACAATTATATTATTGCTCTGTGGCATGCACATCAGTGTTGCCTATATGCAGTTCCAAATCGTGAGAAGGTTAATGTAATGATATCAAACTCGCGAGATGGTGATATAATAGCCCACGCGACCCAAACAATGGGGCTTAAAGTAATACGTGGTTCAAAAAGTCAAAAAGCTATCCAAGCTACAATGGGGATGATAGAGTGTCTTCAAAATGGTGAAATAGGGGCTATCACAGTTGACGGTCCAAGAGGACCTAAAGGCATTGTGCATAAGGGGATAATTTCAATAGCTAAAACAACAAACGTTCCTATTGTCCCTGTTGCTTATTATTCTCCGCAAAAAAACTTTCTTAAATTCAATACTTGGGATGAGTTCAGATTCCCTTTGGGATTTTGCAAACCTGTTGTAAAATTTGGTGAACCTATTTATGTTGATAAAGATATTACAAATGAAGGCATAAAAGAACTTCAAAATGTCATTGCACAAGCTATTCAAGATTTATACGACGACATTAAAGCAAATTATGATGAATATTCAAAAATGTAAGTAATTTAAAGTTTTTACATAGCACGCTATATGAATTAAAAAAACTTAACAATAAAGCAATTTTTCTCACTTTATATTTTTTATATAATTAGGTATAGAATGTGTGAATAATGTTAAATTATAGCGGACAAATTAACTACAATTCTCAATTTAACGAACAAGGGTCAATATTTAATCGAAATAAAGACAAAAACGGTTATCAATTGACCGTTGATAATCAGAGTGTTTATAATATACCCTCAAATAATCCTGAAATACAACTTGAAGATGTACAAAAAAAATTAAATTTGAAAAAAAGTATTGGGATAGGCCTTGGACTTGGTTCCACAGCTTTATTGGGGCTTGGAATTTTACTTTTTTTAAGCAAAGGAAACTTTAAAACAAAAGTTGATATTTTAAACAAAGAAGCAAAAAAAATCAATCTTGATTCAGCAAATAAAAAATTCTTAAGTTTTTGGACAAAAATAAAAAATAAAGTTACAGAGAAAACAACAAATGTTCTTACAAAAATGAGCGATTGGGTTTCTCCTTGGATGAACAATCCTGTTGCCATTAGAGACATTGGAATTGAAGAGGTAAGTGACAAATTGCACCTTTCAAAAGTAACAAATTGGTTGAAAGGATTTTATCAAAAACTGTCAATAGGTACGATTGACTCGATGTATTCAAAATCAGGAACAAAATTTTCTCAAGCATATTTGGAACTTGAAAAAGCTATTGAAAACTTGGCAAGTTCAAAAAAAATTGATAGTGCCAAAAAAGAAAAACTTTTACAATCTTTAAAAGGAATAAATTCTGCATTTGAAGATGGCTTTTCTCAAATAAACAGGAATAAACGATTTAAAAATGCAAAAGAAAAACTTGAATGTGCAAAAAAAATAGTCCGTGATTATATTTTCAATTATAAAAAAGGCGACGGAATTAAAGGCTACTTCAAAAATCATTCAATGCTTTTTGGCAAGGATAGAAAATATATAAGCTTCAATTTGCCTGAAATTTTGCAAAAGAAAAACGAATTGAGTGGTGCTGTTTTAAAGAAGTATTCAACGATAGATGAAGGATTAAAAAATCAACTTAATGAGTTGGCACAAATTATGGGCAAAGATTCAAAAGAATATAAAAAACTTGCCAAAAAAGTGTTAAACGCAAATAACAGCTTGTCAAAAACCGTAAACACCGAAAGTCAGCTTTTATACGAGAAATTTATTGAACTTTCCGTTGGCTCAGCAACAAGTGACACATTGTTTTTCCTTATTCCTGCTGCTGGTTTTGGATATAATTTGTGCAAATCAAAAGATAAAGAAGAACGGATTTCAAAAACATTGACAGTTGGAGTTCCATTAATTGCAGGTTTGGGTGTAAGTTTTGTTTCTGCTGCAAAAATGGATAATGCCATAAAATCGTTATTTGTTGGAACTGTTTCCGGTTGGATTTTGAACTTCTTTGGAAGGAAAATTGATGATTTTCGTAAAAAATTAAAACAACAAAAGGAATTTAATCAACAAGCCCGAGAATTTTATATGAAAAATTCTAAAACCATTCAAACAGCTTAAAAATAAAGCTGGTATTTTTCTTAAAAATAGTGTAATATAATTAAAAATATTGTTAATAGAACACTTATTTAAAATTTAATTTAGGAGAGCAAATTATGGCAACAAAAGAATTTTTTAACACTACAGAGGAAGTAAAAAAGCTTTATTCAAGTGCAAGAGCTACAATTACAGCACCTTTTTATGGAAACAACGTAGAAGAGGTAAAATCCGTATCAGAAGCTTATAAACTTGCAAAAAACAGCCCCGGAACAGTTGAATTGACCGGTATGCCTGTTTTTGAACCTGAGAAAATAGGTTTGCCACAAAACGCAAATCAACTTTTATTCAATGATGGTACTGTTGTTGGGAGATGTGCTGCAGCAAGAAAAATTGTTGGCGAACCAAATTGTGATTTGCCCACCTTGTTACCTATAATTCGTGAAGCTGTTTATCAAACTCGTGATAAACTTATGTATCGTACAGAAGCTTTTGTGGGACTTGATGAAGATTTTATGGTGAAAGCTCATTTGCTTATCCCTGAAGGCTTCGAGAACATTATGTATTCTTGGATGCTAAATTTCCAATATATAAATGAACAGTATACCAAAATGTATGAAAAATCACGTGAATTGCCTGAAGGAGATCTTTTCATTTTCTCAGATCCTGACTGGTCTCATCCTGATTTTCCTTACGGATTAACTTTCTTTGACCCTCAACACAATTGTGCAGCAATTTTGGGTATGAGATATTTTGGTGAACACAAAAAAGGCACATTGACTCTTGCTTGGGGATGTGCAGCCAGAAACGGTTATGCTTCTTGCCACGGCGGAATGAAACGCTACAACTTGCCTCAAAAATCATTCCAAGCTGCAGTTTTTGGGCTTTCCGGCTCAGGTAAATCGACAATAACTCACGCTAAACACAACAACAAATACGATATTACAGTTCTTCACGATGATGCATTTATTATAAATGTTCATGATAAATACACAATTGCGCTAGAACCTGCATATTTTGACAAAACCCAAGATTATCCTATAGGTTGTGAAGATAACAAATACATTTTGACTCAGCAAAATAATGGTGTTATCCAAACAAAAGACGGCAAATTGTTATCAATAACAGAAGATGTAAGAAATGGAAACGGTCGTGCAGTCAAGTCAAAATTGTGGTCACCAAACCGTGTTGACCGTATTAATGAGCCAATTGATGCGATATTCTGGTTGATGAAAGACCCAACTATTCCTCCTGTGTTAAAATTATCAGGTGCTTCGCTTGGCTCTGCAATGGGAGCAACACTAGCTACAAAACGCACAACCGCCGAACGATTAGCAAAAGGCGTTGACCCTAATGCGTTGGTTGTTGAGCCTTATGCAAATCCATTCCGCGTTTATCCTTTGGAAATGGATTATACTCGCTTTAAACAATTAATCGAAGACGGTGTTGATTGTTATATTTTAAATACAGGTGAGTTTATGGGTAAAAAAGTTGAACCTAAACATACTTTGGGAATTTTGGAAGCTATTGTTGAAGGCAACGCGAAATTTGAAAAATGGGAAAACTTCTCAGACATTCAAATTATGCACATTGACGGCTTCGACACTTCTTTTAATAACAAAGAATACAAAGAACAATTCATCAAACGTATGCAAGATAGAATTAACTTCATTGCCTCACGTGAAACTGAAAAAGCCGGACTTGACAAGTTGCCAAATGATGCTTTGGAAGCTTTAAACCGTGTAATTGACGAAGCAAAATAAATTTAAAAAGTTATACACTCAAAAAACTCTTTTGTTTAAGATAAACAAAAGAGTTTTTTAATTTTTATCTCCTTCGTTAACAATATAATTTATTGTATCTGACAAACTGAGAATATACTGAGAAAGTTCGTATATAGACCTCACTTCTTTTATATCATTATTTTTTTCGCAATATCCCGTTAAAACGCATGTTAAATAGTAATTTATTTCAGCAAGCTTTTTTACATCCTTACAGTTTGTAATAATTTTCATTATAAAGTAACCTCTCTTTTGTATAATTTGTTTCGTTTATTACGAACAAGATTTGTATATAGCGAAAATATTTTAATGTATTTGATAATAAAAGTCAAGCCATTGTCTTAGTTTATCAAAATATGTTAGTGCAAATTGGGAAAATGAAAACAATTTAATATTTAATAAAAAGTATTGTTTGGACTTCAACACTACAATTATGCCAAAAAATTATATATTAAAAAACCTTGAAACATAAAAGCAAGAATCCAACTTAAGTTTCTTTTTTAG
>ULVN01102525.1_pt1 | contig 28345 bp, 42 predicted proteins | sample 1959491 | NCBI WGS metagenome assembly ULVN01 (sample SAMEA4835787, study PRJEB28245) | human gut metagenome | biome: gut microbiome; material: fecal sample | place: Denmark | collected 2008 | reverse complement strand
TAGATACTAGTAAAGTTAATGATATTAGTAGTATATTTTATAGTTGCAATTCACTAACAAATCTAGGGGGATTTACAAACTTAGGGCAAGCATACGAAACGACACAAAATGCTAATTATGGTAATTATGCATTAAACCTTTCTCCATGTCCAAACCTAACACATGATAGTCTAATGAACGTAATAAATGGGCTTTATGATATAGCAAATAAAGGAGTAATGCCTCAATCATTAATATTAGGAAGCACAAACCTTGCAAAACTAACTGCAGAAGAAATACAAATTGCTACTGATAAAGGTTGGGAGGTAAGTTGATGTATGTACATATGAATAAAATGTTGTATAATTAAGGAAAGGAGAAATTGATATGCAATTAATAAAATGGACTAAACCAAAAACGATAATTTGTGATGAAGGTAAACAAATAAGAGCAAGATATGACGTATATGTACCTGAGCATATAGATGAAAATGGACATTTAATTATGGAACATAAGCCATATTATTCTACTACAATTTTTGTTCCAGATAATTTTACTGAAGAACAAATGAACGAGTTGTATATTGAAGAAGACGTTACAAATGTTGAGTAAGTTTATATTAACGATTATATCTTGCCTTGCTAGTGCCTTATTTGGATATTGTGTAAGTCTCATAAAAACACTAAATAAAAAGAACAAGGCTAGTGATGAAGCATTACTAACCTTGCTACAAAATGCTCTAACTAATGTATATTTTGTCTATGAAAATCTAGGAAGAATACCTGATTACATCTATAAAAATTGGCTTAAAATGCTATCTGCTTATGAAGCATTAGGTGGAGATGACTATATTCACATACTTGCTGATAAGATGAAAAATTGGAATATAGATAAAACAGATATAATTAATTAGGAGTAGTTATGTCTCGTCAAGTTGTTTGGACTAAAATAATACTAGAAACATTCTTAGAAGAAAGTGGACTAAATAATAGAGTTTCTATGGGAGATGGAAAAGCAAGAATACTTGAAGGTATTATGCGTACTAGATGTGCAGGTAAAACTATAGTTGAACAAGCAGAGATGTTTAATTGTAGTGTAGATAGTATAAACAAGTATATAGCAGAACTTAAAAGTTTATATGACGCTACACAAAAACATAGTCTAATTCTTCCAGTTAGAAAGCACTCTAAGAAAGAAGAAGAACTAGATAATATACATTAATATTACATTTTTAGTAAATAAAGTCGGCATGTTTGTCGGCTTTTTATGTGACATAATATAATTAAGAAAGGAGAATGCTTATATGGCAGAATTTGCAAGTCATGGTGTAGCCAATGCTGGTCTTACTACTGGTATTATAGGTACTGCACTAGGTGTATTGAATGGAGGTTTAGGTTTACTAAATGGTAACGGGAGAGGAATCTTCAACTACGGATATGGACCCGTTCCTTGTGATACTCCTTGTTTTGTAACGAAAGACGCGTTAAACTATGTTCAAGAACTTGGTAAAAAAGATAGTGAAATCGCTCTATTAAAATCAGAACAAAACACAGAGGTTAAAATTGCAGATGTCTATGAAAGATTAATCACTAGAATTAATTCTGATAGACGTGAACAAGACGCATGGAACGCTAGTCAAAGTGTAGCAAATACACAAATGTCCGCAGCAATTGCAACTAATACTGCAAGTATCAGTGCATTAAACAACACGCTATCATGTATCACAAAAACTGTTGTACCTATTACTGCTGTTTGCCCAGAACCTATGCCTTTAAAGAATAGTTGGACAGCACCAACAAGTACACCCAGTGCTTAAGGAGGTAGTTAATAATGTACAACCTAGAACAAGTGCTAAGAGGAATAAATCTTTACCTAGAGAGTGAGTTCCTTGCCAAAATGAATGGTTGGCAAAAATGGCTAATTGGAGCAGGTTTTGGTATTGCTATGAACAATGCTAACCAAATTTTCAATGAAGTCAAGAATTACCCAGTTGTTAAAATGCTAAATCTAGTTGATGATAATGATAATATTAATGTAGAAACTTTACATGAGGAGTTATTAAAACAAGCTCGTAAGAGTGCTGTAACCTTTAGTCTCCCTACTATAGGTAACGTAACCCTAAACGAGTCAGATGTCCAGAAATTATATAATTGCATTATAGGTAGTTAAATGAAAGAATACGAAGAAAAAATTTGTAACTTCAAAGACTATGCTAAACAAACTTTAGATTTAATGGTTGACGCTTACAAGTGGAAGGTAATGTCTGAGCATTGTGATAACTTAGAAATGAAAGCAAAATACATGAATATTAGCAATACCCTATATGAGTTATTTATGAACGAACACACTGAAATAGGGAAAAGGTTTAAAGAGAATTAAAAAGAGATATTTAATTATCTCTTTTAATATGCTATAATTTTAGTAAGAGATTATAAATTTTGAAAGGTACGGTGGTATGTAATGGCTAGTGCTAGAGAATCAGCCCAAGCAAGTCTTGGCGATATTAGAGATTATGTAAACTACGAAGGTTATCAAAAAATAAGAGACCTTGCACAGACTAATTATAATAATTCTATTAAATCGTTACAAGATAAGTATAATGCTTTAAGTGATACTATAAACAAAAATAGACAGCAATTATATAAAGACTTGACTTCAGGTAGGGCTGCTGTCGCTAATGACTATTATGCCAAAAATAATTTAACAAACGGAACAAAACTTTCTAGTTATTTAGGTAACACAGGTGTTGGAGGTCTTAATAAGATTTCTAATAGAATGAATTTAGGTAATGAGAACTCAAAATTAGCAAATACCTATTATAAAGGTACTGACGAATTAGATACTCAACTTAAAGCAGCCACGAATGAGAGAAACCTAAATATGGAAACTGCTAGGAATACTCTTGATAATATCCTATCAGATACCAATATGAGAGAAAAAGAAGCAGAAAACGATTACAACCAAAAACTTGCTGCACTTGCAGAACAGATACAACAAAGAATGGACAGTAATGCCAACGCTCAGGCTGCACTTGCAGAACAAAGGAGATATAATAACGAAACATTAAAGAACCAATTAAAGACTATGACTCAACAATTTAATGCTAGACTTAATGACCTTGCAGGAGATACTCCAACTTATGAGTCTTATTTAAATGCTATAAGATACTGGTTAAATGTTGGTGCAACTGACCCAAATAATAGAACTGTTGAGGCAGCAAGAAAATATCTAAATAATATTGGAATTTATGCCCCTACGGACTTTGACGCTAAGTACACTATTCCTAGTTTAGAGGATATTCTAGCAGGTAAGTATGTTAATACAAGTCCTGTAAGTAAAGCACCTACAAAGACACAAAAGAAAACTAAGAAACCAACTGCAGGTAGTCCTTCAGGTATTAATATGTCATGGGCTGATAGATTCGGAAATCTAGGGAGGTAATCATGGCAGATTATAGAAAATATGCAGAAAATCTTATAGGTAATTGGAATACAGACCAATATGAAAAACAAAGAGATGTAACTAATGCTATTTATAATACTAACTGGAAAAGTATTCAAAATGAGTTTTCAAACTATTTAGACAAAGTTAAGAACCAACTATCTAGTAGCAGAAATACTTATTATGATACTTTGTCTAACTTAGACAAGTCCAGTGCTCAAAGAATTAATAATATAGCAGAAGACCTAGCAAGTAGAGGTCTTACTAATAGTGGTTTTGCAGATACATACTCACAGGCTGATACTAGTGCTAAAGGTACTGATACCAACACTGCTCTAAGTAAAATTGTTAATACTAATAATACTTATGGAGAAAACCTTGGTAAAATGGTTAGTAGTTCTGTGTCTAAAGAAAACGAGCTTAACGAAAAACTTGGTAATGCCTTAGGTAAGATAGCAGGTAACGAAGAAGGTTCTAAGCAAGCCTATGCTAATGTTGCTTCTGGTATAGCAGAACAAGCAAGAGCAAGAGAAATGGCTAATGCTCTAGCCAATGCACGTTTAGGTGGTAGTGGTGGAACTTCTAAGAAAAAAGAAGCTGATGACCTTGAAAGACGTATGCTTATTGCTGATACTTTATCAAGCACTGATTTAACTGATAATGAAAAAATTAGATATATGTCTATATACCTTGATGTTCCAGCAGAGTTAGGAGAAAGTGCTTTAAAAGCCTATAAAGATAATGTACAATATGATAAATTATCTAAACAAATTTTAAACGCTGAGGCTGTTGCAAGTAGAGCAGGTAACGCACTTAAGAATAATGTTGTTAATACAAAAGATAACCCATTATATTACTATGTTAACCAGATAAGAGCGAAGGACGCTGCAATTAACCCTAATAGCCCACTATCAGACCCTAATGCTAACCCTTACATTTCTTCAGCTGATAGACCTGTTAAGGAACTTAATGACTATATGTATAATAATGCTTTAAAAACTCTAAATAGTTTAAAGGATAAGAAAGCAGGACTAACATATACAGACTTATATAATATGCTGTATGAAACAAAATAGAAAGGAGTTTTTAGATGGCTACTGATAAATTTGCTAGTTATAAAAAGATTCTTTATGGAAATGACTCTACCTCTACATCTATCTCTAGTAACAAAAAGAAAATTAATAATTATAGTGCTAGATTAGAGGCTGCTGATATAGACCCAAAAAAGGTTACAGATAGTAGAAACATTGTAGAAAAAGCTCTTAATTTAAAAGAGGACCAAAACGCTTTATTTGATTTATTTGAAATCTTAGGTCGTCCTCAACAAGCATTGTTCGGAGCATGGGAAGCCTCTCAAAAAGGTGGAAATGCTCTTGAAGGTGCTAAGAAAGGTTTAACTGGAGAAAAGACTACACGTTTTAAAGATATTTTAACTAACTATGGTATGGAAGATACTAAAGGTAAGTTGGACGTTTCAGATGTATTAGGCTTCGTAGGAGATGTTGCCATAGACCCTATGGATATAGTACCTATAGTAGGGTTCTCAAAGTTTGATGACGCTCTAAAAGCAGGTGCTAGCCTAAAGAGTGCTGCTAAGAACCTAAAGACAAGTTCAGACCTAGTAACGGCTGGGATAAGCAAAGGTATTAAAGGTACGGCTACGGCTTTAGATAAGACTGCTGAGAAAGTGCTAACTAAATTAGATGAAACCCAAGGTATTGTAGATAACATAACTGGAGAAGTAACTAAATTAAAGTATTTAAACCCTACTGCTAAAACTGCAGCCAACCTTATGCCAGTTAATTCTGCTACTAATGAACTAACTAATACTGTAGGTCGCCTTCAAAACTATAAACAACTTAAAAATGATATAGCAAATATTACTGTTGTTCCTGAAAGTGTTAAAAAAGCGTTCCAAAGCTACAGAGCAACAGACGCTGAGAAAGATAGAACTAGACTAGAGGCTGCCGTTCTAAATAGTGAAGGGCGTAAACTTGTAGAAAACTATGCTGCTAAGACTGGTGCTGACGCTGAACAAATAGGTAAAGATTTAGCACTATTCCTAGAGAGTAATGCCAACAGAACTATAGACAATAAAACACTTTTATCTATGGCTAAGAACGGAGATTTAGCAGATTATGATGAGGTTATAACAACTCTTAACAAAATGGTAGAAGACAGTATCCCAGAGAAAATTAGAAATGCAAACCCTGAATTATTTAAAATCTCCGTTGATGAGAAAACACATAAAATAAAATTAGGTAAAGGGTTTGACGTTTACAAAGATATTAACACTGATGGGGTTACTACTATAGCTAAGAGATACACTCCAGAACAACAGGCTAGAATTAACAAAATAAATAAGAAATATTTAGATGACGCTGAATATAGAGATTTATTTGATACGATTTTAGGTAGTAGTTGGAGAAGAAACCCTAGTGACCTTACTACTTTACAAGGCAATATAATAACGAAAAATCAGCAAATGTTCTTTGATACCCCTAATGGTAATGGCGAAGGACTAGCTAACATTAAACTTAATTCTGCAAATAACTTAACTCCAGTTAATTCTGATAATATATTTGACGTAGAGGAAAACGCTAAACCTATTAAGAGAGGTTTAATAGATATGCTTAACGCACAGGTTGACAAAAACCTTGGTACGAAATTAACAGATAAGTATAGTTATCTAACTAATGACAACTATATACCTCATACTCTTACAAAAGAAGGACAAGATATAGTTGAGGACTTTAACCGTATATTAGGTAAACAACCATCTTACGGTAACAAGAGATTATTAAGCTCTAGGACAAGATTAGGTTCTATAGAAGAAATTAATACAGAAGTATCTAATTATATTAAACAACTAGACGCTGATACTCTAGCAAACTATCCTAAATTAGCAGAGTTTAATAAAAAGAACTCTAAATTCATGGAGGATAATCTCTTCCAAGCTATCAATAATAAATATCTTGATCCTAAGACCAGTGTTATTAATAATGCAGCACAGGTAAGTAAAGCTAATGAGATACTTGTCAAAGGTGCGTTCTCTAATGCTGAGGAAATGATTAATCTTAAAAATAAAATAAGAACAGCTTCAGAACTAGGAGATACATTTGCAATTCCAGAACTTACTAAGAAGTTAAATAAGTTAGAAGATGGGGCAAATATAAAGATACTATCTAAAACTGATTCAAATGTTCCTAAAGGTTTTACTAGATTAACTAACTCTGAAATAACTGAATTGACCGATAAGTTTGACACTATGAATAAACAATTAGGTATAGATGGTGGGTTTGGAGATTTATCTAAAGCCCTTAAGAAATATGGTGGAGATGTTGCTATAGATAATACTATCTTGCGTATGTTTAGACGTACTACTGATGAAACTACTAAGACTGGTTTAAGTAAGTTATATAATACTTATATAAATAGTTTTAGAAAATGGAAAACAGCTTCCCCTACATTTCTAATTAACAACTTAGTTGGTAATAGTTCTAATTTAGCTTTAAGTGGCATATCTCCTGCAGAACAAGCCAAGTATGGTATGACTGTTAAAGAGATTATGGAAAATGGAGAAAACTATAGTCTAGCAAGACTTCTAGGAAATAAGGTTACTAAGAAACAACGTAAGATAGCAGACTTATGGGAACAATATAGAGCCTTAGGTTTTGACACATCTGCTTTAGAACTTAACGAAATGCCAAAGGAAATTAAAGAACTATTTACTGGGGAGCGTAAACTATCAGGTTTCAAAGACTACTTAGTAAATGGAATTCCATACTTTAACAACCTTATGAATAATAAAATGGATATGAGTGCTAGACTTACAGTTATGCTTAAATGTATAGATGACCCTAGTTATATTAAGAGTCTAGGTGTATCAGATACTTATGAGGCTATCTCTAAAGTTATGTTTGACCCTAGAATGCTTACAGACTGGGAAACAAAAACTGCTAAAAATTTATTCCCATTTTACACTTATGCTAAGAATAACTTAATGTATCATGTTACTAATATTGGTAATAATGGTAGAAGATATAATCAACTTATCAAAGAAATGCAAGGACTACAAAGACTTGCAACTAACGATAACGAAGAAAATATGACAGAATATCTAAAGAATAGTTTGTATATTCCTATTCCTGGAGTGGATAAAGATGGCAACTATAAAGTGCTTAGAGCTTCTCTACCATTCGGTCAATTTGTAGAAACAGTTGATGACCCTTTAGGTCAAGTTGTTAACACACTTACCCCTGCCGTTAAGGCTCCTATTGAGAACTTACTTGGTAGGTCAACTTACACTGGTAGAGATATTGAGAAATTCCCAGGGGAAATGAGTAAGAATATTCCTTTCTTAACTAAGAAACAAGAGAAATTCTTATCAGATATTTCTGGTTTAGATGTTCCTATTAAACAAGTTTCCAGATTTTATGAAGGCTTGTCAGACTCATTTAACAATGAGGACAACAATATTGCTGGAGATATTTTAAATGGTATTAATAATACTATTACAATGACTAACAATATTAAGACTGATGAGTTGTATAAAACATACGAACAGATAGATGAACTTCAAAATATTGTAAAGAAATATAAACAAAAGGGATATAATATTGCAACATTAAGTGAACTGCAGAGAGCTAATAAAAATGGAAGTATAGCAGGTATAAACGCTATATTTAATAAATACGGTATAAAATAAAAAAAGAGAGTTTAAATACTCTCTTTTCTTATGTATAACAAACTCACTCGCAACAAACTCTTACACATAATATTGATACACATTAGTAAAAAATAGTTTTATTAAATTTAATAATAGCTTTAATATGGGCATTTTGGAGATGTCCCAACCAACAAAAGATTCAGGAAATAGCCAGGGGGCTGACTATTCTGAGGGTAATAGCACACATAACACGAGTTTTTAGAGATAATTGACTATGGTTGATAGGCTACAAAAGTGGTTATAAATAATTTAAAAATTGGAATATCAGAAATGATTTTTACATAGTTTCTAAAAAAGTAAGTCAGTCAGTCAGTGCCGTAAAGGAGGTACAGTACGGCTAATAGCCTATCAACCATAGCCAATTATTTTCTAATTGGCGTAATTCTTATTGTTGAGTAAGTGGTAGTTGGTTTTCTATAATCTTCTAGGTTAATGTTAGGGTAGTCAATAGATAGCCTATCTTTGTCTATATCCCCACGTCTTTGCCCAGTAGATATTACATATCTAAAATCTCCATCACTATACTTACTATCTGCATAATGCTTTTTAGCATAATCTTCTAGCTCGTCAGCTTCTTTCTTACGGATAGCTATTTCTTGTTTTAGTTCTCCTAGTCTGTGTAGAAGGTCTTTATCATATTCTTCCATATCTCCAGAAGAAATATCTTTTAATGCTTTTTGTTTTGAATATTTCTCAACAATTTCCCAAGGATAATTCTCTCTAGGAACAACTCCCATAAGAATTCCAGAAACTGCAATAACTAGTTCTGCAATATCTTTTTGTAATTCTTTATTAGCTTTTATTAATTTAAACTTAGGTTTACCATTTTGCATACCACATAGTAACCATTGGTCTAACCCCCAAGCCATCATATATGCTTGGCATTGTAATTCATAACCAAAACTTTCAGTAAATACTTCACTTTGGCTATTAGAGTATTTGTTTTCTACTCCAGTTTCTACACCATCTATAAATGTTCTACCATCTCGTTTACATTTAAGTAAACCATCAACAGCGTATTTATATTCTGTGTTTCTTTCGTCTATGATAATACCAAGTTTTTTCTCAAAGAAGTTTAAGCAGCCTTCTTCCATACAATTACCAAGGTCCATACGTTCTTGGGCTTCTTGGTCAAATTCTTTTGCTATAAGTCCTAGGTCTATGTCTAGTTGTTCATCTATAGTATTAAACCCACAACCAAAGTAAGAACTAAGTGAACTTGCTATTATATTGAATCTTTCTTTGTTCATATTTCCCTCTTTCTTAAATATATTATATCATACGTTTTCTAAATCATGCACTTTTACACATAGTTTTTCAGTATATCTTGAACATTTTTACCTTCATCTATACTATTTAGTAAATATATAACTTGATTTAGACTGCGTACTATGACTCCTATGCCCCCATTTTCATTGATAGTAGCGAGTTTTCGTAGTTGGAGTCCTGTTGGTACTCCGTCATCTTTTTTAAGCTCTAAGCCTAGTAAAACACCTTTATAGAGTGCTATTATATCAGGCAAACCATTTAAGTTATATTGAGCTTGAAATCTTATGTGACATACTCTACGTTCCCTTAGATATTTTATAACCTCTAATTGTAAATCACTTTCTAGTCTATTCCCCATTATGTTTATTCCACCACCTATCAAATGTTGTAAAACAATGCTTACAGAAATCATACTTATCTCCAGTATTGTTGAATCTTCTTTTATCTCCGTAAGTTTGCTTAACAAGCCTTATAACGTCAAAGCGTTCTAACTCTTTATGGCAGATACAACACTCATAATAGCCAATAGGTAGCCATCTACCATTTTCATCATACATATTCTTCAGCACCCTTAATTACTCATCTACCTTTTTCTTTTTGTTTTTCTTTTCAGATAAAAATTTTACTTCTTTACCACTTATAAATTTAGGCTCTCTAACTTCTAACAATGATACTATATATTCCATACCATTATACAAACCTAACATATAACTATCATAATTGTAATTTCCATTTTGACTTTGTAATTCGAGCATTTCGTTTGCTATTCTCATTGATTTTTCGTATTGTTTTAATCTTTTTAATTTCTTTAATAGCATTATTTATCATCTCCTATCATTAATAGTGCTTCTCCAACATACTCAATTGCATTTTCTTTATCTGTAACAAATATATAAGCCGTACCTTTCATAGGTATTGGTACTCCTACCATGTATCTAATATAATCTTTACATTGTTTAACTTCATATATAATTCCTAGAGAGCCACACCACTTATGGTTCTCATTAAACTGTACAACAGCACCTTTATTTAACATTTTGTTTTCTCCTTTTAGGAGTTAAGTTAGTTATAAGGTATTCAGTTATAACGTCTAGGTTGGGTTCTAGTTGTGTCCAAATATCTATCTTTACCTCATCTTCCTCTGCATTTCTAGTAAATAAAGGTCTTACTAACACTTCCCATTCACTTTTAGACCAGTAACGCCACATTAAATAACTCTTTACTATATTTCTTATTGTGACATAATCATAGTCTTTTTTAATTGCTTTTTTAACTTCATCTATTAATGCTTCGTGCACTACATTAGTTGTTTTTAAAGCCTTTTCATTACTATCCCAGTATAAGGCGTACCATTTTAATTCTTTTTTCACTCTACTCATTACTACCATTTCCTTTTTCTATTTCTAGCATTTTATCCAATAAATCTGTTCCATATAATTCATTATCAGTTGAAATTATCTCTTTAGCATATTTTTTCAAGTCATTCCAATTACCCTTTAGTTGTTCATTTTCTTTCTTCAACAACATATTTTCCCAATTAACTTTATCAACTACTTTGTCATTATGTTCTGCATTTTCTCTTAATATTTTATTTTCTTCTTTCCAATTAATCATTTCATTAAATAGTTCCATAAATACATCTTTAGGTATTAAATAATGGTCTGAACCTTGTATATAATACTTGCTATAATCTTCCATTTTCATTTTTCTTTGTCCCTTCATATTTACTTACAACTTCTTCTCTACAACCTTTATTACTACAATAGATATGCCCAGAATACATAAATATATCAGTTCCATAACATACAGCACTATGACAATTAGGACACTCTACTATAAAATCTAATTCATCATTTGAGTTTCTTTTATCTAATATTTTTATTGGTGGTTGGCTTAAACTTGCATAGATATAATTATCTAAATCTTTATTTACAAATTTATCTCCAGTAACTGAACAATTTAGCATTTTTGCAATTATTTGTTCCTTCTTCATTATCTACTCCTTACTTTCTCATAAACGTCTATTCTATAATTATTTTTTGTTTTATTAAATGTACACACTAATTCTATTTTTTCAAATTGTCTTACTGTGCAATAACAATATTCGGTTTCTTTATTACTTAATAAACCTTTTTTCATAACATAAACTATAAATTCAAATATTTCATAGTCATCAAATGAAGTAGTGTTATTATGAATTATAAATTTTTTATTTTTCATACTTATTCTCCTTTTAAACCATACATACATTTATGTTGATTATGTGCAGATAAATCTTCTATGTAAACACCACCATTTTCTTCACATATTTGCCTATCAGTTTTAAAGCCATTTTGCCAACTATTTACAAATGCTATTAAAATAAGCCCACCTACCATTATTACAAATAATAATATAAACCCTAATGTTTCTTTATTCATTATGTCTCCTTATTCAGTAGGCATTTGATATACAATAGTATCTTCATTATTACTTACTTTTATATTACTAGGGCATTTATAATGAAAATTACCTAACTCTGCTTCTTGTATTTCATCTAATACTTCTAATGCTCTTTCTTTTGTTTTATATTCTCCTAATGTGGTATTACTATCTCCATCATAAGTGCTAATTCTTTTATTATCATAATTGGCATTTAAAAATACATTATATACTTTTATTAATATTCTTTTATCTTGACTGCGTATCCATAACTCCATTTTTATCAGTCCTTTCTTTTATATATTTCCATATATCGTTAAAATCAATATTATTTAATATTTCTAATGACTTATTAAGATATTCAATGTCAAACCAACCAAAATGTGTTTCCCTTAAATGCAAGCCTAATCTATGTGCTAGATAACCATAACAGTCAGTTCTTTTAAAATTATATGTTTTCCATAATGGGTCAAACTTATAATGACACTGCATTTTTAATCTTTTCATCTCTTTAGTTGCTAATCTTCCTAATGGTTTCTTACTTTTTGTATTATGAACACCAACACTAGCACCACAATTATCACATAAATAACAATAACCATTTCCATATTGTTTGCCATGGTATATCTCAGCATTGCTGGTATATCTTACCTTATCACTACCACAAACATCACATTTTGTAGGTATTTCTCTAAAGTCAAATATACAGTCCTTCCATACATCTTCTTTCATTATGATACCTCCTTTAAAATATTTAGTAATTCATCTAAAACTTTATTAGATTCCCTACTTATATCTTCCATTTTTAAAAGTGTTATTCTACTAAATATTTTGTCAATAACTTCTTTTTGCTTTTGGTTTTTAAAATATAACTTTTTAATATAATTGTCAGCATGGTCCAACTCATCTAATAATCTTTTTATATATCTTCTTTGTTCTAAGTTCAATGCTCCCCACTCTCCATATCTCGTATTATTAAATTGTGGGCACTCTATTGCTTTTCTTATTTTTTCTCTATAATTCATACTCAACCTTATCTTTCCAACTAGTTTCAGACATTTCTACCTCGGCTATCATAGGCACATTCTTTATTGTACTAAAAGTATCTTCCATAATATGTTTAAATTCTTTTACATAACCTTCTTCTCCACTAGGCACTAGAAATACTAGTTCGTCATGGATAGGGAGTACCATTTTTGTTTTTAAATTATGACCTTTAATATACTTCCAAATATTTATCTCAAAGGTTTTGACCATGTCTGCACAGGTACCTTGAATTAAGTAGTTACAACCTTTATAAAATTGCCTACTATCTTCCATATAATAACGTCTTCCATAGAGATTTTCTACAAAGCCATAAGAGGCTAATGTGTTAGACACCCATTCTTGGTAATCTTTGATTCTAGGAAACGCTTTATAGAAAGCTGTGTCTAGTGCCTGAGCTGTTTCTTCATCTATCTCTAGGCTTTCTTTTAGTGCTTGAACTCCACCTTGATAAACTTTTAGGAAGTTACACCTTTTACCTAGTTTACGTTTCTTTTTAAACTCAGGACTATCTGGGTCTATATCTGGAAATGCGTGCATTGTAGTAGCACTATGTAAGTCTGTAGGGGTCCACTTAATACTTGTATCTTCTTTTAAGAACCACTCGTAGTTGTTAAATGTTTTTAGGTTTTCTATATTAGTATAATCAAATGGTTCTAAAGAAGTAACACCGTTTTCATTAACAAATCTGACACAATTGTAAGGCATATAGGCACGGCATAGGTTCAAATCAGGCTCTTTACTATAGAATATGGTAAATTGTGCTTGAACTCTTAACTCCATTTGGCTTTCCAATATTGTTACGAATTAATCGTTTCCATTAATTCTCTTATGCTTTCACATAAGTTCAGACTATATCTTATATTTTCCACTTTCTAGGTCTTTTCTATAAGTTTCAAATATCTCTGCACTTCGAGTTCACTTGAACTCTACTCTACTCGGTAGTTGCCCTTTCGATAGTCGTTGAACCTTCCTTGTTTCCAAGGCTTGGCTGCTGATTGCCCATTGTTACATACTTTGAATTTTCACACTTTGGTATCAAAGTCTTTAGGGGTTTCCAGCAATTCACAGAGTTTTATATCGACAATAATTGTCTATCGATAAAGAATAATTTATAACCATCATCACAGATAAAGGCTTTTCTAGGGTGGAATAATTCATTTCCATCTCTGTCAAACAGACCTTCTTTAGGTTGTTGTTGCATATCACAGCTAACTCTACCAGAAACTGCACCATTATTGTTAATATCTGTGTAGATTCTACCATTTATAACACTATTTAATTTCCCATCTATATAGGTAGATAGCCATTTATCTAGTGTCCTTAATTCTAATATGTTCTTACAGATACTTATAACTACTTCATTAGTTGTATTATTTATAATATATTTTAATGCTTTCTCATCTGCTTTTGCTGTTTTTATGCCGAACCTATCGTTAAGTAGTTTCTTAATAAAGGCATGTTGACCTACTGAAAAGTAAGTTCCAGTATAAATAAATAACTCTAAATAAAGTAAATCTCTGTAGGCTACAACTTTCTTTCTGCTTTCTAGTATGTAATCTATATCAACCTTAAACCCAGTATTTTCCATAAAGGCTACAGCCTTAATAAGTTCTCCTTCTCTTTTTAAGACAGTAAAGTCCTTATCTACTTGTTCTAAGACTACTAAGGCTTTCTTTAGGTACTCTAACATAATGACTATATCATCAGCAGCATAACTTCTCATTAATTCTGGTTCTCTATCATAAACGTCTTTATAATTAGCCCTCTTGAAATGCTTATCAATAACCATAAAGTAAGGGTCATTATCGTTTACAAATTGTGTTCTAGTAGATTCATACCTATCAATTAGTGAAGTTAGTTTTCCAGTGAATCTAACACCATTTTTAGTGGTTGTTGTAAAGCCATCATCTGGAAACTCTTTTACTAAGATTTCTTTTAGTTTTTCTCTACGTTCCTTATCTATTTTGTGAATAATATCTTTTATGATTTTACCAGCAAATTTAGCAGACTCGTCAACGTACCTTCCACCAAGTGATTCTAAACTTAAACTAACACGTTCGTCAGCATTTTCAGTAAGTCTAGCCACTGTGATACTATCATAAATCTTAGTTTCATCTTTAATAGGACTACCACCATTTTGAAACATGTGATAATCGTACTTTGCATTATGTGCAAACAATGAGATACCATTTTTAGTAATATAATCTACAAAGTATTCTCCTACCTCTTTTGTATAATCAATTGTATAAATACATTTATGTTTTCCACTAGACCAACCATAAGAAAGTAAGAAGGGTTTATCTTTTATGATACTTAGACCTGTAGTTTCAGTATCGAACCCTATAATATTTATGGGGTAATCTACATTTAAACTTTCTTTAAGTTCTTCTAAGCTATTTAAGTGCTTATAACTATATTCCAATTTCTGATAAAGAAACATCTTCAGTATCGTCCTCTCTTAATCTCCATTTGCCAAATGCGTCTGCTAAACCTTCAACAATTTCTAGGAATGATATAATCTCTTTTCTATACATTTCCCCACCAGCAATAAACACTTCATCATCTAGTTTTCTTAACCACTCGTCGGTTAAAAATTCATTAACATTTAAAGAGTATTTGTCTTTTCTATAAAAGTTAGCAGGAGATACTGATAGATAGCTTGTAGCTATGTTATAGTAAGTCTCCCCAAAGCATAGACAAGTAAATACAACTTCTTGTTTCCATCTCTTTTTGCTCTCCCTAGACGCTCTCGTTATTGAGTAACGTCTGCCTAACACTATATCAAGAATATCTTTGTGTCTGTTATAACCATAGCAGATACCTTTTAATAAATTATTAACTCCGTTATATCCTAACTCTCTTTCTAGCATATCAAAAAGAAGTATAATTCTAATCTCTAGTATCCTAGGGTGTCTCTTATACTTCTCTTTTAAACTATCTGTTAATTCCAATTTTGCCATAATTTCCTCCTATATTTTTCCTGTAAACTCAACACCACTGACGTTGCTGACTTTACTACCTATATCTGTTTTAAATTTCTTGTCTATTCTAGCATAAACCTTTCTGAACTTGTCAGTAGGGTAAACACTATCTCCATTTAATCTAATAAACTTACAATGTACTAACTTGTTAAATAATAAAGCGAATTTATTACCTTCCATACCACTTACACTCATTAAATTACTTCTTGTTGTTCTATTTTGAGAAGCAATAAAGTCTATAATGGTAGAATTGTTAGCATAAACACTTTGTAATATCTTAATATCTTCATCAGTACATTCACTATATGCTCTGTAATCACTAGCATAATCGTTTAATCTAAACACTGGAGCTGAATATACACTATCAAGATATTTAACTATGAAGTCAACTATCTCTTTTGTAACAATTATATTCTCAAAAGATTCGTCAACGTTCATTATTAGACTAGCAAGTGCAACACAAAATCTTGCTAATTTCTTGCTTGTAGTAGTTCCGAATAATGGGAAATTACACTCAAACTTTTTATTAAGTTCTTCTGCTTTCTCCCAAATATAACTTTCGACTCCTTCTGCAAATAAAACATTTTCTTCTTTCCTAGATACAACCCACTTTGCTTTTTCTTCATAGCATTCTTTAGGAATTGCATAGTCATTTAGGTTCTTTTCAAAAGGGTTAAATCTATTCTCAACCTTAGGAATAAGTAAGAACCCATCATATCTAGCAACGTCTTCTGCACTCTTAATTAATTCCATTATAGGCATTACACCATTAGGGAATGTATTTAAGAATCTAGGGTTGCCGTTTTCATCATTAATAGGGTTACTTATAGTGATCATGCGAAGTTTACAAGGCACTCTCAACTCTCCACTTACCCTAGATATTCTTAGTTCGTTACTACTTCTAATATCGGTCATAGTTTTAATGAAATCAGGTTTTGCTCCACTAAATTCTTCTAATATAACAAGCCTTTTATGTTGTCTAGGTATTGAGCCTATCGTGTTACAGAAAGCACCATCAACTTTATTAGAACCACCTATAAGTCCAACTGTAGTTGACGTTTTGAGTGATAGAAAATGCCCAAAGTTATAGAGTTGTACCATTTTACTAGTGGACTCACTTTTACCTACTTGCGTATCTCCTAGAAAGAAAACGTCTAAAGCCCCACGCATGGACTCCCCATACTTAAAATCTAAAATGCTATTAAACACTAAGTCAGTCATTAACCATATATCAAAGTTTAAATGCTTAGCAATATATGTTCTAGCACTTTTATATAGGTAACTTAATCGTTCTTCTACACTACCATCACACTTAAATTTTGATAACTTCTCTATATCTATATCGTATATATCGTTATTATCTAAAGGTATAGCTTGCGTAGCAACTGCAACAATTTTTTGGTTCTTTGTAGGGTGGGGGTATAACTTATATTTTAGTTTATACTGCTTACCTACGTTTAATTTAATAAAACTATAAACGTCTATCTCTACACCTGAACCATCATTGTCCTTGTCTGTAACTATAGACTTAAACACTGTCTTAGGTTCTTTAAATGTTATATCAACACATGGTTCTTTAACACTAATACCTAGGAAACTTTTAATTTTAGTGGTTATTTCTACATTTTTAGCATTAACTTCTATAAGTTCTAGTAAATCTTGGATATTATCTTCTTCAAGATACCAGGTTCGTTTTTCCCCTTCAAACATAGTATCATATCTTGTATCTTCGCTCTTAAATTTAAAAGCCTCAACAATTGTAGGAACTGAGTATGGGTCAGAAAACTCACTAGCTACAGTTACAACACTTGTTAAACTCTTTCTTATAATACTATTATTTAAAGCATACTTAATTTTAGTTTCTTCGTCAGACTTTTTCTCAACATTAAATGTATGAGTATCTAAAGCATAAAATTCAAATATATTTCCTTTGTACTTTGTAATATAATCATAAAAATCTTCTTTATTTTCTTTAACAACATCACTAATATTAACATATCTTATACTTTTAACTAAATCTTTTACTGCACTATACAATGTTTTCATGCCTTCTCGTCCAGCATTATCATTGTCATAGCATACTATTATATCTTTGTTTTCAAAACTATTAATGACATACTCATTTGGAATAGCTCCTGCTCCACCAGTTAAGGTATAAGCATTTATTCCTATTTCTCGTGCCATTAACATATCTTTCTCTCCCTCAAATAAGTAACAAATACCAGTGCTATTTAAAAATTTGTCATAAGGTATAACCCAACCACTTAGTGCCCCCTTGTCTGACACCATTTTAGGAACACCTGTGTATTTTAAAAGATTATATTGTCTTTTATCTACAAGCATATTGTTGTAATATACTGGAATACCTAGAAATTTCCTAGAAGATTCATCTGTTATTAAGCCAAGTTTCATATCTTCAATAGTAGTTTTACTAAGACCTAAGTCCTGTAATTTCTCCATAAATGAGTCATTAGCCCAAAGTTTTCTACAATATATTTCCCAGTTGTCATAGTTATTAAAATTGTTTAGTAGTTTAATAGCCTTAGTCTTTGATATATTGTTTATCTTTGCAACAAATTGTTCTTCATTATACCCTATGTCACAAACCCAACAATGGAATAAAGATTTTTCTGTATTTATAGAGGCAGAGGGGTGTTCGTCTGAATGGAACGGACAACGAACTTTTACTTCTTCGCTTTCCCAGTTCTCTACCTCTTTAAAATACTTTTTGAAGTATTCCATTAAATACCAAGACTATTGTAAGGTTCTGCACTTTCTGTTTGATTACTATTATTTAAAGGTTTTAGTGATTTAAATTTATTTATTTTTCTTTCAACTTCTTCATCTAGCCCAGTTTCTTTATTTTGAGTAGTTTTCTTGTAAGTATCAGTATAAACATTACCAATACAAGTTTTTCCTACACAATTAGCTTGAATTTGACCAGCCGTTATTTCAGGAACACCAATTGCATATAGGAAATTGTCAATACTCCAGTCCATGTTAGGGTGGGTGGTTAAGTTATGAAAAATAAATCTTCCTTTATATTCTCCCTCAACTACTTCAAACTTAACTCTACAATTATAGAAAACACAATTGTTAACTGTTTCTGTAACATTTTTTCCCTTTTCATCTTTGATAGGTTGTCCGTTTTCTTCTCTCTTAATAACTTGTATAGTCTTTACAGACTCTTTCCAAGGTTCTATTTCTACAACTTTTACCTTGTAGTCGCCGTCTGGTAGAGGTTCGTAGTTAAAACTACCCCTTTGACTTGCACTATATTTTCTATCTAAACTTGTATTTACCATTAATCTTCACTCCTCTTATTATTTTCTTCTAATATTTTATACACGTTCTTTTTAAATTTAGAGAAGAACAAACTACCTAAAACTATATACACTGCTAAAGACAAAAGTTCATTTTGGCTTTTCGTAGCATTCTTTTCTAGTTTGCATTCCTCTATTTTTTCGTTCATAGTCCTATTATAGGCTTTATTAAGCACATTATCTAAGTCCATTATTTTCCCCCCTTTTCAATGAAATCAGTTTTTTCTAAAAACTCTGTAATTATCTTTTTATTATATCTGTAGGTTTCTATATTCTTTATAAAACCCTTTACAGTCATAACTTCGTAAATAGTGATAGTACCATACACGTCCATATCATAGAAATATGTAACACATAGGTTGCTATTAAATATTTGTGTATATAGGAATTTAACACAATTAAATTTTTGGAAATTAGCTAGGTCTTTATTTGTTTTCTCATTTGGAGTAACAAATCTCATAGTAGAACTAGCGTTATTTTCCTTTTTAAGTTGTTCTATAGTAGCGTTCAAAGCGTTTCTATTGGACTGTAGCACACCATCAATTTCTTCTTTTGTTAACTTATCTTTATTTTCTGTTCTAAAATTATTACACCATTTTTCAAAGTCATTTAGTAAATAATTAATTTCTTCTACAAGAGTTTTATTATAAAAATCTCTTATTCTCTTTCTTATAGTTACATCACTAACATAACTATAAGTAGTCATATCTTCAAATTCTTCGTTAGCTTTATCAACTTTAGCATTTGCTAAACTCTCAAAAAGCACCATCATAGGGACTGTTACCTCTAAAATCTTAACACTATCTATATCTCTTTTATGAAATAATCTAGGTTTAAATTCTGAGTCAACTCTAGTTTTTAAGTAGTACACTCCGTTAAAATTAGCATACATATAATGGGTATTACTTATCTTAAAAAATTCTTTAAAGTTCATAAGCCCTCATTATTACTCTTTATCTTTATCAATTTCAGGAAGTATTTCGTCTAACTTATCACAAAAATCTTTTAAAATATCTAATGCTTTTTCAAAGTTGTCATTTGAATTACTATGTGATTCTTTGCTAGATTCGTTGTTACGTTCTAATGGGCTTGAACACATATCAGAGTATTTATCACACCACTCTTTAGCTTCATGAAAGATAAAGTCCTTCATGTCATCAGTAATTAGTCTGTCTTTCATTAGACTTCCTAAAAGTTGAATGGCTAATACTACAAGCATACCACCCTTTCCATTTATACATATTGATTTTTCTGAAAGTAATATCATACCATTTGGGTCTTCTGGTAATACGTTTTTAAACCTTTCAATAGTTTCTAAATAATCTTTCTTTCTTAATTTTTTTCCCATAATATATCTCCTATTCTCCTATCATATTTTTAATTGCTTTCGTAAATACTCTTACGTCTTGGAATTTACTTAATTTTTCTCCAAGGTCTGCTTCACTATCATCTACAGATAAAATAAAGCCGTGTTGTTTAAGTATTGCAACATTTAAACTTTGTAATACTTTTGTTATTTTGTCTTTGTCAGCTGTTTTGATTAGTTGTATTAAATCATAAACGTCACTGCTAACTTCAACTGTTACTGTTTCTACATTTGTATCTTCATTTGTTGTAGGTTCAGTAATTACTTCTTGCACTGGTACTTCTTGTTTTACGTTAGACACATTATTTTGAGTTTTTGTGTCTTGTACTTCCACTGCAATAGGTGTAGGTTCAACTTCAGTCTTTTTAGACTTAGTTGTCTTTTTAATTTCGGGTTTAGTTTCTGTTGTATCTTCAAATTGTAGGTCTTTCTTTTCATAAAGTTTAAGTCCTAAACCAGTTGCTCTACTGGCTACTTTAGCCATAGCTCTCTTTAATGCCTTATTAACAAGGTTTTGGTTGTAAATCTTAGCAGCACTATAGTCTGGATCTTGAATTGGATATTCTTCTACAAATGTTTTACCTAAGAACACACACTCAACTTTAACAAAATGACTAACTACAATTGCCTCTGTTTCAACTCTAGCACCATCTTTTGCTAGTGTCTTATTAGTATTAGTAAACGTATCTGTCCATACCATACCACCTTCTGGCGTTAAAATCGTAGTAAATCGTGCCTCTGGGTCTTGCATATAAGTAAGTCTTTCCATTGTAGCCCAAGGAACATAGTCTGCACCATTAAATGTTTGATTTACAAAGTCTATAATTTCTTTAGCTTCGTTGCTTTTACCATTATAGTTTTTTAAGTAGGTTTCTAACCAAGTTTTATTTTCCATATTATCTCCTTCTATATTCCTAATGCCTCAAAATTTATTTCTGAGTCATCAGTACCATCTGTTTTTTCTTCTAAATTTTTTGAGTCTGTAAGCACTTTATATGTGTCATCAGGTATAATTTCTACTTCATGTTCTTCCATAAGACAACTATCAATTAAGTCAAAAGGTAACCACTTTGCCCATCTAGTTATTGTCCTAGGCTTATTCTCAGCAACAATAACTCTAACCCTAGATAGTTTTTCTCCACTATACAAAGTGCTTAAGAAATCAAATATTGTTTGTTTCTTAGACGGTTTAATTATATACTTTACCATACTTCTCCTTTCTGTATTTTTATAATACCACACACTTCTCTAAATCATGCACTATTTTTATTATATTTTTAATTCATTTAAATCTTTTTCACTAAATTCTATTTTATTCTTTAACATTTCATATATTTTTTCATCAATTGTTTTTTCCATTATCAAATGGTAATATGTAGGCACTTTAGTCTGTCCTATTCTGTCTATTCTACCTAGACTTTGTCTATAAAGTAGGCTACTATCTGGCATAGAATAATATACAATAATATGACACTTATATTGTAGTCCATCTAAGCCCTCACTAAAGGCACCATATTGCCCTATTACAACATCAAAGTCTTTCTTTAATTCATTAGGCTTATCGACTGTGTTTCCGTTTATTACAACGTACTTCTTGCCTATTTTTTCACATAATGCAACTAGCAAGTCTTTTTCTACATTGTAACAATATAATATACTCACTACTTCATCTGTGTTTTTTAAAAATTCTTCTAACCAGCTTTCTTTCTCTGTGTTATCTTCATAGACAAATTTAGAACCATACTCATCTGTTCCCATTATTCTACCACTTGTAATAGATTTTTTACCTACTCTAAACGCACTAACATTATCAAATGTGATATTCTCATAAGTTCGGTTTATTAGTAGTTTATTGTAGTTCTTAGCCTTAGGTATCTTAATATCTATGTATTGAGGTTCATAATCTCCGTACTTTGCTACATAATATCTACAAGTATTTTTAATTATAGGCATTAAATATTTATCTAACTCTAGTTTCCTATAACCAATTATTTCTCTAACTGGAAAAGGCATACCTGGGTATTGAACATAATTTAAAATGCAGAATAAGTTTCTAAAATATTGTATGTTGTAATCAATGTAACCTAGGAATTTTAACTGGGAGTAGTAATCTATATACCCACCAAGGTTTTTCTCTGTAGGCGTTGCTGTCATTATTATTTTATACTTAGTAAGTTCTCCAAGTTCTAAACACCTTTTAGTAATCTTAACTGGGTTTCTGGTACTACCTACGTTTTTAATCTTATGGCTTTCGTCCACAATAATAGTCCAAGAGTCATTAATTACTTTATCAAGACTTTTTATTTTACAAATAATATCAAAGTTGACTACCACGCAGCACTCATCATTATTCTTTATATATTCCTCTATGATACTATCTTTTTTGGTGGCTGCTAAGTTTAATTTATATTTAAGAGGTTTGTATGTTGTATTCTTTTCTAAAACTTCCCACCATTGAGATATTATTTTTTGAGGACATATAACAAGTAAATTTTTAGTCTTATTCTGTGCTGCTCTAGCAAGTCCTGTTAAAGTCTTTCCTGAACCTGTACCCATAAAAAGCCCTATACTAGGAACATATTTTAGTTCGTCTAGTATCTGCTTTTGATATGGTCTTAATTCCACATTTTTTAATTCCATATAATCTCCTTACTCTTTATCTTTTATTTTATAGATGTAGTATTTTCCAAAAATAGGCTGCCCAGTTTTAATTGCATTATACATAGTTCTTTTAGCCACTTTTACACTTCTAATTTTTTCTATAAGTGTTATTAAGTTAGCAACACTGTCACTATCTCCAATATTAATTTCATCATCAAATTCTTCTCCTAGCCTATTTATTTTACTTTTTTCGCATATTATGTACATAAGACACCTCACTATTTAATTCTTTTAACTTCTGTTTTTCAGCGTTAAGTTGGTATTCTAAAAAAGACACATTACCACTATTAGGGTTTATACTTTTTTCAAACTTAAGCATACTTTCTAAATATTCAATGTTACTTTTAACATCTTTTTCCATAACCCACCTTAACTTTCTAATAGATTTAATAGTTCTTGTCCTGTCATATCGTTATTAACATAATCTAAATACCAATTGCAAACGTTCCATATTGTGTCTAAATCTTCTACATACTCTATATCATTATACATAAAAGCATAATCTCCAAAGTGGTCTTTCATTACTTGCTCCATATCTGCTTCTGTTAGATTATGTTTAGTTCTATAGGCTTCTTGTATTTTATCAAACGCTATTCTACAGTCATCAAGTAAATCTTCTGCACCTTGTACACCGTTTCTTAATGCTGTGCTTATGAAGTTGTCAATAAGATTTACATTACCACCATAATACTTATAATAAGCATACCAAAAGTCATACAAGGTACTATACATTTTTTCATAAACTTGGTCTTTAATTGTACGCTCTGGCTCTTTAACTTCAAAGTCTTTAATTACTTCTTTTATCTGCTTAATAATATCTTTATTATCATTTTTAAAAGGTATATTGTCTGCACTATAGTTTGATAAATCAATTCCAAGTTGCCTAGATAGTTCTTTACCATTATCATATACTATATCATATAAAAGTTCTTCTCTAACTGCTCTTTCAAATTCTTCATGAGATATTTCTTTGTCTTTAGAGTTGCTAGGCTTTCTAGTGGCGTCCACATTGTAAAACCACTCTGTTTCTGTTATCCTCCATGTTTTAATGTACTCTATAATATTATCTATTAATTCTTTTAAATTATCTAATTTTTTCATTTCCAAACTCCTCTTTAATCTCATAACCTAGACTTTGTAAAACACTTATCATAGTTTCTATTGACGTTTTATCAATATCATCATATAAGTAAAACCATTTCGCCCACTCATTTCCATCATCTATGTTATCATTCATAGTTTCATATACTATTTTAGAATATAAACTAATAAACTCCCCTTTAGTTAGTTCTTTATCTTCCACATTTTCATCTGGACTTTTAACTTTAAACATTTTAATCTTCTCCTATTCTATCATTTAATGCTCTGCTAAACATAAATGTTAGTAAGTCTAAACAACTAAACACACTACCATACGTTGCAAACTTTCCACTAAATAGTTCTTCATTTCCACATACAATAGTTAAGCAATAATTGTTAGTTCCTCTGTTTACAAAACCTAGTTTCCATTTTTTATTCACTAGAATCGTAGAGTTAAGACTGTCTATTTTATCTTTTACTTCTTTTTCTAGTTTCTCTCTTGTAGTCACGCTAACACCTCCGTCCCACTCATACGCATTAAATCTTCATAAGATAGTAAAGACACATCAGTTCCTACTAGTGATAGTTTACCATTAAAATACTCATATAGGTTATCTGTTTCTGTATCTATTAGTAATTTTTCTCCTAAACCAACTCCATAAAAAACTCCGTCTAATTCGTAAATATCGTCCTCATCTAATACTATATAACTTTCGTGTTCTTCTAGTATATCTTCAATTGTTTTTTCTTTTTCTTCATATACTTTAGATTTTACATTATAAGTGCTATATTTACCAGTGCTTGGTAGTGAGTAGTCATCAAACATACCTCCACTAAAATATACATATGGCTTATAAGATGTGTTACTATACTTCACTCCATTATCTTCTACAAATGCACCTATATAATAGATATGCTCTTTATTATCTAAAAAGCATAGTTTACTTGCTGCTTTACTCTCTATAAGTTTCATTACTGCTTTATTTTTATAGAATTTTTTATCTAGTTCTCTAAATACACTTATGAAGTCTTTTATAAATGCTTGGGTATCACTTAATAATTCATAGTAACCATAATTACTTATAATACCATTATGGGCCACACCCACATTAGTAGTTGTTTTAGTTTTTCTTAATTCTTCTACACTGCTAGTTATTGGAAATGGGTGGGTTGTTTCTTTATCATTCTTCCCATGAGTTCCTATTCTAAAGTGCATAACTAATGCTTTATCTGTTAAATCACTATTAAACTCTCTCTTTAATTCTTTTATTCTTTTATAGAAGTCCTCAAACTTCATATAACCTTTATCAATAATAACCTGATTATTTTTAACATACATTAAACCTGCTCCATCTGGGTTATGTTCAAAACACGTTTTTAGTGTATTTTTAGATGGTAATTTTACTCCTTTTTCTTTACTAATTATAATACACATATTTATCTCTCCTCTCTGTCAATATCTTCTAATTCTTCTGTCATTTCATTTACTATAGTTTTTAAGGTATTTATAATATTATCATACATTCCTATAAGTTCTGTATCACTTTCTGGTAGACTACTTCTAATATATGATAAATTTTCAATTGTCATACTCTGGTAATCACATATTAATCTCTGTTTATTGTTAAGGTTGTTTGTATTGTTAAGAAGTACGTCTGCTAAACTAGTGGTATTATCAATTGCTATTTTACTCATATTTTTTGCTGCAATATTCGCTGATACACTTAATAGACTTCCGTAACTTCTTAAAGCGTTTTTATCTTTATCTTTTAGTGCTTTTTCAAGTCCTTTATTTTCTAGTGCTTTAGATATAGTGTCATATGCCTTGCTATATGCTTTTGCTGTCTTATCAATGTTATTATTATATTTAGAATATTGTTTATTAATTATCTTTTTTACATTTTCGCTTTCGTCTACCATATAAGCACTATTGCAAATTCCTTTACTATCACAATATTCTTTTAATTCTAACGCTCTTTTATCGTGCGTTACCACTTTATCAAAGTTGATTTTTCTAATTGCTTTATTAACAATAACTTCTGTTAAACTATTAACGAATTCTAAAGTTGCCATAAACGTTTCAAACTTTAGTGTACCTCTAAATACTCTTAACTCAATTGTATTACTATTCTCTAAATTAACAACTTGGTATCTGTTGATACGTTTGTTTAAACCTTGTAATACTTCGCCCGATTTATAGTATATATCTTTATTCATATTATCATAATTCGATTTTACTTTTGAACTTATGAACTCACAATAGTGGAAGTTCTGTCTCCTACTAAAAGTTATTAACTCATTTTTATAAGTTTCTGTAAATAGTAATAACTTCTTAATATTCTTATCTAAAGTATCACTATTACTCTCTCCAAACGCCTTTTTACTTATATGTACATGAAGTCCGCAGCGTCCTCCATTATGACTCTGGTACCCTTTATCGTCTAAATATTTTAAAATTGCTTTAAAGTCCTCTTTATGCTCATAGATATAATTCATAGTCATAGGTTGACTTATAATCTCAAACCCATAGTCTAAACTTCCGTCATGCTCAAAGCATAGTCCTAGTTCTGGAAAATGTGTTCTTATATAACGTGCGTCATTATTTCGGTCCTCATTATCTACATTACCATTTTCTACTTCTAACTCAAACCCTAGATATAACTCTGTATTATCACTAGCAAGTTTCTTAAACTCTAGGTCAATATCACGTTCGTGGTAATCTTTTATTATATTGTTTGTCAAGTTTCTGTAACATTCTTCACAATAATAACTGTTTGTGTCATCATCATAATACATATCGTCATTAGGATAATCATTATCACAACCCGCACATCTTGTAAAATTGTTATAGTAACATTCTTCACAATAGGGTGTCCCGTCATAGTAATAAGCGTCATCTCTACTTATAGGTTCTTGACATTCTTCGCAAGTAACAAATAAGTTGTCATAGCAACTCTCACAATAATAGTTGTCATCTACATAGTACATATGGTCCTTGAGTCCTACCTCGTTACAATGTTCGCAAGTGCTTAATTCTTCTTCTGCACATTCTTCACAATAGTAATTACCATTATACTCTATTTCGCCTCCCTCTCTTATTTTTTCATTACAAATACAACATACTTTTTCCATAATTTACCTCCTTTATGTTTTTTGTAATTTTTACTATACCTTTTAAAGGTATAATAAAAAGTTAGAACTCTAACTTTTATTTTTTCTTATTTATTTATATCTTTACTTGCTAAAAATGATATTTTATCTGCATATACTTGTAATTGTCCGTCTATTGTTTTCTGTAACATACCTTTAATTCCTACTAAATCACCTTGTTTGCAATATTCTGCTGTGTTAGTTGCTATGCTACCTTCAAGTCTAACTGGTATATAGTCTGTTTCATAAACTCCCTCACTATTCTTATAACTTCTTGGAATTGCTAGAGTTACAATACAATACTTTTTACCCTCTATGCTATCTTGCACTTCTGGAGTGCTTGTTAATCTACCTATTAGCATTACACAATTACTCATTATTTGCACCTCCTCTTATCATTAATCTAACAACATAACCGACTTGACGTTTATATGTTTCCCAGATTTTTCTATCACTCATTTTATCTATGCTCTTATATTCATTAGACTTGTATAACTCTCTTATATCTTCATAATATATAAGCAAGTTACCATATTCTACAATATTATAGTCTTTATAATTTTTAAACTCTTTATAATATCTTTTTACTTCTTCAAGTCCTAACTCTTTTAGACTGTCTAAAATATCATTTAGAACCCCATCTAATTTTTTGTTTTTACTAAATTTTACTTTTTCCATAATATACCTCCTTAATTCATATTACCTAGAACTTCGACTTGTTCTCTAAATAACTCTCTTATTTTTTGAACGCCTAAAACTTTAGTTATCTCATAATCTTGTTCTAAAAATGTCTTTATACCATAGCCGAAATACAAATAGTCTTTTATCATTAACCTTGCTGTATTTATTAAATCATTTTCTTTTTTCATTTTAATCACCTCTATTATTATTATTATAA
>ULVN01025668.1_pt1 | contig 28401 bp, 21 predicted proteins | sample 1959491 | NCBI WGS metagenome assembly ULVN01 (sample SAMEA4835787, study PRJEB28245) | human gut metagenome | biome: gut microbiome; material: fecal sample | place: Denmark | collected 2008 | reverse complement strand
ATCGAGATTTCCTTTGGTCAGAAACCTAGGAAGCGAACCCATCGGGAGACGACGATGGTATCACCATAAGGGCAGGGGTTATCCCTGCCCTAACCACGCACTATATGATTGGGTCGATATAGTCATCAGTCTTGGAATTTGGGTGTTACAATGACGAAAACAAGAGATAGTAGCTTTGATATTTCTCTCGGCACTAGTGAACTGTTGCCAAGAATTTGGGAAGCTATGTTCTCGTGGACTCGAAGCAGTGTTCTTGTGGACCCGAAGCAGTGTTCTCGTGGACTCAAAGCTATGTTCTCGTGGTCACGAAGCAGTGTTCCCAATGTTGTAATGCTATAGAAAAAGGTCTTTCGCTAAGTAGCGAATGATTAAAATCTACGTAGCGAAAGATCTTTTGTTAGAAAGGATGACTTTACCTAGAATTCTAATCAGAACTTTACAGCAAGACGAACGAGACATATCATAACGCATTGTATGAGTAAAGAACTGCGCATTCTATTTTTTCAATAATAGTGATTCTTCTCATATTTTTATGGGTTGTGAGACGTTTACAATGTTTAAAATCAGAATTTTAGGGTAAAACACTGGCGATAAAGTTTTTGGTACGTGTTGAAAAGCAAGCAATAAGCAAAAAACATAATTTTGCAAGCGATGCAAATCAAAATCTTAATACCATTTTTTATTCAACTGTTTTTATGAAACACTTTCTATTATCCCTGACCATGGCAGTGATGCCGATGGGAGCGTTTGCCCAGTTTGGTGTGGTAGCGCCACTCCACGTCAGTGGCAAGCAATTGGTCGACCAAGGAGGACACACCGTTGTGCTTCATGGCGTGATGGACACCCCTAATCCCTATTTCAACCGTTATCGATGGGGATCTGCCTGCAACGACGGCACGGTAGCCGCTTGTATCAACTACTTCGACAAGGTCTTTGGGGCCATTCAAAACCCTGCCAAGGGTACGTACTGCAACATCTTCCGACTGCATCTCGACCCTTGTTGGACCAACAATGGGCACGCAAGCGGAGAAGCTGACATCTCGAAATTCAGTGCCGACCGCCTGCGTAAGTACCTACAGACGCTCTATTGGCCTATTGCTCAGAAGGCGTTGAACCACGGGCTTTACGTCGTCGTGCGCCCACCGGGGGTATGCCCGAAAGATCTGAAGGTAGGCGATGCTTATCAGCAATATCTCAAAACGGTATGGGGGATTGTGTCAAGCAATGCCAACTTCAAGAACAATTCAGGAGTCGTATCTTTGGAACTTGCCAACGAGCCTGTGCATGTCTATAATCAATATGGTCAATCCTCATCATCTGCCCTGCACGACTATTTTCAGCCGATTGTCAATATCATTCGACAAAACGGATTTAAGGGCGTGATATGGATCCCTGGTACCGGCTATCAAAGCCAATATCAAGACTATGCCTCGCATCCCATCACCGACGGCAACTTTGGCTATGCTGTCCATGTCTATCCGGGATGGTATGGGGCAAGCGACAAGAGCTATGATCACAATACCTTCATCCGCAACTTCCAAAATCAGGTGCCTGTGGTCACTTCCAAGCCTATCCTCGTCTCAGAGATAGACTGGAGTCCGGAAAAAGCTGGAGCAGGAAAATATAATGAGTTCGGACAATGGGTGGCCAGCAACTACGGCACCTGGGGCACCGCATCGACTAGCAAATGGGGAAATGCGTGGAAAGCTGTGATGGATCACTTCGGCAATATCAGCATGACGCTGAGCTCCAACGAAGATTATGTTGACATCGACGCGTTCTTAAAGAACGGCACCATCAAGGCTAATTTCAATGAAAACGTTGAGTGCTGCGCCAAGGCTTGCTTCTACTGGTATTACGAGTACTCCAAAAAGAACTATGCCCATAAGAGTGAGTCTTCCTCCTCGTCTTCGTCATCTACGGGCAATACCTCATCTTCTACCACAACCGGTGACAATCTCGTCAAGGCATGGGGCAACGTCAATGATGTCATCCCCGCCGGATGGACAGCCGTAGACAACGGAAGCCAACGGCAAGTGGGCAGTCAGAGCCGTGGCCCGAGAGTGATGCAGTTCTATCAGGGTGGAGACATGACCACCGCCTTCTATGTGCGCGAGATCAGCCACGACAAAGCCGGATACATAGAATATGGCGGGCAGAGCGGATACACGCTTCCACTGGTCTATGGCGAGTATCAGCTCAGTTGCAACATAGCAGCATGGAAAGGCAGTCCGTATGTAAAGGTGGAGGTGTTTGATCCTACCAACACTGTGGTGGCCTCAACTATCGTCAAAGCCAACGGCTGCGTCAATGGCACCAAGAGTACAGCCATCAAGGGCAGCACCCGGGTCAACCTTTCGTTCTATTCCATGATCAAAGGCAACTACAAACTGCGCTTCACGCCGGTTGCCGATGCAAAAGGCAATGGCGGTAATTGGGAAGAAGCGCTCGTCGGCAATGTAGGACTCTATTTTAAGGGAAATCCACTGGCCTTCCAAAATGCCAACACTGTACCGGAGGGCTGGAGTATCCTCGATGCCGGGCAAAAGGTTGCTGCAGGTTCTGCTGCGTCAGGGCCGCGCATCTTCCAGTTCAGCCAAGGTGGTTATCTGCCCACCGGCCTCTACATCCGTCAGAGCGACGCTTCGAAGACCGCTTATGCCGAGGTGGGCACAGTCAACGGCTACGGACTTTCACTCAAAAAGGGAAGCTACAACCTCAGCTATTACGCCATCGGATGGGCAGGAAATCCCTATGTGAAGTGCGAGGTGTTTGACGAGAACAATAATTGCCTGGGTTCGCAAATCATACGATGCAACAACAATGTCGGCAAGAGCCTGAACACGAACACCTATGGTGCCAGCTATGGAGTCGTCAACTTCTATGCTAACCACACCGGTTATTACCATTTCCGCTGGACCCCCGTAGCAGATGCTTATGGAAACAGTGGCACTTGGCTGGAGGTTGTCTTTGGACATATCAAGATACAGCAGGGATCTGCCAGTGCCAAGAGCATGGCCATCGGCATCAACGACGGCACGACGACAGCTATCAATAACGCTGTTGAGAGTGGAGAAAAGCAGGATGTCTGGTTCAACCTGCAAGGACAGCGGGTGGCTAAGCCTTCACGTGGTATATACATCCACAACGGAAAGAAAGTCATCTGCCGCTGATAAAGGACATACATGCATGTTTTAGCCGCATAAAAAGGAAATCCCCGACACTGAGCCGTGCCGGGGATTTGTGTGAGTATTTTTCGGATTCTTGGTAATAAGGGCCGAAACGATTACATTCGTATCAATGCCAGCGTAAATCATTTCTTGCCCTTCCTTACTTCGTTCATTTCTCTGATATCTTCAAGTGAAAGTTCTTTTTCCTCGCTCTCCTCTGCTTTCTGTCTGGCAGCGTGAAAAGCCATCAGTGCTTTTCGTCCAGTTGTGATTAGCAAAAAATTGATTACCTTTGCAGAGACATCAACAGCTGGTGTTCTTCTTACCGTTGGTCGTAGTCTGTTGTGATTAGCAAAAAATTGATTACCTTTGCAGAGACAGCAACAGCCTTACGGTTGTTTATACTTAACTTTCTCAAGTGAATAATTAGAGACATATAAGTACATAAAAATATCGAAAGGCTTCCGTTGGTCTCGGGAAATCAGTATCTTTGTATTTTATGATGGTCAGTTCGATGAATTCTTCCGTGCTGATGATTATTTTTCGAAAATGATAAGAGTCCGGAGATGCTGAGGCGGTGGTTTCTAACGTTTCCGTCCGCTACCAAACAAATCAGAATGGGAACCCAGTCGGAGAAGTTCTATTATATCCCCTTCTATCCATATGAGTAAAATATCACTTTGTACATGGCATTCCCAACAATTTTTGTAATCGCCAATAAGGACGTGAGGCTTGTTTTCCTTGGGAATAGATTTTCCCTCAGCCAAAAGTAGGAGTAAGTCTCTAAGCGATTCTAAGAATTTTCGATTATGTGCGTAGTGCTTTAGATCTCGCTTGTATTGACTTGTCTGATGTAGCTTCTTCATATCCCTGCTGACTTTAGCATAGCTTCTACACTGGTAAGGTCCACGTAGTCATTGTCATCAGAGATGCCCTTTTCAATCATGTCCGCATGATGGCGGGCTTCATCCATTGCTGCTTTTGTTTCTTCATTAGGTGCTTCCACAGCTTCCTTGAGCAAACTCTCAACATAATTGTTAAGACTGCTATGAGCCTCTTTGGCCCGTCTTTTTAGAGTCTCTATCAGCTCATTGTCAAAACGGAAAGAAGTCGGACGCCTTATAGTTGTAGTATTTCCCATATCAATAATTGTTTTATGCAAAAATAGGAAAAATCATTGTATTATGCAAATTTTCTATTGATAATTAGTTGTGTTGTTGAAGATGGTATTGAGAATTCTTTCAATGCATAGTCTTTGGATAAGTCGTTGTAGACTGCCAATCTGTTCTTTGCATCTTAACCTAAAATAGCATAGGCGAGCCCCAGGGCTCGCCTAATTGTGAAGGGAGGTATGTGTTCACCTCCTCATTATCCTGACCAACCTATATGTATATCCAAATCATGATTCGACTCAATATCGGATTCTCATCTTATACCCTTTGCTTATCTATTGTTTTTTACCCTTTTGCTTTTTCACCTTTTCACGATGATCTTCTGTGCCTTGTGTCCGGCTCCTTGGTAGTTGCGGACGCGGATGTTGAGACCCTGACGAGGTGATGACAGACGAGTGCCTTGGAGGGCATAGTAATATGTTTGGGAAGGCTTTTCGATGAGGTCGTTCGCGATGCTATTGGTGATGTTTACTGTTGCTTGAGGTCCAAGTCCGCCCATAGCGTTGGCAGCTCGGACAGAGTAGGTCTTGGCTTTGCCGTCGACAGAGAGACTGGTGGCATTGGTGAAGTCCAGCAACTTGCCGTCGGCAAAGACCGCGTAGGCGTTGGCACCTTGGCTTGCGTCCCATGAGAGAATGCCAGCGGAGAGGTTGACACCTGTAACGGTCAACTGTGTGGCGAGAGCCTTGGGATCCCAGTTGGTGAACATCTTGTCGTAGTCATAGGCAGCGGCTTGCGTGGCAGAGAGGATTGTCTCTATGTTGCCGCCATAAGATGTGATGACATTGCTGGCGGGAGTGATGTTCTGTCCGTCTGCATTCTTTGTTCCGTATTCGCCAAAGACCTTCGGGTCGGTGTTGTTCATACCTTTTTGAGTCCATCGTGAGGAGACGATAGTGGCAGCGGCATTGTCGTCGAGGGTGGTGTTGAGGAATACACAGATTGGCTTCTCCTGCCAGGTGCGGCCATAGTTCCAGTCACCCTTGCCCTTGGTCAAGTCCACGATGGAGCAGTCGTCGAAGACATAGCCATAGTTGGTAGTGGTTGTCGGAGCCGTGATGGTGCGTCCGCCTTCGCCTTTGGCATTGCGTGGTTCGAGAGAGAGCGTGGTGTGCTGGAAGCGTACGTCACCGCCACCACAGATGAAGTCCACAGTGCCGTGGATGTCGCAATCCTCGAAGTAGCTCTGCATAGCATTGTTCTGACTGTAGTAGGTATCCTGATAGGAGAGCATCTTGACATTGCGGAAGATGGTGCGGTCGCCACGGTCCTGCCATACGGCGGCACGTCCGGCAGCACCTGCACCATAGTAGTCGAGCGCGTTTTTCAGTGTGAGATCCTGCAGGTAGAGATCCTTTTTGGTGTTGAGGAACAGGTCAGCTTTGCCGAGCCCTTCGACGGAAGCATCCGGAGCGGTGACGATGATCGTGCTGTCAGTGCTCTGTCCGATGAGTGAGAGTTTGTCGATGGGCAACTCTTGCTCGGTGGCCTTGCCTAAGTTGTAGACACCGTTGGGCAGGAATACTTTTGTGCGTGAGGAGGCGTCACCGTAGGCTGCGATTACGTCGAAGATGTTGAGCAGGCTGCTGGCACTGCCTGCATCAGCCACGTAGTAGCCTTCATCGTTCTTTGCAATATCGCCGCTGCCCATGTTGATGACGGTGAGAGCATGGAGATAAACCTCGCCGTCGGGGAAAGACAACGCCAGATCATCAGCCTTACCAGTATATCGGATGGCCGTGCGGGTGCCGTCGGCAGTGGGGATGGCTATGGTTCCGAGAGTGTTGCCTTTGGAGTCGGAGAGTGTCAGAGCCGTTTTGCTGTACTTGCAGGCTTCCACGATGACGATGGCGTTGCCCATGACGGGCAACGTGATGAAGCCCGGCTTGAAATAAAGACCATGCTGACTGCCGTTGTAGCTGTAGGACGTTTGGGGCAGAAAGCCTTCGTGATCCTCTGCATAGAAGTATTTGTCTTTGAGATTGTAGGCATGACGCTCGTTGGGCTCATCGTTCTCGATGTCAGTGACCAAGGCGTAGAGGTTGAGTTGCTTCTCGTTTACAGTAGTGGCGGCATTTGCCTTTTCCTCACCATCGGCATTGAAGAGCCAGCCGCGGAATTTGCTGCCCGAAGGCACGGTGACCGCGGCACCATCGTTGAGAGTGGTGATGGGATCACCTTTCTCAACCGTCTGCTTGGCGATCACCTTGGCGTCGGTGTCGTGATAGATGACGGAATAGTCAGGTTTCCAAACGAAGTGAACGATATAGGTCTTGGTGGTTCCGGTAGCGGCGAGTGTCACGGGAATGGTGACATCGCAGGCCGGCTTGCTGCCGTTGACATCGCTGGATACCTCTTTATAAGTAATGGTGCCAATAGTACCATTGCCCACAGTGGTGGTGATGGCATTAGAGGCACTGACCATATCAGACTTCTTGCTCACCTCTACAGTGCCCTCATAGTTGCCATTGGCATTTTCTGTAAAAAAGTCCTCTGCGGTGTACTCCTTGCCGTAGGCGGAAAAGGAGGCGAGAGAAGGCTGATTGCCAGTGCTCACATTGCCGTAGATGTCGAGTTGGAAGAGATAAGCATTTTGTGAAGCGTTGAGATTGGTGAAGCGCAGTTGACAGTTGGAGCGGTTGACATCCACTTCGACATCTGTGCCTTGTTGCGTAGCAGCTACGGCATTGCTCAGCACTGTCCAGTCTGTGTCGCCGTCGCCTTTAGCCTCCAATTTCCAACCACGATTGCTGCCCGTGGCTCCATGGCGGAAGTGCACACGGGTGATGCTGGCCAACGGAGAGGTGATGACATATGGATCAGCGCTTTTGCTGCACATCAGATAGCCGCCCGGCCAGTTGGGAAACTTAGTCGTGTTCTGGTTGGTGGAACTGATCTGTGTGTCGAAGATGGAAAAGGTGAGCGTCTCGTGACTATACTTCGTAGACTGCGTCACCGTCGTTTCTGTCGTGCTGGCCTTGGCATCTGTCCAGTCGGTGAAAGTCGTAGAGTAGAGGGTCTTCTCGGTTTTGGTGTCGGAAGACGTATTGGTATCTGATGGTGACACCCGCTCAACGATTCTCCCAGAGTAATAGTCTAATCCGTCGGCCTTCGTGCAAGTGGGATAATATTCGTTGACATTGGTGATGGCATCCTTGTTTTCAGCCTTCATAATATCCTCTACGAGTGAGTTGGCGTAGACTTCAAGATTGGTATAATAACCTTTCGCGTCCAATGTGTATGTGTTGGCATCGCTGGCATCGTTGGGATTGAGGCCGTTGGCCTTCTCCCAAACGTCCGGCATGCCGTCGCCGTCGCTGTCGAAGTCAGCAGCCCGCTTGCCGGTGGGGAAGTTGGCCTCAGTATAACCATCTACATCGCTGACCTTGTCAATGAGACCTTTGATGCCTGTCACAGAACCAGTGTAGGTCGAAGTGCCATTCTTTGCCTCTGTCATATAGCGGTTGTCCACATCGTCGCGGAAGAGCGAGGCACCGCCATAGGCCATGATCTTGCTGTAGGCATTCTCGGCGGAGTGGGTAGTCACCTCACCGGTAGGAGCCACGGCCTTGTCAAGTTTGATGCGCACGCAAGGGATGCCCTGGGCATTGTTGACATGCTCCACATCCTTACCATAGGCGTAGAGCGAGTCTTTGGTGTATTCCTCGCCATTGATGGTCTGCACGCCATCGTCGTATTTCACGCCTTTCCAGTCGTAGTTGGCGCCATAGACTTTGCCCTTGCTGTCCTTAGCGTCGACATAGTTGCCGCTGATATAGTATCGGCTGGTCATGTCGAGATAGGTCTTCTCGTCGGCAGATGTCGTGCTGTTGGCGATGGACACAGTGGTGATACGGTTTTTGTTTTTCACCTCAGGCGTAGCCTTATAGTAGTTGTTCACCATATTGATGTAGCCGCCCCCAGGGCCGCCATAGCATCCTCCCGTGCCCCAGTCGAAGATGAGGCAGTTGCGGAAGTCGACATTCTCGGCCTGCACGGCGTTGGGCCATTTATAGGTGGAGAAGAGACTGTTGGCGGTGTATCCCGTCCAGTTGTAGCGTGCGCCATTGAAGCGTGGGGCGCGGTTGGCGACGTGGGCGATCATGTTGTGGTGGAAACTGGCGAGCTTGCCGCCCCAGATGCCGCCATAGCCGTGAGCCCCTTTGTCGTGTCCGGCATTGTTGAGGCTCTCGCCGAGAGTGCACCACTGCATAGTGAAGTTGTTGTTGTCGTAAAAGGATCCCACCTCGTCGATGCTCCACGACAGTGAGCAGTGGTCGAGGATGAGCCCGTTGAGGTTCTTGCCCCAGCAGGCGTCAGCACCGTCGTCGCATTCCTTTTCCTGTCCGCGTCTGACACGTATGAACCGGATGATGTTGTTGTCACCGGGTCTGACGGTATAGTATCGGAGCGTGATGCCGGGGTAGGGTGCTGTCTGTCCGAGAATAGTGGTGTTGGCACCAATCTTCAGCTCAGATGACAATGGGATGATACCGCCCACATCGAAGACGACGATTTTCTTGTCGGTACCTTTTACGGCGTTCCGCAATGAGCCGGAACCGGAGTCGTTGAGATTGGTCACATGCACGACCTTGCCTCCACGTCCGCCGGTGACATAGCGACCGTTGCCCTCTGCGCCGGGAAATGCCGGAGCCTGTGCCCATGTGGTGGCACAAAGACCTAAGGCAGTGATGGTTAGTAATGGTTTACTGTTCATACGTAATAGTTGGTTTTGTATAAAATGGTTAAATGATTCTCTTTTATCGCTGCTGCAAAAATAAAAGAAATAGTTGAGAGTGAAGGTTTTTAGATTCCGCTTCTTTTTTCTGATAACTTTTCTTCCCCTATTTCAGAACGAATGTACACCTTCGCAGGCATCATGGCTGTGGACTTATGGGGGTACAAAAAACGCTGCCTTCCAAAATGAATTCGGAAGGCAGCGCCTATCTGTGATGTGGGTTACACCTTATTATATATATAGCATGGAAGATGACCGTGCTTTATAAATAAGACTTACCCCTTATATTTCTTACAGTTCGATGAGTTCGATGATCTTGTCCACGGCAGCAGAGAGACCGTCAGCGTTTTTACCACCAGCTTGAGCATAGTGGGGTTGACCACCACCGCCGCCCTGGATGAGCTTGGCTGCCTCGCGGATGATCTTGCCGGCATTGAGATTATGATCCTTGACGATATCATCGGAGAACATCACAGAGAGCAATGGACGGTTGTCGTGGTGCGATCCCAGCACACAGACGAGATTCTCGGGAATCTGCTCGCGTACTTTGAAGACAATGTCCTTGGCAGAGGCTGGGTCAACGGGCAATACAGCCTTGACAACCTTCACCCCGTTCACCTCCTGAGCATGCTCGGCGAGAGTCTTTGCCGTGCGGTCTACGGTCTGCTGGCGGAAGCCTTCCACCTGCTTCTTCAGTGCTGCGTTCTCAGAGATGCTCTTCTCGATGGTGGCCTTGAGATCCTTGGCATTGTTGAACAAAGCCTGGATGTCTTTCATCATATCTTCTACCTCATAGATAGCGTCCTCGCAAGCCTTACCTGTGAGGGCCTCAATACGGCGAACGCCAGCAGCCACGCTGCTCTCAGAGATGATCTTGAAGAAGCCGATGTGGCCGGTGCTCTTTACGTGGATGCCACCGCAGAACTCGCAACTCGGCCCGAAACGAACTACACGCACTTTGTCGCCGTACTTCTCACCGAAGAGGGCTACAGCACCCAGTTCCTTAGCCTCGGCCAACGGCATGTTGCGGTGCTCCTCCAATGGAATGTCCTGACGAATCATGTCGTTGACGATACGCTCCACCTTGCGCAGTTCCTCGGGAGTGACCTTCTGGAAGTGAGAGAAGTCGAAACGCAGTGTGTCGGCGTCGACATAAGATCCCTTTTGCTCCACATGATCACCGAGCACCTGCTTGAGGGCATAGTCGAGCAGGTGAGTGGCAGAGTGGTTGGCAGCAGAGCCGTTGCGCTTGTCAATATCTACGCAAGCCATGAAGTCAGCCTCCGGATTTTTGGGCATCTGCTTCACGATATGTATGCTTTGATTGTTCTCGCGCTTGGTGTCGATGACGTTGACGGTCTCATCCTCAGAGACGAGCACGCCCTGATCGCCGACCTGACCGCCCATCTCGCCGTAGAACGGCGTGTGGTCGAGAACGACCTCGTAGAAAGTGTTCTTTTTCTGAGTAACCTTGCGGTAGCGGAGGATGTGGCACTCATATTCAGAGTAGTCGTAGCCGACAAATTCCTGCTCGCCTTGGCGCAACTCCACCCAGTCACCGTTCTCCACGACGGCAGCGTTGCGGGCGCGAGCCTTCTGCTTCTCCATCTCCACGTCGAAGCCTTTCTCGTCGACAGTGTAGCCGTTCTCGCGGCAGATGAGTTCCGTGAGGTCGAGTGGGAAGCCATAGGTGTCGAAGAGACGGAAGGCACTCTCACCGTCGAGTTCGGTCTTTCCGTGAGCACGCAGCTCGTCCATGTCGCCGCTGAGCAGCTGGATACCCTTGTCGAGGGTACGCAGGAAGCTGTCCTCCTCTTCTTTCATCACGCGGCTGATGAGTTCCTGCTGGGCGGGCAGCTCGGGATAAGCCTCGCCCATCTCCTGTACGAGTACGGGTATGAGCTTATAGAGGAAAGCACTCTTCTGGTCGAGGAAGGTATATGCGTAGCGGACGGCACGGCGCAGGATACGGCGGATGACATATCCGGCCTTGGCGTTGCTGGGCAACTGGCCGTCGGCGATGGAGAAGGCCACGGCACGCAGGTGGTCGGCAACCACACGCATGGCGATGTCGATCTTTTCCTGCTCGTTGGCACCCTCACCATTCTCTCCAGTCGGCGTGGTGAAGCCATATTTCTTTCCTGAGAGGTTCTCAATCTCCTTGATAATGGGCTGGAAGATATCCGTGTCGTAGTTGGAGTTCTTGTCTTGCAGCATACGCACGAGGCGCTCAAAGCCCATACCGGTATCGATGACGTGCATAGGCAGTGGTTCCAGACTGCCGTCGGCCTTGCGGTTGAACTGCATGAAGACGATATTCCAAATCTCGATGACCTGCGGGTCGTCTTTGTTGACGAGTTCGCGTCCGGGCACCTTTGCTTTCTCGCTCTCAGGGCGTGAGTCTACATGGATCTCAGAGCAGGGGCCGCAAGGACCGGTCTCACCCATCTCCCAGAAGTTGTCGTGCTTATTGCCGTTGATGATATGGTCGGCAGGTACGTGCTTGCTCCAGTACTTAGCGGCCTCGTCGTCACGCTCCAGTCCTTCCGAAGGATCGCCTTCGAAGACTGTGACATAGAGATCGGCGGGATTGAGGTGCAGCACGTCCACGAGATATTCCCAGGCATAGTCGATGGCACCCTCTTTGAAGTAGTCACCGAAGCTCCAGTTGCCGAGCATCTCGAACATCGTGTGGTGGTAAGTATCGTGTCCCACCTCTTCGAGGTCGTTGTGCTTACCGCTGACGCGCAGACACTTCTGCGAGTCGCAGCGACGGCGTGGATTAGGATCCTTGGTGCCAAGGATGATGTCTTTCCACTGGTTCATACCTGCATTCGTAAACATCAACGTCGGGTCGTCCTTAATAACCATTGGGGCAGACGGAACGATGACGTGTCCTTTCGACTCAAAGAACTTTTTAAATGAGTCGCGGATTTCATTTGCTGTCATCATGATGATATATGTTTTATTTGTTTCCTTTATTCTTTTGACATACAGGTGCAAAGGTACTAAAAAGATTGCAGAAATGATTCTTTTTTGTTATCTTTGCCCCAAAATAGTAAAAATATCAGGCTATGGTGCTGAAAACAGACAAGCCCAAGCGGCTTTATTACTCGATCAAGGAGGTGGCGGAGATGGTCGGCGTAGCGGAAAGTACGCTACGCTATTGGGAAAAGGAGTTTCCCAATCTTCATCCTAAGACGGTGCCTGGAACCAAGGTGCGACAGTACAGCGAGGATGACATTAAAGAAGTAAAGGTCATCTATAACCTCATCAAAGTGCGTGGCTTCAAGATTGCCAATGCGCGGAAATATCTTCGTGAGAACAAAGACGGTGCCGACCGCTCGCAAGAGCTGTTGGCTACGCTCATCACGGTGCGTGATGAATTGCAGCGTCTCAAGAGCAGTCTTGATACCTTGGTGTGAGGTTTCAAGAGCAGTCTTTTCGAGCTGGTGTGAGTATCTGTCTCGTAAAAGCGTAAGAGTGGTTATGCTTGTTATCGGTCTCTCTGTTTGAGAATCTCTATCATCTCCTTGGCGGCAGTGTCGGGCGCGCTTTGCTTGCCCAATCGCTCAGCTACGAGCTGATAGCCTTTAAGCATGGCGGCTCTGTCTGGCTGTCCGGGCAGTATGCGGTTTAGTTCGTGGCGGATATTCTTCACGCTGAAGCGGTCGGCAAAGAGCTCTGTGACGATTTCTTTGTCGGCGATAAGATTGACGAGACTGATAAAGCGGCAGTGGATGATGTGGTTGAAAGCCCAACGGATCAATGTACCTAAGGGTGTCTTGTAGCAAACCACTTGCGGGACACCGAGTAAGGCCGTCTCAAGGGTTGCTGTGCCACTGGTGACCAGTGCAGCTGTAGCATGGGAGAGCAACTGGTAAGTTTCCTCGCTCACCTTGGCGACGGGCTGATCTTTGAGAATGCGGGTATAATAGTCATCGTCGATGGACGGTGCTCCTGCCAATACCATTTGGTAGCCATTCTCGCCTTGACAATAGGGCAGGGCGGAAGAGATCATCGTGGGCAGGTTGTCTTTGATCTCTTGTCTGCGGCTGCCGGCGAGCAATGCCAGAATTGGGCGGTGGGGATCCAATCCATGACGTTGGCAGAAGGCTTCTTTTGATTCATGGTAGCTGTCGCGGAATGTCTTTATTTCTTCCGCGGTAGGGTTGCCGACGTAGTGGATAGGGTAGTGGTGCTTGTGCTCGAAAAAGTCCACTTCAAAAGGAAGGATGGAGAACAGTTCACTGATATCGCGGCGGATCGCCTTGATGCGCCACTCTTTCCAAGCCCATATTTTCGGCGAGATATAGTAGAACACTGGTATGCCCATCTTGGCACGCACAAACTTGGCAATATTCAGGTTGAATCCCGGATAGTCGACGAGTATCACCACGTCGGGCGCCCATCTGGTGATGTCCTCCTTACATTGCGCCATGTTGCGCAGTATGGTGTGGGCATGGAGCAGTACGGGGATAAAGCCCATGTAGGCCAAGTCCTTATAGTGTCGGAAGGGCTTACCGCCTTCGGCCGCCATCATGTCTCCACCGATAAAGCGGAAGGAGGCCTCAGCATCTTGCTTTTTAAGGCTGTGCATCAGCCGGCTGGCATGCAGGTCGCCGGAAGCCTCGCCTGCTATGAGATAGTATTTCATGTGTTTTGTCTGTCCAGGTTCATAATCTTTTAACTTCTTGAATCGCGTCTGCTTTTTACTTGATGTCCCAGCCGCGAACGGTGTCCATAAAGTTATAGGCGGTGACATCGATGGTGGTCGGCGTGATAGCTACGTATCCGTGGTTGAGAGCCCATTGGTCGCTGTCTTCAGCTTGTGGCTCATCGTTGCGATATTTCCCAACTACCCAGAAATAGTCATAGCCTCTCGGATGGTGCTCTTTGACGATCTCGCTGATCCAGCTGCCTCGTGTCATCCGGCAGACCTTCACACCTTGAAAGCTTTCTGTAGCGGGGAAGTTGACATTGAGACAAATGCCTTTAGGCAGCCCTTCTTTCAGTACTTTGCTGACGATCTGCTCTACATAGGGTCGCAGCGGCTCAAGGTTGGCGTCCTCGTTGTAGAAACAACTGGAGAAGGCGATGGAAGGAATGCCCTTGAGGCACCCTTCCTTGGCGACACCCATTGTGCCACTGTAATGATTATTCACAGAAGAATTATCGCCGTGATTGATGCCGCCGAGGATTAGGTCGGGCTTACGCTCCTTACAAAACTGGTCGATGGCGATCTTCACGCAGTCGACAGGCGTGCCGGTACATGACCACACTGTGGTGTCGCCCATGTTGTGGCGCGGCTTGAGTCGTAGATAATCAGTCGCGGAGAAGGCACAGGAATATCCGGAACGTGCACTTTCGGGTGCCACGACGAGGACATCGGCCAGAGGTCTGACGATGTCTACAAGCTTCTTGATGCCGGGTGCGTGATAGCCGTCATCATTGGAAATCAATATCAGAGGTCGGTTGCTTTTCATCTGTTTACTATTAATTGTCTTGCAAAAATACGAAAAAACCTATAATAATTGGCATTTTCGTCTAAAATATGTATCTTTGCAATCATAATTCCATGTCTGCCCGTGAGGAGGAAAGGGTAACGACATCCATCAGGGCAGACATTAAAGACGAATAGAAATGGCAAAAATAATAGCTTTGGCCAATCAAAAGGGCGGCGTGGGCAAAACCACGACAACTATCAATTTGGCGGCCTCTCTTGCTACATTGGAGAAATCGGTGCTCGTAGTGGATGCTGACCCTCAGGCAAATGCATCCAGCGGTCTCGGTGTAGACCTTAGTGAAGTGGACTGCTCGCTCTATGAATGCATCATCGATCATGCTGATGTGAGGGATGCCATCTATACGACAGACATTGAGAAGCTCGACATCATTCCCAGCCATATCGACTTGGTAGGAGCGGAGATAGAGATGATCAACCTTAAGAACCGCGAGAAGGTAATCAAAGGCATACTGGATCCTCTGCGTGACGAGTATGACTATATCCTCATCGACTGCTCACCTTCATTGGGCCTAATCACAGTCAATGCTCTGACGGCAGCCAACTCGGTGATCATTCCGGTGCAATGTGAGTACTTTGCTCTGGAGGGTATCAGCAAACTGCTCAATACCATTAAAATCGTCAAGAGCAAGCTCAATCCGAAACTCGAGATAGAGGGTTTTCTGCTGACTATGTATGACAGCCGATTGAGACTTGCCAACCAAATCTATGATGAGGTGAAGCGTCATTTCCAGGAATTGGTTTTCAAAACAGTGATTCAGCGCAACGTCAAGCTTTCGGAAAGCCCAAGCCATGGTCTGCCTGTCATCCTTTATGATGCTGACTCCACGGGAGCGAAGAACCATCTTTCCCTCGCTAAGGAAATCATTGAGAAAAACGAATGAGAGTTGAGAGTTGAAAGTTGAGAGTTGAATTCTACACTCGCATCATTCAACTCTCAACTTTCAACTCTCAACTTTCAACTTTCAACTTTCAACTTTCAACTTTCAACATTGCAATATGGCAGTACACAAAAAATATAATGCTTTGGGCCGTGGCCTTGACGCGCTGATCTCTACCGAGTCGGTGCGCACGCAAGGCTCGTCGACCATCAGCGAAATACCTCTCGATCAGATAGAGCCCAATGCCGATCAGCCGCGAAGTCTTTTCGACAGTGAGGCTTTGCAGGAGTTGGCAAACAGCATCCGTGAGATTGGCATCATACAGCCCATCACACTCCGGCAGATTGCCGAGAACCGCTTTCAGATCATTGCCGGCGAGCGGCGTTGGCGTGCATCGCAGTTGGCGGGAAAGACGACAATCCCGGCATATATCCGTACCATCAAGGACGAGAATGTCATGGAGATGGCTCTTGTGGAGAACATCCAGCGTGAGGATCTCAATGCCATTGAAATTGCCCTGGCCTATGAACATCTGCTGGAGAACACCGGTATGACGCAGGAAAAGGTGTCGGAGAGAGTAGGGAAGAGTCGTACCGCCATCACCAACTATCTGAGACTGTTGAAACTGCCGGCACAAGTACAGATGTCTCTGCAAAAGAAAGAGATCGACATGGGGCACGCCCGAGCACTGCTGGCTCTCGACAGTCCTTCTTTGCAGTTGAAAGTATTTAAAGAGATACTAAAAAACGGATGGTCGGTGAGAAAGGTGGAGGAAATGGTGCAGCACCTAAAAAACGGAGAGGACATTGAAAGCGGAAAGAAGAAGATCGCTGCCAAGGCTCAATTGCCTGAGACCTACTCCCAGGCACGCGACCGCCTCGCAGGTGTGCTACATACCAAAGTGGCTGTGACATGCACCAGCAAAGGCAAAGGCAAGATCAGTATCCCTTTTAATAATGAGCAGGATTTTGAAAAGCTGATGGAAATATTAGATCAACTCAAGCAAGAACAATAAATAGACGTGTGAATACACTGAGATATATAATGATGAAGGCAGGGCTTTCAGCCTTACTGCTGATGGTGATGCTGCCGGCAACAGCCCAGCATCAAGCGAAGGCGAAGCAAAAACGGGAAGCTGTGCCCGACACGATGCTCATCGACAGCGCACGTGTCATGGGCTTGACAAAGGACGGGCAGCCTTTCACGGTGCAAAGTGACAGTGCTCATCAACGCAGGCACCGCGACTGGGCTACATGGAAGCCTGATCCGAAACGTGCTCTGTGGTTGGCACTCGTGCTGCCGGGAGCGGGACAGATCTATAATCGCAAATACTGGAAACTGCCGATCTTCTATGGAGGATTTGTCGGTTGCGCATACGCATTGAGGTGGAATAACATGATGTATCGCGACTACAGCCAAGCTTATCTCGACATCATGGACAACGACCCGACAACCGAGAGTTACAATAAGTTCCTGCATTTGGGATCGACGATTACAAGTGAGAATGCCGAAAAATGGAAAGAGGTGTTCCGTAAGCGCAAGGACCGCTATCGCCGTTGGCGCGACATGAGCGTGTTTGTGATGATCGGCATTTATGGACTTTCTGTGGTTGACGCTTATGTCGATGCATCTCTCTCGCAGTTCGACATCTCACCCAACCTGAGCCTGCGTGTTTCGCCGACCGTCATCACCAATGACACAGACCATTCGCTGCTTGCCTTGCGCCAAAGTGGTATAGGCTTGCAGTGTAGCATAAACTTTTAGAATATCATTATGAGAAAAACGTATATCATTGTCATGCTGCTGCTGTTGGCTTTCGTCCCCTCTGCTTGGGCGCAGGTCAACCAGGAGAAGACTGTGACTGTCACCAACGCCAATGGCAAGGAAGAGCAAATTGACCTACCTACGTCCATGACGGAAGAACTCGACAGTACTACTCAAATCTATAAGGCCAAGAATTATCTGACCCGCGATCCCAACTGTAATATGCCGGATGTCAACCGTACTTATTCGGCCGATGTCTACAAACAACGGTTGAGCAAGTTGCCGACTATCATCGAGATGCCTTACAACGATATCGTGCAGAAATTCATTGACCGCTACACAGGTGAGTTGCGTCATTCCGTGGGCTATATGCTGGGAGCGCAAAACTTCTATATTCCCGTTTTTGAAGAAGCTTTGGAGGCTTATGATCTGCCGCTTGAGTTGAAGTATCTTCCTGTCATCGAGTCGGCACTCAATCCACAGGCGGTCTCCCGTGTAGGTGCTGTGGGGCTTTGGCAGTTTATGATTTCAACGGCAAAGCGCTACGACCTTACTGTCAACTCGCTCGTCGATGAGCGTCGCGACTTGTATAAGGCTTCCTATGCCGCAGCTCGATATTTGAGTGACCTTTATAAGAAGTTTGGAGACTGGAATCTTGTCATCGCCGCTTATAATTGTGGTGCTGACAAGATTAATAAGGCCATCCGACGCTCTCATGGTGAGCGTGACTACTGGAAGATTTACCCGCGTCTGCCTAAGGAAACGCGTGGCTATGTGCCGGCATTTATTGCCGCCAACTATATTATGAATTATTATTGCGATCATAATATCTGCCCGTTGAAGACAACACTTCCGGGTAAGACAGACACCGTGATGGTTGACCGTGACGTGCATTTCGAGCAGATCGCCCATGTACTCGGGATGGACATCGACGAGATACGTGATCTCAACCCTCAGTACCGCCGCGACATTGTCAACGGCAACAGTGGACAGGCTTCGCTCAGACTGCCGGAAGCGATGATCAATAAGTTTATCGACAATGAGGACTCTGTCTATGCCTATACACCGGCAGACTATCAGCCTAAGCGCACAGAAGTGGAGGCTGAAGGCGGGCACTATGTGGTCAACAAGAATCAAGTAACACTCGTGTCGAGATCTTCAAGTAAGAAAAAAGCCGATGACGACAAGGCTGACAATACTGGGACGACGCCGGTAACGCAGAAGGACGACAAGACACCGGCTGGCAATGAGCAAAAGACGGTCAGCGCAAATGACAGCGATGATGACAATGACAGCGAGCAATCAGAGCGCTCTTCGAGTAAGCGCAGCTATCGCTCACGGAAGAGCCAAAGTCGTAGTTCTAAAAACTCAAGTAGCTCAAGAAGCCGGAACAGCAAGAAGAGTAAATCGAAAAAAGCCAAGGCACAGCAGTCCAAGAGCGTAACCGTCAAGAGCGGGGATACCCTCAGTGAGATTGCAGAACGAAACCATACCACGGTGAAGAAACTCCGTAAGCTGAATGGTATCTCGGGAAGCACAATTCAGAAAGGAAAGAAGATAAAAGTCAAATAACCTTGTGGCGTATGGACGAATTAGAGCAGAAAAACAAGGAGCGCGAAGCCGCTGACAACAAAATGATCAATGATGCTTTTCAGCATCTGTTGGACACTTATCTCGCTTCGCCCCATCGGAAAAAGGTGGACATCATCACCAAAGCGTTTAACTTCGCCCGCCAGGCTCATAAAGGCGTGCGACGGTTGTCGGGTGAGCCCTATATCATGCATCCTATCGCCGTGGCACAGATTGCCTGCGAGGAGATGGGACTGGGTTCTACGAGCATCTGCGCAGCTTTGCTCCATGATGTCGTGGAAGATACAGACTATACCACTGAGGACATTGAGAATATCTTTGGAGAGAAGATTGCCAAGATCGTAGATGGACTCACTAAGATCAGTGGTGGTATCTTCGGGGATCATGCCTCGGCACAGGCCGAGAACTTCAAGAAACTGTTGCTCACGATGAGTGATGACATCCGCGTGATTCTCATTAAGATCTGTGACCGCCTCCACAACATGCGTACACTTGCCTCCCAACCTGCCAATAAGCAATATAAGATAGCGGGTGAGACGCTCTATATCTATGCGCCTATTGCCAATCGATTGGGACTGAACAAGATCAAAACAGAACTCGAGGACCTGAGTTTCCGCTACGAGCATCCCGAGGAATATGCCTCCATTGTCAATAAGCTGTCATTCACAGAGGAACAGCGCAACAGGGTCTTTGACGACTTCACGGCACCCATCCGTAAAGCTCTCGACGACATGGGCATTGAATATACCATCAAGGCCAGGGTCAAGAGTCCTTATTCCATTTGGTCGAAGATGCAGAACAAGCATGTTACCTTCGACGAGATCTATGACATCCTTGCCGTGCGCATCATCTTCAAACCATCTGATCCTAAGGACGAAATCAACGAATGCTTCCGCATCTATGTTGCCCTCAATCAGATCTATAAGAGTCATCCCGACCGTCTGCGCGACTGGGTCAACCATCCCAAGGCCAACGGCTATCAGGCTCTCCACGCTACGATGATGTCGCGTCAGGGACAGTGGATAGAGGTGCAGATACGTTCCCAGCGTATGGATGAGATTGCAGAGCAGGGCTTTGCCGCTCATTGGAAATACAAGGAAGGAGAATATTCTCATGATGATGATGAACTCAACAACTGGCTGAGCACCATCAAGGAAATCCTTGACGATCCACAGCCTGATGCCATGGATTTCCTCGACTCGGTGAAGCTCAACCTGTTTTCTTCCGAGATCTTTGTCTTTACTCCTAAGGGAGAAGTAAAGACGTTGCCTGCAGGGTGTACGGTGCTTGACTTTGCTTTTCAAATCCATACTTTCTTGGGCAGCCATTGTATAGGCGCTAAGGTCAACCATAAGCTTGTGCCGCTGAGTCATAAGCTCCAAAGTGGTGACCAGGTAGAGATTCTTACTTCCAACTCCCAGCATGTGCAACCTTCATGGATCAATTTCGTGTCCACGGCAAAGGCGAAAAGCAAGATTCAGGCTGTGCTCAGGCGAGAAAGCAGAGAGATACAGAAAAAGGGTGAGAAGACGCTTGATGACTGGCTTGCTAAAAACGACATGGAACTTTCTACAGCTGTTGTAGACAAACTCTCAGACTTTCATGACATCGCTAAGCACGAAGACTTTTTTGAGGCTTTGGGTGAACGAACCATCATCCTCGGTGACAAAGACCTTGACGTGCTCCACGGAAAGAAAAAAGAGAATGGGTCTGCCGGATGGCGCAAGTTCGTGCCTTTCCTAAACAAAGGAAAGAAGAAAAAGGAGGATGATACGCCACAACTGCTGGTCGTTGGTAAGGACTTTAACAAGAAGAAGCCTTGCATCATCACTGAAGAAACCATCGGCATGTATATCTTCCCCGACTGTTGTCACCCGATACCTGGTGATGATATCTTAGGGTTCATCGATGGCAAAAACCGCATCGAGATCCACAAGCGTTCATGTCCTGTGGCCAGTAAACTCAAAACGAGTTTCGGTCCCCGCATCCTCGATGCCAAGTGGGACATGCACAAGCAGCTCTTCTTCGATGCTACCATCGAGGTCAACGGCATCGACCGCAAGGGTATGCTGCGCGATGTTTCGGAGGTTATCTCCAACAAGATGAATGTCAATATCCATAAGGTTGCCTTTACCGCTGACGAGGGCATCTTCAAAGGTACTATCGAGATTCGGGTCCATGATCGTGAAGAGGTGAAGGTGGTCATGGGGCGGCTGAAGAAGATTCCAGACCTTCAGGAGATTAAACAAATATTATAAATATGATATAAAAGATATAGTTATTTTTCCTCTCCCCATTTAGTGTGTCAGCTTCTTTATGAATTCCACTTCTTGGGGGATATAAGGCGAGCCATCGGGACGCAGAATATCGTGGAACCAAACATCAGGTTCGCTGCCGTCGGGGTGTGGGTCATCCCAGGCATAGCGTGTGTTAGTTTTGCCGGTGACCAGTCCCCAGTTGATAGCTATCACACGGTGACGTTTGAGCAGTGGCATGATGGTGCGGAAGAAACTGCCCCGGGTGCGTGCCATATATTCGGTGCAAGCCAAAGGACGACCAAGGGCTTGAAGTTTCTTGATCTCCTGCTCATGGCGGATGGAATCGTGGTAATCATGATACGAGATGATGTCGGAGTTACTCAACTGAAAGTCGTTGAGCGGCTTGAAATCATTAGTATCACGCCAAATGCCGGCTGTCAGCGGCTGCGTGGGTTGGCATTGGCGGGCCCAGATGAACACATTGCGCAGCAGGGATAGCGACGTAGTGCCATGACTGCTGTTGCCCGGTTCGTTGTAGAGATCCCACATCAGAATACGGCGATCCTTGCCAAATGTAGTGAGAATATCCTGAACATAGCGTTTCAGCTGTGGATAGAGTTTTGCTGTGTCTAACCGTAGATCGCATGAGGGATCCTGTACCCACTGGCTGTTGTGAACGCCTGTGAGAGGCTGAGGCTGTGGACCATAGGCAGAGATCGCATTCCAACAGTCGTCAAAGAAGACAAACATTGGCTTGATGTCATGAGAGGCACAAATGGAGAGAAAGTCATCCATCCGCATTTTTAGACCATCCGTATCGTGGGCATAGACCAGACTACTTAGAAACACGCGCATGGTCTTGAAGCCCAATTGCTCAGCCCATCCCAATTCCTTGTCAATGGTGGCATGATCATAGGTAGCCTTGCTCCACATTTCAATCTGATTATCGGCGTTGGCGGGGATATAATCGCAACCTGCCATCCAAGGGTATTGGGCATACCACTTGTTGGCTTTTTCTATCGACCATCGTCCGGCAATCGTCTCAGCATACATGGAGGAAATACTAAGTAACAAGCAAAAAAGCAGATTTAAGGATCGTTGCCTTTTCATCGATGTAAGTATTTATGGTGGCAGTAGCAATTCTAAGCCATTGCTTTTTATCTCTATTCTCTTTTTATCTCTATTCTTTTATCATTATTCCATTTCAATCTCTCCCGATCCGAAGCACCGGTGATGTTGTTCGTCGTAGACCACACAGAATTGTCCGGGAGCCACGCCATGGATTTTTTTATCGGCATGAATGATGTAACGGCCTTCTCCGGCGTGCTCTACAGATCCGGTGAGATATTCCGGTGTGTGACGGATTTTGAATGTCACGCGGGGTTGGTCCACTTCGGTAGTGAGGAAATGGAAATCGTGGATCGTAAAGTCCTGTTTATAGGCTGTCTGTGGGTCATAACCGTGGCTGACATAGAGAATATTTTTTTCCACGTCTTTCTTGACGACAAACCACGGCCCTCCGCCGAGTCCGAGTCCTTTGCGCTGTCCGATGGTGTGGAACCAGAGACCTCGGTGCTCTCCGATGCGCTTACTGGTTTCCCATTCTATGATGTCTCCGGGCTGCTCACCGAGGTATCGTCTGACATATTCGTTGTAGTCGATATTTCCCAGGAAGCAGATGCCCTGCGAGTCCTTGCGCTTCGCATTGATGAGATGCTCCCGCTCAGCGATCTTGCGCACCTCGTCCTTAACGAAGTGCCCGATGGGGAAAATAGCTTTTTGCAGTTGCCAGTTGTAGATCTGTGCCAGGAAGTCGGTCTGATCCTTTACGGGGTCGGGACTGGTGGTGAGCCATTTCCGTCCGTCGATCCACTCGGTTTGCGCATAGTGGCCTGTGGCGATGAGGTCATAGTCGTGTCCCATTTTCTCGTCGAAGGCACCGAACTTGATGAGCCGGTTGCACATCACGTCGGGGTTAGGGGTGAAACCAGCCTTAACCTTTTCCATTGTGTAGCGTGTCACCTGGCTCCAGTATTCCTTATGACAGTCCACTACTTGCAGACGGCAGTGAAAGCGGGCGGCCACGGCAGTAGCCATCTCCAAGTCTTCCTCGGAGTTGCAGTCCCACTCTTCCTTTTCCTCGGGTCCGATTTTGATGTAGAAGCAGTCGGGGTGCAGACCCATCCGGGCGAGTTCGTAGACGACGACAGAACTGTCTACTCCCCCGGAGAGCAGCACGGCGATGCGCTTATCACGAATATCTTCTATTTTCAGCATGATGGTGTTGATGGTTATTTCGTCTCGCATTCGCAGAGATCGACGAACTTGCCCTTTGCCTTGCGCTCCTCGATGAGTTGATGGAGCTTGCGCTTGCGGTTGGGTGCAATCCACTTGCGGGCGAAGATGTTGGGAATGGCCACGCCCATGGCGATGACGATGATGACGAGCGACCCGTTGATGGCGTTGTGTGTGGCAAAGGTCACCTCACCCACGATACCCTGCATATCGATGAGCCCATAGAGTCCGCGATACATCAGCACACCGGGGATCATCGGAATGACAGCAGGGATAGTAATGATCTGGTGAGGCGTGTGGAGCTTGTGTACCATCTTGATGTTGATGATCGAGATGAGTGCAGAGCCCACAAGCGAACCAATCATCAGGCCTTGTCCCAAACCTATGTTGTTGTTGGCAGGACCGAGGTTGACGAAGTTGCGCGAGCATACGGCGATGATAGCTCCGCAGGCTATCCAGGGCATGAGACGTTTAGGGGTGTTGTAGATGGTAGCGAAGCCCATACCGGAGATAGCGGCGGCGATAGCGTAGGAGATGAAGCTGTTGTGCGGGATCATGCTCAGATCCTTGACAAAGTTGTCTTGTCCGCAGACTTTGATAGCTAAAGCGATGCCGAAGCTCATGGCCATGACCATGAGCATGGTGTTGGTAGCTCTGATGAGTCCGTTTTCGATATGGTTGTCGAGCATGTCGTTGACAAAGTTGATCAACGGTACTCCCGGCACGATATACAGTGCACAGGCCATAAAGGGATGGTAGGGTGTGTCGGAGTGTAGCACCGTAGCGAGCCACTCAGGCAGATGCGCGGCAAAGGCCGGTGTTGAGAGGAATGTGCTGAGCCATGCGATGAGTGTGGAGACGAAGGCGGCTACGCCGATGTTGAAATAGCTGTTGGAGCCTTTTTTGTTGAGCCACATACGCAGTCGGTTGCCGAGGATGGCAGCAATGGAAGCGTAGAAGAAAGCGGTCCAGTCACATCCGAACTGCACACAGAAGCCGCCGCAGGCAAAACCAGCGCAGATAGCGATCATCCATTCACTGTAGTAGTGTGGACCGTGTGCAATTTTTTCCAGTTCTTCGCTATATTTGTCGAGCGAGTAGTCCTCTTTGATCGCGCGCCACGAGAGTTTGCTGATCTCTTGGATGGCATAGAAGTTGATGGCATGCTTGTCGCATCGGCGCATCTTGGAGTAGGAATGCGTCTCGTCGCTGAGGTTTACCTGTAGCATGTAGTAGTCCATCTCCACATGCAGGTTTTCTTTGGGCAATCCGAGAAAAGCCGCAGTGCGCTCCATATTGCGTTTGACGCGGCTGGTGTCGGCACTGCTGTCCATCAAAATCTCACCGGTACGCAACAGCAAGTCGAGCTTGCGGGTTAACTCCTTTGTCGACGTACTGTTTTCTGTAGTGTTCCCTTCCATGAATATTGTCTTAATAAATGATTGGTAACCTATTGATAAATAACTATAAATGTGATATCAAGTGCAAAGTTACTCATTTTTTATGAGATATTGTCATTTTCTCTTGTTCATCAACATGTTTTTTCATAACTTTGCTATGAAGTTTACCAATCATTGAGAATAATGGAACAGATTAAGAATTCACAACTCACAGTGGAAATCGCTGATCATGGTGCAGAATTGGTCAGCGTGAAGGATGCGCAAGGTAAGGAATATCTGTGGCAGGCTGATCCCCGATACTGGGGCCGTCATTCGCCGATACTCTTTCCTATTGTGGGCAGTCTGTGGAATGGCGTCTATCATGTGGGTGGCAAGGACTATCCTTTATCTCGCCATGGCTTTGCGCGTGACATGGATTTCCATTTGATTGCCAAAGGTGACGAGCAAGTGGTCTTTGCCCTTCACGACTCGGCCGAGACGCTGAAGAAATATCCTTTCCATTTCAATCTTGCTGTCAGCTATCGTTTGAAGGACAATGAGTTGCATGTGGTGTGGCATGTGGAGAATACCGACGACAAGACCATTTGGTTTCAGGTAGGAGGACATCCGGCCTTCAAAGTTCCTGACATGAAGCAGGGAGAGCCTCTTCACGGCAGTCTGCGCTTCGACAATAGTGAGCCGATTCGTCGCTTCCTGGCAGAGCAGGGCTGTCTGGATAGGTCTCGTCATGAAGAGGTGAGAACCGACAAGGGTGTGTGGAGCTTTGACACGCACAGTTTTGACAATGACGCTCTGGTGTTTGATCACAGTCAGATCAGACGGATTGAGTTGTTGGATGCTGAGGGAAATGCTGTGGTGACGGTTCAGACCAAGGCTCCGGCACTTGGCATTTGGAGTCCGAGCGGTAAAGATGCGCCCTTTATCTGTATTGAGCCGTGGTATGGCGTGACCGATGTCGACGGTTTTGATGGAGAATTATGCGACAAATATCTCGTCAACCAGTTGTTGCCGGGATCAAGTTTCATGAGCGAGTATGTGATCACAATCGGATAATCACCACAGCAGTCAGAACTAATTGGGTGGGCTACATCAGTGGACTGACGACACGGAGAATGCTTTCCCAGAGACGGCTGAGGAAGCTCTGATGCTCCACTTCCCGTACCTCATCGATCAGCAGACTGTTGGCTTGGTCGTTGAGAAATACCTCTTTCATGCGCAGTGCCATCTCGCGGTCATAGAAGAAGATGTTCGACTCGAAGTCGTGTTCAAAGCTTCGGAAGTCCACGTTGGTGCTGCCGCATGTGCAGAGGTTGTCGTCACAGACCATAAGTTTGGAGTGGTTGAATCCGGCTTTGTAGAGATAGACTTTCACACCGGCTTCCAGTGTCTCCATGACATAGGAGATGGATGATCGGTCGACGATGCGTGAGTCGCTTTTCAAGGGGATCATCAGTCTGACGTCGACGCCGGCGAGTGCCGCGGTGCGCATGGCAAAGAGAATGGGCTCTGTTGGGAGAAAGTAAGGGCTCTCCATATAGACGTAGTGCTTGGCTTCGAGCAGCACGCGCACGTAGCCCTGCATGATGTCGGGCCAGGGAGAGATGGGACTGCTGGTGACCACTTGTGCGAGGCAATCGTTGGAGATACGCATGTCGAGTTCGGGATAGTATTTACGGTCCGTGACCAGCGTTCTGTCGACAAAATACCAGTCGACGAGGAAAGCGCGCTGAATGGCATAGACGGCACCGCCGGTCACCTTGAGGTGTGTGTCTCGCCAAGCGAGTTTGCCAGTGCCTTTGACATAGCGTGTGGCGAAGTTCATGCCACCGATGAATCCTACCTTCCCATCGATGATCACCAGTTTTCGGTGGTTGCGGTAGTTGACTTTAGAGGTGAAAGCGGGGAACTTCACGGGCATGAAAGCATGGACGTCGATGCCGGCATCGCGCATGCGCTCATAAAAACGTCCTTTCACCTTCCAGCATGCCACGTCGTCGTAGATGACCCTCACTTCCACGCCTTCCTTAGCTTTGTCGATGAGCGCGTCGGCGATGAGGTTGCCCAGTGCATCGTCGGAGAAGATAAAAATGTCAATATGTATGTGGTCGTGGGCCTTGCTGATCTCGTGGAGCAGTGAGGGGAAGAAATCATAGCCGCTGGTATAGATTTCCACTTCGTTGTCTTTGAAGGGGAGTGCCATGCTTTGGTTTTTAAAGAGTGCCATCAGTGGGCGATAGTTTTCGGGGATGCGCAGTCCTCGTTGCTCGGCAAACTCCAGCATGGCTCTTTTGGTTAACTGGTCGAGCGACCGCTGGCTGATCATCTTTTCTTTGCGTGTGTTTTGTCCGAAGAAGAAATAGAGGATGATGCCCAGCAGAGGGATGAACCAAAGCACCAACAGCCATGCCATGGTCTTGGACGGCTGCCGGTTGTCCATCAACACCTTGAGCATGACGATCAACACGATCAAGGTGTAAACACCTACTCCTAACCAGTGAAGAATAAGCATATCCGAATGTTGAATGTTGAATGATTATGTCGAATGCGGTAGTGTAGTATATTGAGTAGAGTCAGTTTGGGGGATGCAATTAGGCGATTCCCACCATTTTATGTGTTTGCAGAGAGAGCTGCCATTTAGGGTGCTGCTTGATATATTCAATGCACTGATGCATGATACGCTGGTTGAGTTTGCTGTTGCCGGTATCGCAGGGCTGTAGATAATAATAATGTGCCTTGATGCCGAAGTCGTTGGGCAGCTGTTTCCCGTCGAAGATTACCTTCAGTTCATCGCATTGGTTTACCGTGGGCTGAATTTTGGGTGATACCGTGAGCCAATCCAGTCCGTTGGGTGGGCGGTGTGTACCATTGCTCTCCATTGCTACCCGATATCCTCGCTGGTGGAGGAGTTCGACAAGTTGGTCGTCGGCTTGCAGTGAGGGTTCCCCTCCTGTGAGGATACACCAGATCGCCACTCCCGTGGACTGTGGTGTGGGGATGTCTTCTAATTGGCGCATGATGTCGTCGAGGGTCATGAGGGTATATTCGGTGAAGTCGGTGTCGCAGAACGTGCAGTGGAGATTGCATCCACTGAACCGGATGAAGACAGCCGCCTGTCCCGTGTTGCGTCCTTCGCCTTGCAGGCTGTAGAAGATCTCGTTGATTCGATACTCCTTCATGTGATGATAATCGTTATTTTTTTCTTCTTATATTTTATTTGCTTTCGTCATCGTCTTTTTCATACCATGCGATGTTGTTGTCGCTTTCCTGTACGACAGCTTTATAGCAGTTGGGAACTTCGTCGACGATCCACCGTGCGATGTTCTCGGCTGTGGGATTAAAGGGCAGCACTTGGTTGATGTCCTGGTGGTCGAGCCGTCCGTGGATGAGTTGTTTGATGTGTCCAAAGTCAGCCACCATGCCGTTTTCGTTGAGTTTTCTTGCTTTGCAGTAGACGGTGACGTGCCAGTTGTGACCATGCACCTGTGTGCATTTACTGCTGTAGTTGAGTTTGAGGTGATGGCTGGCTGAAATTTCGAAGCTTTTCTGTATATAGTACATTTTTCTCTTGATCCTAATATCCGCACCACAATAGTCTTTAATATTTTATAA
>ULVN01031244.1_pt1 | contig 28491 bp, 15 predicted proteins | sample 1959491 | NCBI WGS metagenome assembly ULVN01 (sample SAMEA4835787, study PRJEB28245) | human gut metagenome | biome: gut microbiome; material: fecal sample | place: Denmark | collected 2008 | reverse complement strand
ATGGGACTTCCTGGAGATCTCGAGGAGGCAGCGAGACTTGATGGATGTAACATTCCAAAAACTTTCGTATTCGTAATGGCTCCGCTTGCAAGATCATCTATGGTTGCCCTCGGAATATTCACAGCAGTGTTCGCATTCAAAGATCTGATGTGGCCACTGGTTGTAAACAGCAGTGCAAACAAGATGCCGCTCTCAGCAGCTCTTGCAACTATGCAGGGACAGTACCAGTCAAACTATCCACAGTTGATGGCTGCTTCACTCATATCATGTATACCAATGATCGTTATATACCTGATATTCCAGAAGCAGTTCGTAGAAGGTATCGCTACATCAGGTGGAAAGCTCTAAAAGACAATATAGCAGTTGTAACTACAATGTGGGTGACGTCAGTTGCTGGCGTCACCCTATATGATATCGTAAGTGCGGAGCACTTGCGATGCTGTGGACGCCGCGCGAAGCGCCTTTCATGCGTCCACTCCAAAATATATCGTAAGTGCGGAGCACTTGCGATGCCGTGGACGCCGCGCGAAGCGCCTTTCATGCGTCCACTCCAGAGTATATCGTAAGTGCGGAGCACTTGCGATGCCGTGGACGCCGCGCGAAGCGCCTTTTCATGCGTCCACTCCAGAGTATATCGTAAGTGCGGAGGGAGGACATCTATGAAAAAGTCTATTATCACAGAAGAAGAGAAACTGAAGATAAAAGAGATGGATTCCATGCGCAAAAAGATAGGTTATATCTGGGATTATTACAAATTATGGATAATCGGCGCTGTCGCTCTTGTGGGGCTGATAGTGTATTTCACGGTGGTATTTGTTACAAGAGAGGACAAGCCGGTACTTGATGTTGTTCTTGTGAACAACTATGACGATGTTTCGGATGACAGCAAACTGGCACAGGGATTTGTGTCGTATGTTGGTGAAGAGAATCTGCCGGGTAAAGTAGCATTTGATAATAATGCATTTTTCAACCTGGCAAACAATTCTGATTATAAGAACAGTTACTATATGAAGGTGTTGGCATATCTTGAGGCTGATACAGCCCAGGTGGTTATGTGCCAATATGACAACCTCATAGGGCTCGCAAAGAGCGGAAGACTTGCGGATCTGTCGGATGAGAAGATCGGCGATATATGCGATAAATATAAAGATAGAATAGTTTACTATGAAAATGATGAGGGCGTGAAGGTGCCCGTTGGAATAGATGTATCTGATGGATACAAAGCGGCAGGACTTACAGAATACACAGATGGCAAGGCGTATGTGGGACTGTCGGCATATGCTGAAAGTTATGAGTACGCAGAGAAATTTGTGGACTATATGGTTGAGCTTGGCAAGTAGATATGAATACATTCCGGGAGACCCGGCTGTAGATAAAGTAGATGAATCAGTAAGACCCGGCTGGCAGGTCTGTCTGAGGATAGACAGGAGATTATGAAAAGGAGGATTTTGGCATGGCAATAGTCGTAAATGAAGAGAGTAGACTGTTTACACTAAATACCAGAAATACTACATATCAGATGAAGGTGATAGAGTATGGATATCTCGCACATCTGTATTATGGCAAGAAACTTGACGGGGACATGTCGTATGTCATAACTCATTACGATAGAGGATTTTCAGGAAATCCTTATGAGGCGCAGGACTGCCGTGAGTTTTCACTGGACAATATTCCACAGGAGTATAGCTGTTATGGAAACGGAGATTTCAGGACTCCTGCATTTAATATTAAGGATATTGAGGGGGTTCATGGCTGCGATCTCAGATATACATCTTATGAAATCGTGGATAATAAATACAGTCTCAAGGGACTTCCGGCTGCATACACAAACGATGGCGAGAAGGGAGAGACACTTAAGATAGTTCTTCAGGATCCACAGGTAGGAGTTGAGGTTGAGCTCCTGTATGGAATTATAGAGGATAAGGATTTGATCACAAGATCAGCTATAGTCAGAAATATAAGCGATGCGGATATATTTGTTTCAAAGGCTTCAAGTGTCAGTCTGGATTTTGTGACAGGTGATTATGATCTTATACATTTCCATGGAAGACATGCCATGGAGCGTATGTATGAGAGGGATGAGATCACTCATGGTGTGAAGAAGATTGGCAGCACAAGGGGAACTTCAAGCCACCAGCACAGCCCATTTGTGGTTCTTGCTGCAAAGAATGCGGATGAAGATCACGGTGACTGTTATGGAATATCTCTGCTTTACAGTGGAAGCTTTGGCTGTGAGGTTGAGAAGGATCAGATGGATCAGGTGAGACTCAATATGGGTGTTCAGGATGATATGTTCGAGTATGTGCTCTATCCTGAGTGTGAATTTGTTGCACCTGAGGTTGCGATGGTATATTCACCTGATGGATTTGCCGATATGTCACACAAGATGCATGATGTGGTCAGATATAATATCTGCCGTGGCGAGTACAAGACAAAGAGAAGACCAATACTCATAAACAGCTGGGAGGCTGTATACTTCGATTTCAATGGCGATGATATCGTAAACATAGCTAGGCAGGCTTCAGAGCTTGGCGTTGAAATGCTGGTTCTGGATGATGGCTGGTTTGGTGTGAGAGATGACGACAAGTCAGGACTTGGCGACTGGTTCGTAAATGAGGATAAGATGGGCGGACCTATGGCTGATGTTGTGAAAAGAGTGAAGGCTCTCGGCATGAAGTTTGGTATCTGGATCGAGCCGGAGATGGTATCTGAGAAGAGTAACCTGTTCAAGGAGCATCCTGACTATGCATTTGTGATACCTGAAAGAAAGCCGGTCATGGGAAGAAGCCAGCTGAATCTGGACTTCTCAAGAAAAGAGGTCGTAAACTGCATATTTAATCAGCTGACAGCGGTGCTTGACAAGATAGATGTTGATTATATAAAGATGGATATGAACAGAAGCATCTTAAATGTATACTCCATGACTGAAGGAATCCAGAACAATGGAACTATTCTCTACAAGTATGTACTCGGTGTATATGACTTTATGGAGAGGCTTCAGGCGAGATATCCAAAGATGTTCATCGAGGGCTGTAGCGGCGGTGGCGGAAGATTTGACGCCGGAATGATGTATTACACACCACAGATTTGGTGCAGTGATGATACAGATGCAATATGCAGACTTGACATACAGTATGGAACTTCATTTGGATATCCTATATCGGTGGTTGGTTCACACGTATCTGCAGTTCCAAATCACCAGACAGGCAGGACAACTCCATTCAATACAAGAGCCGTTGTTGCCATGGCAGGAAGCTTCGGTTACGAGCTTGATCTGAACAAGGTCAGCGATGAGGAAAAGGAGGAGGTTAAGGCTCAGGTAGAAAATTACAAGAAATACTGGGATCTCCTTCACAATGGACTTTACTACAGACTGACGGATGCAGACAAGAGCAAAGGAGTGGCTGCATGGTCATTTGTCGCAAGGGATAAGTCGGAGACTCTTGTCAATATAGTGACTGTGGATAGCTTCTGCAATTCACCTGTACCTTTCATCAGGGTGAAAGGTCTTGATGCGGCTGCCATATACGTTGATGAAGAGACCGGCGCAGAGTACAGTGGACAGGGACTTGACCAGATCGGACTTCCGGTGCCGCTCAAGTTTGGTGAGTACAATGCTTATCAGATACATCTTGTGAGGAAGTAGAACGGGTTGTATGAATAGTGCGAATGGACTCACAGCACGTTGACGATTCGTAACGAGACGTTTTTATATAATGAGAGAATTTTGTAGGATTTAGATACAAAATTCTCTCTTTTTTATATTTCCAATGAAAAAGAGAGAAAAAATTGTCAACATTGTATCTTTTGACGATTTAATATCCATTCGGTGAAAATTTTCTCACTTTTTTCAAAAAAATCCTGGATAAATGAAAAGAGCGCTGATTGAGCCAAAACGGTTGATGGAGCATGAGCAATCTGATGGCGCCAAAGCAAGTTTGTGGTAAAAATTCATAAATATAATTGTGTTATATATATATAATTTACACCTGAGATTGTAAATGAAGGGTGAGAATGATATCATAAGCTATATATGGGTATTTCAATGAAGACGGGAGAATATCTATGAAGAAGGGAGAATGTAAATGAAGAGATACAAGAGGGTTATAACAACAGCGATAACTGCTGCTATGGCTATGGCGTGTGTAAACATGTCGGCAGGAGCTGCATTTGCGCAGACGGGGCAGTTTGAGACAGGAACATATGGTGCAGCTGTGGCGGAGGATATACAACTGGCATCAGCGGATGACTATGCACCGATCACGGAGGAGTCTGTGGACTGCAGCATAGCAGCAAGCGGGCAGGAGGTAAGATATTCATTTACACCGGAGACAAGCGGGTATTATGAGATATCATCATCACAGTCAGTCACGCGCAGATATATGACAGGAATTTTGTACGATAATGATATGACGGTGCTTTGCTCCAAGCGTGGAGAACGTGTAAAGGATGATAAATACAGTATGTTTAATTTCAAGATAGTATATTATCTTGAAGCTGGAAAGACATATGCTATTGGTGCAAAGTATACAAGAAAAGATACCGGGTCATTCAAGCTTAGAGTGAAGGCCATGCCGGAAGTTACAAATGTGCAGATTACACCGGTAACTTCTGAGATACTTCAGGGTTCACCGAATTCACTACTGGATGTGAATGTTGTGATGACTTATTCCGGGGGGACATCCAGAAAAACTACTATAAATAAGAACAGTATGACTATAGACGGCAAAAAGTACAGCGTGTGGGTGAAGGACGCAAAGGGAAGTTATACAGGCTCAGATCAGTCTGGAAAGACGGCACAGTATGTCAGCATGGACAAGCTTCCTGCGGGTACATATACCGTGGAGATTGCGGATTATGTGGAGAATCTGACAAAGCCTGGCAAGGATACAAAACTGATCACTTCTTACACTGTCAAGGTTTTGGCCGCTGCTGAGTATTTTGAGTCGAAGCAGGAGATAAGTGAGAGTGAGAAGAAGACATTTGATCTGACTTCTGAGGGGAATGTATATTACAAATTTACACCGGCGAATTCTTCCATGTATATCTTTGATGGAGATTATACAAGTATAAAGGTGTATGATGAATCCTTCAATGAGGTGGAGAAAGATACTGACAATAGATATCTGCTTGAAAAGGGTAAGGTATATTATGTTTCACCAAAGGCAGATTCGGAGAACACAGCGATTCAGGCAAAGGAATGTTCTGTTCCTGTGTCAGCGGTTATCACATCCGGAAGTTATGCCTGGGTTGCCGGTGCAAAAACAGATTTTGCAAGTAATATGAATATAGATGTTACATATAATAATGGCAGCAAAGAGACTGTGAAACTTGATTCTTACATCTGTGATGCATTTGGCAATTATTATAAGTTATACTATGCAGCTAAAGGTGAAGCCTGGGATGCAAATGAATGCAGCACAGTGGACGGACTTGCCGCTGGTACATATACAATTTCTATAGTGTATGTTGATCAGGATACTGATGTAGAGACAAAGCTTGGCAGCACGGAAATTGAGGTTCGGAATATAAGTGATATGGATATTCCTGAACTGACAACAGGTAAAGTTACAATAACAAGTGGAGAGAATGAGTATACCAGAAACTATTATAAATTTATTCCTGAGAAGAATGGAACGCTGAAAGTAGATGAATCCGAGCTGTACTACGATGTGTATGAATTAACCTCCCAAGGACTGACTGAGGTGACTGGTTATCTGAAAAAAGATGGCATGTATTATGTCGGTTTTTATGATGGCGTATATGATGTGGATAAAGATGAGAAAGTATATACCGTAGAGACAAATGTAATTATGCTCAGGGAGATAAAGAGTGCATCTGTGGTACCTTCAAAAACTGCATTTGTCAAGACAGATTTTGAAGATGACTATTATTTTAACGATTATTAAAAAGTAGCCATTTTGATACATCTTGATATACGCTTATAAAAGTCCGCAAATGTAGATATTATAAGGGTTTCAAAGATATGCACAGTTTATATAATTTTATATAACCTGATATGTCTTCCAAAAAAATGGTACAAAAATGGTACACTAAATGGTACACAAAAACAATAAAATAGAAGCAACTATCATAGCTGAAATTGAGACCGATTAAATGCGGTCTCTTTTTTATGTGGCGAAGAGCTATTTATATATAACAAGCAGATAGGCTTGGAAAATAAACCGATAAAGGAGAAAGATATTATGTACAAATTATCAATGTTCCAGAAATTTGATTTTGCCGCATGGCAGAATGACAAATCATTTATGATTCAGAATGTAAAATATAATACAAAGAAAGGGTGTGTTTCTTTAGATGTAATTATCACAGAAGACTATACTGATTATGGTGATACGTCAATTAGCAACATATTTGAAAAATTCAAGGTACATCTTGTAAATCAGACTGAGGAAGAGGATGTGGAAAAATACCATGCAAGAGATAAGATTGCTTTTGTGTCAGTTGGTAAATGTAGTGTATGGGGTGATTATCAAAGCCAGCTTTCAGTAGAAGCAGATGTGGAGGTACTAGAGTAATGCTTATCAGTAAGAGAAAGTATTACCGCAATTTTTATATTGCAATGATGGTTGTAGGCCTGCTTTTATTTATAAGCGGGTCTATAGCCAACAATTATATGTTCCATATAAATGTGATAGATAAAATATGCAAGTATGCATTGATAGGTGAAGCAGTCATTATTGCAATGGTAATTGCGGTCATATTACTTAAATATGGTGGTATCAAAAAATATACGGCACATGCATTATTATTGGAATCGGTAGAAAGAAATTTAATGTCGGTAGGTGCATACATAAAAAAGGAAAATAAGGTATATGTGGAACTGCCAAAAATCAAGATGAAAGATGGGGTAATCAAAATCGGGTTGAGTAATCTGAAAATAAGGACAATCATTGAAAGATATCTCGATACCTTTTCTACTGCATTACCAGACAGATATATTGTTGAAGATTATTATATTTCACAGAATAATGCAGAAGTAATAATTATTTATGAGGATATAAAGACATATAAACCAGAAGAATATTCACTTGCAGAATATAAACAGAAAATAGAAAGTATGAATCTGCTGGACTTATATTTTGACAGGAAACATATATTAAATGTCAATGATTATCCTCATTTTCTGATAAGTGGTTCTACAGGTTCAGGGAAATCATATTTTGCAAATGAATTAGTGATACAGGCAATAATAAAGGGATGGCAGGTTGTAATATGTGACCTAAAGCGTTCCTACGGGCTCTATAAGGGTTTCACTGATTACAGTTATGAAATAGATGATATATTGGTAAAGTTGAAATCTGTGGAAGCTGAGATGAATCTGAGGATGAAAAAATTACAACCAGAGCTAGACAAGAATCCGAAAACATTAGCGGTCGATATAGGATATAAACCTATGCTTGTGGTAATTGAAGAATATATTTCATTGCAGGCAAGTCTTGATAAAAAGCAGAAAGAAGAATTAGAACGTGTAGTGAAAAATATTTCAGTATTAGCAAGGCAGAGTAATATTCATATGATGATAGTTTTACAATCGGCAGGAACAGAAAATATAAATTCTACTACAAGAAGTAATCTGACAAAGGTATTATTAGGAAATGCACAGTCGAATATATTATCAGCAACATTTGGAACAGGCGTTGATTTACCATGTGTTAATACAAAGCTAAGTAAAGGACAAGGGTTGATTGCACTTGATAGAATTACTATACTGCGTGTACCTAAGATAACAGATATGGAAAACTTTAAAGAAGTGGTTGACTGCGGCGCCGTAGGCTAGCGGCAGTCAACCTTAAAAACGTTAAAAAATATGTATATTTGTATACCTTAACTGTTTACAGCTAAAAACTTTAAATATATAATAAAGATTATAAGTGGGAATCATTGGGACTATCATTCCTTATCGTTCCTTATCGTTGTCCCAATGTATATTGTATATTCATACATATAATAAAATATAGGACAGCACAAAAAATTATTTTTCAGTTAGGTAAAATTGCAATATATGAAAGCAAAAAATCAATCTGCAAAAAATAATGTCAGAGAAAGTAAGACAATAAATTTTGTGGAATCCTATACACTTATGAGAAAATAATAAGGGAAAGGTGATTACAAATGCAAAAAAAGAAAAGTAACACAGACAACAAGATCACATATCAGATCAATACAAAGAAGAGAAACATCATTATTATCACAGTACTTACAGTCATCATTCTTCTGGCTGGTATTACTACTGGAATTATTCTTTACAATAAGAATAATGATGATGGTAGCACAAACATGGTTGAGGTTACAACCACTGAGCAGGAAGCTAAGGCAACCACAGAAGTTGCAACAGCTAAGAAGAAAGAAACAGCTACCACAGAAGCTAAGAAGCCTTCAAAGAAGAAAGAAGCAACCACAGAGAGACCAATCTCTGGTGGAGTAAATGCTCCTACCACAGAGGAAAAGACCACTGAGGCTCCTAAGCATAACTCAGAAAAGACCACAGAAGCTCCTAAGAATGACTATAAGCCACAGCCACAGCAGCCAGCTACCGAAGCTCCTACAGAAAGAGCTACAGAAGCTCCAACTGAGGCTCCTACCACAGAGCACCAGCATCAGTGGACAGAAGAGAAGTGGACTGAAACTATTGAACATCCAGGTGAGGAAATTGATGGCGTAGAATGTGATACTTGTGGTTTTTGGTGTGAAGATTCTGAGACAATGTGGGCTCATATAGATAAAAACGGTTGCTTTGGTGGTTATTGTAATAGTATTCATTATGGAGAACCAACTACAGAGACCATTACTCATCACAGAAGAGTTTGTAGCTGTGGAGTAAAGGAAGACATCGACTAATATACAGACCTTCTGGTTGGCAACAATCAGAAGGTATTTTTATGCTCTCATACAGGTTACTCATTTTTTCATGTTACACTCATACACAATTCTAACTCTTATTTGTATACTAGTATACCTGTATACATATATCTAGCTCTTATGTTACTATTTTTTCTTATTCAATTGTTATGTCTTGAAATTCTTTAGACTCTTGATATTTTTGAGAGATTTTAGATCCAGATTAGATATGTGCTGAGAGAGATAGGTGTTAGATAAGATCTGATTGTTATACACTTAAAAATTAATTTAGTAGTGAGAGAGGTGGATTGTACTAAATGAACTTTTAATAGTATAAATATTATATTATCAAGGAGAAATCTAAGGTCTTTTTGTTATAGGTAAAAATGCCCATACTTATTACCTTAGCAATGGGTATATGGCTATCATACTTTACTATGGTGAAGTCTCGGAGAAATCTGAGGCTTATTTTTATATAACCATATAGACGGCATAGCAGGATGCAGGCAGGTGATAGGCGGCATTTAGGCGTCATTTATGCGTTATATGGAGGAAAATGACCCGATTTTTCTGGCAGGGAGGAGGATTTACAGTGGTTGCTGGCAGGCAAAAAGACGATTTTTTTGTGCAATATGACGAAGCGCTATTTAAGTGTACAGGGGGAGTGTTTTTGATTTTTGCATAACCTTTTATTATATAGCAAATATGACGAAAATGCAATATGTAATAGTAAAAAACATAAAAAGATGCTATTATATAGAACAAGAAAGGGTTAACGATTCAACCGACATGGGTTACAGAAATAGAAATATGGGATTGTGATAACTCTTGATGTGTGGATGTGAAAAATGAAAAATAATATATGTTAGGAGATATAACTATGAAAAACAAAGATGTAAAGCAGATTTATTTTAATAACAAAGGAGATGATTATTATGCCTAAAACATATCGCAACGCTATAATGCGTGTTTCTCAAAACAATATTCTTACTAAGGACAATGAAGCTCTTGGCTTAAAGGCTGGTGACACAATGACATACACATTAGAAGATATCATCAATATACTTGATGAGTGGAGCAAGAAAAAGAAGATTAAATATTTTGTCATCGAGCATAATAGCGATCCAGATAACGTTCACTTCCATATAATGATTATGTTTTCACAGGACAGTATATGCACATTTGAGACCTTGAAGAATAAATTTCCATATGGAGATATCGAAGGATGCAAATATGGAGTGAAGAACTGTGTGCAGTATCTTGTACATATGAATAATCCGGAGAAGCATCAATATAGCTGGGATGCAGTGGTCACAAATGCACCGGATAAATTAGAAGATTTTAAGATTCCGGGCAAGGCGGCTATGAATGCAAAGCTTAAAAATATACTGAATAAAATCCTGTCTGGTGAGATTAGGCAATGCGAGTTGGATAAGATTGATTTTGAAATCTATAATAAGTATAAGAGACAAATCGAGAGAGCATTTGAATATCGTTATCTATTGCTGGTTAATAATCCGAACAGAAAAATTAAGGTAGTTGTATTACAGGGACCACCTAGAGTTGGCAAGTCTACATTTTGTAAGGAATATGCAAAAAAAAATAATAAGAGCATATGTTTTTCTTCAAGCAGTAATGACCCTTGGCAGGAATATGCAGGACAGGATATCTTTGTATATGATGATTTTAATTATTGCAGAAATAAAATTGAGGATATGCTTAAGGCACTTGACCCACATAATTTAACAACGGTTTCTGCAAGATACAGAAATAAACTTTTTATAGGTGACACAATTTTTATTTGTACCAATAGTGATATTGTTGATTGGTATTCTTGGGCAAGCGATGAACATAGAAACGCATTATTTAGCAGAATCGCATGCGTTCTCGATTTTAAAGATAGCGTGGATGGAGTTGCACGTTATACTATGAATAATATTGTAGACACAGGTGAATATGATTATACATTGGATGCATTAGGCCGCCCAGAACATAAATATAGAATAGTGTCTCTTGTCAGCAGAGATAATAAGGTGTATGAATTTGATTTGAAAAAGTATATAGATATTCACGAAGATGCCAATACTGTTGATGAAGTTATTGAACAGTTTAAGGAATTATAAAATGGAAGTGATAAGTATGGGCAATATAAAAGGTACTGTTCCTATTAGTGAGAAATGTGCGTTGACGATTGAAGAAGCGGCTGAGTATAGCAATATAGGTCAGAATAAAATATCGGAGCTTTTGAAGATGCCACGTTGTGGATTTGTGCTATATGTTGGAAAGAAAAAGCTGGTTAAACGTAAGGAATTTGAAGATTATATTTCAAAGAGCATAGAACTTTAAAAGACAGCCTACATTTTAATTATATACATCGAAGTCCCTATGTGATAGTATGAAATTGCTATTGATAGGGGCTTCTTTTGATAAAGGAGCGACAACATTATGGGTAAAGATTTAAAAGGTAAAGAACTGGGTAAAGGTTTATCACAGGAGAAAGGTGGAAATTATGTAGCAAGATTTGTTGATACCTTTGGTAAAAGGCAGAGTAAACGATTTATGAAATTGCAAGAGGCAAGACAGTGGCTTGCAGATGCTACATATAATGATTTGCATGGTAGTATGAATTTTTCTCTGGATACAACAGTAGATGCATTTTTTGATTTTTGGATTGAAACCTGTCATAAAACATCAAAGGCAAATACGATACAGGCATATAAATACCGCTATTACAAAAATATACAGTCAGTAATAGGAAGTATGAAGATATCGGAAGTAAAGCTGGCTCACTGTCAAATGATTATCAGCAAAATGATTGATGAAAACTATAGTAACAGTTCAATTATGCTGGCAGGTGCAGTGATGAAAGGTCTTTTTGAGTATGCTGTTGAATGTGATGTTATTATGAAAAATCCATACAGGGTAAAGCTGAAAAAGAATGTAGGGAAACCAAAGGCAAAAAAAGAAGCATTAACAACATCAGAGCAGCAAAGATTTCTGGAAGCAATTCAAGACCATCCATATGAAAATCAGTATAGATTTATTTTGCAGACAGGACTTCGTATTGGTGAACTTATGGGGTTGAAATGGGAAGATGTAGATTTTCAGAAGAAAACTATTAGTGTTCAACGTACAATGCGGTATGTATATGGAGAAAAGGAATGGCAGGCAGGAACACCAAAAAGTGATGCTGGTTATCGGACAATTCCATTGACAGATGAAGCGGTTGCAATACTGAAAAATCAGAAGAAAAAGAATGCATCATACAATGTTGTTCGATTAGACAATCATGACTATATATTTATTTCAGAGAAAGGTTCTCATTTATCTGCAACAATATATGATACAGCATTGGAAAAGATATGCAGGAAAGCAGGATTAAGATATTTTTCAGTACATATATTAAGACATACATTTGCAACAAGATGTATAGAAGCAGGAATGAAACCGAAGACATTGCAGACAATTATGGGTCATGCACAGATAGGAGTAACTATGGATTTATATGTGCATACAACGGAAGATGAAATGGCTAACGAAGTTATGCAGGTAGCAGGTGCATTGTAAGCAACAAAAAAATGGTACACAAAATGGTACACTTTTTAAAAATTACAATATCAAAAATGCTGGAAGTTAAGTAAAATCAAGGCTTCCAGCAAAAAAATATTTTTTTAGAGATATAACGATTATTATATTGATGGAATGAAGCTCAAACTTGTGTATGACGATGACACAGAGGAGACGGTGACATTTAGCAATTCAACGGTTGAATACACTCAGGACGGAGATGCGCTCAATGTAGTATTCAAGGAAAACGGTGAGGAGATCGCATCAGGAGACAGCCTCCCTCTTGGCAAGGTTACAGTGGCGGTGCAGAACAAAGAAGAGGACATAGCATCTTATGATATCCAGATAAAAGATATTGACACTGCTGCAGATGGAGATCTTGTCAAAGGAACAAATCATGTAAGCATTGCTGAAGACGCTACGGGATGGTATATATTCAGACCGGAGACGACAGATGTATATTCGATGAATCCATGCGGAGAAAACACCAGCATAAGTGTCAAAAAGTATAATGGCAACGATGGCGATTATGTCCTGAGGAAGATAGATTTCACTGAAGGGGCTGGTATGGTAAAGGCTGCGCTGACCGCCGGAGAGACGTACTATCTGAATTTGATAAATGGAATAGATAAAGGCGATGGCGATTATGCAGATGAATGGGATATGACAGTCAGTGCATACAAGGAGTCAGGGGAAGAAAAGATCACCGTAAGTGGTCTTGAAATTGTAGATTATGACAGGCTTATATTGGGAAGTGAGCCGTCAGGCGGACTGCAGGGTGCACGGATAAAGGTTACATACAGCAATGGAGTATCCGAAATTCTGGAAGATTATTATGAACTTTCAAATGGAGAGTCACTGGAGTACAGCTGGACAGATGACGGCAAAGGAAACAGCATTTTGTCAGTATCTGTGGATGGTGTCACAGCATCAAAGAGGGTATCTCGTGTGGATGTGAGCGGGGCAAAGGAGCTTAAGTATTACTTTGGAGTATCCTTTGAAAATATAAGTGCGGATGACACACAGAACTCATACATATTTAAAACGGAGATTACACAGGACGGATATTATGGAAAGAGCTTTGATGGCAATGGCAATGTTGCAATAGATGTGTATACTGAGGACGGACAGCAGATGTATTTTGCAGACGATGACGAAAGTTCTGTATACCTGGAAAAAGGGCAGGTATGCTATGTGCTTGTCCGTAAAGCCAGTGTAAACACAAGTGGTATTGCAAAATTCGGACTTGTAGAGGAGCTTGACTGGCGATTGGAAAAAGAGCCGGGCTGTACGACCAAGGGAAGGTATATCAGAGATAACGAAGACGGATCTTCAGAAGTCAGAGAAATACCTGCAACAGGGCACAGCTTCACACACTATGTTCAAAGTAGTGATGCGACATGTACAAAAAATGCCACACAGACAGCACAGTGTGATAATGGCTGCGGTGCGGAAGATATTATTGAGATACCGGGCAGCATGAAAGAGCATGAGTATGGAGATCACTGGACGGTTGACCAGTGTGCATCAGAATATTTTGACGGATACAAGTACAAGACCTGCAAAGTCTGCGGTGCGGAAAGCCCAAGGACGATAATTTACAAATTTGATAAAATCAAACTGGTTCCGAAAAGGTGTTACTTTAATGGAACTGCTAGAAAGCCTGCAGTTGTTTTACTGGATTCACAGGGCAACAGGATATCCTCGGCAAATTATAAAGTGGATTATTATGACAATGTGAGACCGGGACATGCTACGTGCAGGGTCGAGTTTAAGGGAGATTATGAAGGTATAATTGAAACCGATTACTTTATAGACGTTGACAGCGTAAAGAAGTTAAAGACTGAGAAGACGTCAAAAGGCATTACAGTGAGCTGGGACAAATATTCCAATATTACCGGATATGTAATTTACCGCAAAGTAAATAATGACAGATACCAGCTGGTGAAGGTAATTCAGTCTCCATCAATTACGAAGTATAAAGATGTTACAGCCAGAAAAGATGGTTATTCCTATACATACAGGGTAGTTCCTTATAAAGCATACACTATGGAAAAAGTTATATATACGGGAAAGATAGCGCGGACTTCCCCTTGTATATATGTATCCGCAACTGCACTGTCATCGGTTAGGAATACAAAAGCGAAGACGGCTGTAGTAAACTGGAAAAAGAATAAGAATGTAAATGGATATATGATCCAGTATGCAGATAACAGTAATTTCAGAAATGCAAAGTCTGTAAAGATAAAAGGTAATAAGTTCGATAAAAAGACTCTTACCAATCTTAGAAAAGGCAAAACATATTATGTGAGAATCAGCTGTTACAAGACTGTTAAAGGAGTGAATTATTATTCTTCGTGGTCTGCAGATAAAACTGTAAAAATAAAAAAGTAATGAGCAATATAAGAGAAAAAATGTGAAATGGCAAAGTTCAAAAGGTACGTGGCACTGTTCATGACCACCGTGCTTGCAGTTACAAGCGTGAATCTTCCATCTGGAAGTATGCGAGGAATCACGTAAGTATGATCTGGATGTAGAAATGAGCTTTGAACCGTGTATCCAGTTCGTGAAAATTGTATCGCAGCCGGAGAAGACGACGTTTATCAAGGGCGTCTATGAGAAAATTTTACAGGTCACTGGAATTGGCTATGGGATTGGCTGCACTGTTTTGAGATTTTTATTGGACATAATGTATATAAAATGATAACATTATGTACAATGATCAAAGTAGTGTGGGTTATCCACATGGTAAGCAGAAGAGGAGAAATACATATGGACGAGAATAATGTAAATGGATTTGACAATATGGATGATGAAGAGGGAACCACAGTCCTTACTTCACCGGGAGTTAGTGCTTACGGCGGTGCACAGGGTACTCCTCCAACAAACATGACAACTCCTGATCAGTCAAATGGCCAGTACGGCGGCCAGCAGTATGGTGATCAGTCAAACGGTCAGTACGGAGCGCAGCAGTACGGAGACCAGATGAATGGTCAGTACGGTGGACAGCAGTATGGCGGCCAGATGAATGGCCAGTATGGAGCGCAGCAGTACGGTGGTCAGATGAATAGTCAGTACGGAGCGCAGCAGTACGGAGATCAGATGAATGGTCAGTACGGTGGACAGCAGTATGGCGGCCAGATGAACGGCCAGTATGGAGCACAGCAGTACGGCGGCCAGATGAATGGTCAGTACGGTGGACAGCAGTATGGTGATCAGATGGGCAATAATCCATTTGCACAGCCTGCAAAAAAACAAGGATTCAATATCAATGATCTCTTCAAGAATACAAAGCTCATGATTATATCAGGCGCAGCACTTGCCGCCATTATTATAATCATAGTTGTGATTGCGGTCGTTGCTGGAGGCAGAGGTGCCGGCAGTATTGACAAGGTTGGAGATAAGCTTGCAAAGGCAATTCGCACAGAGAATGAGAAAACTGTATATAAACTGATGAATGGCAAGATGGTCAAGGCAGCCACAGAGGATGTGGGTGAGACCAAGAAAGAGGCTTTGGAAGATATCAAGGATCTTCTTGAGGATGATTTAGATGATCTTGAGGATGAAGTTGGCAAGGTTAAGAAGATAGAAGTGAAGGATGTCGACAAGGATTACGCAAGTAAGTCAGACATAAAGGATACAAAGAAAGAATTCAAGAAAGAGTTTGATGTTGATTTAGATATATCAGGATATGCATATGCAAGAGCAGATATCACGGTTGAAGGTGAGGATGGAACTGCAGATGGAACACTGAGTTATTCTGTTGTTAAGATTGGAAGCAAGTGGTATCTGGCTGGTGATTACAGCATTTACCTTAATATTGACAATGACCGTTAATAATGGTTATTCAGTAATATCCATCAAATAAAAGAAGCTACCGGCACACAGTGAATTTTGACTGTGTGCCGTTTTTTTATGTAAGTAATGAGCAAAATACATATATAACAAGCCTGAATTTATCGTATATATACAAAAATGCTTTATATCTGCTGTGACAGATGGTATGATAAAATAGGTTTCTCATAAAGCATGTGCAGGAAATAATGATAAAGTGTGCTGATTCATGATGATGTATGCCGATATGATGTAACCGACAGTTGTTGTTAAAAGGTTTATGAAAGGTCGAAGGGAGGACGTAATATGAGAAAGTTGAAGAGATATCTCGCAATGTTCATGGCAGCTGTTATCGCTGTGACCAGTTTGAATATTCCGGCTGTCGCTGTGTATGCGCAGGACACCGGAGATGCGGCTCAGGTTGCAGAGGCGACACCGAGTGATGCCGATGGAGTTGTGGATATCAGTGAGGGTGTTACAAGGGTGAATATAACATCCGGTGCGATGAAGAAATTTAGATTTACGCCGGCGGAGAGTGCTACATTGAATATATATTCTACCAGTGACGATGACACTATAGTATATTTATATGATGCGGATGGAAATTATCTTCATATGAATGATAATGATGGCTATGGTAATAACTTCAAGCTGGTTTATAGTTTTACAGCTGGGAAGACTTATATATTGGAAGCTGGATTCTATTATGGCAGCGTGAAAGGATCATTCGATATAGTAGTGGAGAAGGTAAAGCAGCCTGAAGAAATAAATATATCTGAGCCTTATACAAGGTTCCTTGCGGGTGCATACTATCCATTTTATGATTATTTCTGCTTTAAGTCTAAAGAAACCGATGGAAGTTCAGAAGAATTTACAATTACAGGAAATGAAACTTTTGACTCCAATGGGTTTGAATATTCTGTGTGGATTAAGGATGAAGATGGAAATTACGCATACGCTGACGATGGAGTAATGCAGAGATACCGTTATGCGCAGTCACTTGAGGCTGGAAAATATACAGTAGAGATTATGGACGCAAATGATGATGCAGGGGTTGAGCCTGTAGCAGGTACGAAGATATGGGCATCGTATGATATCTATGTTCAAAGTCCTGATGAGTATTTTGCGGATAAACAGACTGTAAGTGAAACTGAGATCAGGACTTTGAATGCCTACTATGAAATTCCGGAGTATTATAAATTTACGCCATCTGAGACAGGGGATTATATTTTTTCCGGTATTGAAGAAGGATGCAGTAAAATTATGGTATATGCATCTGATTATTCAGAGGTGTCTGTGAATGATAGTGAAAAGAAAACATACTCCCTTACTAAGGGACAGACATATTATATCGGTCTGTCAGTAGACGAGTATTATGATAACGAAGACGATATCTATAATTTACAGGTTTTAGCCCAGATATATTCAGCTCCTGTCAGTGCAGAATTTGTAATGTCACGGACAGATTTTCCAATGCAGTTCGAAACGAATGTCATGGATTATATGAAGGTGTCTGTGACACTTGAGAATGGCAGAGTGGAGATGCTTGACCGCAGGTCTTACTATGACTTGGAGGACAGGTATGGCAAGCAGTATAAACTGTATATAGCTTCTGAAGGATCCGATTGGAATTCTCAAGAGTATGAAGGGGTATTGCCATCTTCGGCAGGCACATATACATTGTCTGTAGCTGCAAGTGAAGACGGAGAGACCTGGAATAAGGTGGGAAGCCAGGAGATTCAGATTGTTTCAATTGCAGATATGGATTTCCCAAAGTTGTCTGCTGGAACAAACAAGATTCATAGCGCCTATAATTCAGAAACTTATAGTAACAATATATACAAACTTGATATGCCATATGATGGACGTGTCAGTATGAGTCCTGTAGCGGATGCTTCTGTATACAGAATAGCGGATGGAGGAGCGATTCAGGTACAAAGCAATGCTGTATTAAAAAAAGGTACAACTTATTACGTAATGTTTTGTAAGGAGCTTACAGATGATGATGGCAAAGATATATATGACTGGACGGTGGATCTCAGTATAAAACCATGTATCAGTTCCATTGAAATTGAGAAAGTTCCAGCATATACAAAATTTATATATAGTATCGACAGGGGTTTTGCAAAAGATGCCAGAATAAAGGTGACATACAGCAATGGGGAAACTGAGTCGAATGTTCTGGGGTATGGAGACGTAAATACGAGATACGGAGAGAAAATTTATGTATCATACAATGTCGGTGAGACATCATATCCGGCATATGAGCTGCCAATTGGACAAGCTTATGTGAAGGTATATACAGATAGTGGAATAACGAGTGGATATGATATAGAGGTATGTAAGATAAGCGATGTGGCAAAGGGAACTCTGCATACAGGAGCAAATGCGATCGATACAGAGAAAAAAGCACATGCAATTTACGAATTTACTCCTGATGTGACAGGTGTATACGATTTCGGTACTGATGTGAGATTGGAGATTTATCACGAAGATACATCAGATGGAGAATATAAGCTGATCCATGATGCTATAGGAGAAAACAGTAAGTTTCTGGAAAAAGGAATTACTTATTATATAGACACAGCAAGCGGAACATATGACAAATGGGGAAATAACGTTTATTCATGGACTATGAATGTTCAACTTAGTAAGGCTGGTGAGTACAAGCTGCCAGTTAGCTGGAAACTTGATGAGAACGGTATATATTCCAGATATATCTATATGTCAGGTGCGGTATATGGCAGAGTGCTCAGAGAGCAGACAGAGTCAGGCTGTTACATAACCTACGATGGAGGCACGGAAAAATACACGAATTTACATACGAATGATGCAGTGGATTCATGGAATAACACTGTAAAGACATCGCTGTTTAGATATGATGAAGATACTTCAGAATATGTGGAGTGCGATCTGTCTGATGGTGCATATAACACATATCTGTCAAAAGGGAAATACAAGACTGTACTTGAGCTTGTGTCAAGACATGGCAATGTCTATGCGGATGTCGCACCGATTGAGATACCATTTGAAGTATGGGATGTGACAGATGCGTATGATGGTGAGTGGGATATATCAAAGCCTTTATATCTGAATCAGGCACAGACCACATATATGTACAAGGCAAGTGTTCCTGAGGGAGTGAGGTGTCTGTCATTTAAGGCAAATGCACTGCTGGCCAATCTTGAAGTATATGACGCAGATGGAAAACGATTGAATCCAAAACCTTCTTATGCCAATCCATATACTTATTCGGATATAGTTGAGCTGGATACTGATGTGATATATCTGTATTTTGTTCCGGGAGGAGATGCGGAAATTACCAAGGTTACTGCATCTGCTATTCCAGAGGTTGTGTCGATTGATACTGAAGTCGATAAGGATGAGTATCTGTGTGAGTATGATCATGTAGATTATAGTGATGTGACAACGACTATTACATATGCAGATGGCGCTAAGAAAGTGGTGCATGGTACTACTGACAGCTTGTCCTTGTGTTTGCTTGATGCAGAAGGACAAGTATATGGAGATTTTAACAGATTGCTAAACGATGAAGGTGAATACACAGTTGTTGCAAAGACTCTTAATATGTCAGATTCCTGTCAGGTAAAAGGTACAAAGATATCAGTAAAGAAGATCAATGCATTCATAGTGCAGGAATTGAAGTTTGGTGAGCAATTCACAGATGCAAATAAGTTGGATAAAAAGTGTACAAGAGTGTACAAGTTTACTCCGGAAAAGGATCAGGATGTTATTTTCAACAGTACTATTAAAGCAGACGTATATACGCTTGACGGAGATGGCCATTTGTCGTATTTCTGTGAAAAGGGATATGTAAAATCTGTAAAAAAGGGAGAGCCATATTACATCGTCACAGAACCTGATGCTGGCGAATCTGTCACGGTACAGGTAAACACTAAGGACACAGTACATATACAGGAAAAATTTGGTCTGGATGAGAGCAAGGAGCTGACACTTTCTGGAAAAGATTATGCAGAACTTACATTTACTCCGGAGGAGACGGGAGAATATAAAATACAGAGTTATGGAAGTGACGATACTTATGCAGAATTGTATAAGAATGATGAGTGTATTGCATCTGATGACGACAGCGGTGATGATGAAAACTTTGCACTCATATCGAAACTTGAGAAGGGTGTTAAGTATACATTCAAAGTCAAATTGTATAGTGAAAACAGTCCTGTATCAACATTCAGCGTGTTGCTTTCCAAGGTAAAGTATGAGGCGATAACGGGGATAAAGTTATACTCTGATGATTTCCGTGCGATATATGCTGATGACGGATCTATGATAGTATCAGGTCAGTTTACAGTGGAATACGGTGATGACAGCTATGAAATAAAGGATTACAGTTCCACATCTCGAGGATACTATGACAAATATGACAATACAATTCAGAGCGCGTACAGTATTGAGGAGACAGATGGCGATAGACAGGCTGTAGTTGAATTTAGATATTTAAATAAAAACTCAACTGTATGGAATTACATTCCTGCCATCAGGATTGATGTCGAGGAGATTCATATTGAGGTAAAGGAACTTGTCGAGGGTGAGACATTTGACACTGCATCTTCAGAGGATGACATGTTTTCATTTGTGTTCAAACCTGCGATCACAGGAAATTATATTGTTGATATTGATTCAAAACACAGTACGGGTGAGGTAAGTGTAACAGATGAGGATGGAAATAGTGTTAAAGCGGAATCTTCATCCTATCGCCTGAGAGCGGGAGTAACATATAAGATTGACGTGGCAACAGGGGCAGATTACAAGATTACAATCCGCAGACCGAGCAGCATAGCCGATGTGGAGATCACAGGATATAAGGGTCAGATATATAAGGAATTTGAAGATATATTTGGCGATAATTCAGTAGAATTAAAAGTGACATATGCTGACGGAACGACAGAGACTGTCTCCGGGGCAAATAAGCTGTCAAATGGAAGAAGAATAGAGTACAGTATTGGATTGCTTGAAAGTGGTGAAATATTTGTAGAGGCTGATGTTGCGGGAATCACAGATACATATAAGATTACGTACAGCAATAAAGACGATATAGAGTCTTTGAAGTTCACAGATAATGCATCATATAAGAAATTGCCAGAGAATACATCGGGTAATGCCAGATATTATATTTATAAGATGGTTGTCCCTGCGGACGGAATATATGATACAGACTGTGAGTATGATGAAGCTTTCATGATGCCTGCGGATGGTGGTTCATGGGAGAATGCTGCAGACGTACTGAAAAATAAATTAAAAAAGGGCGATGTATATTATCTGAAGGTTTCAGCAGATCTGGACGGTGGTGCATTCTACATCGCACCTGCAGGTATGCTGGAGTGGCAGGTTGAAAAAGAGCCGACTTGCATAGCGGCTGGTTCAAAGAGAAGATATGATCCGGAGCTTGGAAAGTATGTGACAGCAAAGATACCGGCCACAGGACACAGCTTTGGAAGAGGCTGGACTCTTGTAAAGAAGGCTACTTCAAAGGCTGATGGCTATAAGGCTCACATATGTACAAAGTGTGGCGGTGAGAGCACAAGCAAGATCGTTATAAAAAGGATTTCGTCTGTGAAACTTAGTCAGGCAGCATATACGTATGACAATAAGGTTCACAAGCCGGGAGTTGTGGTGAAGGATTCCAGTGGCAAAGTTATCCCTGCCACAAAGTACACAGTTACATATCCTAACACTAAGAGCATAGGAAAGGTTATTGTAAAGATAACATTTAAGGGTGAATATTCTGGAACTTCATCCAGAAGTTTCAAGATAGTTCCAAAGGCATCAGCCATAACAAGGACTCAGAACACAGCAAGTGGTATCAAGATAACCTGGAGTAAGTCAACTAATGCCGGTGGATATCTCATGCAGCGCAAAAAAGGAAATGGCAGGTATGTTACTATCAAGACGATCAAGTCAAATAAGACACTGTCATATATTGATACAGCGGCAAATAAACAGGGTGTGAGATATGCATACAGGGTACAGGCATACAAGACCGTATCCGGAGTTACCTGCAGTGCGGCTGCAAGTGCTGGAAAGGCTCAGTATTACGTAAAGCCTGTTGGTGTAAGCAACGCAGCAAACAAATCTGTAAAGAAACTGACTGTGACATGGAAAAAGAACACAGCAGTTACTGGATATCAGATACAGTACTCAGGAAATAATGCGTTCAAAAATGCAAAGATCGTGACGATACCGTCCAGCAAGGTTACAAGTAAGACGATCGCAAATCTTCAGAAGAAGAAATACTACGTAAGAATGCGTGGTTATAAGAAAGTTAAGGGAGTGACTTATTACTCTAGCTGGAGCAGTGCGAAGAGTGTTACTGTGAGCAAATAAAATCTGAATGTGTCGGTTGCTGATGAAGTGGCACGCATATGAAATAACTAGCGCCACTGTATGATATATACAGTGGCGTTAGCTGCAGAGAAAGGGAGGATTTCAAATGAGAAAATTTGCAAGATCACTGGCGGTGATAATGGCATTTGCCATGGCAGGCAGCACTGTCTGTGCGGATCTGGGTGCATATGGCCCGGTTCAGAAGGTGTATGCTGCAGAAGTACAGAACCAGGAAGGTCAGGAAGAGCCTGTTGCAGAAGCGCAGAATCAGGATGATCAGGAAGAGTCTGTGGCTGAACTGGCGGCGGCAAGCGGCCTTGGCGTGGCAAAACACTCAAAGAGTGATATCATAGCCCAGATAAAGAAAAATGGGGCGTATCCATCGGATGCAGTGACTTATAAGAAAGCATATAAAACCAAGTCTCCATACTATGAGGGAGCGCTTTCCGATGCCACATTGAAGAAGGCTCTTGCCACATTGAACAATGTAAGATACATAGCGGGACTTAATTACAATGTTACTTTGGACAGCACATATACGGCTCAGTGTCAGGCGGGAGCATATGTGGATTATCTCATTGATGATCTGACTCACGATCCAAGAAAACCGTCAGGTATGAGTGATGCTCTGTACAAAAAGGGGTATGCCGGATGCAGCAGTTCCAATATAGCAATGGGTAGTTCCACATTGAATTCATGCATACTGTATAGTTGGATGGAAGACAGTGATTCGAGCAATATACGATACGTTGGACACCGCGGTTGGTGTCTGAATCCTACTATGGGTAAAACCGGATTTGGTGTTGCGGGAATATATATGTCTATGTATGCAATAGATAAGAGTAACAATAGCTCGATAAAGAATGTGGCCTGGCCGGCACAGACTATGCCAGTAGAGTATTTTGATAAAGATTATGCATGGAGCCTGTTCACTGGACAGAATGAGACGGAAAGCAGGGTAAAGGTTACGCTCAAGAGAAAGAGCGACGGCAAGACATGGTCATTTTCAAAGGGCAAGGCAAACGGAGATTTCTACGTCAGTAACGATTATCAGAAAGGTACGATTGTATTTAGACCAAAGGGAATTGCCGGATATAGGGCAGGAGATTCATTTACGGTAAATGTGACGGGAGTCAACAAACCTGTCACATATACGGTTACGTTTTTCTCACTGGGAGAAGCCAGTCATAATCACAAATTATCACTTTCAGCAAGCCCAAACTTCAACACCATGAAGGCGACTGTCACTGGAAAATGTAATGAGTGCAACAAGTCATACAAAGCGACGACAAGTATAAAGATTACGACCAGCGGAGTGAGCTGCGGTTACACAGGAACTGTTAGTTATTCGTATTCTGGAGTTGTTCTTAATGGCAAGAAATACAATGGTACAGGAAAAGCTAAGGTGACGTCTCTTTCTCATATGTATGGAAAACCGACATTTGCATGGAGCGGAACATCCTGTACTGCATCGCGACTTTGCTCGAGATGCAAGAAGACAAGCAAGACGGCCTGCAAGGTGACAAGCAAGTCGACTGCGACCTGTACGGCTGCGGGACAGACTATATATACAGCGACATATGGAAGCTATACTTCTACAAAGAAAGTGGCTGCAGCAAAACTGGCACACAAATTCACAAAGTATACATCAGATAAAAATGCTACCTGTACGAAGGATGGCACAAAGACAGCAAAGTGTGATTACGGCTGTGGGACGAAAAAGACAGTTACGGACACAGGGACTAAACTTGCGCATAAATATACGAAGTATACTTCAGATAAAAATGCAACCTGCATGAAGGATGGCACAAAGACAGCTAAGTGTGATTATGGCTGCGGAGCCAAAAAGACGGTTACAGAACCAGGCACTAAGCTGGCGCACAAATACACTAAGTATGTGTCAAATAATGATGCGACATGTACAAAGGATGGCACAAAGACGGCAAAATGTGACTACGGCTGCGGAGGGGTAGATACAGTTATAGATAAGGGAAGCAAGATCCCACACGTATATACAAAGTATGTGTCCAACGGAGACGCGACCTGCACAGCAAATGGCACAAAGACGGCAAAATGTGACTACGGTTGCGGAGCGGTAGATACAGTTATAGATAAGGGAAGCAAGATCCCACACGTATATACAAAATATGTACCAAACGGTGATGCAACGTGCACAGCGGATGGAACAAAGACAGCACATTGCGACTATGGCTGCGGAGCAACAGATACAGTGACGGATGAAGGCAGCATGATTCCACACGTATATACAAACTATGTATCAAATGAAGATGCAACGTGTATGGCAGATGGCACAAAGACAGCACACTGCGACTACGGCTGCGGAGCAACAGACACAGTTACAGATAGGGGAAGCAGGCTTCCGCACGTATTTGTAAACTATGTATCAAATGAAGATGCGACCTGCACGGCAGATGGCACAAAAACAGCATACTGCGACTACGGCTGTGGTACTACAGATACGGTAATAGATGAAGGAACGATGATTCCACACGTATATACAAACTATGTATCAAATGGCGATGCAACGTGCACAGCGGATGGAACAAAGACAGCACACTGCGACTACGGCTGTGGTACTACAGATACGGTAACAGATGAAGGAACGAAGATTCCACACGTATTCACAGATTATGTATCAAACGGCGATGCAACGTGCACAGCGGATGGAACAAAGACAGCACACTGCGATTATGGCTGCGGTGCTGCAGATACTATCACAGATAAGGGAAGCATGCTTCCGCACAGCCTCACAGATGAGCGCATAGTTACAAAGAAGGCACGTGTGCACAGCGATGGAGTGGTATCAGGAAGATGCTCTGAGTGTGGAAAGATAATTCCAACAGGCAAAATAGCAGCTATAGATAAGGTTGTGACAAACAACAGCAGAATGTTATATGACGGATCGGAGAAGACAGCAAGCGTCACTGCATACGATACAGACGGAGAGCAGATACCTCGCTCCCAGTACATATTGAGCTATGATGATAATATATCATCAGGAATCGTACATGTTACTATGACATTCCGTGGTGACTATGAAGGAACCCTGAAAGGCTCTTTCAGAATTTATCCTATGAGCACATCTGTTAGAAGTGTGACAAATGTATATGGCGGAATGAAGCTCACATGGAACAAGGTGCCTGATGGAACTGGCTATGTCATATATAGAAATGTCAATGGCGGTGCATACAAGCGTATAAAGCGTATAAGTGATATCGGACTTACAACATACACAGATAAAGTGGCCAGGGTGAATGGAAACAGATATGCATATAAGATTTATGTATACAGAAAGAGTGGAGATGTGACTCTTTTCTCCACAGCAAGTTCACCTAAGGCGGCTTATCATATGGCAGCTCCTGTGATAAAGCAGACAAGCAATCTGGCATCGGGATCACTTAAGATCACATACACCAGGAATTCAAAGGCTACAGGATACCAGATCCAGTACGCAGATAACGCAAAGTTCAGTGGAGCAAAGGCTGTAGGTGTGACCGGTTATAATAATCTTTCAAAGACCATCACCGGCTTACAGAAGAAGACTTATTACGTGAGAATCAGAAGCTTCAAAAAATCAGGCGGAGTGGTATCTTATTCTAACTGGAGCAGTGCGAAGAGCGTTGGTGTGAGGAAATAGAATATCATATAGCCAGACGTTCATAGACGTTTGTCAGGGCATCATCAAAGGTTTTGATGGTGCCCTGTTTTGTTATATGGCGACTTTAGGGGACTTCCATGGTTGCAAGGCTCATAACCGGGTGCTACTATAGAATCAGGAGTTTATAAAATCAGGAATTATAATATTCAGGATCAGGAGGGACATATGAAAAAGTTAGGAAAAACGATGGCTGTGCTGCTGTCGCTGGTGATGATGGGAACGATGCCTGGGGCGGTATCATCTATTAAAGCATACGGTGCGACGACCAGTGAGAGCGAAGATACTGCGACGCTTGCTGCGGCCAGTGGACTGGGAGTCGAAAGTCATACACAGGAGGAAATAATAAAACATATCAAGGACAGCGGTGCACTCATCACAGATGACACAGTGTATAAGACGAATTATTCGGCCGAACAGCCTTATAGTGCAGGTGTGCTGGACGAGTCGACGCTCAACAGCGGTATCGCGATGCTCAACAATATCAGATACATAGCCGGACTTAATTACGATGTAACACTTGATGAAGAATTCAATAAGGAGTGTCAGGCAGGAGCCCTGATAGGCAAGATATATGAAGCTATTGATCATCATCCGAAGCAGCCTTCTGGCATGAGTGATGATTTGTATCAGCTTGCATACAAAGGGTGCAGTGAGAGCAATATAGCCTGGGGCTTTTCGACGCTGAACAAATGTATAGTTTTTGGATGGATGAGCGATGAAGATGAAGGAAATATAAGCAGCGTTGGACATAGAGCCTGGTGTCTGAATCCTACCATGGGAAAGACCGGATTTGGAGTGGTCGACAATTATTACAACATGCATTCATTTGACAGGAGCCATACTTCATCGATCAAGAACATCTCATGGCCGGCGCAGAACATGCCTGTGGAATATTTTGACAAGAATATGCCGTGGAGTGTATTTACCGGATCCAGCGAGACTGCAAGTGATGTCAAGGTGACGCTGACAAGACAGAGTGACGGAAAGGTATGGAATTTCTCCCAGGACAGTGCAGATGGATATTTCAATTGTACTAACTATATTCAGAGTGGAACCATCGTGTTCAGACCGGGTGACATAACCGGATACAATGATGGGGATGTGTTCACAGTTTCCGTGACCGGAGTTAAGACACCTCTCTCGTATACGGTTTCCTTCTTCTCACTGGGAAGTGAGCTGGGACATGTGCATACATTTAAAAAAGGTAAGCTTACGGTAAATGGTATTGATATTGATGCCATGACAGCAGATGTATCGTTAAAATGTGATAGTTGTGATGCCGCATTTGAATCGACAGGTACGATCACAAATCTTTTAACCGACAATGTAACCTGTGGCTTTAAGGGTTATGTGGGATTTGATTTCGAAGCAAAGATATATGGAGTTAATTGGCAGGGCACGAATTATTACTATATAAAAGGCCTTCCACATAAGTATGGCGATGTAGATTTCACATGGGATGGCACGGATTGCACTGCTGATGCCAAGTGCTCCAGATGCGGTGATGTAGTCAGCGAGAAATGTATGGTGACCAGCAGAACAACTGCAACATGTACGGCGGATGGTGTAACCATTTACACTGCTGAATATGACGGCAAGACGGACGCAAAGACAGTGGACACCCCTGCTACAGGCCACTCATTTACAGACTATGAGTCTAATGGAGACGCAACATGCCAGGCGGACGGAACAAAGACCGCCGAGTGTGATTATGGCTGCGGAACGACAGACACGGTAGCAGACGAGGGAAGCAAGTTAGATCATAAGTTTACCAAGTATGTATCAAACAATGACGCAACCTGCAAGAATACTGGAACAAAGACCGCCGAGTGTGATTATGGCTGCGGAACGACAGACACGGTAGCAGACGAGGGAAGCAAGTTAGATCACAAATTTACAAAGTACGTACCAAACAATGACGCAACCTGCAAGAATACTGGAACAAAGACCGCCAAGTGTGACTATGGATGTGGATCGACAGACACAGTAGAGAATGCGGATGATCCACAGAAGGAACATAGCTTCACAAATTATATATCGGACAACAATGCAACCTGTCAGGCAGATGGAACAAAGACAGCCGAGTGTGATTATGGATGTGGAGCGACAGACACGATAGCAGATGAGGGAAGCAAGCTTACGCATAAGTTTACCAAGTATGTATCAAATAATGATGCAACATG
>ULVN01043252.1_pt1 | contig 28599 bp, 27 predicted proteins | sample 1959491 | NCBI WGS metagenome assembly ULVN01 (sample SAMEA4835787, study PRJEB28245) | human gut metagenome | biome: gut microbiome; material: fecal sample | place: Denmark | collected 2008 | reverse complement strand
ATTATACGAAAAGAGCAGAGATTTTCTTCTCTGCTCTTTTTCATTACTTTTTTGATATATTTTGACAAACGACAATAAATATGTTTAAAATTTCTTTACGGATAATGAAAAATATGGTATCATATTAACATGAAAAGAGTCTTGATGGCTATATTCTTTGCATTTTTGAGTATCACCTTTGTGGCAGGTGGTGTGTGTCTTTTGCAGGGCTGTAGTCAATCCACTCCAAAAGATGGTGGGGGAGGGATTTCGGACTCTCCTGAAAATCCTGATGATGAAGACAATACAAAAGTAGATGGATATAATATTACGGTAACATTTAATGCAAACGGTGGGGCAATCATTGCTAGTAGCAATTGGAGTGGTTATGGAAGTTCTGTGCAAAAATCATATTACTATGATAGCAACATATCAGAATCTTCAATTGGTGATGTAGTTGCGAATGCAAAGCCGATTAAGCCAGAACCAGCGCCTATTCCTATTTATGGAACAATTCCAGTTTCTGGAGAAATTTCACGAAAGGGTTATCTCTTTGCTGGTTGGTATCTATCTGAAACCGGCGGAACAAGAATCGAATCATCAACAAATGTCAGAGCTGTGTCATCATATACAGTATATGCTCATTGGAATTCTACTTCTACATCAACTTCAACAATAGATGATTACGCTGATCCATTTTACACATATCAAAAAACAGGAAATATATCTATTTTGTTTTGTGGGAATGGTGGAATTTTTGTTGACGGAGATGGCGATTTGCTATATACTCCTAGAAGTGACCAAAATGTTGATGATACAACGACCAGTATCTTGCATTTTGCAGGTGATAAAAAGTTTTTTAAAACAACATCGACTAATTATGGACATGCATATTCCGCATGCTTTTATAACAGAGAAACTGGTTACACGATGCCTGTTTTGGTGTCCACAGATGCAAATGAAGTTACATACAAATATGGGACATCAGGTTCTGCTATTTATAGCTCGTCTTCTTTTACATTTGAGGGGCGCAGATATTATTATTCAGGACTGTCAACAAGTTACAGCGGAGAGCCTGTGTTTTATGGTGGCGCTACTTACAATTTTAAACAGGTTATATCTAGAAATATTTCAAATCAATACAGTGCTCTTTCAGATGCGGCAAGTACATTGTTGCAGTCATATTGCATATCAGCTTCTTCTACAGCACTGATCAAAAATGTTATTGTAACGCCACGCAGAAGTGGGTGGTCGTTAACTGATTGGGATATTTATTATAGAAGTGTGGGGCATTCTTGGGTTAAAATCGGGAAATTAAGTTCTTATGGAAGTTATACCATTGATGGATTGATGCAAAAATCAGGTTCAGCATATGGAATGCTTGCACTGATTCCTTCATGGGAAGCTACATATAAGGCGACCTATGATGCAAATGGAGGAATAGGTGCACCAAGTGGTATAACTTATAAATCTGGTGCGACATATACCTTAAGTACAACTGTCCCTATTAGAACAGGTTATACTTTTAATGGTTGGGCGTTAAATAGTGTAAATGGAACAGTTTATCAACCAGGAGCAACAATTGGTTCTGATATTACTATAGGAAATAATGTTTGGTATGCGAAATGGACAGTTAATAGTGTAAGTCTTACATTGGATTCAAACGGAGGATCAATACCTACAACTGCAGGTTGGAGAGGGACTGACACTTTGATAATAAGCACAAAATCGTCATTTACTGCTTATGGAACATTGCCTGAACCATCAAGGACGGGATATAGATTTTTAGGGTGGAGAAAAAATTTATTAAATATTTATGAATATGCTGATTTTATAAATTCTAAAACTGACAGGACAAACATGAATTATGTCACTTTTTCTGATAAGGGTGTTTTAAACATGACTCCAGAGCAAAACTATCATTTGGTAAATGGAGAACAGCAATCGTATTTGTATCAAGTAAATCTGCCTGTTGCAGGGCAGTATCGGTTGAGTTATTATGCATATAATACTAGAAGTGATTCTAACCCTTCTGGCGCTTTTAGAATTTCGACTAATGGCTCGACGATTAAAGTTTTAAATGATGGCAGTATCCCACAAATTGCGAGTCAAACTAGAACAAAATATGAGACATTGTATGAAATAACAACAGCAGGGAATGTTGGAGTATATCTTTCTTGGAATTATGCTGGATTATGTTATCTGGACAATATTGTTTTAGAACTTGTTTCACCAACATCAAGCAGTTGGCCAGCATCTGCTTTTGCAACTTCAACCACCACGCGTACTGCTTCTGAAACATTAACTGCACAATGGGAAATAAGCACATATACTTATACTATTAATTATTATGGTGGAACCACAAGACAAACAAACACAACAAATTTGAGTGTTACTGCATCTACATGTTCGCCTTCAACTGCAATAACGATTGCAAGTGGAAGTTCTGCAAAGTTTACACATGCTTACACAACAACAGCACAAACGATAACTTTTAAACTTCCAAGTGCGGAATCATATTCGTATTATATGAAAATAGGTTCTGCACCTACGGATACATCATACACCAAGTTGTATACTACATCGTCTGATAGTTATTCAATTAATTGGACTCCGACGTGGGATTCTACGATAAATGTTTATGTATATCAAAGATACAGAATTTCATATGCTTCAAATGGTGGTAGTGGAACATTGCCGTCAACACAATATAAAATTCATGGGAAAAGCATAACACTTGGATCAAACAATTTGACAAAAACGAGTTATACTGCATATGGTTGGAATACAAATAGCGCTGGGACAAGCACTGCATATACATCAGGGGCTACATACTCTGCAGATTCAAATGCAACGCTTTATGCTGACTGGACACCGATAATTTTTGGCTCTCTCAAAATTTATCCAATGGTATCAAGTGATGGCGAAAACTGGTCTATTTCAAGTGTTGGTGGAGATATAAATTTTGAATACTATTATGATAAATCAAACCAAGCTTCACATGATAATTTTGTAATTAATTCAATTGATAATGTTGATTTTAGTAACAAAGTGTTACGAAATTATGAAAATGGTATAAGTACTGTTGCCAAAGAAGGATATGTTTGTTTGGGCACTACAACCAATTCAAAGTTTCCACCATATTTTAATATTTCTTCATACAAAGTAACTGAAGATGGCAATTATTATGTATATTTTATGAAGAAAAGTAGCAATAACATGATCTATAATCAAGCTGATGATTGTTATTATTTTGAAGATGGTGAATATCCACAATCATATGTCGGGGCAACGCTTAATGCTCAATTGACAAATGATGTTGGCATTGAAAGTGTTGTGGGGTATTTAATTTATAATAATGGTAAAAGTGAAGAAAAAGTTTCAATTGTAAACTATAATGGAACAAAGTATGCAATGATTAAAGCTACAAAAACGCAAACTATAGTGTTTGATAGATTGAAATTTTCAAGTTATTCAGATATAGGTAATGCAGCATCTGTAACATTTTTACAAAATGGTTATATTGATCTTACTTTTTCTCAAGGAAGTTATAGCGATAATGCATATTCAAATTCAAAAGTTCAAAAGTTGACAGCGAATGGCTATGGTGGAGAACTTTGGAACAATATTTTTACTAAAACTGAAGATATGACTATGATTAAAATTGGAATAAATGGTAGCAAGGAAGATGCATGTGTTTATTTTGATGTTACAGAAAAGATGGAGAATGGGAAACAATATAGGGTGTCTTTTGTAGATAATAATAGTTATCCATGCACATCAGGGAAGTTGACTAATATTGTTATTGAGGAAGTTGGAGAATTTGAAAAGGATATGTATTATTTCTTTGAATTTGAACCAATCAAATGGAGAAGTGATGCTAATGAGAATTTTGAGGGCGGAGAAGGAAAGTTTATTGCGCTTGATAAATCTTTGAAATATGAAAAGAAATTTACTGTAAACATTTGGGCATATATGAACAACTGGGCTGATTATGGTAATGACACAATGAGAATTATTTCTTGCACTGAAGATGGTGGCTGGAATCTTGAATCAAGTGAAGGGAAAATAATATTTGCTATATATGACTATGGTAATGGTTATAGGCATGCTTCATCTGATTCAAAATGGGCTGATCTTGGGAGTGGCTGGCATATGTTTACATTGATATTTGATGGTTCTTATGCAAAACTTTATATTGATTCTGTTTATCATGCGTCTACAGGGAAGTTTACTGGCGGAAAAGTAAAATACAATTCAACAAACACTATTTTTATAGGAGCGGAAGCAGAAAGCAGTGCAACAACACCAGTAGGATATTATTTTGATGGTATCATACGAAAAGATATTTTGATTTTGGATTATGCTCTAGATGAATCAGTCTTGGATTCTTTATATCATGAAAGAAATACAAATTGGAAAAATGGTGAGCGCAGAACTAGTTTTGATGCTGTAAGTGATACAATTTTGTGGGCTGGAGCGGTAACTTCTGATTTGGGGAGCGTTTCAGAAGGATGGGAATTTACTGATAGTGATATGTATTCAGCTGTAAGCAGTGGTGCAAAATTCAGTGAGTCAAAATTAATGACAATTTCAAATACCACAAATACTAAATTTAAGATTGATTCTGGAAATTATGTATATGATTATTTTGGAGAAACTGGACAGCAAGAGAAAGTAAAACATAAAGAAAAAGAAGAGTCATATATCCGTATTGCATCTATAGAAGAAATTGAGAATTGTTCTATCAATTCAAGAGCAAAAGCAAGTGATATGGTATGTTTTATGCTTGGAATCAATGGCGTTACATATTGTGATTATTGGACAAGAGATTTGGGTGGTAATCTCAAAAATGGAAAAATGATAACATCATATGGAATGGAAAAAACAGTGTGGTTGAATAGATGTGGTGGAATAAGACTTTCAATAACTTTTGCTGAAGGTTGTCGATAGATAATAGAAAAATTAAAGTATCTCTATTTTGAGATACTTTTTTATTTTTGTAGGTGTTAAATTTGTAAATTCTTTATATAATTTTTGCCTTGTTTAATGGCAATTTTGATTGTGTTTTGGTGAAAATCGTCTGTTTGATTTGTTTGATTAGTTTTGCTATTTTTGAAATGCAAACAAAAGTGTCCACTTGTTTTTGATTCTGAATAGCCATGCGGATAAAGTGCTAAACTTGCTGGGAAATAAGTGGTTTGGTTATATTTTAATAATACTGGGCGACGCTTCCAACTCCATGCATTATTGGATAAATTTTTCATCAACTCAAAATCTTGTATAGAATTTGGTTCAATGTCAGCATGGTTTTGTTTGTCTAAAATCTTTATATAAAATTGAGTTTGTGTTTTTAAATCTATGAGTTTGTAAACTGCGTCTTCTTCAAGCAAAGAACATATTCCATTTTGCCAATCTAGATTTAATATTTTGGGAGAATGTTCCGTTTCTTGTTTCTGAAGTTCTGTTTCGTGATGGTTGTTTATTTGATAGGCTTCATTTTTTGTTATATTTGTGTAATTTGAAAAAATTGGGTAAGGGAAAAGACTGGCAAACAGTCCTGCTGTAACCGTGAAAACAAAAATAATTAAAAGGCTTTTGTGCTTCATGTTTTTATTTTGCTTAAAATCGCTTTTTTCATTCAATTTGGTGATTTATTAAACATTTTTTTAATATAATTTAGCATGTCTAAAATTTTTGGTGCGGTCTTTTTGATTTTTGGAACAGTGGTTGGTGCAGGCTTTTCAAGTGGTAAGGAAATAATGGTGTTTTTCAGCCGTTATGGGGTGCTGTCATATCTCTATATTTTAATAGCAGGGATCTTGTTTTTTCTGCTTTTTTATTTTCTACTTCTGCATGGAAAGAGCATTTCAAAACATATTGAAAACTCCAAAATATTAAATTTTGTAATGTTTGTTATTTCTATTGTTTTTTGTTCCTCAATGTTTGCTGGAATAAAAAATTTGTTTTCTTATTTGCCAATTGTGGTGGATGTTTTGCTGACTGTTGGATTGATTTTGGGGTGTGTTCTTGTGTGCATCAAGGGAATGAAAGGGCTTGAAAAAGCAAATCTTGTTTTGATGCCGGCGATGTCCATTATCTTTTTGGCAGTTTTGTTTTTTTCTTGCTTTTCATCTTCAAAAATATCAATCTCGACCAATTCTTGGGCTGGATTTTTGTATTGTCCGCTTTATGTTTCTCTAAACATCTCTATGAGTAGTGTTGTTATATCAAAAATTGGTGAAAATTTAACGAAAAAACAGGCATTTTATGTAAGCCTGTTTTCCACGATTTTGATTTTGATTTTTCTTTTTTTTGGAAATTTTGTTTTGCAAAAAAACAACGATAGTTTCATCAGTGAAATGCCATTTTTAAACATTGTTAAAAACAATCCACTGATGTTTGTTTTGGTATATGTTGTTATTTTGATTGGGTGCTTTACAACTTTGATTTCACTTTGTTTGACACTTAAAACTTCGTTTCAAGTTTTCATCAAAAATGAAATGATAGCAACTTTGTGTGCGGTTTTAATTCCGTTTGTTATTAGTGCGGTTGGGTTTTCGCAAATTGTTTCTTTGCTTTATCCGATTTGCAGTGTTTTTGGTGTTTTTGTCCTTGCATATATTGTTGCATTTGAAAATGGGAAGATTGTCAAAGACAAGGTCTCTCGCAAAATCAATGGAGAATGATGCTTATTTTCTGATTGAATATTTCTTTTCAAGCAAACTCACCAAATAATACATCAAATAGGCGAGGATGCATAGAATTGTGGTTGCTGCCATGACGAGGTCAATTTTGAATATTTGTCCGCCATAAACAATCAAATATCCAAGGCCTGCTTTGCTGGTCAAATATTCTCCCATAATGCTTCCAACCCAACTCATGCCGACATTTATTTTGAGAACTGATATAAAATCTGGCATTGAGTTTGGTAAAACAAGTTTAAATAAAATTTGAAATTTGTTTGCATGCATGGATTTTAGAAGCAAAATTTTGCCTTCTTCAATAGATAAAAAAGCAGACAACATGCTCATTGTTGTGATGACTATGCAAATAAGCACGCACATCAAAACAATCGCTTTTGTCCCGGCTCCGACCCACAAAATTATAACTGGGCCAAGGGCGATTTTAGGTAATGAATTGAGCACGACAATGTATGGTTCAAACACCTTTCTTACCTTCTCATTCCACCATAAAACAACGGCGATTAAATAGCCCAAAATAGTTGCTATTACAAAGCCAATTATAGTTTCGTAGAGTGTTATCCATGTGTGTCCAAACAGTGTGCCGTTTTTGATTAGTGTACCAATTTGCATGACAATTCGTGACGGAGAACTTACAAAAAATGGGTCTAAAACTTGACAGTATGTGAAAAGTTCCCACAGTCCTAGAAATGCCACCAAAACAAATATCCTGAAAAATATGATTATGAATTTGTCTTTTTTAAGTCGCTTTACATAGAGTTTGTGCGATTTAGAAAAGTTTTTTGTCTGTGTTTGTGCTTTCTGTTTTTTCATTGGTTAGTTCTCTCCATATCTTGTCAAAAAAAGCGGCAAAATTTTTGTCTTCACGCTTGATTAGTGGTGTCTTGCCAGTCAAATTTGGATTGATAATATCCTTGACTGTTGCAGGGCGTGATGTCAAGACAATGATTTTGTCGGACATTGAAATTGCTTCAGAAATGTCGTGAGTGACAAGAAGTGCTGTTTTGTGTTCGGATTTTATAATCTCGAAAACATCATCGCACAGTGACAACCTTGTTTGAAAGTCAAGTGCCGAAAATGGTTCGTCAAGGAGCAAAAGTTTTGGTTCAAGTGCAAGTGTGCGAATAAGCGCAACTCTTTGTCTCATTCCTCCACTTAATGAGCGTGGTTTTTGATTTCTGAAATTGTAAAGGTCATATTTTTTGAGTAATTCTTCTGCAAGAGCAAGTTTTTTGTCCTTGTCAGGAGATTTTTGTATTTCAAGCCCTAAGGTTATATTCTTCCAAACTGTTCGCCAGTCAAATAGGTAGTCTTTTTGGAACATATAACCTATTTTTTTTGTGTCAATTTTGCTCTCTCCATCAAGTACTATCGTGCCAGATGATGGCGTAAGAAGTCCAGCGGTTAGAGACAAAATTGTCGTTTTTCCACAGCCACTTGGCCCGACAAGTGAGACAAATGACCGCTCTTTTATATCAAAATTTATGTCATTTAATGCAAATATTTCGTCAGTTTTGGTTTGATAAAAATAATTTACATTTTTAAAAGTCAGTATATTTTCCATAGTTAGCCCTCTACATTTACATTCTATTTATTTTAAGATTTTTTGTTAATTTGCATTGTGTCAAAAAAATTTTGGCACGATTTGTTGAAAATGCAGATTTTGAGTTTTACAATTTGGGCAAAAGTTGCAGTTTCGAGGTGAAAGGTGAATGAGGAAGAAATAAAAAATGCTTTGCTCAAAAAAGCATTGGGATATGAAAGCGATGAAATTGTCGAAGAATACACAACAGACGAAAACGGAAATTCGATTTTGTCGAAGCGAAAGATAACAAAAAAATTTAATCCGCCTGATATCAATGCTTTGAGATTTTTGCTTGAACAATCTGATTTGTCAAATGATGAAATCTCCAAGATGTCCGACAAACAACTTTTGCAAGAAAAACAAAGGCTTTTGCAACTTTTAAAACAAAAGGAGAAAGAAGAAAATGAAGATGGAAATCTGTAAGCATCAGTTGAAATGTGACTTTTATGGCTGTAACAACTTGGCAAAATACAGTTTCAGCACGAAAGGGTTTATTAGGCGTGAACTTGTTTTTTGTGAAGACTGCATGAAAAAGATGTTTGAATGTTTTTCAAAGCAGTGTGTGCCAAAGTCCATTGATGCACCTTTTAAGACAAGAAAGAACAAAAAGGAGAATTTATGAAAGAAAAAATTGAAGACATTGTAGTTAAGGAAACACTTGAAGACTTTGAAGAAAGAGTGAGAGCAAGAAAAAGTTTTGACAATCAATGGCAACTCAACATGAACTTTTATATGGGCAATCAATATTGCGATGTTGGTTATGGTGGTTTTGTCAGAGAAATGGACAAGCAATATTTTTGGCAAGAAAGAGAAGTTTTCAATCATATTGCACCAATCATTGATATAAGACTTTCAAAACTTGCAAAAATAAAACCTAAAATGCAGGTATTGCCAGCAACAAATGAAGAGGAAGATTTGTATACGGCAAAGGTCGGAAAAAAGATTCTGGACTCTGTTTCAAACAAAATGAATTTGAGTGCAAAAATCAATCAGGCGACAAAATGGAGTGAAATTTGTGGAACAAGTTTTTATAAAATTTCTTGGAATTCAAACCTTGGACAGGTGGTTGCACTTGAAGAAGATGGAAAGAAAATAAAAACAGGCGATGTGGACATTTCTGTTTGTTCGCCATTTGAAATCTATCCTGATTCTGCAACACATGAGAGTTTGCAAGAGTGTCAAAGTTTGATTCATGCAAGAGCTTATACTGTTGATGAAATCAAACAAACTTATGGAGTTGATGTTGAAGGGAAAGACATAAATGTCTATTCGCTTGACGGAACATCTGTGTCTCTTGGTGGGCTTGGATATTCTGGACTTGCCACTAAACTTATTGAAACAACAAGAAAAAACAGTGCGATAGTTTTGGAAAAATATGTTAAACCATGCGAAAAATTTCCAGATGGTAGACTTATTATTGTCGCTGGTGACAAACTTGTTTATGACGGTAAACTTCCTTACTTAAACGGGATTGATGGCAAGAGAGAATTTCCTTTTGTTAGACAAATTTGCAATGAGGAAGTTGGCAATTTCTGGGGAGTAAGTATGATTTCAAGACTTATTCCAATTCAAAGGGCTTACAACGCTGTTAAAAACAGAAAACACGAATATATCAATCGTTTGACACTTGGCGTTTTGGCTGTTGAAGATGGCAGTGTTGATATCGACAATTTGGAAGAAGAAGGCCTTGCACCTGGCAAGATTTTGGTTTATAGACAGGGCTCGTCTGCTCCAAAGTTTTTGGGTGGAGAAAATGTCCCTTCTGATTTTGAAAAAGAAGAAGAGAAACTCTTAAAAGAATTTAATTCTTTGAGTGGAACAAGCGAAATTGGAAGTATGGAAAGCGTCTCTGCAAGTTTGAGTGGAGTTGCTCTTGAACTTTTGATTGACGAAAATGAAACACGCTTGAAGTTTACGACTGACAGCATGAAAAGCGCAATCAAAACTATGGCAAAACACATTTTGAGACTTTATAAGCAATTTGCGACTTTCCCTCGACTTATCAAGATTGTTGGAGATGATGGAACTTTGGATGTCTTTTATTTCAAAGGTAACGATATTTCAAGTGATGATGTCCAATTTGATACTGATAATGAAACCAATGACACTTTGTCACAAAGAAGAACAATGATTTTTACTTTGCTTGACAAGGGACTTTTGGCTGATGAAGACGGAAAAATTTCAAACAGCATGAAGGCAAAGATTATGGAAAATATCGGCTTTGGTGTTTGGGATAATTCGGTAGATTTGAGAGATTTGCACATCAAAAATGCGGACATTGAAAACAGCAAACTTAACAGCGGAAAAGATGTTGAAGTAAAAGAAATAGACAATGATGAACTCCATATAAACCAACATACAGCATATATGTTGAAGGTTTTGTATGGTGGAGAATACGATAAAAAGATTGAAAAATTGTTTTTGAAGCACATTCAAAAGCACAAAGAAAGACTTATTTGAGGAGAATAAAATGGAAGAAAACAAAAATATTGAGGAACAACCAGAAGTGGCACAAGAGACAAATATTGCCGAAGAAAGTGCACGAGGCTCCTCACAGAGTGAAATGCTTGCAGATGATAATATGGCAACATCAAATGAAGCAGAAAGGGGCGTTCCCATTGGAAAATTTAAGAGTGTTGAAGATTTGTATGAAGCCTACAACAATCTGCAAGCAGAATTTACTCGCAAAAGCCAAAAATTGTCTGTTTTGGAGAAAGACAAAACACAAAATCAAACCGATGCCGAAGATTATGGTGACGGAGATTTAAGAGTGTTCCTTTCAAAAAATCAGGGGGCGGTCATGTATGCTGATGAAATTAAAGCAAGAGCAATGCAAGACGACAGTTTGAAAGGTGACGAACGTAAGTTTGAAAAGGCTTGGGCAGAAATGTTATATGAAAAACTTACTGCTCCAGACAAGGCAAATGATCCGCTCGTCCAAAATTTGATATTAAAAGATGATGAATTGAAAAATTTGGTCGTAAAGGATTATATGAAACAACTTCAATCAAACAATATTCCTATTGTTATGTCCTCCAATTCTGGTGAAAGAGTAACCAAAACGGTTACTCCAAAGCCAGATAGTTTTGAACAAGCAAAGAAAGTTGTTTTGGACTTGCTTAAATAAAATCCTTTTGACAAATCAGGCGAAAAGCCTTAAAAAGGAGAAAATTAAATGGTTACATTAACTAGCGCAGAAAATGTGCTCAAAGATGTCTATTTGGGTGTTATTGCTGACCAAATAAACACAAAAACAAACCCACTTTTCAGCAGAATTAAAAGAAGTTCTAGAAATGTTTTCGGAAAGGAAATAAGAGTAGTTGCTCCAGTTGGCATCAATGGCGGAATTATGGCAGGAGAAGAAACAAGTGATTTGCCAGACGGCGTTGACACACCTTACCTTTCTTTGAAAGCACCACTCAAAAATTTGTATGGAAGATTTGAAATCAGTGACAAGGCATTGAAATGCTCTGCTTCTGATGTAAATGCTTTCGTTAACCTTCTTCAAGATGGCATGGATTCTCTTTTGAAAGCAAGCATGTTTAATCTTTCAAGAATGGTTTATGGAGACGGAACAGGTCTCTTGGCAACTTTGACGGTAAGTTCTGGAACTGTTACTGTCGACAACGCAGAAGCAATTGCTCCTGGAATGTATGTTGATATTTACAATGACACAACATCTGTGGCTTCAAATGTTTTTGTGAAGTCTGTAGATAAATCTTCAAAGGTAGTTGTGTTTAATATTGCTTCAAGCGTAACTTTGGCAACAGGATACACTGTTTATTTGCATAACTCTAAAGGAAACGATATTATCGGTCTTAAGGGTATTGTAAACAACACAACTTTGTATGGAGTTGACAGAAGTGCTTATCCAATTATGAAAGCAAAGAAATATACAGGTGCCACATCTGATACTTTTGATGAAGATTATGTTCAAAAGATTATAGATGACCTTGAAATGGCAGGAACAAATGTAAACTTTATCAATTGTTCTTATGAGCTTAAGAGATTGTATCAAAAATATTTGACTATTTATAAGAAGAACATTGAATACACAACATTGGAAGATGGTATGAAAGTTATTACTCACTTTGGAACACCTATCGTGCCTACAAACCATGTTGCTGCAGGAGAATGCTACTTCCTTAACACTGATGACTTTACTTTCTATGAACTTGGCGATTGGAAATGGTTGGAAGACGAATCTGGCAGAATTTTGAAACAACACGCTAACAAGCCTGCTTATTCTGCAACTTTGGTTAAATACACAGAACTTATTTGCCAAAAGCCTTCTGGTGTTGCTTATTGCAGTAGCATTCCTACAACTGTCGCATCTAATACTTAAAGATAAAAGGAAAATTTTATGAAAAGGTCATTTGAAATCGAAAGTGATTGTCTTGATATAACAAAACGCATAAAAGCTGTTGATGAAGACTATTTTGTCTTATTTGACTTGGACAAGAAAAAGTTTGAACTTCACAACAAGTCACAGGGTGGAAACACTTATTGTTTGACGTTTCCCTTTGATAGTTTGGATGAAAGGGCAGTGACGCTTGTGCTTAAAACTAGGGTGCAAAATAGTGATACCCTTTTTGAAGAAATGCAAAGAGAGAACGAAAAGCAGAAAAAAGACAACATAAAAAAGATTTGGAATGATTTTAAGGAGACGCTATATGACAGTTAAAGATATTATTAAATTGGTTTGTGATTTTGTGGGTGAAAGAGAGTTGCTCGCAAAATTGGAGTCTACGGAAGCGGTTACTTACACTTCAAGAGAACAAGAAAAACTGGATTTGATGGTGCGTTGTTTCAATCTTGTAAATCAAGAGATTGCCAGTGATTATCTGCCTTTTCTTACAAAAGAAGAAATTGATGTAAACAACTCTATTTTAAATTTTTCCACTCTCGACAAAACACTTATAAATGTTTACGAAATCAAAAACAAAATTGGAATGAATTTGAAGTTCAAATTGTTTCCAAATTATGTTGAAGTTTTTGGACATGCAAGAAGCATTGTTTACAGTTTCTTGCCATCTGAAAAAATTTTGACAGACAATGTAGAAATTTATAACGGTTTGTCAAAGCGTGTGTATGCTTATGGCGTGGCAAGCGAATTTTTGCTTGTTGATGGCGTGAGTGATGATGCGGAAATTTGGGAAGATAGGTTTAAACAGAGTTTGTTTGTTTTGAGCAGAAGACGTGGCGAACATATCTTGCCTGCAAGGAGTTGGATTTGATTTTTTATAAAAATCTTAAAAAACATAAAAAGACGCAAGAGAAAAATCTTGTTTTCTCTATCTTTGGAGATGGGGTAGTCTCAAACGAAGATGATGCACTTGCCAAACCAAATGCTTGCAAGGACAGTTTCAATTTGCGCTTTTCTGACGGTGCGTTGAAAACGGGACTTGGATTTAGAGATTTTCAAGTCCCTGCTTCAACGGACGATTTGCAAACTTGCCATACTTTTAATTTTGCTGAAAAATTGGACGAAATTGACGGGCTTTGGATGGATAGATGGTATAACACAAATGTCGAGAGATATGTTTATACTTTGCTTATGATTGACTCAAGTCAACAAATTTGGGGAGTGCCGATCGTTGACCAATATGAAGGTATGATTTGGTCAAAATCGACAAAACTTTCAAGTTATCCAACATTTCAATGTCAATATCGCATAAACAACATAGATAGTTGTTTGTTTTTCTCAAAAGGAGGTATGCTTTGCATGGCTGCGACAGAAGAAGGTATTTTTGACAATGTTCCGGCATTGATTTCTGGCGTGGTGCATTATGATAAATTTTTTGGAATAACCAACACAAACCGAAATACTCTCATTTATACAACAAACTTAAATCTTAAAACATGGTCAAGCAGTGAAAGTTCGGCGATTGAATTTTTGGACAATAGAGGTTCGTTCAACAAACTTGTTGCTTTTAATGATTATGTATATTTATTCAGAGAATATGGGATAACAAAAATCTCAATTTATACCACAAAAGACAACTTCTCTTTCACTCATTTGTTTACTTCTTCATCAAAAATCTATGAAAATTCGGTTTGCGTTTGTGGTGACAAAGTTTTCTTTATGACAAGAGATGGACTTTATGCTTTCAATGGCAATTCTGTGGACAAAATTGCTGGGCAGTATGACAAATATTTCAAAAATCTTGACAATACAAATTGCTCGGCAGCTTGTTTGAATGGGAAATATTATATTGCCACGAAATGTGATTTTGGAGACGGACAAAATGTCGGTTGTGAAGCAAAAACATCTTGGACAAACAATGCCTTGTTTGAGGTTGATATTGAAAATTTTGAGACAAATGTTTATCGTGGTGTCGATATCAGAAAAGTTTTGACAATCGATAATCCTTATATGAGCAAACTTGTTGCATGTTTTTATAATGACTATAAAACACATGTTGGTGAACTTGTCACAATTGGGAAAACTTTTGGAGTCTCAACGCAAAAAGAATGGAAATCCTTTAAAACAGATTTGGGCTTCAAGTCAAAGCGGAAGAAAATTAAAGAGATTGTTTTAAACACAAAATATGCGTGTCAAATTGAAATAATCTCTGACGAAGAAACAAAAACTTATTCTTTCACAGGGGACGAACAAGAACAAAGATTGCCTGTGTGCTGTTATGGAAAAGATTTTCAATTTGTTTTCAAAACAAATAACGAAAACTGTTATATAAGCAAGCCTATGCTGATTTTTGATGTTGTTTCTTGAAAATATTTTTCTTAAATAAAATCAATTTTTTCAATAAATCTCGTTTTTTTTATAAGGGGGATTATGAAAATATGAAAAATTTGCTAAATCAAAAAAATACGGACACAAAAAATGGATATTTGGAAGGAAATAATTAGCATAGTTGTGAGCAATGGTGTTTTTGCAGTGCTTTTTGTTTGGCTCTTTTGGTATCAACTTAAAGATAGTGCAAAAAGAGAGACAAAGTATCAGCAAACCATCGAACAGTTGACAAAACATTTGGAAGCCTTGGAAGATGTTAAACAGGATATAAGAGACATTAAAGATTATTTAAAAGATGAGGATGAGTATGAAGAACTTCTTTAAAAAAATGAAAACCTACAGTTTTTGGGTTAGTTTTTCAGGTGCATTGATTATTCTTGTCAATGCCCTTGGAAGAGCTTTTGGTTTTAAAGTTGAAAATCAAGTTATTGAAGATTGCATAATGTCTATCGCTGGCATTTTGGTTGTGCTAGGTGTTGTCACTATGGGCGACAAAAAGATAAAAAATGATGACAAATCTGGTGATGATGTTTTGGATGAAAACGAAGAAAAAAACGATTCTGAAAATGACACCATCACTGAAGAAAATGGCGAAGATTTTGTGCTAAATGAAGATAAAACAGATGAAAATTTGAACAAAAATGACAAAACTGAAAAGAAAATGAATGATAAAAAGATTGAGACTGATTTGACGGAGAAAAATGAATAAATAAAAATAATGATGTATAAATATACAAAAAACCGCATAATAATTTGTGCGGTTTTTTTGTTTTTGAAATTTTTTTGAACAAAAAGACCACAATTGTCAAAGAAATAGGCATTATTTTTTATTTTCGCTTGAAATTGACGACTGATTGTGGTATGATAAAACCATAAGGGAGGAAGGATAGAAATGAAAAAAGCACTTTATACAGTTTTGTCAATTTTGTCTATTGTTTACATTGCATTTTTGGTGATGTTTCAATTTATTGACAAAGGTATGTGGACACCAAATTTTCCACAATGGTTTGCCACAACATTTGACTTGGTTGTTAAATTTGGAGGAGTTGCAATAATTTTCTGCTTTGCTTTGGTTAACTTCTCTGGAAGTCCACTCAAGACTGTATTCTTCATTTTGTTGATTTTGGCAATTGTTGCTTATGTTATTGTTTTGGCAGCACCACAAGTTTTTGAAAACTGGTTCCACAAGACACCACCTGAAGGTGGCGGTTCTGCTTTGATGATGATGCTTGGACTTTAATTTCAAATTTGTTTGTTTTGATTTTATTTGAAATTTTGTGACAATTTGTTGTTGTAATAAAATAAGTAGAGTTTTAGTGTGGAAAAATTTATTATTATTGATGGAAATAGTTTGGCAAATAGGGCATTTTACGCAATGCCCTATTTATCTAATAGAAACAAACAGCCGTCTGGTGCAGTCTTTGGTTTTGCAAACATTTTAACAAAACTCATTACCGAACAAAAGCCTGACTATATCGCTGTGGCTTTTGACCATGCACGCAAAACTTTTAGAAATGAAATTTATGATGCATACAAGGGAACACGAAAAGAAACTCCACAAGATTTGATTTCGCAGTTTCCCGTTGTTAAACAAATGCTTGAAATCATGGGAATAAAAGTTTTTGAGTTTGCAGGAATTGAAGCTGATGACATTATCGGAACGATTGCAAAACATTCAGGACAAAACAATATTCTTGTTTCTGGGGACAGAGACCTTTTTCAACTTATTGATGACAACACTTCTGTGTGGCTTACACGCAAAGGTGTGACAGAAATTGAAATTTTTGACGAAAAGGCATTGTTTGAAAAGTATAAACTTGTACCACTTGGCATAATTGATTTGAAAGCCTTGATGGGTGATGCTTCGGATAATATTCCTGGAGTAGCTGGAGTGGGAGAAAAAACTGCTTTGGGACTTTTGGAAAAGTTTGGAACACTTGATGGAATTTATCAAAATATTGAAAATGTTACTGGAAAACTTAAAGAAAAACTTGAGAATGACAAAGAAAAAGCTTATATGTCAAAAACTCTTGCAACAATCAAGACTGATTGTGAAATTGATTTTGATTTGTCCGCCTGCAAATATGTTTTTCCTTTCTCACAAAAAGTTAGAGACTTTTTTGAAGAATGGGATTTTAGAAGTTTGACAAACCGAAAGGATTTGTATGATGAGGGTGTAAGAGACCTGAAAAAACAAATCACAAAAACATATTTTGAGACGCTGGAAGATGTGGAATCTTTTGCATCAAAAGTAAAAAATTATTTTTGCTACGATCTTGAAAAAATGGAATTTTCGGTTGGTGGTGAAGAAGTTTTTGCAATTAAAAAAGAAATTGATTTGTTTTCTACTGCTTTGGATTTGGGCGATGTATTAACCAAATTAAAGGGCGTTTTTGAAAATAAATTTGTGACAAAGATTACAAATTCGTCAAAGACTGACAAAAAGATTTTGAAAAAATATGGCATAAAACTTGAAAACTTTTTTGATATAGATATTGCAAGATATGTCTTGTTTGCAGGGCTTCCAAAATTGCCAAATCCGGAAGTTGCGGACTATATCAATTTGAAGGCCGAACTTGAAAAACAAATGCAAGATGAAAAGGTCGTTGGAATTTACAATGATATAGAATTGCCACTTGTCAATGTTTTGGTTGACATTGAAAATGAAGGTTTCAAGGTTAATGAGACAGAACTTGATGTTCTTGCAAAAAAATATCAAGAAGAGTTAACGCAACTGACTGCACAAATTTATGATTTGGCTGGGGAAGAGTTTAATATAAATTCTCCAAAACAAGTTGCAAGCATTTTGTTTGACAAACTTGGCTTGAAATCATACAACAACAAAAAACAATCTACAAGTTTTGCAATTTTGGATGATATGCGTTGGCAACATGAAATTGTAGATTTGATAATTAAATATAGAAAAGTTGGAAAACTTGTCAGCACTTATGTAAATGTTTATAAAAACATCTGCAAAACAGATGGGCCTGTTGTGCACACAATTTTCAATCAAACTTTGACTTCGACTGGAAGGTTATCTAGTTCAGAACCAAACATGCAAAACATTCCTACTAGGGACGAAGAAGGACGCAATTTGCGTAAGATTTTTATATCAAAATATGCTGATGGAGAGATTATATCTGCAGATTACAGTCAAATTGAACTTCGACTTCTTGCAAATTTGGCTGGGGAAGACAGCATGATTGATGCTTACAATCATGGAATTGATATTCACACAAAAACTGCAAGTGAAATTTTTGGGGTTCCTGTTGATGAGGTTACTAGTGCTCAAAGAAGAGATGCAAAAGCAGTGAATTTTGGGATTATTTATGGCATAAGTGACTATGGTTTGTCACAAAACATCAAGACCTCAAAGATGAAGGCTAAACAATATATTGACAGTTATTTTGACCGTTATCCAAAAATTAAATTGTTTATGGATAAAAATGTTGATTATGCAAAAGAAAATGGCTGTATAAGGTCATACTTTGGCAGAATAAGACATATTCCAGAAATCAAATCTTCAAATGTTAATGTAAGAAAATTTGGTGAGCGTGTTGCTATGAATATGCCTTTGCAGGGGACTGCGTCAGATGTGATAAAGATTGCAATGATAAAGGTTGCAAAGCGTCTTGAAAATATGAAAAGCCATATCATTTTGCAAATCCATGACGAACTCATTGTTGATGCACCACAAAACGAAATTGAAGATGTGAAAAAGATTCTTAAAGAATGTATGGAAAGCGTTTGCAATTTTGAAGTGCCTTTGACAGTTTCGGTTGGAAGTGGAAAAAATTTGTTTGAATGTAAATAATTTGAATGTAAATAAAATACAAAAACCAGACAGTGTCTGGTTTTATTTTTTAATGCATGTGATTTAAACTTACATAATAAAATACAATTATTAAAAAAATTGCAATTATTACTTTGATAGAGAATGTCCACCAATATGAAGTAAAGAAAGTTTTTCTTGAAATGCTTCCATTTGGATAAGAACAGCCTATAATAATAGCGATAATCATAGAAAGAAATATTCCACAGAGAACACCTAATCCTGTTTTGTCTTCACTATCGTTTTTTGAAGTGTTATTATATTTAGATTTGGTCTCTGCTGATTTTTGATATTTATATTCTAAATCTTCAATTTTTTCTTCATCTTCAATAATATTTCCGTTTTTGTCTGTTATTTGCCAATACTCTGGAGTGACTGTGTTTTCTTTTTTCTTTTCATTCTTTATCTCTTTTGCTATCTCTTTCTTCTTTGTGTTGGAAGAAGATTTTTTCGTCACATCGTTTAAAGTCAAAATTTCATTTAATGACGAAGATTGATTATCAGAATTTTTCATTTGTTTTAGCACTTTTGCCAAATTTTTAAGTTCTTGTAACTCTTCTTTGGTGAGTTCTTGTTCTTCTTCCATTGCTTCTCCTTTTTCTTTATGTTTGTTTTATTTGTAAAAATTATATTCTCAAAAATTGAGAATGTCAAGTAAAAATTCTCAAATTGTGAGAAAATATAATTATGAAAAACAATTTTGGCGTAAACTTAAAAGCAATTAGGCAGGAAGTTGGGCTTTCTCAAACACAGTTGGCACAAATGATTGGTGTCAGTTTCAAAACAATCAGCCATTGGGAGAAGGGGTATAGTGAACCAACTCTTGAAATTCTGGAAAAGTTGAAAAGTGTGCTTAAAGTGAGTTATGAAGATTTGTTGGATTGAAAGTGCAGTATAAAATAAAAATCCTTGCCGTGCGGTTGGGATTTTTTTGATTTGAGTTAAATTTAATTGAAATCGTGCAATTAAAAATGATTTTTTGATTGACTAATTTGACAGAATTGGTTAAAATATAAATGGTGATGTATGCAGTATTCAAGAAAAATGGGTTTGGATTATGGTAAAGCAAGAATAGGTGTGGCATTTTCAGATTTGTCAGGCACCATTGCAAGTGCTGACCATATTTACAAAACTCAAAATGAAGAAAAAGATTTGCAATATTTCGCCGGACTTGTTAAAGATAAAAGTGTTGACATGATTGTTTTGGGATTGCCGTTAAATGCAGACGGAACTGAATGTGAAATGACCACTGTTGTCAAAGAGTTTGGTGCAAAATTGGGCGAGGTCGCAAAAGTGCCTGTTGTTTATCAAGATGAGAGATACACTTCTTATGAAGCGGAAGAATATCTCAAAGAGGCAAGAATAAAATGGGAAAAGCGTAAAGAACTTTTGGACAAAATCTCGGCACAAATTATACTGCAAAATTATCTTGACGAAAATCCAAAAAAATAAAGGAGAATTTATTATGGATAAGAAAAAAATGGAAAAAGTTGAAGAAATTTCAAAAAAGGTAGAACAAGAAGAACAACAACCAGATATCATTGATATCCTTTTGGACGAAGATAACAAAGACCCAATCGTTCTTGTTGATGGACAAGGCAAAAAATTGTCTTTCGAACAAATTGCTGTTATTCCTTACAATAACAAAATTTATTGCGTTTTGAAACCAATCGACAAGATTGAAAATGTTCAAGATGACGAAGCTATTGTATTTTTCGTTGACGAACAAGAAGGCAAAGAACCTGTTTTGATGGTTGAAACAGACGAAAAAGTTGCTATGGACGTGTTTGACGAATATTACAATCTTCTTGACGAAGCAGACAAAAACAACAAATAGTTTGTTTTGTATTTAAGGTGGTTGATTTAATAGTTTTTGATTGCAAAAGACATGCAATGATTTTTCTTGCATGTTTTTTCTTTTGTGATGCATATTTTGCATAATATTTGGAAAAATAATTTTGCAAGGGAAAAACCTTGAGTAAGGGAGGGAAAACTATGTTTGGTAAAAAGAAAGCATCAAAAAAATCTGATGCAAAATGCAACGTTGAGGCAGCAAAAGAATCAGCCACAAAAACAAAAGGTTATAGTGGTAAAAAAACAACTGGTTCAGCAAAAGCGTGCAAATAGTTTAGCCTAGCCAAAAATAAAAGACCTAACAAAATCAAAATTGGTTGGTCTTTTATTTTTTTGTGACTTTATGTGAAATATATGAGAGTGTGATTAAATGTGATAAAAATAAAGGTTGTGTGAGGGGTTAAATTTGTTTTGTTTCAAGAAAATTTGTCCAAAGTGGTGGGAAATTTATTTCAAATTCCATTGTTTGATTTGTGCGAAAGTGTGTAAATGAGATTTTTTTGAGCAAAAGCATGGTGTGTGTAAATGGAAATTGTGACAAGATTTTGTATTCTTCAATATAAATTTTGTCGCCAAGTAGTGGGTGGTTTATGCTTGATAAGTGAACTCGTATTTGGTGTGTTCTGCCTGTTTCTAAAGTGAGTTTGATTAAAGAAAAATTGTCAAAATTTTTTACAACTTCAATATGTGTGATCGCTGACTTGCCATTATTTGAAACAATTCGTTTCATCTGATTTATACCATTATGCTGAATGGTCTCGATTTTGGAGTTGATAGTAAAACTTTTTTCATCAAAATTTCCATAACATATGGCGTAATATTCTTTTTTAAAGTGTTTTATGCTGTTGTAAGCAATCAGATTCTTGGCAACTAATACAAGTCCGGCGGTATCTTTGTCTAATCGATTTACAATTCTTAAAACAAAATTTTTATCCTTATTTTGCATGTATTTGCAGATTATTCCGCCCAAATTGTCTGAATAATGACTGCGACTTGGCATGCATGCTAGATTGTGTGGTTTGTTGACTAACAAAAAATCATCATCTTCAAAAACTATATCCAAATTGCCATCACAAGGAAGGATTGTTGAAGAATTTTGCGGATTGTTTGCTACTGACAGTGTGTCGCCATCTTTGATTTGTGATTTGAGAGTTGCAAAGGTTTTGTTTAGAAGTATGCTGTCTTTTGAAGTTCGCAGTTTACTGATATAACTTTCAGAGAAATTCTTTGATTTGAGATAATAATAAACCGTGGGTGACTTAAGTTTTAAATTTTTTATATTTGAAATTTCAAACATTTCATAATTTTTCATATAGAGATTTTAGCACATATAAGAAAAATATCAAAATTATTTAATTTTATTTTAAATTGTTGACTTAAAATTTTTGTTGTGGTAAAATTTGAGCATTAAAGACGATGATGAAAGAGTAGTAGGCTTCTAAAAATCTCTCAGAGAGTCCATGTTTGCTGAAAATGGATAGATTTTGGATGACGAATTCACTTTCTAGTTGAACTTTGAAACCTTTTTGGTGTGTAGGAGTTTCCGCAAAAGCATGCGTAAATGTTTTAAATAAGGCATTTGTTTTTTGGTTTGTTCTTAATTGAAAGCAAGTGTGAAGTTAGGTGGTACCACGATTTAATCGTCCTAATGTTGGGGCGATTTTTTTATTTAATTGATGTTTTGATTGTGTTTACAATGTTTGAAACTTTTGATCGAATAAAAAATCGCGTAAATTTTGAAAAGGAGTAGGTATGAAACAAAAACTTGAAGAAATTTTGAAAAATGGTGTGGCAGAAATTTCTTCTGCAAGTGACTTGAAGCAGTTGGATGAAATAAGAGTTAAATATCTTGGGAAAACTGGGGAATTGACACAAATTTTGAGAGGAATGAAAGATGTTCCTGCAGAAGACAGAAGAGAAATAGGAACTTTGGCAAACACTGTTAGACAGAATATTGAAGAAGGATTGAGTCAAAAATTGGCTGACTTGGAAAATGCTAAACTTTTGGCTGATATGGAAAAAGAAAAAATTGATATAACAGAACCAAGCAAAGGCACAAAGAAAGGTGCTTTGCATCCTTTGACTCGTTTTAACAACAAATTTATGGAAATATGTGTTGAAATGGGGTTTACTGTTATTCAAGGGCCTGAAATTGAAACGGATTATTACAACTTTGAAGCTTTGAATGTTCCTAAAAATCATCCAGCGAGAGATATGCAGGATACTTTCTTTATTAGTGACAATATTTTGATGAGGTCTCAAACTTCAAATATGCAAGTTAGAGCTATGGAAAAAATGAAACCACCTTTCAAGATTGTTTGCCCAGGTAGGGTGTATAGAAATGATAGTGATAGTTCTCACTCTCCAATTTTTAACCAATTTGAAGCATTGGTTATTGATGAAAACATTGGTCTTAAAGACTTGATGATGATGATTAAAGAAATTTTGAGGAGATTGTTTGGTGAAAATGTAAAAATGCGTGTTCGTCCATCATACTTTCCATTTACAGAACCAAGTATTGAAATTGATGCAACTTGCCAAATGTGTCAAGGAAAAGGTTGTGCATTGTGTAAAGGCTCTGGTTTTTCGGAAGTTTTTGGAGCGGGGGTTGTAAATCCAAAAGTTTTGGAAATGTCAGGAATAGACAGTAAAAAATATAGCGGATTTGCTTTTGGACCTGGTATTGATAGAAGTGTTATGGTTACAAACAAAATCCCTAACATCAAATATTTGTTTAGAAATGATATGAGATTTTTGAAACAAATGAGATAATGTTTAAATTGTAGTATTATGCATGTATAATACACTATATTTTGTGTGCTATGTCACAAATTTTAAAGGAGATAAATAATGAAAGTAACTTATAATTGGTTGAGAGATTTCGTTGATTTGGAGAGTATTTCTGCAGAAGAAGTTGCAAAAAGGTTGACTGCTTCAGGTTTTGAAGTTGAAGAAACAATCTATATGAATGAGCATTTGCACGATGTCTATGTTGGAAAAATTACTAAAATTGAGAAACATCCAGAGGCTGATAAATTGCAAATTTGCCAAGTAAATGTTGGTGAAAAAAACGTGCAAATAATCACATCTGCTACAAATGTTTTTGAGGGGGCTGTTGTGCCAGTTTCTTTGGATGGTGCAGACCTTGTAAATGGTATTAAAATCAAACCTTCAAATTTTAGAGGTGTTAGAAGTGAAGGTATGTTCTGCTCGGGTGAAGAGATTGGTATTGATGAGAATTATTTTGAGGGTGCTGGTGTCAATGGAATTTTGATTTTGCCTAACAATTTTGTTGCTGGAACAAAAATTGAAGATGCTTTGCTTTTGAATGATGTTATCTTTGATATAAATGTTACACCAAACAGACCTGATTGCAACAGTGTTGTTGGTATTGCGAGAGAACTTTGCGCTATATATGGAAAGGAATTTAAAGAACCTAACCTTTCTTATAAAACAGTTGGTGGGAATGTAAACAATTATATAGATGTGAAAATTTCTACGCCAAATTGTCCAAGATATATGGCTGCTTATGTTGGAAATATCAAACTTGAACGTTCTCCATTGTGGCTCAGAAGTCGTTTGCATGCTGTTGGAATTAAAACTATCAATACCATGGTTGATATAACAAATTATGTCTTGATTGAACAGGGACAACCAATGCATGCTTTTGATTACAAATATCTTGATGGTAAAAAAATCAATGTTAGACAGGCAAGTGCTGGTGAAAAAATTGCTGTTTTGAATGGTCAGACTTATGAACTTGACAAAGATGTTATGGTTATCGCTGATGAAAAGAAACCTGTTGTTATTGCTGGTGTTATTGGTGGGGTAAATTCATGTATAAGTGATGATACAAAAGATACCGTTTTTGAATGTGCTGTTTTTGATTTGAAAAGTATTCGACTTACAGCAAAGAGGTTTGGTTTGAGAACTGATTCTTCTGCAAGATATGAAAAGGGAGTAAATATAAATTCCCCTGCCATTGCTCTTAAAAGAGCTTTGCATTTGGTTAATCAATTGCATTGTGGAGATATTGTAGATGGAATTATTGATAAAGTAAATTCTCAACAAAAATTGGAATATTCTCCTAAGATTGAAATTTCTTATAGTAAAGTTTGCAAAATTTTGGGTCTTGAAATTCCAAAAGATAGAATGCTTCAAATTCTGAATGCTCTTGGAATTAAGTCTGAGATTTCTGGTGATAAACTTACTTGTGTATCTCCTTATATTAGGGAAGATATTAAAAATGAAAATGATATTGCAGAAGAAGTTATCAGAATTTATGGTTACGATGTTTACAATAATGTTGAAGGAAGATTGTTTGAAAATTCTACAATAACTGTTGGACAATATGAACCAAGACTTGCTATGGAAAATGGCTTGAAAAATGTTTTGGTTGATGGCGGTTTCTATGAAACCTTAAACTATTCACTTTATTCTGCAAGTGCTTGTGACAAATTGCTTATCAAAAAAGAGGACGAAAGAAGGAAGGTTATTAAAATTGCAAATCCTTTGAGTGAAGACTTGTCAACTGCAAGAACACTTATGGCACACGCTTTGCTTTTGGATATCTCTTACAACTTGTCAGTTGGAAATAAGGATTTGAGATTCTTTGAAACCGGAAAGGTTTATTTGCCAAAAGAATTGCCATTGAAAGAATTGCCAGTCGAAAATAACAGATTGTCATTTGCGGTTTGTGAAAATGGCTATGATTTCTTTATGCTTAAGGGTGTTGTTGAAAATTTGTTGTTGTCATCATCACTCAAATATAAACTTGAACGCTCAAAAGAACCTTACTTGTATAGTGGGGTAAGTGCAGATATTGTTGCAGAAGATGGGAAGGTTGTTGGTTGGTTTGGAAAAGTTCATAAAACTGTTTTGAAAAATTATGATATTTCTCAAGATGTATATTATGGAGAACTTGACACTGATTATCTTGCGTCTTTGCCAGAAAAGAAATATGAAACAAAAGAAGTTTCAAAATATCAAGCAGTTGAAAGAGATATTGCTGTTGTGGTTGATGAAAGTGTAAGCAATGAAGAATTGATAAATGCTATCAAATCATCTTGCGGAAAGATTTTGTATGATGTAAATTTGTTTGATGTTTACAGAAGTGATGCTTTGGGCGAGAATAAGAAGAGTATGGCATACAAGATTGTGTTCTTGTCAAATGAAAAAACTTTGACTGGTGACGAAATAAATTCTGCTGTAAACAAAGTTTTGAAAAGCTTGTCATTTAGATATGGCGCTAAATTAAGACAATAATATATATAGTATGTATTATGCTAGAAAAATTTGGCGTAATACACAAAATGTAGAGAAGTAAAAGGAGTTAAAATGATTTTTCTTGATAATGCTGGAACGACAAAAATGTTTGAAGAATGTGTTGATGTGCACAAATTTTATTCATGCAATGATTTCTTCAATCCTTCTGCATTGTCTGTTGAATCATTGAAAGTTTCTAGACTTTTGGCAGATACTGAAAAGTTTTTCTTGGATAAGTTGGGTGCAAAAGTTGGAAATATTCTTTTTACTGGGTGTGCAACTGAAAGCAACAATATGGCAATCAAGGGCAGCTTGAGAACTGGTGATTATGAATATGTTTTTTCTGCTGGTGAGCATCCGTCTGTGTTTAATGTTGCGAAAAAACTTGAAATGGATGGATATAAAGTGCATATTGTGCCACTTTCAAGTGATGGTTGTGTAGATTATGATGAACTTTCAAAGGCTTTAAATGAAAAAACGAGACTTGTAAGTATTATGCATGTCAGCAATGAAACTGGTGCAATAAATGATTTGCAAAGAATATCAAAATTGAAAGATAAAATATGTCCAAGAGCAATTTTGCATGTTGATGGGGTGCAGGGATTTATGAAAATTCCTGTTTTGCTCAAAAATACAAGTATTGATTTGTATTCTTTTAGTGCGCATAAAATCCATGGGCCAAAAGGTGTTGCTGGACTTTATGTTAAAAACAAAAACGGATTGAAAGAATTTTTGCAGGGTGGAGGACAACAGTTTGGGCTTAGATCTGGGACTGAAAATGTTTCTGGTATTATGCAATTTAAAAAGGCTGTGGAGCTTATTGATGTTGAAAAAAATCTTGAAAACGTCAAAAGTTTGAGAAAGGCTTTGAATGATATTGTCTCTGCTGATGGTGTAAAAGTTATTGATTTTAAAGGTTCTCCTTATATTGAAAGTTTGATGTTTCCTGGTGTAAAAGGGGAAACTATGCTTCATGCCTTGAATGAAAAAGGAGTAATCGTTGGGCTTGGAAGTGCCTGCTCTTCAAAGAAGGCTGGAAATCGCATTTTGGAGCAACTTGGTTTTTCAAAAGATGATATTATTTCAAGTGTTAGGGTGAGCTTTAATGCTTACCAATCTCAAGAAGAGATTAAGATGGCTGGAAAAATTATTGTTGATACATATAAAGATATAAAACAAAGGGTGTCATAGGGTGAATTTATGAACAAAGTTTTGTTGTTGAAGTTTGGTGAATTGTTTTTGAAAGGGAGAAATCGTAGGGAATTCCTTAAACTTTTGAGATATAACATCGAACAGAAATTGAAAGGATTGACTTACAAATTGTCTGAAACACAAGGAAGGCTTGTTGTTTCAAATTTTTCTGCCGATATTGAAGATGAGTTGATTTCAAGACTTCAAAAAGTTTTTGGATTGATTGGAGTTGCTTCTGCAGTTGAAATTGATACTGTTATGGAAGATATTGAAAAATATGTTGGCGGATTTGATGTTGAAAATTATAAAACTTTCAAAATTGAGGCAAAAAGAGCTGACAAAACTTTTCCTATGACATCAATGGAAATTGAAAGGCATTTGGGTGGAGTAGTTTTGGACAAAAACCCAAATTTGAAAGTAGATTTGTATAATCCAGAACTTGTTATAAATGTTGAAATTCGTGTAAACAACAAAACCTATATATATAGTAATCTTTATCCATGTGCAAATGGTCTTCCTTTGGGCAGTGCAGGAAAAGGGCTTTTGCTTTTGTCTGGAGGTATTGATAGTCCTGTTGCTGGATACTTGATGTCGAAAAGAGGGTTGAAACTCGAAGCTGTTCACTTCCATTCTTATCCATATACAAGTGCACAGGCGAAAGAAAAAGTGATAGAGCTTGCAAAAGAAATTTCTGAATATTGTGGAGAAATTAAGTTGCATGTTGTATCGTTTACTGAAATTCAAGAACAGATACACAAAAACTGCGATGCCGAGTATATGATAACAATCATGCGTCGAATCATGATGAGAATTGCGGAGAGGCTGTGTAAAGAAAATGGGCTTGGAGCGATTGTGACAGGAGAAAGTTTGGGGCAGGTGGCGAGTCAAACAATGCAAAGCATGACTGTAACAAATTCTGTTGTGTCTTTGCCAGTGTTTAGACCTGTGATTGCATTTGACAAAGAAGAAATTATGAATGTTGCAAGAAAGATTGGGACATATGAAACTTCAATTTTGCCTTATGAAGATTGTTGTACTGTCTTTCTTCCAAAAAATCCGGTAATTCGTCCAACGATTAGTAGGGCGGAATATTTGGAAAAATCTTTGGACATTGATTCCTTGGTTGAGACTGCGGTTTTGAATGAAGAGATAATTGATATAAAAAATTATTAAAACCAATCTAATTTTAAAATAAAAACAAAATGACATATTTTATTGATATGTCATTTTTTGTTGTGTAAAATTTTCGTGGTGGTGGGAGGTGAACTGTTGGAAAATTTTGTCACATAATTTAGTTTGAAAAATTTGAGTGTATTGTGGCTTTGTATTGCGTGAAATTTTTAATTAAAATTATATTGGCTGTGGGTGGGAGGTGGTTTTTAAATTTGATTTTTTATTTGGGGTGGGGTGTGCTTTAAAAATCATTAAAATTTAT
>ULVN01114565.1_pt1 | contig 28738 bp, 24 predicted proteins | sample 1959491 | NCBI WGS metagenome assembly ULVN01 (sample SAMEA4835787, study PRJEB28245) | human gut metagenome | biome: gut microbiome; material: fecal sample | place: Denmark | collected 2008 | reverse complement strand
AGGCGCCGCCGGAGCGTTGGGCGCGGCAGGCGCATTGGGCGCGGAGCCTTTTTTAACTAAACGCACGCGCGGTTTTTTGCCGTTTTCACCCGGGGCGGGCGGCACTGGGGAAGCACCGTCTTTCGGCTGTAAATACACCACATAATCCGCTTCTACGGTACCGTCTTTGCTGTCGCGGCGGTTCATAGGTTCAAACGTGACGGACAGCGGCAATTTTCCATCCCCTTTAATCCGGCCGGGGAATTTTACTTTTGCGCGCTCAAAATCAAACACATAATCCATTTGCGCGGCGTGGCCTTGGCGCAGTTCCCGGCGCGCGGCCAGCGTAATGGCGGGTTTCATATACACATTACGGTAGAAATTTTTATCCGCCTGCGTGAAGTTAAACAGCTCCCGCGCGGCGCGGTTCATTACCGTAATATACCCTTTGCCCGTCATCACAAAAGCCGGGGTGATGCTGTTTTCAAAAGCGGCGCGGAAGTTTTCGCGCTCTTTTTTAATTTCCCGCAAGGCGCGGTTGGCGGTGGTGACGTCCCGCACAAAGCACATCACAATCCGCCGCCCCAAATAGCGCGAGGCCGCGGCGGCAAATTCCGTTTCCACTTCCGTCCCGTCCGGGCGCAAAAAGTGGATTTCCGTGGCGCTCTCACTGCCCGGCGTGCCGTTCAACACCGCATCATATTTTTCCTGCGCAAAAATGCGGTGGTCCGGCGCTACTAAATCTAACAGCGGGCGGTGCTGTAATTCTTCCAGAGAGGTCAACCCCAAAATGTGTAAAACCGCATGGTTGGCATACAGCACGTTGCCGTCTTCCAACATAGCCACGCCTTCGCGGGCGTTATCCACCAGCAGGGTGTTTTTGTCGCTGGCCTCGCGGATTTGTTTTTCCATTTTGGTTTTGGCGGTAATATCTTCCGAAACCGACAACAAACAATCCGGCTGGCCCTCTTTGGTAAACACCGGGGTTTTAACCGTGTGCATAATTTTTACGCCTTCCGTGGCGGTGGAAATAAGCTCTTGCGGAATGTTTAATTCCTTGCCGCTTTCCAACACTTTTTGGTCCGCAGAGGCTAAAAACTCCGCCTGCTCCGGCGAAATATCATGCCGGTAATGCGTCCGCCCGATTACCTCGGCCGACGTAGTGCCGAAAAGCTCCTCGCTCTTTTTGTTCCACAAAATATATTTGCCGTCTTGGTTTTTGACGGATAGCGCCAGCGGCAGGTTATCAATAACTGTTTGCAGGAAGTTGCGCGTTTTGATAATTTCTTCTTCTTGCAGTTTCTTTTCCGTAATATCCTGCGCCAGGGTGAGCATCATATACGGGTTGCCGTCTTTATCATACACCGGCACCTTAATTAAATGCAGCAGCACCTTATTGCCGCGGCGGGTGGTGTACCATTCGGCGGGTAAATCCACCACTTTTTTATCGGCAAAAATGGCTTTTTCGCGCTGGCCGTAAAAATTGCTTTCCTCTTTATATTCCGCTTCATCCGGGAAGATTTCGTGCGCGGCTTTATTGACAAAAGACATCTGGTTATCCACCCCGCGCGCATAAATAGCCAAGGGGGCGTTATCCAACACGGCTTGTTGGAAGTTATGCGCCACCGCCAGGCGGTTTTCCTGCTCTTTCTTTTCGGTAATATCTTCGGCCAGCGTAATAACAAAGTTCAGCTCGTTGGTTTCGTCTTTTACGGGCACTTTAATTAAATGCAGGATTTTCTGCGTGCCGTCCGGCGTTTTATACGGTTCTTCCGGCAAGTCCAGCGTTTTGCCGCTGGATAAAATGTGGCTTTCCCGCCCTAAATAAGAGGCTACATCTTCTTTGGTTTCGTGCGGCAGGGAGCCGTCGGCAGAAAAATCTTTATCGTCCAGCGCGCCGAACATACTGGTACAACGCTTGTTGCGCAGTAGCATTTGGCCGCTTTCGCCCCGGGCATACAGGCCGATAGGCGCGTTATCTACAATGGCCTGCAACAGCTTGTTCATACGCACAATTTCGCGCTCTTGTTCGCGGCGTTTGGTCACGTCTTCTACAATAGAAAGCACCACCGGTTCCGGCCCGGCCTTAAAAAGCGGCACTTTGAGCATGTGGATATAGCGTTCGTTCCCGGCGTGGTCTAAATAAACCTCGTCCGGGAATTCCTGTATTTTACCCGTACGCAGGATTTCTTCTTCCCGCTCGTGGTAAGCGTCTATCTGTTCCCGCGTTTGTTTGGCGTGCGGAGAGTTGGCAAAGCGGGGTTGAACCTCGTTAAAAATTACCTGGCTTTGCTTATTAAAAAATATCATACGCCGGTCGGCCGTGCGGGTATATAACCCCACAGGCACGTTATCCACAATAGCTTGCAACATATTGCGGGTTTGCACCATTTCTTGTTCGCTGGTGTAGCGGTTGGTAATGTCTTCGTACGAAGTTAAAATATAGCTTACGGCGCCGTCCGCCCCCAATACGGGTATTTTGCTAACGCTTAACGTGCGCTCCTGGCCGTTGGAATCGGTAAAGTGCATACGCGCATCCGGGCGCACTTTGGCGGAGTCTTTGACCTCTTGGTCCATTAATTCCAGGGCGTTTAACATTTCCGGCGGTAAAAATTTATAAATTTCCTGCCCCAGCGTATTGGCCCCGCGGCGGCCGAAAATTTCCTCCGCCTTGCGGTTCCACAAACAGCACACATCTTGCACGTTTTGCATGGTGACGCCCATGGGATAATGGTTTACCACTTCCACCAAAAAGCGTTTTTCGGCCTCTAAACGGCGCTGCTGCGGCACAGGCTCCAACGTAATAAGGGTATAATCGCCCAGTTTACTGGCCCCCACGGACACAAACACATTTTGCAAGTTTTTATTGGTTAGTTCCTTAATGTTTTTTTGCCCGGCGGAAGATTTTAAGAGGGACGCTACTTCCGCCGCCGTTAAACCGAATGTAGCTATATTGCCGCCTTCAAACGCGGTTTTGGCGGTACCTAATAATTGCCCGGCGCGGGAATTGCCGAAAGCAATATGCCCCTGCGCATCGGCCAGCAGGGCCCCAAACGGCAGTTGCTCCACAAAGTGCAGGGTATCCCGCGTTAATAAATTTTGCGGCGCGGGGCCGGACGGCTCACAAAAAAGCTCAAACAAACTTTTGGTCATATTCATCCCTCTTTTACCCGTAAAATGGATACTCTACCATATACTAATAAAAAACAACCGCTTTATGCAAGGAATGAGCCTTGCCTTTTTTATAAAAAAAACTTGAAAGTGCGTTCAAAACTCGTATAATGTATTAGTAGTAATGTATATTTTGTTTGTATTTTACTAAAGACAGGGAATGCGTATGAAAAAAATATTAACCACAGGGCTCTGCCTGGCGCTGGCGTCTATCGGCGGGGCGGAAGTTATCCAATCCGTAAATTTTAACCCGGCGCGTTTCGGGCAGTACGGACGCTTAAAAGTGTCGGAACAGGCCAACTTAAAAGGCGGGCTGAAAGCCAAGTCTATGCAGGTGCAGTCTGCCGGAACGATTGACTTGAACGCAACGCCGTCCACAGACCAAGGGAATTTGGCCTACTTGATTACTAAATTGGACGGCACCTTGGGGCATAGTCATGTGGGGAACGATTTTCCCTCCACCCCCACGCTGGAGTTCCCCGCCACTTGCTTTAGTTCTTTGGAATCTTGCGTGACGGCCACGGCAACCGGCACCCTAAACGTAAAATTTCAGAACGGCGCGGCGCGCTTTCAGGCCCCCAGCAGTTATACCGCTGCGCCGGAAAGCCGCATTAAACAAATCACCACACCCAGAGACAGACTGCGTTTAGATGCGGTGTACGCCAACATTCACGGCAAGCTGGATGTATCGGGGAACGAGGGGTATACTTTTAGGAATATTTCGCCCAAAACGCCGTTGCGTTTGGCGGGCAACTGGATTCCGCTGCCCAGTGCCAGCCGCGCGCCGACCGGCGGCACCCTGGAATGGCAAACGCGCAAAACGGTAAAATACGGCTCCAAAGGTGGCGACACAGTGCGCGTATTGGCCTTGAAAGGCGGTAAGGCCACGGACGATCTTAAAATGTGCGAAAAAGAAGTAGGTACCGGCCGTTATGCATGGGTACAAACAGGCGCAGATGTTGGAGAATGTACCGCTCAGCGGGGATGTGGCATGGTCGAAAGCCCACAATGTAAACGTCCTTGCAATAAAACCTATGCTGGGCTTAAATGCGTAAAGTATTCTCCCTCCGGCTCCATTCATTTTGGCGATACTTACACAAAAATATCTTCTGAATGTAAAGAAGTAACGGAAACTATATCAGTTCCTTGTTCTAGTCATTCTACCTGTACGAACACGGCCCAAGAAGTTACATGTGAATCTTGCGGCGGAACATGGAACTCCAGTAAGTGTCTTTGTGATTGTGGATGGTATCAAGGCAACTCTTGCCAATTTAACGCCCGTCGAGGGTGCGTCTGCGGAAGCCATGTTCGCGCGTGCCGCTAGACGAAAAAATACCTGATACTGGTTTAGAGCTGTTTTTTACCCCCCGCCTTTGCGGGGGTTTTTTATGGGCGGGTCTGTGGCGCCGCAAAGGGCGAGAACATACAGCCCCGGGTAATTTATTTTTGGGCTGGAAAATTCTACTTTGGTATCATACACTTTTATAAAAGGGGGATTTTTTATATATGAAAAAACTTTTCATACTTTTTCTATGGGTTGGTGCCTTTTTTAATGTTTGTGCGGCGGAAAATTCCGGCAAAATAATCACCCAACGCGCCCCGGCCGAATATTTAACCACGAACCCGCCGGAAGTGGACGATACTTGCCCGCAAAACGACATTTACAACCCCTTTACATGCACCAAGGAGCAACCCATTGGCTTTAGCTGTTATGATGTATCCGCCGTACAAGGGGACCCTATTCCCTCCCAACGCTACGAGCTGTTGGAAGAATCCCTCACGCCGGAAAATGTGAGCGCGGACCCACAATGTTTGCAAGCGGAGCCCACCTGTGCGGCATTCTTAAAACAGTTGGATTTTAATTTGGATTTTACTTGGTTTATTGCCAATTTTCCGTCGTCTTCATTCCCGGAGTGTGGCAAAACATACACCTGCACGCGCATTGTATGTTATATGCCCCCCAAAGAGGGCCAAACGCCCGCCGTCAGCCAAAAACTTTCCTGCGTTTATAAAAAACACCAACGCTTTTTTGTGGGGAGCCGCATTACCTGCGCGCGCCAAAATACCAAATAGCGCGCCGCCGGGCCAACGCACTGCCGGGCCGATACGCCCAATAAGCCACCACGCCCCAAGCGCCCGATAAGCGCCCCAACCGGGCCGAAACGCCACAACCACAAGTAAAGGGGCCTGCCGCCGCTACCACACCCGCGCACAAAGTAAGCGCCTGATAAACACGCCTTTGCCGCGTTGCGGCAAGGCCGGTATGCACAGGCGGCTAAACGGACAAAATCATTCTTTTTCTTTGGGTTTCTTCTTACCATGCGCACACGGGCTGTTCGGAAAAAAAGAAACAATATCCCAATTTAACTGCTTAAAAAAAGCCCCAACACTGCCTGCGGCCTTACTGCCGCGGTCTGCTCCCTCGGAAATATCCTTTTTCTTGTCTGCCATGGGGTTCCTCTCATCTTGCGTTAAATATACTTAATTATTTATTATTATATAATGCAAAAATAGTACATTATCTGACCGTATTTTGCAACTGTTTTTTTAAGGGGCATTCCAGGGGCACAAAAAAACCGGGCGCTTTTACGCACCCGGTTGCAGGTTGGAATAAATCTACTTCATAGGCGGTGTGCCGGTGGATAAATCCAACGAATCACAAACCCCGGTACTTTTGGGGTTTTCCCCTTTGCACGCCAAAGAGCGTTTAACCCCGGTAGCGGTGGTATACGGGTTCCAAATGCGGTATTCATAAGAAGCCGTCTGGCGTACGGCCACCACGCTGGAACAAGTAGTACCAAAAATGCGGGAAGTTCCGTCCCCCCCCAGTTTGAACGTAAAATTGTTCCCCACCGCCGTGGCGCTGTTTCCGCCGCCGGGCACGTCTACCATCAGTTGGTCAAACGTGGTAGGACATTCCTGGTGTTTGGCATAATAAGTATAAATGGAATCATTAATAGCTTTAATAGAAGCCATTGCCTCCACCGCGCGGGAACGCTCTACACTGCGGGTGTAGTTCGGTAGCGCTACCGAAGTTAAAATGCCGATAATCAGCACTACGGTTAAAAGTTCAATTAAGGTAAACCCTTGGTTGGAACGTTTCATGTGTTATCTCCTTTTGTCCTTTTTATTGTATCAAATGTAGCGTTAAAACGTCAGTGCCGCTATGCGCCCGGCGGCCTGTTGGGTCAGTTGCGGGGTATTAAATGCCGTTAAGCGGAAGAACCCCTCCCCGCACGCGCCAAACCCCACGCCCGGCGTTCCCACAACGCACGCCTCTGATAACAGTTTATCAAAAAACGCCCAAGAATCAAGCCCGTTTGGCGTTTTGAGCCAAATGTACGGCGCATTTACGCCGCCGTAAGCCGTCAGCCCGGCATTTTGCAAGGCCGATAAAATCACTTGCGCATTTTGCATATACGTTTGCACCGCTTGGCGCGTTTGCGCTTTTCCGGCGGGAGAATAAACGGCCTCGGCCGCGCGTTGCACAATATAGGGCACCCCGTTAAACTTGGTGGTTTGGCGGCGCAACCACAACGCATTTAAGCTGTAATTTTGGCCCGCTTCGTCCTGCACTTGCAGGGCTTTGGGCACCACGGTATACGCACAGCGCGTGCCGGTAAATCCGGCCGTTTTTGAAAACGAGCGGAACTCCACCGCCACTTCCTGCGCGCCGGGGATTTCGTAAATAGAGTGCGGCACATCCGGCTGGGAAATAAACGCCTCGTACGCGCTGTCAAACAAAATAACGGCATGGTTCGCTTTGGCCCAGTTGACCCAGCGGGTGAGTTGTTCGCGCGTGAGCGCCGCCCCGGTGGGGTTATTGGGGGAACACAAATACACCAAATCCGCCCGCGTGTGGGGCAAATCCGGCGTGAAAGCGTTTTGTTGCGTGCAAGGCAAATACACCAGCCCCGCAAACGCACCGTTTGCAAAAGGGCCCGTGCGCCCCGCCATTACGTTGGTATCCACATAAACCGGATACACCGGGTTTTGCACCGCCACCACGCACGAGGGCGAAAATAATTCCTGAAAGTTGGCCACATCACTTTTGGCGCCGTCACTTACAAAAATTTCATCGGCAGACAGGTAAATGCCGCGCGCGGTATAATCGTTTTGCAAAATGGCTTCGCGCAAGAAAGCATAGCCTTGCTCCGGCCCGTAGCCGCGGAACGTGTCCGCAGAGCCCATTTCCAGCGAGGCTTTTTGCAACGCTTCCACCACCGCCGGGGCCAGCGGGGCGGAAACGTCCCCAATCCCCAGGCTGATGACGGATTTATCCGGGTGGGCGGCCTTAAAAGCGGCCACCTTTTTGGCAATTTCGGAAAATAAATAACTGCCGGGTAATTTTAAGTAATTTTGGTTTAGTAAAGTCACAGTGGTTTCTCCCAAGTACCTGTAAAAGTTTTTTCGGCGGGGCCGGTCATAAAAATATGTGTTTGTTCCGGCCAGTCAATTTGCAAGGCGCCGCCGTCCAGCTTTACCGTCACATGGCGGTTGGTTTTCCCGCTGATAACCGCCGCCACCACACTGGCGCAAGCGCCTGTTCCGCACGCCTGCGTAATGCCTGCGCCGCGCTCCCACACGCGCATACGCACGGTGTTTTTGTCTAGTACCGTCACAAATTCCACATTCGTTTTTTGCGGGAACATGGGGTGGTTTTCCACCTGCGGGCCGTATACTTCCACCGGCACATGCTCCGCATCCGGCCCGAACATTACAAAATGCGGGTTGCCCATGGATACCGCCGTGCCGTACACTACTTCCGCCGGCATTTGCAAGGGGATATCTATGGCACATTCGGCGGGGTCCCCCGTCATGGGTATTTGCCCCCGCAACAAACGCGGTATGCCCATATCCACCGTCACCAAATGCTTGGCTTCGTCCACAATTTTGGTAAAAATCGGCCCGGCTAAAGTTTCCAGGGTCAGTTCGCTTTTATCCAGAATACCCTGTTCCCGCACAAAAAACGGCACACAGCGCGAGGCGTTGCCGCACATTTGCGCTTCGCTGCCGTCCGCATTTATCACGCGCATACGCACATCATTTACGGCAGACGGCCCGATTAATATCAGCCCGTCTGCCCCAACGCCGCGGCGGCGGTCACACAAAATTTTAGCCGCGCGGAACGGGTCTTGCACCGGGTGCTTAAACGTGTTTACAAAAACAAAATCGTTCCCTAAACCGTTATATTTGGTAAATTGCATAAATTTTATTCTCCCTTTTGTTATTGTATAAAATGATAAGATAGTTTTAGGAGATAATTTTTTATGGAACTGGAACAAGCTATTTTAACGCGCCGCAGTGTGCGTAAATATCAGGATAAACCCGTAGAGCGGGAAAAAATTAACGCCTGTTTGGAAGCGGCCCGGCTGGCGCCGTCCGCCTGTAATTCCCAACCGTGGCATTACATTGTAATTGACGACCCGCAAGTAAAAGCGGCTTTCTGCCAAGAGGCTTTCAGCGGCGTGTACGCCATGAGCAAATGGGCCGAAAAAGCCCCGGTGCTAATTGCCGCCGTGTCCGACAAAGGCTCCTTTACCAGCCGGATTGGCAATTACTTCCGCCGGACGGAATTTTATTTGGTGGACCAGGGTATTTCCGGCGAACAACTGGTGTTGCGCGCGTGGGACTTAGGCCTTGGCACCTGCTGGATTGGTTGGTTAAATTCCGACAAAGCGGAAAAATTTTTCCACCTGCCCAAAGGCAAAAAAATTGAACATTTAATTGCTATGGGCTACCCCGCCGAAACGCCGGATGCGCGCCCCCGCGAAGCCTTTGATAAAAAAGTAAGTTATAACGAATATAAGGAATAAGTAGTTTTGAAAAAACACCCCGGGCCAAAACCCGGGGCGTTTTTTTTGGCTGAACAGATTATAAATCGCAGTAATTATCGGTGCCGGAGGATTTTATCTTTCCGCCGTATTTGGAACAAGCATCTTTATTCGTAATATTGGAATTATTTTCAATGGCTTCAAACACGCCGTACAAAGAATCTGTCGGGTCAAAATCCCGCGTTTCCGTACCCACTACCGGCAAGCCGGGTTTTAAGGGTTCGGCGGAAAGGGAACAGCCCAGTTTGGTTCCTTTGCCATCACAAGTGCGGTAAAAATAGCGCCAGTTGCCGGAAGCCGGCGGGCGGACATCTAATTTATCCATGCTTGGCGGAGTTTCGTCGTTCGTTAAAATATATATTTGGGTAGCCTCCACCAGCGCTTTTAAGGTGGTTTTAGCCTCGGCAATGCGCGCTTTCATTACCGCTTTTTCATACTTCGGCACCGCAATTGCGGCCAAAATACCTATAATCAACACCACTACCAATAATTCTATCAGGGTAAACCCCTTATTTTTCATAAAAAACCTCCCTTTTATAATTGTTTATAGTTTATGTTATGCAAATTCAAAAAGCAAGTGTTTATTTTTCAAACGTCTGCTTGAACCACTTAATCACCCAATCCGGCTTATAATCTATAATTTTGCGGTTGTGCGGCGTAAAACTTTCCGCCGGAGCTATAATTTGCTTTTCACGCGGCAACAGCGGGTAGATGTAATCCGTCACAACCTGTATATTGGGGTACCACAAATTATGCACCTTTTTATCCACCCAGTGCTGGAGCCCCAAGTTGGGCAAATTCAGCCCCGCCGAAGCCGCCCAAAACACGGAGTTTACCGCAATTACATACAAAGCAAACCGCGCTTTTAACAGGTGGAGCAGGTGCCAGGTTTCGTTAATGGATAATTTTTTAATATCCACCAACAGGTAATCCGGGTTGTTTTCCGGGCCGCCTTTCGTCACGCTCATTACAAAATACCCCGCTTTAATTAACCCCTCCGCCAAAGGCACCATGTGCGGATAGGTGTAGGCGGAGCCGCGGGAATCCAACTGCAAAAACACAATGCCTTTTTTGCCTTGCGCGCCCCGCTCCGCGCGGGCCAGATACTCCGCCACCACCGGCGACGGCTCTTTAGGGAAGTACATCACCGGCGCGGGCGTTTGGGCGGGAACCGGCAAATTAAAGGTTTCAAACAAACTGCTCACGCGGTGCGGAATATGCACGCCGTAATCGTAATAAACAGGCATAATTAAAAAATCTTCCGGCACGTCTTTTAAGGCGGCGGAATAGTCGTAATTCTTCCAAATCAGCGGGTGGCGGGAGCCTGTAAAATAGAACACTTTTTCAAAATGCGGGTTGGTTTCCAACAGTTTGCCCACCAACGGGGAGTTGTTGCGGTCAAACTGCGCGCCCACATACGCATAAAACGGCAACTGCGGGTATTTTTGTTTGAGGGCCTCTAACATGGGGGTTGTATACAAATAATCCCCAATGCCCATAAAAAACACCAACGCTAGGCCCCTGACGCGGGGGTTGGCTTTTAGGGCCGCATCCACATTATAATAAACGTGTTCGTGGCGGTAGAGCGGGCGGGAAATACGGTACCACGCCGCATTGACAGGCAGGGTTTCGGCCGGAGTTTCCCCCGGCGCGTATTTTTTATCAAAACGGTACCAGACCGGGGTTTTGGTATGGTGGAAAAAACAAATTTTATGCCCCAGCCAGCGCAAACTTTCCCACGCCACGCACAGCGGGCGGTGCGCACAAACAAAACGGTATAAACGGTTCATAATTAAAAACGGCCCCCTTTTTATATAGTTTACCAAAAAGCGGGGCCTTGCATAAAAAAACACTTTTGCAAAAAATAAATTTTGGCGGCGCGGGCCAAATGCAAACATTATTTACCGCGCGGTAAATTTATAGTTTGACCGCTCCCCCCCAAAGTTATACAATAGTATTAAGCCGGTTTTTACCTCCGGCCCCCGCATGCCTTTGGGCGTGCGGAGTTTTACCGTTTTTATTTTACGCAAAAGGAGACTTCTTTATATGGCAAAATTAGTTGCTATGGACGGCAACGGTGCAGTATCCCACGTCGCCCATGCCACCAACGAAGTAATCGCTATTTACCCGATTACTCCTTCCTCCACCATGGGTGAAATCTGCGACGCCAAAAGCGCCAAAGGTGAAACCAACATTTGGGGCAATGTTCCTTCCGTGAACGAATTGCAGTCCGAAGGCGGTGCTTCCGGCGCGGTACACGGTTCCTTAACGGCCGGTGCCCTGACCACCACTTTTACCGCTTCGCAGGGTTTACTGCTGATGATTCCCAATATGTACAAAATCGCGGGTGAATTGACCCCCACGGTGTTCCATGTGTCTGCCCGCGCGATTGCTACTTCCGCTCTGTCTATCTTCGGGGACCATTCCGACGTTATGGCCGTGCGCCAAACCGGCTGGGCCATGCTCTGCTCCGATAACCCGCAAGAAGCCATGGATATGGCCCTTATCTCCCAAGCGGCCACCTTGCGCGCCCGCGTGCCTTTCTTGCATTTCTTTGACGGCTTCCGCACCAGCCACGAGCTGAACATGGTGGAACCCCTGACCAAAGAACAAATGCACGAAATGATTGACGACGATTTAATCGCCCAGCACAAAAGCCGCGGCCTCAACCCGGAACACCCCACCGTGCGCGGTACCGCCGCCAACCCGGATGTGTACTTCCAAGCGCGCGAAGCCGTCAACAAATTTTATAACGCCGTACCCGGCATTGTAAAAGAAGAAATGGCCAAATTTGAAAAAATGACCGGCCGCAAATACGATTTGTTCCAATACGTTGGGGACGAAGACGCCGAAAGACTGGTAGTGATTATGGGTTCCGGCGCGGACGTGGCCCAAAACGCGGTAGAAGCCATGAAAGGCCAAAAAGTGGGCGTACTCAAAATTAAATTGTTCCGCCCCTTCTCTATTGCCGATTTTGTGCGCGTTATCCCCAGCACGGTTAAAAAGATTGCCGTTATGGACCGCACCAAAGAACCCGGCTCCTTGGGCGAACCGTTGTTCCAAGATGTGTGCGCCGCGTTCTTAACCGCCGAAGCCAAGGCCAAATTCCCCACCACGCCGCTTATCATTGGCGGGCGCTACGGGATTGGCTCCAAAGACTTTACGCCTTCCCACGTCAAAGCCGTTTTTGACAACTTGGCCGCTAACGCGCCTATCAAAAACTTCACCGTGGGCATTAACGACGATTTAACCCACACTTCTTTACCCGAAACCAAATTGGAAAGCAAAGCCGCTAACGACATTTTTGCCGCTTTGTTCTACGGTTTAGGTTCCGACGGTACCGTAGGCGCCAACAAAAACACCATGAAGATTATCAGCGCCAACGGTTTCTTTGCGCAAGGCTACTTTGTGTACGACTCTAAAAAATCCGGTTCTATGACCACGTCCCACATCCGCTTTGGCAAAAACTACATCCGCGCCCCGTACCTTATCCAATCGGCCGATTTTATCGGTGTACACATGTTTGACTTCTTGGATAAATACGACGTGCTGGGCAAAGCCAAACAAGGCGCCACGGTGTTAATCAACGCGCCGTACGCCGCGGATGAATTGTGGAACCACCTGACCGCCGAAGTACAAAAAATCATCATTGACCGCAAACTGAAAGTTTACACCATTGATGCTTCCGATATTGCGTTGGCTACCGGCATGGGCAGCCGCACCAATACCATTATGCAAACGGCGTTCTTCGGTATTGCGGGCGTTATCCCTACCGAAAAAGCCATCGCCGATATTAAAGAAGCCATCAAAAAGACTTATTCCAAAAAAGGCGAAGAAATTGTTAAGAAAAACTATGTAGCCGTGGACGCGGCCTTGGCGGGTTTACACGAAGTAAAATACCCGTCCGAAGTGACCTCCACCCTGCACACCAAAGCCCCGGTGCCGGCTTCCGCCCCCGCGTTTGTAAAAGACGTATTGGGCGAAATGATTGCCGGCCGCGGTGACGAATTACCCACCTCCGCTATGCCGGAAGGCGGCGTATATCCTACCGCTACCACGCAATATGAAAAACGCAATATTGCCATTATGGTACCCGAATGGGACCCGAACACCTGCATCCAATGCGGTTTCTGCTCCTTGGTGTGCCCGCACGCGGCTATCCGCATTAAAGCCTATGACGCCGACGCGCTGAAAGATGCACCCAAAACCTTCAAATCGGCCGACGGCAAAGGCGATATTGCCGGCAAGAAATTCACCGTACAAGTAGCGGTGGAAGACTGCACCGGCTGCGGCGCCTGCGTATTTAACTGCCCCGCCAAAAACAAAGAAAACCCGGAAAAGAAAGCCTTGAACATGGTTCATCAGCTTTCCGTACGTGAAAACGAAATTGATAACTTTGCGTTCTTCTTGGGCCTCAAACAGGCGGATGTGACCACCAAGAAAGAATCCGTCAAAGGTTCCCAATTCCGTCAACCGCTCTTTGAGTTCTCCGGCGCGTGCGCGGGCTGCGGTGAAACCCCTTATGTAAAACTGTTGACCCAGTTATTCGGCGACCGCTTGGCCGTGGCCAACGCAACGGGCTGCTCCTCCATTTACGGCGGCAACCTGCCCACCACGCCTTACTGCAAACGCCCGGACGGCAAAGGGCCGGCGTGGTCTAACTCCTTGTTTGAAGACAACGCGGAATTCGGCTTGGGTATCCGCTTGGCGTTTGACCAACTGAACCACGATGCCAAAGCCTTGCTCTTGCAAGCCAAAGAAGGCGGTTTGAAAGAACACGCGGCCTTGATTGATGCCTTGTTAAACGCGGACCAATCCACGGATGCGGGCGTTGAAGAACAGAGAAAGCGCGTAGCCGACTTGAAAGCCATTTTGAACAAAGGCGCCGAAAGCGGTTGCGATACCTGCAAACGCTTGCTGAGCTTGGCGGACTACCTCGTCAAAAAATCCGTCTGGATTTTGGGCGGCGACGGTTGGGCCTACGATATTGGCTACGGCGGTTTGGACCATGTATTAGCCAGCGGCAAGAACATCAAAATCTTGGTGCTGGATACGGAAGTCTACTCCAACACCGGCGGTCAGATGTCCAAAGCCACCCCGTTAGGTGCCAAAGCCTTGTTTGCGGCGGGCGGTAAACAAATGCCGAAGAAAGACCTGGGTATGATTGCCATGACCTACGGCAACATTTATGTTGCGCAAGTAGCCATGGGTGCCAATATGAACCAGACCATTCAAGCGCTGGCGGAAGCGGATGCTTACAACGGCCCGGCGTTGGTAATTGCCTACTCCCATTGTATTGCGCACGGGATTGATATGTCCAAAGGTATGGGCGAAGCCAAACGCGCCGTACAAGCCGGCCGCTGGATTCTGTACCGCTTCAACCCCGAAGCCCGCTACGAAGGCAAAAACCCCTTGCATGTGGATAGCCCGTTAGGCGCGCCGACGTTGCCGTTGGCGGACTACATGAGCGGCGAAAACCGCTTCAAAGGACTCATGCGCGATAACCCGGAACTTGCCAAAGAACTGATTAAACGCGCTGAATCCGAATACGCCTGGAGACGCGACCTGTACAAACAACTGGCCGCTATCCAACCGACGGAAAAAGTGGTTAAGTAATTTATAACCAGTAGGATGAAACACCCCCGGCAAGCGTTAGCGAACCGGGGGTTTTCTTATCCCAAACAGTGACGCGACCTGTACAAACAATTGGCCGCTATCCAGCCGACGGAAAAAGTGGTTAAGTAATTTATAACCTGCAGGATGAAACACCCCCGGCAAGCGTTAGCGAACCGGGGGTTATTATATTTAGTGGGGCTTTTTATGCGGAAAACATAATTAAAACCACTTGTGGGCGAGCCTATTAAAAGGCTTTTTGGCAAGCAGGATTGGCCCGCCAAAAAAACTCAAAATTTGTAAAGAAATCCACTTCCGTACGGCGGAAAATTAGAATTTTTCACAAAAGTTGCACTCATACTTTCGCAAAGTTTGGCGTATTTATCGTTTCTGTCCGCCGTTAATGCCCAGCAACTGCGGCCCCAATCCGCATACGCGCCGTGTTTAAAATAATAGGCATATCCGTTTTTCATACTTGTATTATTTACACACGCTACGCGGTCATTCCCGGAGGAATCTAATTTACAACTCCCCCAATCATAAGTACAGGTTTGTTTATCGGCCGATAAAGTACACCCGCCGGGGGCAATATCCAACGCTTCAAAATCGTCGGTGTATTCTCCGTTAGCCATATAATAGATTTCTTCCGCCGCGCCCAACGCATTTACCGGTGCCATTAAGTTAGAATAGCGGCTTTTCATAACCGCTTTTTCATACTGCGGCAAGGCTACGCCGGACAAAATGCCTATAATCAGTACCACCACCAACAATTCAATTAATGTAAAACCTCGTTTCATTTTCTGCTCCTTTTTATAACTCCATAAACGGCCAAAAACGGCCTTTATAGCGTTTTTTATGGTTAGGTTCATTTTTTGATAAATTTTACCTATATGTAAAATTTATCAAAAAAAAAAAACAAAACAACCCCTTCTAAAATTGCCGGGCACAAAAACAATTTTTTTATTTTTTCCCCCGCTTTTGCTACAATAACTGGGAGAGGTTTACACGATGAAAAAATGGGTCATTCTTATTATTGTAATTGCGGTGTTGGGCTTGGGCCTTTCCTACCGCCAAAACGCGGTGGAACGCGCCGCCGCCAACCTGATTGCAGACGCCTACCGGGGCGATTTAACCGCCGTTAAAAACGACGTGGAAGACGGCGCCCCACTGGATTACACCTTGCTGTTTGACGACGACGAACGCCAATATAAAGGGGCCGATTTTACCGCCTTGCACGCGGCGGCTTCCAGCGGGAGCGAGGACGTAATCAACTTTTTATTAGACGAAGGGTTAGATATTAACTCTGCCACTCCCAACGGTTGGACTCCTTTGTTTATTGCCGCGCGCGACGGCCGGACCGAGGCCGCCAAACTGCTGGTTTTCCGCGGAGCGGATATGGACACCCAAACCGATAAAGGCGCCACCGCGCTTATGATGGCTCTGACGCAAAAATTCCCGTCGGAAACTGACCGCACGGATTTAATTACTTATATGCTTAAACGCGGGGCCAACCCTAATTTAACCACCAAAGACGGCCTAAACGCGCTTTTTTATGCCGCCGCATACCAAAAAAGCCCCACGCTTACCCAACTGCTGTTGGAACACGGCGCCGACACCCAAGACAAAAACTTTGCCAAACTGGTAGCCGTGGTGCAAACCCGCTCCGATTTAGAAAGCAAAAAAGTTGCGCGCCTGCTTAAAAAAGCCGCCCAAAAGCCTGCCAAAAAATAATTTTCAAATACCCGCGGCCCCCAAACAGGGGGCCGCTTTTTTACGCTCCCATAAAAAAACCGGGCCTGTAAAAGCACCCGGTTTTTTAGTAAAAACGCCCACAAATTTTATTTCTTCGTTAATTCGTCCCAATGGTTATAAAACCGCTCGCCCGTAAACGGGTCCCGCTCGTAATCCTCTTGAGTAATGCGGGCCGTAAAACCGGGGTTCTGGGTGACAACGCGCGTAGAGGGTTGTGCATCACGGCGCAAGTATTCCTCGGTATGGCCCCAGTAATACCATGCGCTGTAAAACGCCAATACCATACACACGGCCCCGCAAAAATAAAAGATAGCCGCAAAGGTGGTATCCCATTCCAACAACCCTAAAGGGCCCAGCATATCATACCAATCGCCCGGTGTGCCGGGGCCGGCATTACTTAAAAAATCGGAATATGTTAAATGCAGGGTCATGGCGCGGGCATCCCCACAATATACAGCCGCACTGTGGAAACAAGTGGCCAAATAATATAACACTAAAGAAGACAACCACCGCCCCCCGTGCATACGCCAACAAACCAGCAACAGCGCAATAGGAAAGAACAGCTCCGTCATGGGCCCCGCCCATAAACCAATAGTGTTGGAATGGGTCAACCCCCAAGCAATACGGTGGGCAAATTCGTGCGTAAAATACTGGGGCATATAAACAAACCAGTTTTCAAATAAACTATGAATAATCCCCCCGTCACGCCACAAATACAACAGCCAAGCCGCGCCAAACACCCCAACCAGGCTTACCCACGTCCATTTGAAAAACAGCGGGCCTTGGTGCAAAGGGTCCAATTTTTCGCACATGCGCGTAAAAAAATTTTCTTTATTCATAAAAGTATCATACTTATTTGGAGCCGCCCTCTGCAATATTTTTTTCCGCCGGGTTTAATAATTCCTGCGGGTTCACAGGCACAAACGTATCTTCCTGCCCCGGGAAAGGCGCCGCGGGCGTTTCCTGCTTTTTTTTGAACAGGCCGAAAAAGCCCCCCACGCCCTTTTTTACCGCATTGGAAGCAAAGTTATTGCCCACGGCTTGCGTCACCAGAGCGGCCGCGCTGCCCAGCATACTCAAACTGCCTTTGGGCTCGTCCACCGTGCCGCCTATTTTTAAGGTGATGGGCATAATGCCGGTATCATAATGTTTGCCGGGGGCGGCGTTTACCTGCATATCCAAAACGCCGTTTCTAAAATTGGTCGTGCCGGAAATTTTTAAGGACATGAAGTCCGACACAAACGAACCTTTCGTCATTTCCATTACGCCTTTATCAAATTTTAACGCGCCGGAAAAAGACTCAAACGCCAGTTTTCCGTCTGTTTTCTTTTCGGGCATTTGCTCCTTGTCCCCGGGCATTAATTTGGAAAGCAAATCCACCACGTTTAAGCTGTTTATCACGCGGCTGACCACACTTAACGATAAAAACATGGCTTTCGTCACGGAGTTGGCCTGCGTTAATTTATAAATATCCTGTATTTCCCCCTCGCCTATTTGCATTTCCGCCGTGCCGTCCGCTTTATCCAATTCCGCGGTAATGCCCGTCAGGCGGGTATGAATATCCACGGATTTGGCGTAAAAATACGGCACGCTGACCGGGCCGGACTTGATTTGCGCCCGCAAGTGAACCGGCGGAAATTTAACTTTGGGAGTGTTTGCTTGCGGCCCCTGTTGGGCGGGCGCAAGGGCGGTTTGCTCTTGAGCCGGGGCGGTTTGCGGGGCCTGCGGGGTGGCTTGTTCCAAGGCAGTTTCTGCCTGCGTTTGCGTTGCCGCGGGCACCGCCTCTGCCGCGGGCGTTTCTTCCTGCGTTTGTTCCGGGGCGGGTGCTGCCTGCGGCGGCAAGATGAATTTTTCCATATTTAACTCTAGCCGCGCATCCACATACAAAGGGCGGTTTACGGCCGTTAAATAGCCGTCAAAATGCGCGCCGTTTAACGTGCCGGACAAATCCTTTACCGCCAAAGTTTTAAGCCCCTCTGCCGTAATTTGGGTGGAAAGGCCGTCCAACCGGCCGGCGGCGGGCAGGGTGGCCCCCACCTGTTGCACGGATAGCTTGGCGTTCCAGTTATCCGCGGCGGCCTGAAAAGCGCCGGTAATTTGGCCCGTCACCCCGTAAGTGCTTGCTAAAATGGGCGATAAGGCGGCCAATTCGTCCAAATTAAACGCAAAATCCCCCTCGGCCTGATAATCTGCCCGCTCTTTGAACGCGGCCTTGGCGGTGGCGTTTAGCTCGCCCCCCGGCAGTTGCAAGTGCAGGCGGCTGATTTGCGCGCGGGAGTCCGCCAGGTGCGCCCGGGCCGCCACATCCACCCGGAGCGCAGGAATTAAAAATTCCGGCGTATCCGGCGCCAGTTCCGCCAAAGTATCGTTAGATAAACGGCTGATTTCCAGCGCCAGGCGGGCAGACGGATTGGTAAAATTTTTGATTTGCCCCGTCAGCACCGCCGGGGTACTCCGGTAGCGCACAATCAGGTTGGTAATATCCAGGGCGGCTTTTTCCAAATCCAAATCGGCCAAATTCAACCGGGCGTTAAAAGCCAGGGTACTTTCCAAGGGAAAATCCCCCTCTACCCAACGCACTTGCGCTTTGGAAATAACCCTAAACGGCTCCGTAAACATCAGCCGGCGCGCGCGGAGCATAAACTGTTGTACCGCCAAACTGCGGTTTTGCGCCGCATCTATATAAAACACGTCCAGTTGCTCAATATCTAGTAGCCCCAACGTAATGCGCGGCAAAAAGGGGTCCGCATGCGGCTCCTTTTGGGCGGAAGGCACGGAAGAAGACGATAAATCCGCAAAATTAAATTTTCCGTCCGCACCGCGCGTAATGCGGATAGCTCCGCCGTGCAAAAACACGGTGCGCAATTTTAAGTGCCCATGCAATAAGTGGATTAACGAAAAACGCACCCCGGCCTTATCCACACTTAAAAAAGTACCCTGTTGAAACCCGCCCTGTTCGGCCACTTCCAACCCGCTGACACGCACCCCAAACAAACTGGCCCGCACCTGTTTTAAGCGCACGTCGCGCCGGAGCGCGGCAGACACTTTTTGCACCAGATAATTTTTAACGCGGGCGTTGGATGTCGCCAACCGTAATCCGGTATCCGCCAATGCGGCCGCCAACAGCAGGCCGCCTAAAATATAAAAACCCCATTTGCTAATTTTTTTGAGCTTTTTTTTCATCTTTTTCCCCCTGCCGCGCGCGCAAACTGAACACACAGCCGCAATACTGTTGGGCGTAAAATTGCAATTCTTTCCACACCGCCCGGCGCAGTTCTTCCACGCCGCCTTTGCGCCAGTTGGTTTCGTCGTAAGTAATGCCGGCTGATTGGCACGCCTGCCGCGCGGCGCGGTTGACTTGTTCCAAATCTTTATAGCGCGATACCCCCAACACGGAGCTTAACGCCCGGTAGCCGTGTTCGCGTGCGTATTCGGCCGCCCGCGTGAGCCTAAATAAAAAACACGCACTGCACCGCGCGCCGCGCTCGGGCTCACTCTCCAACCCTTTTACCGCTTCCAGCCAGGCTTGCGGCTCGTACGGGAGTTCAATAAACGGGATATGGAAATGTTCGCACGCGCGTTTTTGCTCGTCACGGCGTTTTTTATATTCTTCGGCCGGATAGATGTTTGGATTATAAAACAGCAGTGCCACCGGGCGGTTTTCGGCCGCCAAACGCGCCAGCACGCCGCCCGAACAAGGCGCACAGCAAGAAAGTAAAAGCAAGGTATTTTTGTTTTCCATAACCCCAGTGTAGCAAAAAACAGGCGTTCGGCAACCCCTAAAAAAGCAGTAGAGTTGCAAAAAACCTGCGGCCAGGCAGAATACCCGGCCGCAGGTTATGGTTAATATCTAACTATTCGGCGTCTTTTTTATCTTCTTCCTGCGTTTTGAAAGAATCTTGCAGGAGTTGGCCGAGCGTAGGGCGCGGGGCCTGTTTAAGATATTGGGCCACCACTTTGCGGTTTTGCACTTGGTCGTATTTCTTGACCGAGAGGTTTACCGTGAAGGTTTCCGGGTTTACGCCCACCACCAACGCCGTAATCACGTCGCCTTCTTTGGCGGCAAAATCGCGGCCCATTTCAAAGGGGCTGATAAAGCCTTTGGTGTTGTTCTTGCCGATGGTGCATTCCACGCCTTCTTCGGAAACTTTCGTCACCGTCGCTTTTACAGAGCTTTTGTACGGATAGCGGCGTTTCAACGCATCAGCCGGGTTCAAGAACAGCTGTTTCAAACCGAATTCCAATTTGGGGGTTTCTTTATCCAAAGCGATTAATTTGGCTTTCAAGCGTTGCCCGCGGCGGAAGTTGGCAATAGCGGTTTCGGGCTCTTTCCAGGCAACGTTTTCCAAATTTACAATGCCTTCAATGCCGTGGAAACGCAAGAACAATTTGTCCTTATCCACTTTGGCCACTACTACACGCAACACGTCGCCTTCTTTAATTTCGCCCAAAACTTGGGTGCGGCGCACGGCTTCGTCTTCTTCCAACACTTGTTTGCGGGAAACAATCAGTTTCTGTTTTTCTTTGGAAAATTCCACAATTTGGGCTTTAATTTTGGCACCCACCGGCAAATAGTGTTTATACGCGGTGTGCAGTTCGGACAGAGAAAGCGGCATAAACCCGCTCACGCCGAAAACTTCCACAATATACCCGCCTTTTACGGTTTGCAAAATGGTGCCTTTTACGCGTTCTTTAGCTTCGTACGCTTTTTTGCACACGTCCCAGCCCAGGGCTTCCAACGCTTTTTTGTGGGAAAGAATGGCCGGTCTTTCGTCAGAACCTCTTTTTACGAGAACGGCGGAAACCTTATCGCCGGCTACCGGCAAAGCTTTTCCGTCAAAATCCGTTATGGCAATAGCCCCTTCTTTTTTGGTCCCGGTATCCACTAATACATTATCTTTGGTCACCTGTACAACGGTCACTTCCACAATTTCACGTTTATTTAACTGCTCCGATAAAGACTCTTGCTGCGCAATTAACTCGTCCATCGTCATTTCTTGTTCGTTAATTGTTTCTTCCGTATTTTTAATTTCTTCGTTTGTAGTCATAAGTCCTTATTACAGCACGCCCGTTAGGGCAAGCTGCGTAAACCTCCGTTAGATATTAATTGATAGGATTGCATCCATTATTTCTTTTGAAAAACGTTTGTACTGCTCTTTCGGCTCTTGTGAGTCATCTTTTGTAAGGTGCATCACCGTACCGAATTTTACACGAATTTTGCGTACCCACGGCCACCCGAAAGTGCCTTCCACCTTTACAGGAAGCACCGGGGCCCCCGTGTGGTACACCAAGTACCCGACACCGCTTTTGGGCGGGCGGGGCTTGCCGTCTTTGGAGCGCGTGCCTTCCGGGAACATTACTACACTTTGCCCCTTTTGCAACGCTTCTTCCACTTCCCGCAAAGCCTCAAAAGCCTTCATATTGCGCGCGCGGTCCACCGCTATATACCCACTGCGGCGGAAAAACCACCCCAGCCCGGGTACGGAAAACAGCTCCTTTTTGGCCACAAAGCGCGAATCACGCACTGTACCCGCAAAAGCACCAATAGCCGGCGGGTCCGCATTAGACAAATGGTTGCCCGCAATAATAAGAGCGCCGGTTTTGGGGATGTTTTCCAGCCCCTCTACCTTAAAATCATAAAAGGTTCTAAAATATACCCTTGCTATTAATTTTACCAAATTAAGCAGCATACTGGGAAATCTTCTCCATAACTTTTTGTATCACTTGGGCCATATTCAGGGCGGAAGTGTCCACCACCACGGCATCTTTTGCCGGTTTTAAGGGGGCAACGGCCCGGTGGCTGTCGCGGTAGTCGCGTTCTTTTATCATAGCCAAAATGGCGTTATAATCGGCTTTTTGGCCGTTTTCTTCCAGCTGTTTTACGCGGCGTTTGGCGCGTTCTTCGGCGGAGGCGTCCAAATAAAACTTTAGCTCCGCATCCGGGAACACCACCGTGCCCACGTCGCGCCCTTCCATCACCACGCCGCCGTTTACGCCCACTTGGCGCATTTTGTCCGTCAGCACGGCGCGGGCTTCTTTGTTGGTGGAAACTTTACTGGCTACGGCGCCGACTTCTTCCAAATGGAGTTTTTCGCCCAAAAAAGCACCGTCTACAAACATTTTTAAGGCGCCGTTATCCTGGCGTTCAAACGTAAAAACCAGTTTTTGCGCCAACGCCAAAACGGCATCATGGTCGGTGGGGTCCAGTTTTTGTTCAAACACTTTATAAGCCAACGCCCGGTACATTTCCCCGGTGCTTAAAAAGCCGTAGCCCAATTTGGCGGCTACCGCCAGCCCGACGGAGGATTTCCCCGTGCCGGCGGTGCCGTCTATGGAAATTAACAAGCCGTTTTTACGCATTTACTCCCCCGCCACGGACAAGCTGTCCGTCACCCCGCGGATAGCCAACATAATGGCATCCGGCGAAGTAGCCGCCGAGGTAGCCGTTTCCATATCAATATGTCCTTCCTGATACAGTTTTGCTAAGGATTGGTCAAAGGTTTGCATCCCGTAAAATGCGCCGTTTTGCATTTGTTTTTGAATATCGCTGTGTTTGTTTTCCAAAATTAATTTGCGGATTTGCGGCGTGGAAACCATAATTTCCAGCGCCGGGCGCATACCCGGTTTAATGGTGGGCAGTAAGCGCTGGCAAATCACCCCGCGGATAAGTTCCGAAAGCTGCAACCGCACCTGCGCGTGCTGTTCCACCGGGAAAGCGTCCGTCAGGCGGGAAAGCGTTTGCGTCACGTTGACCGTGTGCATGGTGCCCAGCACCAACTGGCCGGTTTCCGCCGCGGAAAGTGCGGCTTTCATTACTTCGCTATCGCGCAATTCCCCAATCAAAATGACATCCGGGTCCTGGCGCATGGCCGCGCGCAAGGCGCCGGTATAAGAAGGCGTATCTACCCCTAATTCCAACTGGCTGATGATACAGTGGTTTTCGGTATGGATAAATTCCACGGGGTCTTCAATCGTTAAAATATGCCCGGAGCGGGTTTGGTTGATGTGGTCCACCATGGCGGCCAGGGTGGAGGTTTTACCGGAACCCGTCATCCCCGTCACCAAAATCAAACCGCGGCGGTTATCGGCAATTTTTTTAAGCACGTCGCCCGGCAGGTGGAAATCTTCAAAGGTGGGGATTTTAAGCGGAATATGGCGGATAGCCATACAAATTTTACCCATTTGGCGGAACACGTTAAAACGGAAACGCCCGTAAGACTTAGCATCTAACGAAAAGTCCACCGAGCTGTACTGTTCAAAAATTTTGCGTTCGCGTTCCCCCATACAGGCATAGGCCATTTTTTTGGCTTCGTCGTTGGGGATAAAGCTGTCATCAATGGGTTTAATTTGGCCATGCAAACGCACAAACGTATTGGAGTTGCCGCGTATATGCAAACCGCTGGCGTGGTTATCTACTACGGTTCTAAGCAAACTTTGCAATCCTACTGCCATATTTTCATCTCCCTCCGGTTTTATAACCGGCCTTTTTTCCGGCGCATAAAAGCCGGAATAAGCATTTCATCTTGCGGTGTGGCCTTGGGGGCCTCTAAACCCTCCAAGACGGGTTGCGGCATTGTATTCCGCACGCCGGTACTGCCCATGCCCGAACGCTCCAGAGAAGCTATCGTGCGGCGCGTGGTATATAAATTGGCTTTTTCGGCGCTGAACCCAGTGGCAATTACCGTCACTTGGAAACGGTCCCCCAGGGAAGCGTCAAAAGAATGCCCGTACATAATTAAAGAATCGTTGCTGGCATATTGGCGGATTAAGTTCATGGCTTCACCCACTTCAATCATGGTTAAATCCGCCGCCAAAAAGTGAACAATAAACCCTTTGGCGCCGTGAATATCGGCGTTTTCCAACAGTGGGGAGGCAATCGCCTTTTGCATGGCGCGCAAATGCCGCCCCGGCCCGCTGGATTCCCCCACCCCAATCAGCGCTTTTTGGGAATTGCTCATAATTTTGCGCACATCATTAAAGTCAATATTTACTTCGCCGGGTTGGGTGATGACCTCGGAAATCCCCTTTACCGCCTGGAGCAAAACTTCATCCACCATTTGGAACGCTTCGCGCGAGGAAGTTTTGGGGTCTATAATGGAAAACAGTTTTTCGTTTGGCACGATAATCATGGAGTCTACATACTTTTGCATTTCTTTAATGCCTTCGTCGGCGTGTTTTTCACGCACGTAGCCTTCAAAATTAAACGGCCGCGTGACGACGCCCACCACCAACAGTTCGTCCCCATACGTTTCTTTAGCCAGTTTGGCCAAATAGGGCGCAACCCCGGTTCCGGTGCCGCCGCCCATACCGGCAGTAATAAACAACAAATCACACTGGCCGATAATTAATTTTAGTTTCTCGGCCGATTCTTCCGCCGCCAAACGCCCGCGCTCCGGCTCTCCGCCTACGCCCAAGCCTTTGGTAATTTTTTCCCCCACCTGCACCAGGTACGGGGCTTTGTTGCGGCGCAAGTCCTGCGCGTCTGTATTAACGGCAATAAAATCCACATCTTTTAGTCCACTATCTACCATGTGGTTAATGGCGTTGCCGCCACCGCCGCCCACGCCGATTACTTTAATTTTGGCCTTTTTGCTTTCAAACGAATTGGCCGGTTGAAATAAATCGCTCATACTAAAATGCCTCCTCAACCCCCAAACAGGTTGAAGTTTTTGAATACCTTGCCGATTTTACCGAACAAGGACGCATTATTTTCGTACCCTTCCCGTTGGAAGTCCTCGTAGCCGTTTTCCTGGCAGGCGTACAAGGCCAGCGCCATGGCGGTACTGTATTTGGGGTCAAAAAATTCTTCGTTGGCGGTCAGCAAATCACGCTGAACCCCGCCCAAACGCACTTCTTTCAGGCCCAAAATGTTCAAACAATGGCCCGAAACGCCCTTTAATTGGCTCCCGCCGCCGGTCAATACGCCCAAAAGCGGATAATCTTTATAGCCGGATTGTTCCACACTGCGGCGGACGTATTCCAGCAGTTCTTCCATACGCGGTTGGATAATATCCAAAATAAAACTCTTTTTGATGTTATGCACGGTGCGGCCGTCTAAAGACGGCACGGGTATTTCGCCGTCTTCGTCCAAAGAGGTCGGCTCGCACACGCCGTATTTTTCTTTAATTTCCTGTGCGTGCTGGCGGCTGGTGCGCAACCCGCAGGAAAGGTCCCGCGTGATTAAATCGCACCCGTACGGAATATCGCGCGAAAAGCGGAGCATGCCGTCCAAATAAATCCCGACGGACATAGTTTCCCCGCCCAAATCCACCAGCATTACGCCCATTTCTTTTTCTTCCTGCGTCAGTACGGCGTTGCCCAGCGGCACCAGGCCGTACACCATATTATCAATACGGTATCCCGGGCGCTGAATGGCTTTGGCTAAATTGTTCAAATGGGTGGAAGCGGCGGTGGTAATGTGGACGTCAACTTCCAATAAAGAGCCTTCCATCCCCTCCGGGTTGGAAATGCCTTTTTGTTTATCAATAAAAAAACCTTGCGGAATGGTGTTGATAATTTCTTTATCGGAATCAATAGAAATCGCTTTGGCGTTTTCAATAGCCAGGTTAATATCCGTTTGGGTAATTTCTTTATCCATACGGGAAATGTTGTACGTTCCGTGGCTGGTATAAGAGCTTAAATGAGAGCCGCGCAACCCCACAATTAAGGTGGAAATGTTTTCGTTCAGCTCCCGTTCCACCCCGCCCAAAACGTGTTGGACGGCGGCGGACGTTTCGCGGATATCCTTTACTACGCCGCCTTCTACCCCGCGGCACGGCGCACTGCGCCCCGCCAATACCTGCAAAGTGCCGGTATCATAATCTTGCGCGGCGGCGATACACGTTAATTTACCGCTGCCGACATCTAAACCTGCAATAATATTTGTTTTAGCCATAAATAAATCCACCTAAATCCATTATAAAACTTATTTACCCAACTGTGTTAAAAAAACTTGTCCGTTTTCAAAAAAACGAAAGTCCATCCGTTGCGGGCCTTTTTCGTTCCTGCGGCACCAACCGATAATCTGCGCCGCACGGCGCGCCTTGGCACGCAGGTTTTTAGCAGGGCCAAAGTCTATCACGGTGCCGTCCGGCATGTGCATAGCCACTTCGTCACGCTCCAAATTAAAACGCAAAAAAGCAAAAGACAGTTCTTTTTCCAATTTTAAGGTGCTTTGCACCAGGCCCACAAATTCATCCGTCAATTTTTCGGGCACGCGGCCTTCCAACTCCACAAACGGCACCGGCGTAAGCAAGCCGGGGTTTGGGTCCGCATATACGGTGCTGTCGCTATCAATGTAGCGCACGGAATTATCCGGCAAGACAAATTTGGCAACCGGGGTGCGGCGCTCGGCAGATATTTTTAAGGTGCCGGATAACAACCCGCGGCTTACGTCCACCTCGCGCAACATGGGGTATTTTTGCACAATTTGCGTGCGCAACTGCGCCGCCTGTGCCGGCGTGAACGGTTTGCCAACGGCGGCCGAGCCCAAAGCCAACAGCTCTTTTTGCATATTGCCTTCCAAGCCGGAAACCACCGCTTTTTGGGGGGCCCAACGGCTTATTTTTGCCGACGAATACGCCGCGTAGCCTTTACTCAGGCCCACGAACGCCGCCACTAAAAAAAACAGAATAAACAACAGGAAAAAAAACGGCTTTAAGCTTTTTTTGCGCCGCCGGGGAACTCTTTTAGCTACAAAAGATGACGGCCTGTAAGAATCAAACTTTTTCATGTGCTTAAAACCAAAAAGAAAATGGGCGGAAAGGGAGTTGAACCCTTAAGGACTTTCGTCCACACGGTCCTGAGCCGTGCGCGTCTGCCATTCCGCCACCCGCCCATCACAAGATATATTATAGAATATTTTTCAAATTGTTTCCACTATATTTTTAGCGGACCCAAGTGCCCCTGCCGCAGGGCCGTTTTTATACTGTAAAAAGAGCCTTAAAAACGGATTTTATTTTTGAATCCTTTTTCCATTTCCCGGTTCAAATCCCGCTTTTTGAGGGCCTCGCGCTTATCAAACAGGTGTTTGCCTTTGGCTACGGCCAACTGTATTTTGGCCCAACCTTTTTTGAAATACACTTCCACCGGCACCAACGCATAGCCTTTTACATCCGCCTTGGCGGCTAACTTGCGGATTTCTTTTTTATTTAACAACAGCCGCCGCGGGCGCGTGGCGTCCAGCTCCACCAAAGAATTAAACTTATACGGCTTGACGTGCATATTATATACATGCGCTTGGCCGTTTTCTATGCGTACAAACGCGCCCTCCAGGCTTAACTCCTTTTGGCGGATAGATTTTACTTCCGCGCCCAGCAGTTCCAGTCCGGCTTCCAGCGTGTCTTCTATAAAAAATTCGTGATACGCCTTACGGTTGGTACACACGACTAAAACGGAATCTTTCTTTGGCATGGATATATCATAGCAAATTTAAGGGGCCCGCAACGCCCCTTTATGCTCTTTTGCGGGCAACCCCTAAAAAACCCCGCTTGGGCGCGGATTTTTTCTCCGTGAAAAAAAGTAAGGCGGGTTTGGGGCGCCGCCCCATAAAAACCCCGCTTGGGCGCGTGGCTTTGGGCGGGGTGTAAAGGTGCGCTAAACGGCGCTATAACGCGCGCGGAAAGCGGGAAGATTAGTTGTCAGTGGGCTGAGGGCACATCTCACTGGTGCCGTTATTACAACAGTAACCACTCACAGGCGTATCAATCCCGCAGAAATCCGCACATAATTCACGTCCGGCTTGGTTGGTTCCCCAGCAAGAGACATTATCACTCTGATTATCGCGGTTCAAGGCATATTGGTATTGCAATGAAGGGTGGCGATTGTTTCCATCAACCATACGAGACGCAAGTACTCCACTGGCAGTAAAATCGGACATCACCAGAAATATCTCAAACCCATTTCCGCCCGCCCCGGTCTGCGGGTCCCCTTTAGTGTAATAACTCTGCCCCGTTGCCCCCTTGGGGGAAACATCTAACCCCTCAAATCTACCCGCATAGCGGTTGGTTTGCATCCATTTACGGCGCTGGGCTTTAACAAGACTATCCATAAGCGTGACGGCTTCCGCCATGCGGGAGCGTTCCACCGCCTTAAAATATTGTGGTAGTGCCATAGCGGCCAAAATGCCGATAATGAGTACCACAACTAATAATTCAATCAGCGTGAAGCCGCCTAAACGGCTTAAATTTGCGTTTTTCATATAAAACCTCATTTTTTGATAAATTTTGCTTATAACAAAATTTATCAAAAAAAAAAACAAAAACAACCCTATTAAATAACGGCAGGCAAAGCCCCCATATTTTAAGGATAATTTTTAAGTTTCGTTTTTCTCGCGGATGTTTATTTTTAAGTGGTTTTTACTTATTTTCATTCTTGGGGCGGCGCCCCAA
>ULVN01047023.1_pt1 | contig 28825 bp, 18 predicted proteins | sample 1959491 | NCBI WGS metagenome assembly ULVN01 (sample SAMEA4835787, study PRJEB28245) | human gut metagenome | biome: gut microbiome; material: fecal sample | place: Denmark | collected 2008 | reverse complement strand
GTGCGGCGGCACGGCTGTACACAGCCGTGGATGTGCAGGACGAGCGCCAATTGGCGTTTTATGAGCACAACGGCTTCAAGATGGATTACACTGAGGATTTGGTGCGCCTGAACGATCCTGACGAAGTGCCGCAGCTGTTCAACTGCTCGTGCATCACGCTTCCGCTCAACACCGTGCAGGAGCAGATGGATTTGGTGTCGCGGATGCGCGGCGCCGGGTTCAGCTACTTTGACCACGGCTTCCTGCTTCAGCAGATGAATCGGCAGAATTTCGCCGCGCTGGGCATCTTGTATGGGTCGAATCTGGTTGGTGCGTGCGTCGCCGCGGGGCAGTACACGTCGGCGGAGGTTATGGGGCTGTATATCGTGCCGGAGTTCCAGCGCAAGGGCTTGGGCACGCGTTTGCTCCAGCAGACGAAACAGGCGCTGGCGAGCACGGGCGTGACGGATTTGACGATGCGGGTGATGAGCGACAGCGAGCCGCAAGTGCGCTTGGTGCAGCGGTTCCGTGCGGAATTGGTGGAACACACGAGTGTGTTCCCCTCAATGCAGATTTAAGGTAACACCGCACAAATGAGGTGGTCGGCTGGCGAATGGATTTTTCGTCAGATGCAAATGCAAATTTCGAAGGTTTACTGGCGGTAAATCGAGAAATTTGCATGATGCAGATGGCGGAAAAGACATCGCCAGACGCGCCGCCGAATTGTGCGGTGGTGCCTTAAGAGGGGCGTGGCGATTGCTCTCTTGAATGGCTTCGCGGTGTACGCTTTTGTGACATTATGGTAATGTCGCAGGGGGAATCGCCTCTGCGGAGGCGACCAAAGGGCTTTCCGATCGCCCTTTGGAAACCTTCGGTGCGCACACTCCTGTTTATTGGTTTTGACCAAAAGTTTTTAGTTAGTGTGCCTTTCGTTCCCTCAATAAACACTACCATATAATAACATTCGGAAGCGAAGGCGAAGGGGTCAAGGGGGCGACCGCAGACATTCGTCTGTTTTCATTGCCCCCCTGTCGCCTCCGCGGAGGCGAAATCCCTGTGTAAACACACGAATGCAGTATAAAAAAGTTACCAACTCAATCGCGCGAAAAGGTCAAGGGAGAACCTCCCTTGTAAGGAGAAAGCATCATGGGCATTGTGTCGCTGAAAGACTACCGCTGGGATGGCAGCAAGAAGCTCGAATTGAAGGACGCGGAGGCGGGCGCGCCAGAGTTCGTGGATAAAAAGACGCTCAAGGCGCAGACACTGGAGAACCTTGCGGAAGCGGCGGCACTGCAGGATAAACTCTATGCGCAGGGGCGCGAGGGCATCCTGATTGCCATTCAGGCGCGTGACGCGGCGGGCAAGGACAGCCTCATCAAAAAGGTGTTTGGGCAGCTGAACCCGGCGGCGCTGGAAGTCGCGGCATTCAAAGCGCCCAGTAAGGAAGAACTCAGCCATGATTATCTCTGGCGCATCATCCGCACCGTTCCGCCGCGCGGGAAAATCGGCGTGATGAACCGCAGCCACTACGAGGATGTGCTTGTGACGCGCGTGCACCACATGGAGAAGGGCTATGCCATGCCGCCGCGCGTGACGGACGACCCGGATTTCTACCTCAAGCGCTATCAGCAGATTCGCAATTGGGAACAGTACCTTTACGAGAACGGATACCGCGTCGTCAAGGTGTACCTGAACGTCAGCCGTGACGAGCAGAAGCGCCGCTTCCTTGACAGGCTGGAACGCGAAGATAAGCACTGGAAGCTCTCGGTGGATGACATGCGCGAACGCCGCCTGTGGAAGCAGTATGACGAAGCGTTCGAGGATGCCATCAATGCGACCGCGACGAAGGAATCCCCATGGTACGTCCTTCCGGCGGATGACAAGTGGTTCACGCGCTACCTGATGAGCGAAATTCTGCTGGATGTGCTGATGGATGTGAACCCGGATTATCCGCCGCTTGATCCGGCGGAAGCCGCGAAAGTTCCGACAATTCTGGCAGAGCTGGAGAATGGCGAATAATCAGCACAAAGTGTATTTTTTGTGGATTTCAAGGGAGAAATATGGAAGTACACATTTTGGTGTGTGCAAACCGGGTTGATTTTATGGAAAAGGCGCGGTATGATGAAGGACGTGCAGGGCACAATGCCTTGCACGCAACGCCCGAAGGCAGATGCCTGAAATACAAAAGCATACAGCAATACGCCTTATGCGGCTCCTGCACAACGCCGTAGATTTCTCTCTTCCATGCTTCCCCGTCTACCCGATTCGTGGGCTGACGGGGATTCTTTTACTATAATGATACTATTTCCGAATTCACCTGCGCCTTTTCCGCACTGGGAATAGTATGAAAATCATGTTTTTAAGCAATCGCATCCGATTGAACAAAAACCAACGACTTTTCCTGCAAAAGCAAGAGGATTTTTCGCGGTTGATGGCGAATTAAAACGATTCGGACTGCACCTCGCTGCGGGAGAAACGGCAGAGCGCGCAGAACGAAAAACCAATCATTTTCCGGGCGCTTTCGCTGGTGGTGGCGGCGAAAAGCCCGACGGACGAGGTACTGGAATGGAAACAAACACCTATTATTATGCGGGCATTGACATCGGTTCTACCACCGTCAAGCTGGTGCTGCTGAACGAAGCGGGAGAAATGGTCTGGGGCGAATATCGCCGCCACTGCGCGCATACGCAGGAGACACTGGCGGAGATGATGCGGGAAGCGCGGAAGAAACTCGGCGCGTGCCGCGTGAAGGTGCGCATGACCGGATCGGGCGCAATTTCGCTGGCGGAAGCGCTGCGCGTCGGGTTCGTACAGGAGGTCGTTGCGGTGGCGGAAGCGCTGCAGAAGGCCGCGCCGCAGACCGACGTCGCCATCGAATTGGGCGGCGAGGACGCGAAGATTATCTATTTCACCGGCGGATTGGAAGAACGCATGAACGGCGTGTGCGCGGGCGGCACGGGGTCTTTTATCGACCAGATGGCGGCGCTGCTGAAAACCGATGCGCCCGGCTTGAACGAACTGGCAAAGCACTATCATGAGCTGTACCCCATTGCGGCGCGCTGCGGCGTGTTCGCCAAGAGCGACATTCAGCCGCTGATTAACGAGGGTGCGGCGCGTGAGGATCTGGCGGCGTCGATTTTTCAGGCGGTTGTGAACCAGACGATTTCCGGGCTGGCGTGCGGCAAGCCGATTCGCGGGCATGTGGCGTTCTTGGGCGGACCGCTGCACTTCCTGTCCGAACTGCGGCAGGCGTTTGTCCGCACCCTGCACCTGACGGAGGAAACCGCGATTGTGCCGGAAAATTCGCACCTCTTTGCGGCGACGGGCGCGGCGATGGCGGCGCTTTCGGACGGCGAGGACGAAGCCGTGCCGATGGATAGCCTGCTCGAACGCCTTGAACACGGCGTCATGCTGACCTTCGGCCTGAAGCACCTGCCGCCGCTGTTCCGCAATCAGGAGGAATACGCGGCGTTCAACCGCCGCCACGCACAGGCGAAGGTGCAGCGCGGCGATTTGGCAACGTATTCCGGCAAGTGCTATCTGGGCATTGACGCGGGTTCGACGACGACGAAAGTCGCGCTGATTGGCGAAAAGGGCGAATTGCTGTACAGCTACTATGCGGGCAATTCCGGCAGCCCGATTGAAACGGCGCGCACGGCGATGCGCGAGCTGATGGAGAAAATGCCGGACACGGCGGTGATTGCGCGCTCCTGCTCTACCGGCTACGGCGAAAGCCTGCTGAAATCGGCGTTCCGGCTTGATGACGGCGAGGTGGAGACAATCGCGCACTGCACCGCGGCGGCGTTCTTTGACCCGAAAGTGGACTGTGTGCTGGATATCGGCGGGCAGGACATGAAGTGCATCAAGCTGAAAAACGGCTCGGTGGACACGATTCTGCTGAATGAAGCGTGTTCGTCCGGCTGCGGCAGCTTCTTGGAAAATTTCGCAAACTCGATGGGCTACACAGCGGAAGGATTCGCGGCGGAAGCCCTCTTCGCGCCCGCCCCGGTTGATTTGGGAACACGCTGCACTGTGTTCATGAACTCCAACGTCAAGCAGGCGCAGAAGCAGGGCGCGACGATACAGGACATCAGCGCGGGTCTGGCGTGCTCGGTCATCAAGAATGCGCTGTTCAAGGTCATCAAACTTGCTGATCCGAAGGAACTGGGGCAGCATATCGTCGTGCAGGGCGGCACGTTCCACAACAAGGCGGTGCTGCGCGCGTTCGAGCAGCTTGCGGGTGTGGAAGCCGTCTGCCCGGATATTTCCGGCATGATGGGCGCGTTCGGTGCGGCGCTGATTGCGCGCGATCGGGCGTCGAGCAGCGATACACCCTCCTCTACCCTGCCGATTCAGGACATTCTGGGCTTGCAGTGGCAGACGCGGACGGCGCGCTGTCAGGGCTGCACGAACCACTGTATGCTGACGGTCAGCCTCTTCCCCGGCGGACGGCGGCACATCACGGGCAACCGCTGCGAAAAGGGGCTGGGCAAAACCGCAACGGGCGAAAAAGGCCCGAACGTGATGGCGTACAAGCTCAAGCGCATGTTCGACTATCAGCCGCTGACCGCCGAACAAGCCACGCGCGGCGAACTGGGCATTCCCCGCGTGCTGAACATGTATGAGAACTTCCCGTTCTGGATGACGCTGCTGACGAAACTGGGTTTCCGGGTGGTGCTGTCTCCCGCGTCCAGCCGCGCGATTTACGAGAAAGGCATGGAATCCATCCCGTCGGAAAGCGAGTGCTATCCGGCGAAGATGGCGCACGGGCATGTGCAGTGGCTGATTGATCAGGGCGTCGGGACAATCTTCTATCCGAGCGTGTTCTACGAGCGGCAGGAGGATATGAAGACCCAAAACCACTTCAACTGCCCGATGGTTGTGGCGAATCCGGAGAACATCGCCAACAACGTCGAGGACGTGACCGAGGGGCGCGTGCGGATGCTTAAACCGTTCCTCGCGCTGACCAGCGAAAAGACGGCGGCGGACACGCTTGTGCGCTTTTTCCGCAAGACCTTCAATATTCCGGAGCAGGAGGTTCGCGACGCGGTTCACGCGGGCTGGGACGAGCAGCAGTGTGCCAAGACCGATGTGCGCGCCGAGGGTCTGAAGGTGCTGCAATGGATGGAGGAGAACCACAAGAAGGGCATCGTGCTGGCGGGACGGCCGTACCACGTTGACCCGGAAATTAACCACGGAATGCCGGAGCTGATTGCCTCCTATGGGCTGGCGGTGCTGACTGAGGACAGCATCCCTGCGTCCTTCCATGGCGAGCATCCCCTGCGCGTGAGCGACCAGTGGGTGTACCATTCCCGCCTGTATGTGGCGGCGCAGTTTGTCAGCCAGCGGGATGATTTGGAGCTGATTCAGCTCAACTCCTTCGGCTGCGGGCTGGACGCCGTGACGACCGATCAGGTGGCGGAGATTCTGGAACGCTGCGGCAAGCTGTATACGCTCATCAAAATTGACGAGGTGAACTCGCTGGGCGCGGCGCGCATCCGCGTGCGTTCCCTGCTGGCGGCGATGGCGCAGCGCGAAAAGCGCGGCATCATGGCGCATCCCGTTCCCGCGACGTATCATCGCGTGGAATATACCCGCGACATGCAGAAGAAGGGCTACACCATTCTTGCGCCGAACATGTCGCCGATTCATTTCCGTCTGCTTCAGCCGGTGCTGGAGAAGCACGGGTATCACATCGTCATGCTGGAAAACGATACACGCTCCGCCATTGACACGGGCCTCAAATTCGTCAACAACGACGCCTGCTATCCGTCCATCATCACCGTCGGGCAGATGATGGAAGCCGTGCTGTCCGGCAAGTACGACACCGACCGCCTTGCCCTTGCTATGACGCAGACGGGCGGCTGCTGCCGCGCAAGCAACTACGTCGGTTTCATCCGCCGCGCGCTGGCGAAAGCCGGACTGGGGCATATCCCGGTTATCTCCATTAACGCCAACGGCATGGAAACGAACGAGGGCTTCCACTTCACCCTGCCGATGCTCATCGGCGCGGCACAGGCGATTGTTTTCGGCGATTTGCTGATGCGCTGTCTGTACCGGGTGCGCCCCTACGAAATCGAGGCGGGAAGCGCCAACCGGCTGGCGGAGACATGGTCGCAGAAGATCATCGACCATCTGGTGAACGGCACGGGCCGCTACGGCGACATCTGCCAGCAGTTAGTGGACGACTTTGACCATCTGCCGATTCACGAGGACATGAGGAAGCCGCGCGTGGGCATCGTGGGCGAAATTCTGGTGAAATATATGCCTGTGGCGAACAACCATCTGGTCGATTTGCTGGAAGAAGAGGGCGCGGAAGCCGTTGTGCCCGACCTGATGGACTTCATGAACTACTCCGTCTACAACGGCAAGTTCAAGCACGAGTATCTGGGCAAGGGCTGGACAAGCGAGACGAGCGCGGTACTGGGCGTGAAGGGCATTCGCGCCCTGCGGCGTCCCGCACTCAAGGCGCTGGAAAAGTCCAAGCGCTTTGAACCGCCGATGCATATTGAGCAGATTGCGGAGCTGTCCGACCCGTTCCTTTCGCAGGGCAACCAGTACGGCGAAGGGTGGTTCCTAACGGGCGAAATGGCGGAACTGCTGCTGACGGGCGTGCCAAATATCGTGTGCATTCAGCCGTTTGCGTGCCTGCCGAACCATGTGGTGGGCAAGGGGGTTATCAAGCAGCTGAGAAAGAAGTATCCGCAGGCGAATATCTGCGCGGTGGACTTTGACCCCGGTGCGAGTGAGGTGAATCAGCTCAATCGCGTGAAGCTGATGCTTTCCGCCGCACGGAAAAACATGGAGCAGGCGGCAAAAGAAGAATAAGCACGCGGAAGTAGTATGGGAAAAGCGACCAACTCAATCGCGCGAAAGGGGTCAAGGGGGAAATTCCCCCTTGCAGGGTGCAGGGGCGGCGCCCCTGCTGGGGCTTGGGGCAACGCCCCAACTGTTCCGCGGACGACTGGTATGCCCAACGCGCTCAACAAAGGTGCAGGCAGCGAAGCGTCCCTGCCAGTAACTTCGCGCGTCCGCAGACGCGCCCCCAAGCTGCTCTTTTGACCAACTCAACATTGTCGCGCCAAATGGGCGCGACCGACCAGCATGGGAGAAGGTTTTCTCTCAATGCTGGTCTTTTTCATTGCAGGGGAAAAACGGAGAGCGTATCCTGCCGCAACAGAAAGCCCCGGCAGCCGCTGGACAATCGTCCTTGTGTGCTGCCGGGGTTGTTATGCAGTTGGAAAATGTGTTACGCCTGCTCGAACTGCGAGTTGTACAGCTCGGCGTAGAAGCCGCCTTTTTGCAGCAGCTCCTCGTGCGTGCCGGATTCGATGATGTCGCCGTGGCGCATGACCAGAATCTTGTCCGCATTCTTGATGGTGGAAAGGCGGTGCGCAATGACGAACGAGGTACGTCCCTTCGTCAGCGTGTCCATTGCCTGCTGAATCAGCATTTCTGTGCGTGTATCGACGGAGGACGTTGCTTCGTCGAGAATCAGCATCGGCGCGTTTTCAATCATCGCGCGGGCAATCGTCATCAGCTGCTTCTGTCCGGCGGAGAGGTTCAGTTTGTCGGAAAGCAGGGTATCGTAACCCTCCGGCAGGGTGTGGATGAGGTGGTACAGCCCCGTTGCGCGGGTCACTTGGTCAAGCTGCTCGTCCGTAATGCCCTCCTTGCCGTAGCAGAGGTTGTCGCGGATGCTGCCCTCGAAAAGCCAAGTGTCCTGCAAGACCATGCCGAAGAGGTCGTGCACATGCTCGCGCGTCATCTGCGACAGCGGTACGCCGTCGATGCGAATTTCGCCGCCGCCCAGCGGATAGAACTTCATCAGCAGATTGACCATCGTGGTTTTGCCCGCGCCGGTCGGACCGACGATGGCGACCTTCTGACCCGGCTGCACATGCTCGGAGAAGTCGTGAATGATGATTTTGTCCGGCGTGTAGCCGAAGCGGACGTGGTCGAACGCCACTTCGCCGCGGACGGTTTTCGTCTGCGCGGGCAGGTGGGATTCGTCGGGCATTTCCTTCGCTTCGAGGAACTCAAAGACGCGCTCTGCCGCCGCCGCTGCGGATTGCAGGTTCGTCGCCGCCTGTGCTAACTGGCTCAGGGGCGAGGTGAATAGGCGCACATACATCATGAAAGCGACAATCACGCCGAAGGAAATCGTGCCGTTCATCGCCAGCACCGCGCCGACGACGCATACCGCCACATACGCGAAATTGCCGATGAAGCCCATCAGCGGCATCATCAGGCCGGACATGAACTGGCTCTTCCAGTCTGTCTCCTGCATTTTGCCGTTGATGCGGTCGAACGCCTGCTGTTCGCGCTGCTCTGCGCCGAAGAGGCGGACGACATTGTGCCCTGTGTAGATTTCTTCAATATGGCCGTTCAGGTCGCCCAGCCACCGCTGGCGCGCGACGAAGTACTTCTGCGAGCGGCTCATGATGCCCAGCATCAGCCCGAAGCCCAGCATCGACGACACAATCGCCGTCAGCGCCATGATCCAGTTCGTCGAGAGCATCATGACGACGCTGCCGATGAACATCGTCACGGCGGAGACAAGGCTGGTCAGGCTGTTTTGCAGCGTCTGCCCGATGGTGTCCACATCGTTGGTGACGCGGGAGAGCACGTCGCCGGTGGAGGTGGACTGGAAGTAGCTGACCGGCAGGCGGTTGATTTTGTGGGATATGCCGTCGCGCAAGCCCCGGTTGACCTTCTGCGTGACGACGGTCATCACCAGCCCGGTCATAAAACTCAGCAGCGCGCCGACGACGTAGAGAATTATCAGCGTGATGCAGATTTTCTGGATGGCGGGCATGTCAATCTCGCCGCGCAGCCCGGCGGTAATCAGGTTGGTGATTTCGCTGATTTTGTTCGGGCCGATCAGGCGGATAATGACGCCTGCCAAGTCGCCCAGAATCGCGATGCAAATGACCGGATAGAAGGGCTTGCAGTGGCGGATGAGCTTCCCCAGCGAACCGCGGAAGTCCTTCGCCTTTTCGCCCGGTACGCCCGGCCCGCGCATTCCGGGATGACCGCCCGGACGGCGTTTCGTTTCACTCATGACGCAAGTTCCTCCTTCGACAACTGAGAATACGCGATTTCCTGGTAGACCTTGCAGCTTTCCATCAGCTCGCGGTGCGTGCCCTTGCCGACAATCGCGCCGTCCTCAATGACGAGGATGCAGTCCGCGTCGCGAATCGTGCCGATGCGCTGGGCGACGATGATGTTCGTCGTGCCGCTGGTCTGCTCGCGGAGCGCCTGACGCAATGCATGGTCGGTCTTGTAGTCCAGCGCGGAGAAGGAGTCGTCAAAGACGAGGATTTCCGGGTCGCGCGCCACTGCGCGGGCAATGGACAAACGCTGCTTCTGCCCGCCGGAGAAGTTCGAGCCGCCCTGCGCGACTGTGCCGGAATACCCGACCTCCGGGGATTCGACAAATTCCACCGCCTGCGCGATAGCAACCGCCTTGCGGATGGCAGCGCCCGACGCGTTGTCCTCGCCGTAGCCGACGTTGCTGCTGACCGTGCCGGAGAACAGGAACGCCTTCTGCGGCACAAAGCCAATCTTGCTGCGCAGGGCGTCCTGCGTGTAGTCACGCACGTCCACGCCGTCTACCAGCACTTGCCCGCTTGTTGCGTCATACAGGCGCGGAATCAGGTTGATGATGCTGCTCTTGCCGCAGCCAGTTGCGCCGATGAGGGCAACCGTCTGTCCGTGATGCGCGGTGAAGGAGATGTGGTGGATGGTGTCGCCGTCGGCATCGGGATAGCGGAAGGAGACGTCGCGGAACTCAATTTCGCCCTTCATTCCGGGCTTGCCCTGCGTTTCCTTACCGTCCACAATGCGTGCCTTCGTGTCCAGCACCTCATTGACGCGGCCCGCGGAAACGGTCACGCGCGGCAGCATGACGAAAATCATCACCAGCATCAGGAATGCCATGATGACCTGCATCGCGTACTGCATAAAGACCACCATGTCCGAGAACAACCCAATGCGTTCCATCATCGCGGCGGGCGACGTGACCGCAATCGCACTGATGAGCGCCGCACCGATCCAGTAGATGCCCAGCGTCAAGCCGTTCATCGCCAGATTCATGCCCGGATTCATGACGGACATGGCGATGTTCGCCTGCTGGCTGTTGCGGGTCATTTCCTCGTTCGCCTTGGCGAATTTGCCCTCCTGATAATTTTCCGCGTTGTAGGCGCGCACGACCTGCAAGCCCGTCAGGTTCTCACGCGTGATGCGGTTCAGGTTGTCCGTCAGCGTCTGCATCTTCTTCATGCGCGGCACGGCGTAGAGCATGATGAACACCAGCAGCACGCACACGAACGCAATCACGCCGCCTGTCAGCAGCGACCATTCCCAGCTCTTCGTGCTAATTTTGCCCACGGCAATGAATGCCATAATCGGCGCTTTAATCAGCGACTGCATCCCGAAGGAGAAAAACATTTGCAGCTGTGAAATGTCGTTGGTCGTGCGGGTAATCAGGCTGGCTGTGGAGAAACGGTTGATTTCCTCGTTTGAGAAGCCGACCACCTTGCGGTACATTTCGCCGCGCAGCCGAGCGGAGAAGCGTGATGCAATCTGTGCGGTAAAGAATGTCGTGCAGACCGTCAGCAGCATTGACCCCAGCGCGCACAGCAGCATCTTGCCCCCTGCGAGCAGGATATCGCTCATCTGGCTGCCTTCCGTCTGCACCAGACGGGTGATTTCCGACATATAATCAGGCAGGGCCAAGTCAAGCTGCACCTGCCCAACAATCAGCACTACACAGGCGGCGACGAGCAGCCACTCTTTCCACCTGAGGTGTTTCAAAATCCGTAGCATGGGTTTCAATCCCTCCTTTTCTGTTTGCGTCCGCCATCATAGCATAGAAAGATGGATTCAGAATGAACTGGCAGAACATTTTTCAAGATTTTTGGCACTTCGCAGGGAAACTGCGCCTTGATGCGTTTATTTAGGTAGGGAAATACCTTCAAAGGAGTTGAGAACGATGAAGAAACGATGGATTCTGCTGATTTTGCCCTTGATGATGATGGTAATGCCTGTTGCCACCGCGAACGGCTGGGGCTTGCCCGAGGCCTTGGTGCCGCTTGTGTCGAACACGAATGATTATGACGACTATTATCATTTGGCGGATGATTATGCGCGGAAGGAGAATAGCGCGCGCATCATCATGCAGAGCCGCTATCACAATCAGCTGATTGCTGCGGAAAAAGGCGCGGACGGCTGGAAGAGTGTTATTGTCTCGACGACCGCCGTTTATCAGCCGTCGGAGCAGAGCACATCCGGGAAGCCGAAGCTCGCGCGCATCAATAACGGCTTTGAGTTGGCGTATCCGAAGGTGAAAGAACTGTATCGCTTTGAGCGCATCAGCAATGACCGGGGCGAAACGGCGTATACGCTGACGTATGCGAAGATGGGCGGCGTGGAGGTGGAGCGGCAGGAATCCTACCGCTATCTGGTAACGCAGGGCGAAGACAGCGCAATGTGGGTGACGGAAGTCACACTGGAAAACTTCAACATCCACAATATGCCCCGCCGCGGCGTGGGCGACGTGCGGCGGATGCGCGATGTATACAGCAGCATGGCGCTGTACGAGAATTACGACGCTGTGGGCTGGATTGGCGCGCAGAATGTTCCGGGGAAGAAAAGCGGCAAGCAGTCGTACCCGGTCTATGCCGCGCCGAGTACGGAGGCGTCCCGCGCGGCGAAGGGGAAAGCGTCGTTCAGCACGGGGGATGAGTATCGCCTGTATTGCACCGAAGGAGACTGGTCGCTGATTGAATACCGCGTCAGCCTGCGGACAAGCCGCTTTGGCTGGGTAAAGATTGGTCAGCCGACCCAGAGCCAGCGCCTGCATATCCCGATGCTGACGGCGTATGACACCTACCTGACCGACGATCCGCACGTCAGCGAGTACCATCAGGCGGAACTGCCCGCCGGGACGAAGCTGACGATGTGGTATCTGCTGGGCGTGAGCGACGACTGGGCATATGCCTACGTAGAAGCGACGGTGGACGGCAAGCCGATGTGCGGGTTTGTGCCGCGGCGCGACGTGGTGATTGACGATGTGGAACAGCCGGACGAAGCGGCGAAATATGTCGGAAGCTGGTATCTGTATTCCGGTAGCGAAATCGGCTATTTCTATCTCCGGCTGGATGCGGACGGACGCTTCTACTGCTCGGATGACGACGGCGCACAGCCCTACGGCGGAACGTGGTGCGTGGTGCGGAATCCGATGGCTGGGGAGGACAACCTCTGGATTTCGACAGAAAGCATCCTGGCGCTGAATTACAGCGACAGCATGACAATGCGCGTCGGCGTGGACTATATCGTGTCCACAACGGAGGAGGATGGCGAAGGGTTGACCCTGCCGCTGGTGAATCTCGCCTACGGGGAGGGCGGATGCACCTACGTCCCCTATGGCGCGGTGGACAGATACGGCAATTGGGTGGCAACGGCGGACGGAAGCGTGCGCCAAATGACGCTGCCGATTCAATAATGCAAAGGAGCTGCGAACGATGAAGAAACGGTGGATTCTGCTGATTGTGCCGCTGCTGATGGCGCTGATGATGAATGCCGCGTCTGCGAGCGAATTGCTCGGCAACGTGCTGTCCCTCGTGCTGAATTCGCCGGATGACGCCGTTCTGGCTGATGACTGCCGCGCGGATGCCGAAGATGCCCGTATCATCATAGCCAGCGGAGCACATTATCAGCTGATTGCAGCGGCAAAACAGGAAAACGGCTGGGAAAGTGCCGTCGTCTCGACAAACGCCGTCTATCAGCCGTCGGAGGGGCATGGCGTGCCGACGCTCACGCGGACGGAAGACGGCTTTGAGCTGGCGTATCCGGAAGCGTGGGAAGTCTACCGCTTTGCATTGAGCCATGACAGCACGAATCATCCAATCTACACGCTTGTCTTTGCGAAAATGGGTGACATAGTGGTCACAAAGCGGGAGAATTTCGGCTATCTGGTGACGCAGGGCGAAGACGGCGCGGTCTGGTCGAAAATGGTCACGCTGGCGGACTTCAATATCCACCAAATGCCCCGCGGCACAGCAGATGTTCAGCGGATGAACGAAATGGCTTGCGGCTTGCAGCGCTTTGAAAATGTGCGGAAGGACGGCGTCAAGGAAATCCGCCAAGAATGGCGGCATGTGCCGATTCAGACGGTGTGCGGCACCTATCTCACGGATAACCCGCATGTCAGCGAAGCGCATCAGGAGGAACTGCCCGCCGGAACGAAACTGACGGCGCTGGGTTACTGCGGCTGGGCGTATGTGTACGTCGAAGCGGAAGTGGACGGCGAAACGCTGTACGGGTTTGTGCCGCAGCGGGATGTGATATTCGACGACGTGGAGCAGCCGGAATTGATGGCGGAGTTTGTCGGGCATTGGCGCGCCAAAGGCGGCGGCGGCTGGTACGATGATTTCCAGCTGGATGCAGATGGGAATTTTTCCGCCGCGGATGATGATGGCGAGAGGACGTGCAGCGGCACTTGGTCTATCGTGCAGACCCCAGTGGGGAGCAATCTCTACTGGCGGGGCGACATTCCCACCATCGTCCTGCGCGGAACGGACGGCACGGTGTCCCGCTATGGGATTCAGGTGGAGAAAGAGAAAATCATGCCGGGCGCTTGGAGCATTTATTTGAGCCTTTCGACCAACGAAACAGGCAGGAGTTATGTGCCGGATGGAGCAGACGGCGATTGGGTGTATACCGATGATATTATCGGCTGGTTTGCTCGGCTGTTCTTTAGTATTTTGGGATATTGAGCAAAAGGAGATGGGGAGAATATGAAGAAACTGCGGATACTGCTGATTTTGTGCTTGACGCTGGCTGTGACACTGCCCGCCGCATCTGCAAACAGCTGGAATCTGAACGGGCAATTGCTGGCGATGGTGGAGCAGACACATGACTACGACGAGTATACCGGCTTGGTGAGCGATTACAACAGAAAAGCCGCCACGACCCACACGATTCTGACCAGCCGCTATCACAATCAGCTGGTCGCGGTGGATGAGGTGAAAGACGGCTGGAAGGACGCCATCTTCTCGACGACCGCGGTCTATCAGCCGTCGGAATTGGACGAGACGGGTTATCCCAAAATCACGCGCACAAAGAACGGCTTTGAGTTGGCGTACCCGGATATTGACGAAAGGTACTATTTTGAGCTGCAGCACAACAATGAGGGAGGCGCCGTTTACACGCTGACGGAAGCGCAGATGGGCGGCGTGACGGTAGAGCGGCAGGCAGAATATTTTTATCTGGTGACGCTGGGCGATGACAATGCCGTGTGGGCGGTGGAGGTCACGCTGGAGAACTTCAATATCCACAACATGCCGAAACGCGGACCGGACGACGTTCGGCGCATCAACGAAGCGAACGAAGGGCTGCAATACCTCGCCTATTTGTATCCGCAGGTGGTTTCGGGGCAGACGAGCGGCAAAAAGTCCTACGCCGTGTATTCCGCGCCGGACACGTCCTCCTACCGCGCGGCGAAGGGCAAAGCGTCTGTCAGCACGGGCGACGATTATAATTTGTACCTCACCGTGGGCGACTGGTCGCTGATTGAGTACCGCGTCAGTTTGCGGACAAGCCGCTTTGGCTGGGCGCAGTTAGGCAATCACGGCGACGAGACGACGGAAGATCTTGTGCGCGTGCCGATGCTGACGGCATATGACACCTATCTGACCGACGACCCGAACGTCAGCGAATACCATCAGGCGGAACTGCCCGCCGGGACGAAGCTGACGGCGCTGTCCCATCCGAACGGCTGGGCGTATATCTACGTTGAAGCGACCGTGGACGGCAAAATCACCCGCGGCTTCGTGCCGCAGCGTGACGTGGTGTTTGATGACGTGGAACTGCCGGACGAGGAGGCAAAAATCGTCGGCAGCTGGCAGTTTGACGGCGGCAGCGAAATCTGGTACTGGTATCTCCGTTTGGACGCGGATGGGCGATTCTACACCTCGGACATAGCAGGCGCACAGCCTTATCACGGCACATGGAGCGTCGTGCAGACGCTGGAGGACAGCAATCTTTACTGGAGCGGCAAGGCGCGCGTTCCGACAATCGTCCTGCGCTGCACCGACGGCATGACCTACCGCTACGGAATGGCGTTTGACGACGAAGTAGAAATTGCAGACGGGGTATTCTGCAAATCATTGTCATTCCTAAACAGCGAAGGCGGTGGCGGATTCAGCCCGTATGGGACATACGATGAGTATGGCAATCTCGATGTGGACGAAAATGGAAATCTGAACGTCAAACAGCTGGACATCACGGACGAGAAATTCCCCTATTCTTATTGGTATAGGGGGCAAGAAGAGGGGAACGGATGAGAGAATTTCAAAAAAAAGCGTCAAAAAAGTGTCAAAAGTGATGGAAATCCTGCGCAACCTCTTGCAAAATGGCGGCAAATTGGGTAGAATATGAGGTGGGAAATGATACTCTTTCCAGATTCGCCTGTGCCAGCTGCTTGCGTCTTTTCCCCTCAGGCGTCCGGTCGTTCCACTTAGCGTAGCGCTGCTACGCTGCGTTGCACTCCCGTTAGCCAGAGTGAAAAATTCGCGGCGCATCTTGGCACATTCTTATCTGGAAATAGTATAACCCCGTTTGAACGACTAAAGGAGGTATATTCCAATGGCAGTGAAAGTTGCTATCAATGGCTTTGGCCGTATTGGCCGTCTGGCGTTCCGTCAGATGTTCGGCGCTGAGGGCTACGAGGTGGTCGCGATTAACGACCTGACCTCTCCCGCGATGCTGGCTCACCTGCTCAAGTATGACACCGCTCAGGGTTCCTACTGCGGCAAGATCGGTGAAAACCTGCACACCGTGGAAGCGACCGAAGATTCCATCATCGTGGACGGCAAGGAAATCAAGATCTATGCCGAAAAGAACGCGGCGGATGCTCCGTGGGGCAAGCTGGGCGTGGACGTCGTGCTGGAGTGCACCGGCTTCTACTGCTCCAAGGAAAAGTCCATGGCGCACATCGCGGCTGGCGCGAAGAAGGTCGTCATCTCTGCCCCCGCTGGCAATGACCTGAAGACCATCGTCTACAACGTCAACAACGACACCCTGACCGCGGAAGACCAGATCATCTCTGCTGCTTCCTGCACCACCAACTGCCTCGCGCCCATGGCGAAGGCTCTGAACGACAAGTATCCGATCGTGTCCGGCATCATGACCACCGTTCATGCGTACACCGGCGACCAGATGATTCTGGACGGCCCGCATCGCAAGGGCGACCTGCGTCGTGCCCGCGCTGGCGCGCAGAACATCGTTCCGAACTCCACCGGCGCTGCGAAGGCGATCGGTCTGGTTATCCCGGAACTGAACAAGAAGCTGATCGGCTCCGCGCAGCGCGTCCCGGTCTGCACCGGCTCCACCACCATTCTGGTTGCTGTCGTCAAGGGCAGCGACGTGACCGTTGACTCCGTGAACGCCGCCATGAAGGCGCAGTCCTCCGAGTCCTTCGGCTACAACACCGAGCCGATCGTGTCTTCCGACGTCATCGGTATGCGCTATGGCTCCCTGTTCGACGCTACCCAGACCATGGTCGCGAAGATCGACGACGACACCTATCAGGTGCAGGTCGTGTCTTGGTACGACAACGAGAACTCCTACACCTCTCAGATGGTCCGCACCATCAAGTACTTCGCGGAACTGAAGTAATTGAAGGCGTAAGCGTTCCCAAAAACGAAAGTTTCCTGCTCTCTGCTGGCAACGACGGGGGGCAGGTTTTTTTGTACCGCCCAATCGTCTCCGCAGACGCGACGGGAGCTGCAAGGCCTCGTTGACTTTCATACTATTTCCAGATTCACCTGAGCCATCTGTTCGCGCCTTTTCCTATCTTTATCCGGAAATAGTATGATACCGCACGGTGCAGATTCCCATGCCCCCTTATTTTGCAGAAGAAGATACCGAGACAACCCTTGATTTCTGCTTGCCACCTATAAATTACAGAATACAAAATATATTATTGTCACCACACCGGCGCAATTTATCTCGCTGTCGGCAATGGCGTTCGCACTGTCTGCGGCTTGCAAAAAACTTGACTTTCAATTGGTTCATCTGCCGCATTTGCAACTGAATTCGACGAAAAATTCATTTTTCGACAAACCAACTCCTTGGCGCGGCGAAGTCTGCATCTGGCGGCACTGTTTACAAACGAAAGAATATGGAATATAATTATTTTAATCCTGCTTCGAGCGGGAAATAAGGAAAAGAGGTGCCCATCATGAAGAAGCTCCTGTCCCTTCTGTTGGCGCTGACCATGATTCTCCCCCTGGTGGGCTGCGCGGCGTTCGCAGAGAATGCGGACCCCATCATGATTACCGTCATCGCGACCAGCGACGTGCACGGCAAAGTGCTGCCCATCAACTACGCCACTGGCGAACCTTCCCCGAACGTGGGTCTGTCCATGATCGCTTCCATGATCGAGCAGGTTCGTGCTACGGAAAAGAACGTCATTCTGGTGGATGGCGGCGATACCGTGCAGGGCTCTGCCATGACCTATTACTACTCCTACTTCGCTCCTGAAAAGGACGATCCCATGATGAAGGCGCTGCGCCTGATGGACTACGACATGTGGTGCTTGGGCAATCACGAGTTCAACAACGATCTGCCGATTCTCAAGCGTCAGATTGAGTATGTGATGAGCCCCGACAACGGCGAGGAGCATTCCGTGCCCATGTCCGCCGCCAACTTTGTGGCGAAGGGCACCGAGTGGGATTCCTGGATGGGCGTCCCCTACATCGTCAAGGAATTTGAGGGCGTGAAGGTTGGCGTTATCGGCATGGATACGCCCAACATCCCCGCTTGGGAGGTTGAGTCCCACTATGAGGGCATCGACTTCCGCAATCTGGTCCCCACGGTTGAGCACTTCGTGCCGATCCTGCGCGAGCAGGAGGGCTGCGACGTGGTGATTGTCGTGGCGCACTCCGGCGTGGAAGACGCTGTTTCTACCGATGGCAACAACCCCGCGGACTACGAAAACCAGGTTCGCGCAATGATTAACCTGACTACCGGGATTGACGCGGTTGTGTATGGTCACTTCCATAAGACCGACTACCGTGAGGACATCCTCAATGCCGAGGGCAAGGTTGTGCCCGTGCTGGCAGGTGGCGCCGGTGAAGGCCTGGGCTTCATGAAGCTCGCCTACGACCCGGCGACCAAGACTGTGACCCCTGTGACGGCTGAAAACGGCTACCGCTTCCTGGCGGATCAGGAAGGCCTGGTGGAAAATCAGAAGGTTGCCACGGCGCTGGCTCCCTACAACGAGGAGCTGCAGGCTTATCTGGATCAGCCTCTGGGCACTGCTACCGGCGCTTTCTCCAATGAGAACATCTCCCTGCAGCCCACCGCGCTGATGGATCTGCTGAACAAGGCGCAGCTGTCTGCGGTTCCTGCGCAGCTGTCCATCTGCGCGCCTCTGACCAGCGGCGCCGAGGTTCGCGACCTGATTCCTGCGGGCGACGTTCCGATGCGTTTGCTGTATCAGCTGTACGTGTTTGAAAACTGGCTCTATCGCGTGAACATGACCGGCGAACAGCTGCGGCTGTGGCTGGAGCATGCTACCACCAACTACACCAGTGCGTCGAACCCCGATTACCTTGGCGGTGGCTACTACACCGATGAAATCTACGGTTTGTACTACGAAATCCACTACTATGCGCCTGAAGGAAAGCGCATCCAGAACATGCAGTATCAGGGTCAGCCCGTGGCGCCTGATCAGGTGTTCTCCGTGGTGATGAACAACTACCGCTTCACCGGCGGCGCCGGCTTCATGCAGGCGGCTGGTCTGACTCCTGAGGATTACAGCCTCACGGATATGTACACCGGCGATACGCTGGGCAACGATAACGGTCAGGTGCGTAACATTCTGGCGCAGTACATCCGCGACCAGAAGGAAATCACCCCCACCGTGGAAAGCACTTGGCAGTTCTTCAGAACCAAGGAAGACGCGATCGCTGCCGGCGCGAAGGTTGTGGAATAATTCACTGCCTTTCCGGCACAACGGATGCTGCCCAGGGAGGCTCTGCCGAAGCAGGCAGAGCCTCCCTTCCTGCTTTGGGGAGATCGTGTTCTTTCCGGGTTGAGAAATGAGGACAAGAGCAGCTTCCTCGACAAGATAAACAGTGTGCACGCTTGCTGCCATCGGGGACGATATACTCTCTACTATGTGGAGGAAGGTAAATGACCATGAAGAATAAACCGCTGAAAAAGCAACTCTCAGCGCAGTTTTATCGTCGGAACATCCCTGCTCTCTGCGTCGCTGTCTTTGGCGCATTGGTTGCAGGCACGCTCAATCTGATTCTTTCGTGGATCATGCAGCAGCTTATCGATGCAGCATCCGGTGTTCCTGGTGCGCTTCCCATCGGAACGCTCGCAAAAATCAGCGGAGGGTTTGTGCTGCTTTGCGTAGCGGCGTTTCTGCTGGACTATATTTCGCAGCCCCGCTTTATTGAGAGAGCCATGCGGCAGTATAAAGATTTCGCCTTTCAGAAGCTCACAGAAAAGAGCATTTCATCCTTTCGGGACGAGAGTACGGCTGCCTATCTTTCGGCTCTGACAAACGACGCAGGCAGCATAGAGGCGGATTATCTTGCGCAGCAGCTTTCCCTGATCACAAAAACTGTGACATTCATCGGCGCGCTCGCCATGATGCTGTGGTACTCCCCGGTTATGACCGCCATCGCCATCGGCGTTACGATTTTGCCGCTGGTCGCTTCCCTCCTGACGGGAAATAAGCTGCAAGAAGCTGAAAAGCGTGTGTCGGAGCGAAACAAGGACTTTACCGCCGCGCTGCACGACTGCCTCAGCGGATTCTCGGTCGTTAAGAGCTTCAAGGCGGAGAAGGAAGTCTATAAGCTCTTTGCCGAAAGCAACCGGGCTTTGGAGGGGGATAAGTTCAGCAAGCGGAGGATCAAGATCCTCGTGGGTATGATCGGCGCTGTGACGGGCATTTTTGCGCAGCTTGGTGTGTTTCTCATTGGAGCGTACCTAGCTCTGTCCGGCTATGGGTTGACCCCCGGTGTTCTGATTATTTTCGTAAACCTGATGAATTTTATGATTCAGCCCATCGCGGAGCTGCCGGGGCTGCTGGCAAGCCGCAAGGCGGCGCTGGGGCTGATCGACAAGCTGGCGACGGCGCTGGAAAAGAATCCTACCTCTGGCGGCAGCGCGACGCTTTCCCGGCTGGAGAAGGGCATTCGTCTCGAACAGGTGTCGTTCAGCTATGACGGAGAAAAGGATGTGCTGCACGAGCTCTCCGCCGAGTTTAAGGTCGGCAAAGCCTATGCCATTGTAGGCGGCAGTGGCAGCGGAAAATCAACGCTGCTTCATCTGTTGATGGCGGGGAGCAGGGAATATGCTGGAAGCATCTTGCTCGACGGAACGGAGCTTCGCAGTATCGCCCCGGAATCGCTGTATGAAACGATTTCAGCCATACAACAGAATGTATTCGTGTTCAATGCCTCCATAAAGGATAATGTTTCCATGTTCCGCAGTTTCCCACGGCAGGAGCTTGACGAGGCGATGCGCCGCGCCCATCTAACGGGGCTGATCGCGGAACGGGGAGAAGACTATCTCTGCGGCGAGGGCGGCAGCGGGCTGTCCGGCGGCGAAAAGCAGCGCATATCCATTGCCCGAAGCCTGCTGAAAAAATCCTCCGTCCTTCTGGCTGACGAGGTAACGGCTTCGCTGGACGCACAGACGGCCTATCAGGTCACAAGCGATATTCTTGACCTGCATGGTATGACCCGCATCATCGTGACGCATACGCTGGAGGAATCCCTGCTCCGCCGCTATGACGGCATCCTCGTCCTGAAGGACGGACGCATCGCCGAGGCGGGCAGCTTCGACGAGCTTATGGAGAAGAAAGGGTATTTCTTTGCGCTGTTCACTGTGTCGCAGTAAAAAGGAAGCAAATTCGATTGTTAAGGCACCACCTCATTTGTGCGGTTGTGCCTTAAAGAAATCAAAATAAACTTGCTCATATTCTCTCAAAGCGCAATCGACGAAAATCGGTTGCGCTTTTTGCGTTCAAGAATCCTATTCGATCCCGTTCCCCTTTAGCCCCTGCACAAACTCCTCCGGCAGCGGCGCGGTGAACGTCATCCTTTCCCCCGTCCGTGGGTGCGTAAATGCCAGCGTGTACGCGTGCAGCATCAGGCGGGGGACTTTCGCGCCCTTGCCGGAGCCGTAAATCGGGTCGCCGCAGACCGGATGCCCGATGGACTTCATGTGCACGCGGATTTGGTGCGTCCGCCCGGTCAGAATGTGGACGTCCAGCAGCGTCACGTTCCGCCCGCGCGCAAGCACCGTCCAGTCCGTAATCGACGGGCGGCCTTCGGGGTCAATTGCCATTTTCTTGCGGTCTTTCTTGCTCCGCGCGATGGGCTGGTCGATGCGCCCGCTGTCCTCGCGCAGATTCCCTTCAACCAGCGCGCGGTAGTGCTTCTCCATCTGCCGCTCCTGCAACTGGCGGCTGAGGGCGAGTTGGCTCTGGTCGTTCTTTGCCACGAGCAGCAGACCGCTGGTGTCCTTGTCCAGCCGGTGGACGATGCCGGGGCGCAGTTCGCCGCCGATGCCGCTCAAGTGGTCAAGGTGGTGCAGGAGCGCATTGACGAGCGTGCCGTCCTCGTTGCCGGCGGCGGGGTGAACGACCATGCCGCAGGGCTTCAGGACGACGGCGAGGTCGTCATCCTGATAGAGAATCGTGAGCGGAATTTCCTGCGCGACGGGGACGGCGGGCTTCGGCGCGGGAATTATCAGGACGACAGTTTGCCCCGGTTTCGCCTTTGCGCCGGATTTCGTCTCGACTTTCCCGTCCACCGTGACGTTTCCGTCCGCCATCAGCGCCGCCACCCGCGAGCGAGTCAGCCCAGCAGCTTCGGACAGGGCAACATCCAGCCGCCGCCCGTCGCCGGGGATGGAGATAGTGCGCGATTCGAGTGCGTCAGGCATCATTTGCGTCATGATTGATTTTCCTCCAATCTTCCGTGCGGAACACGATGCAGTACGCCATCAGCACCGTGCCGACGACGAGCACCGCGTCCGCAATATTGAACACTGCGAAGGGGAACAGGGTGATATCCAGCATATCGACGACATAGCCCAGCGCCAAGCGGTCGTAGGCGTTGCCAAGCGCGCCGCCAATCATCAGCGCCGCCGCGGTTCTGTTCCATCCGCTGAGCTGATAGCGGCGGAGAACGAGCCATCCGGCGATAACCGCGATGACGGACACCACGCCCAGCATCCACGACTGTCCGCTGAACAGGCTGAACGCCATGCCGGTGTTTTCGGCATAAATCCAGCGGAGAACGCCGGGGATGAGGGTGCGCTCATCCGGCAGCGCGACGGCGAGGGCTTTGGTGAAGCGGTCAAGCGCGAGGGTCAGGAGGATGAGCAGGAGAGGCAGCAGCCTTTGGAAAACGGGTTTGCGCATGGTGATGATAGCCCTTTCTGGTGATGATGATTTGGGAAGCGGCGGAATCAGGTCGCGCCCATTGACGCGACAATGAGGAAATGGCGGATAGAGCAGCTTGGGGCGCTTCTGCGGAAGCGCGAAGTTACGGGTGGGGACGCTTTAGCTGCCGCTGCCCTTGCCTTCCACGAGGTTCAGCAGCTGGGTCAGGAAATCCCCGATAATCGGCAGATTCCTTTGCACCAGTCCCTGCAGCAGCCACACCACCAGCGCGCCCAGAAGCGTAAACCCAACCGCTGTCCCTAATCCTCTTGCAATTCCGCCTACAAACTGCATCAGAAGACGCTTCTTCCAGTTCTTCTCATATGCAACAAATTCACTGAGCCGCAGCTGCTCCATCCGCAGCAATTGCTCCTCCATCTTGTTCGCCATCCAGACCGCCCATTCCTTCATTCTCGCACCTCTTTTTTGCGGTTTTCATTTTCTGATAGAATCGCATGATCATGCAGGGGATTTCGCCTCTGCGGAGGTGACAAAGGGGCTTTCTGCTTGCTCCCTTCGGCACTTTAAGCCATAGTGGTGATAATCAGAAGTTTTTGATAGGGTGTGGTTCGATTTTGTTCGGAAAAGTATCTGATTTCCCTGCAAAGCAGAGCTGCCCTTTGTTTTTGCTGGTCAGCATTCCCCCGAATTGGGCAAACGATGCAAAGACCAGAAAAAAGGTGGACAAAAAACAAAAAAACACGCGAAAAACGCTTGACATAGCCTATTAGTTATGCTAAACTAACGCTTGCGAATCGCCGGATTAGTTGGAATAAACTATCCGCAAAAGGACTGACACAAGGAGGTCATGGAACATGATGCCGTTGGGCATGGTGGAAATTGGCGAGTCTGGCGTGATTGGCAAAATCACCGGACAGGATGAGGTGCGTCAGCATCTGGCGGAGCTGGGCTTCGTGATGGGCGAAAGAGTGACGGTCGTCAGCAAAATGGGCGGCAATCTGATTTGCGCTGTCAAGGATAGCCGTGTTGCGTTGAGCCAATCCATGGCTATGCGTGTGCTGGTGAACTGAGGAAAAGGAGGCAGAAGGCATGAAAACCCTGAAGGATGTCAAGGTCGGGGAAACCGCGGTGGTTGTCCGCCTGCATGGTGAAGGTGCCGTCAAGCGCCGCATCATGGACATGGGACTGACCCGCGGGACGGAAGTCCATGTGCGCAAGGTTGCGCCGCTGGGCGATCCGATGGAGCTGACCGTGCGCGGCTATGAGCTGAGCGTGCGCAAGGCGGATGCGGAAATGATCGAGGTTCAGTAATTCTGTTTCCCTTACGATAAAACCTGATTTCGCGTCGTTCCAAGCCTTCCACGCGCATACAGTATGGAAGCGCGCTCAACGCAATCGCGAAAAAGGGTCAAGGGGCAATGCCCCTTGCAGAGTCAAGGGACAGAGTCCCTTGCGGAGTCCAGAGGCGGAGCCTCTGGTGGGGTTAGTTAAGACAAATTCGCATAAGGAGGCGCCGAAAATGGCGATTACGATTGCGCTCGCAGGCAACCCGAACTGCGGCAAAACGACCATGTTCAACGCGCTGACGGGTTCTCGTCAGTTCGTCGGCAACTGGCCGGGTGTTACGGTTGAAAAGAAGGAAGGCAAGCTCAAGGGCAATGACGATGTGGTCATTCAGGACTTGCCCGGCATTTACTCCCTGTCTCCCTACACGCTGGAGGAAGTCGTCGCCCGCAACTACCTGGTGAACGACAAGCCTGATGCCATCCTGAATATTGTGGACTCCACCTCCATCGAACGCAACCTTTACCTGACCACGCAGCTGCTCGAACTCGGCACGCCGATGGTCATCGCGATGAACATGATCGACGTGTCCCGCAAGAACGGCGACAAGATCGACATGAAGAAGCTGAGCGCAGCGCTGGGTGTGGAAATTGTCGAGACTTCCGCGCTGAAGGGCGAAGGCAGCGTGAAGGCGGCTGAAAAGGCTGCCGCTGCTGCCAAGAACCGCACGATGGGCGAGCATCCGCACGTATTCACTGGCTCGGTGGAACACGCGCTGGCGCATATTGAAGATCTCATCGGCGGCAAGGTTGATCCCCGCTTCCTGCGCTGGTACGCCGTGAAGCTGTTCGAGCGCGACGAGAAGGTTGTTGCGGAACTGAAGCTGTCCGAAGATGTCAAGAAGGGCATTGAGGAAGCTGTCTCCTCCTGCGAAAAGGAAATGGACGACGACGCCGAGTCCATCATCACCAACCAGCGTTACGCCTACATCAACACCTTGATGCAGAACGCGGTGAAGAAGGGCAAGGCAAAGGGCAGCCTGAGCGTTTCGGACAAGATTGACCGCGTGGTGACCAACCGCGTGCTGGCGCTGCCGATTTTCGCGCTTATCATGTTCCTTGTGTATTACATTTCCGTGACGACGATTGGTAGCCTGCTGACGGACTGGACGAATGATGTGTTCGTTGCGGAAATCGTGCAGGGCAACCTTCAGACGTGGCTGGATGGCGTTGGCTGCGCGGGCTGGCTGAGCGGTCTGATTGTTGATGGTATCGTCGGCGGCTGCGGCGCGGTGCTGGGCTTCGTGCCGCAGATGCTGGTGCTGTTCCTCCTGCTGGCTATCCTTGAAGACGTTGGCTACATGGCTCGTATCGCCTTCATCATGGACCGTATCTTCCGGAAATTCGGTCTGTCCGGCAAGAGCTTCATCCCGATGCTGATTGGTTCTGGCTGTGGCGTTCCCGGCATCATGGCTTCTCGTACCATCGAGAGCGACCGTGACCGCAAGATGACCATCATGACCACGACCTTCATCCCCTGCGGCGCGAAGATGCCGATTATCGGTCTGATTGCCGCGGCGGTCTTCGGCGGCAGCGCGTGGATTGCGACGTCCGCATACTTCATCGGCGTGGCGGCGATTGTTATCTCCGGCATCATGCTGAAGAAGACGAAGATGTTCGCGGGCGACCCGGCTCCCTTCGTCATGGAGCTGCCGGCGTATCACTTCCCGTCTGGCCGCAACGTGTTCCACAGCGTGTGGGAGCGCGGCTGGAGCTTCATCAAGCGCGCTGGCACGGTCATCCTCCTGTCCTCTATCGTGATTTGGTTTGCGAAGACCTACGGCTGGGCGCCCGCGGCGGACGTGCAGCTTGAAGCGCAGCAGACCTACCAGACGGAACTGGCTGATTACAACGCGAAGGCGGAAGCTGGAACGCTGGAAGAAGACGAGGAAGAACCGCAACTTGCGCCCGAAATGGATCGCGCGGCTGGCTCTTGGGGCGCTGTGGCGGATATGGACAACTCCATCCTTGGCAAGATCGGCAACCCGGTCAGTGTGGTGTTCAAGCCACTGGGCTTCGGCAATATGCCGTCCACGGTCGCTACAGTCATGGGTCTGGTTGCGAAGGAAGAAGTCGTTGGCGTTCTGGGCGTGCTGTATGGCGCGGATGACGCGGCGGACGTTGTTGACGACGAGGACATGACCGAGGAAGAGAAGGCGGAAGCTCTCAGCCCGATTGCGACGGCGTTCAACGAGTCCTCCAACGGTCACGGCCGTCTGGCGGCGTATGCCTTCATGATTTTCAACCTCCTGTGCGCTCCCTGCTTCGCGGCCATCGGCGCGATGAAGCGTGAGTTCAACAATGCCAAGTGGACGCTGGCTGCGGTTGGCTATCAGTGCGTGTTCGCGTACACCATCGCCCTGATTGTCTATCAGCTCGGTCTGCTCTTCAGCGGCGCTGGCTTCACCGTTGCGACGGCGATTGCCATCCTGCTGCTGGCTGGCCTGGTGTATCTGGTCGTTCGTAAGAATCCTTACAACGACAACCACCTCACCCAGAAGGTTTCTGCCTGATTTTCCATCGGGCTTAACCGAGGAAAGCGCCGCTGCATCCGGTGCTTTCTGAAACCCCTCTTGTGAACGCCGGAGGGCTGGCGCGGGTTCTGCATCATCCGCGCTTCCCCTCCGGCATATGTTCTATCGCGCAAAAGCGGTTTTCCTCCATCCGCACAGGCGCAGAAAGGAACGAATCATGGCAACATGGATTGTTGGCGGTGTACTTCTGGTGATTGTTGGCGCAATCATTTGGAAGATGGTCAAGGACAAAAAGAGCGGCAATTCCGCTTGCAGCTGCGGCGGCGACTGCGGCAAATGCAAGGGCTGCCACTGATTTTTCTCAAAACTTGTCAGACAAAAGCGCGCTTCCCGGAAACTTCGGGAGGCGCGTTTTTGATAGGTGGATGTGTTCCGCTGTTCTTTTCCTGTCGCCATCCTATGCAGCGCGCGGCGGATGTGGTATAATACTATTTCCAGATTCATCTGCGCCATCTGCTTGCGCCTTTTCCCTTCTGGCGTCCGATCATTCCACTTAGCGTAGCGCTGCTACGCTGTGTTTCATTCACGTTAGCCAGAATGAAAAATTCGCGGCGCATCTTGGCACATTCTTATCTGGAAATAGTATAATCAGCATGGAAGCATCACAAAACCCGATGAATCACGTCTCGAAATCCACAAAATCCATTTATGTGCTGATAAGGAGGATACCCCTCATGAGCAACGCTCTTACCGCCCGCCGTTCCATTCGCAAGTTCCAGCCAACGCCCGTTTCGCCCGACACCATCCGCGCTATCGTCGCCGTCGCCGCGTATGCGCCCAGCTGGAAGAACTCCCAGACCACCCGCTACACCCTGCTGACCAAGCGCGAGGAAATTGACCGCGTAGCGGACGAATGCACGATGGGCTTTCAAAAGAACATCGATACCCTGCACGGCGCGCCCGCGCTGGTTGTCCTCACGACCGTGAACGACCGCAGCGGCTACGAACGCGACGGCTCGTTTAGCACCAGCAAAGGGACGCACTGGCAGTCCTTCGATGCAGGGCTGGCGGCGGAAGCTTTCTGCGTCGCCGCGCATGATGCGGGGCTTGGCACGGTCATCCTCGGCATTTATGACGAAGGGAAGGTCAAGGCCGTGCTGAATCTGCCGGAAACGGAGAGCGTGTCGGCGCTGATTCCGATTGGCGTGCCTGCGGAATCTCCTGCCGCCCCCAAGCGCAAGGATGTTTCGGAACTTCTGCGCATTCGATAACCGTTTGACAAAAATCAGCCAATTCGCGCTTGTACTCAACTGCCCGTTGTGCTATGATAAAGGAAATGAATGACCCGCCTGGGGTCACAGGGAAAGGAGTTCCCCATGATGAATTTGAACGAAACTGCGGAGCATCACGGCTTTTGCGTTGATCGTGTGCGTGAAAGCGAAAATCTGCACGGAAAGATGGTGGAAATGCACCACAAAAAGACCGGCGCACAGCTGGTTTGGGTGGATAACGGCGAGGTGAACAAGACGTTCTGCGTCGCGTTTAAGACCCTGCCGGAGGATTCGACCGGTGTATTCCATATTCTGGAACATTCTGTCCTCTGCGGCAGCGCCAAGTATCCCGTCCGTGAACCGTTCGTCGAGCTGCTGAAGAGCAGCATGGCGACGTTCCTGAACGCGATGACCTTCCCCGACAAGACGATTTACCCCGTCTCCAGCCGCAACGAGCAGGACTTCCTGAACCTGACGGAAGTGTATCTGGACGCGGTGTTCGCGCCGCGCATCCTGCAAGACCCGAACATCTTCTATCAGGAAGGATGGCACATCGAGCTGGACGAAAACGGCGCGCCGCTGTACAAGGGCGTTGTGTTCAACGAGATGAAGGGCGCAATGAGCGATGTGGACGAGCAGATTTACCAGAAGACGCTGGATGTCCTCTTCCCGGACAACTGCTACGGCTGGAATTCCGGCGGAGACCCGAAGCACATCCCCGACCTGACCTACGAGCAGTTCCTGCGCATGTACCGCCGCTATTATCATCCGTCGAACGCGCGCATTTTCCTTGATGGCGCGATTCCGCTGGACAAGGTGCTGACGCTGGCGGAGGAGTACCTGAGCTGCTTTGACCGCCTGGACGAGAAGCACGAAATCCCCATGCAGAAGCCCTTCGCCGCTGAAGCGGAACAGGCGTATGAAATCGGCGCCGAGGAGGATACCGCCGACAAGACCATGCTGACGCTGGCGAAGATTGTCGCGCCGTGGTCGGATACGGTGCGCGTCACGGCGACGGAAATCCTCTTTGATGTGCTGACGGGCAGCAACGACGCGCCGCTGAAGAAGGCGCTGCTGGCGACGGGCAAGTGTCAGGATGTAAGCATGTCTCTGGACAACGCGATGGCGCAGCCGTACATGATGCTGACCCTGCGCAACATTGCCGATGGCAGTGAGCAGGAGCTGCGCCAGATAATCCGCGACACCGTGCAGCAGCTGCTTAAAACCGGGCTGGACAAGGACGCGCTGACTGCCTCCATCAACAGCAGCGAGTTTTCTGCCCGTCAGCCGGGCGAACCGTCGGGGCTGCTCCGCTGC
>ULVN01126387.1_pt1 | contig 28891 bp, 23 predicted proteins | sample 1959491 | NCBI WGS metagenome assembly ULVN01 (sample SAMEA4835787, study PRJEB28245) | human gut metagenome | biome: gut microbiome; material: fecal sample | place: Denmark | collected 2008 | reverse complement strand
TTAACTGACTCATGAGTGAAATCCACCCGTACAGGTCGAAGTTTTTTACGCTCGCGGCATTGGCCCTTTGCGCTTTGACCATCAACGCACAGACCACGATCTCGTTCTCTGAGAAGAAGGCAGCCGGATCATTGAACGGCCAGACGATCACCAGTACGCTCGACGGCTTCTCACTGACTGTGACAGACACAAAAGACAAGGTGACTGTCGATGAAAGCGGCGCCCGCTTTGGCACGGCAGAAAGCAACACACGTTACGAATATCGCTTGAAATCAGGCGGTAAGAGCGGCACTGCCAACAACATGTCCATCGCCGTACCGGCAAGCGGCACCCTGCAGGTATGTGCCCGCACAGGCTCTAACAGCGCTACCGACCGCAATCTGGTGCTCACCCAGGACGGAAAGGAACTGTACAACAAAGTGGTGCAGGAATCTGACGCTACATCGATTACACTCGACGATGGTAACGAAAGCAAGGTGTATCCCATCATCTCAGTAGCAGTGAACCAAGGCACAGTGGAAGTCACCTACCCTACCGGCTCCATGAATTTCTATGCTTTCACTTTCACGCCAGGCACTACCGGCATCAGCAGTACGGTGGAAACCCAGAAAGCAAACGACGGTGCAACCTATAACCTCGCCGGACAACGTGTGGACAAAAACTATAAGGGCATCGTCATCAGCGACGGCAAGAAGGTGATACGGAAATGATTCGTCACAGCTTCTGACACTGGTGTGCCGGGGCTGGAGACTTGATAATGCGGAACAGAGCGATGCGGTCAACAAAGACCACACCGCTCCGTGATTTTTAGTATTACAATGCCATGATAAAGAATCAAGCAAAATAGCCACTAAAAGCTGACGATTTCAAACGGACAAAAAATAAAGGGACCGAACTCACGATTGAGTGTCGGTCCCTTTCTACGTTAGTATGTTATGAAAAATTTGAGAGAATAGAAACTTCACAGCTTCTTAATGTTGTTTTACTAAACATGATTTTATAGAGAAAGCATAGAAATAATCTTATTTGATCATCACCTGCCCCGTGGAGCTCTGCGTACTTGTCATCGCTCGTGGAACGGAGTCGACAGCGGCACTGTCGCTCATAGCTACCGAAGTGCCTTTTTCTATCTCCGGCTTGGAATAGCCGTCGTAGCTGCTGATCGGGTCTTGATTTTTCTGAGCGAAGGGCACCTGAATGGCATTGCCAAGGGTCAGGACGATGGCGATAATAGCAGCGGCCTTGAAGAGCGGACGCAAGCGCTGCGGCATCGAAACGATGCGTGCCTTGACCACCTTGGGCTCCTCTGTCATGGCGAGAATCTTCTCGTCGAAGTCATCACCAAGCACATCAACCTTCGGCTCTTCGCGCTGGTAGGCGAATAGCGGCTGGTAGCGCTTCAAGTCGGCGGGGATGTCGGCTTGACTAAAGAACGCCCGCAAGATGTTTTCCTCTTCCAAGGAAGTCTCGCAGCGCCAATAGCACTCCAAAAGCTGATTGATATACTTGTAGTCCATCATTATTTTTGCATTTACACTATAACGACGAGGGAAATGGATAAAAGTTACAGGGGAATTCCATATTTAACCTTTGATAACAATAAAAGGCTAAACAGTAACTATTCACCGGATGCAGGCCAAAAGGTAGAAAATAAAAAGGTAATGCAGTAAAAAGCTTACTTCTAACTAATAACTACTTGCTAACTTCTCCATCGGTAGTGACATCATCCACCGTAGGGGCGGGGGTTATCCCCGCCCTAACCCCCTTGACGGTAATCATTCCACCCTCCTGTACCACATGTTTGTATATCATTTGCGGGGTTAGGGCGGGGATAAACCCCGCCCCTACGTTCTCACCGCCTGCCGCACCGTTAACAACGTAATACTACCAAAACGATGTTGATGCCAACCGCCGAAAAGAATTCCGGAATAGTTACATCAAAACTGTAAGCAACAGCATCATGAGATGCACGGCTCAGCCTCGTGCCTCAAAGCCGTCAATCGCCTGGAAACGCTGCTTGACGGCCTGACGGGCACGGAAGATATTGACCTTTACCTGCTCCTCTGTCATGCCGAGCAGGGCCGCGATGTCCTTGTAGGCTTTGCCCTCGAAGTCGCGCAGCTGGATGCATTCCCGCTGCTTCTCCGGCAGGCTGTCGATAATTTCCCGCACAATGCTCACCTGATCCTTCTCTATAACTTTGTCAGAAGGGTTGAAGGTATTGTCGGGCTTTTCCACAGGTTTGTCATCGAGGCTCTCGGTCTGGCTGCGTTTGTTCTTCACACTGTCGAGTGAAAGATTGCGGCAAACGGTAAAGCAGAAAGCCTCTATGTTGTCGATTTCCTCCCATGTGTCGCGCTTGTTCCATACCTTGATGAGCGTTTCCTGCACGACATCCTCGGCCTCGGCACTGTCGAGCGTGATGCGCAGCGCGAGACGGTAGAGCTGATTTTTCAGCGGCAGGATGTCGTTACGGAAATCTATTTTCATTCTTGCGGTTTTCTCTTAACAAGCGTTTCTGTGGTTCATCGGGTGATGACAGTACCCGTAGAGGTGCCGATGTTCTCGGCCTTTGTGATGATGACACGTTCCACACCAGCGTCTACGGCAGCCAGAGCGTTGGTGATCTTGGGGATCATGCCCCCGCTGATCGTACCGTTGGCCACCAGTCTCACAAACTCATCGTGGTTGATCGTGCTGATGACGCTGCCCTCGTCGTCGGGGTCGGCCAGCACGCCGGCTTTCTCAAAGCAGTAGACAAGTGTTGTCGATGCACCTTCCCGGGCCAGGGCTTTCGCCGTCTCGGCGGCGATGGTGTCGGCATTGGTATTGAGGATATGGCCCATTCCATCGTGGGTCAACGGTGCCATGACAGGCGTCAGACCGCCGCGAATCAGACTGAGCAGGCGATGACCGTCGGCCTTGTCCACGTCGCCGACAAAGCCATAGTCCACGCCGTCTTTCTTCGGACGCTTATGGCTGCGGATCACATTCATGTCGGCACCGGTCAGTCCCACGGCATTCACGCCTCGAGACTGCAACTGTACCACGATGTTCTTGTTGACCAGACCACCATAGACCATCGTCACCACTTCGAGCATCTCGGCATCGGTGATGCGTCGGCCTTCCACCATATTGCTCTCTATGCCCAAGGCTGACGCGACCTTGGTGGCGCGGCGGCCTCCACCGTGCACAAGTACCTTCTGTCCCGGCAATGCTGCAAAGCGGTCGAGCAACTGGGCCAGGCGCTCAGCGTCCTCCACGATGGCACCGCCCACTTTTATGACTGTCACTTGTTCCATTCTCTATACAATCATCAAAATTAGTATTTATCAGCCGTCCCCATGCCTCTGTCTGACACAGAAACATGGGGACGGCATGTCTGATCTTACTCCAGGTAGGTGTAGCCATAGAGTCCCGAGCGGTAGTTGCTGAGGAACTCCTTGCCCTCCTCAAGCGAGAGTTTGCCTTGCTTGACGCTCTTGGTGACCCACTGCTCCAACTGACGGACGAGCTTCTTGGGATTGTACTGTACATATTCCAGCACCTCCTCGACGGTCTCACCATCGATGATCTGATCGATGCTATAGGTACCGTTCTTCACCGAGATATGCGCAGCGTTGGTGTCACCGAAGAGGTTGTGCATGTCGCCGAGGATTTCCTGATAGGCGCCCACAAGGAAGACACCGATATAATATGGCTCATCCTTTTTGAGCGCATGCACAGGGAGCACGTTCGACTGTGTGCCGTTGACAGCAAAGTTGGCCACCTTGCCGTCGCTGTCACAGGTGATATCCTGCAATGTGCAGTTGCGTGTGGGACGCTCATTGAGCCGCTCGATGGGCATGACAGGGAAGAGTTGGTCGATGCCCCAGCAGTCGGGCAGACTCTGGAAAAGCGAGAAGTTGCAGAAATATTTGTCGGCCAAGAGCTTGTCGAGACCGCGCAACTCGTCGGGCACATGCTTCAGCGTCTTGGCGATGGAGTTGATCTCGTGGCATACACTCCAATACATCGACTCCACCTCAGCGCGCGTCTTGAGGTCGACCATGCCGTGGGCGAACATGTCGAGACAGTCTTCACGGATCTGGTCAGCGTCGTGCCAGTCCTCAAGCATCGACTTGGGATTGAGGTTGCACCATATATCATAGAGGTCGCGCACGAGCTGATGATCCGATTCTTTGGCTTCAAACTCCTCAGGCATCTCGGGCAGTGAGGCAGCGCCAAGCACGTCGAGGATGAGCACCGAGTGGTGGGCAGCCAGCGAACGACCGCTCTCGGTGATGATATTCGGGTGCGGAATGTTGTTGCGGTTGGCGATATCAGCGAAAGCGTAAACGCAGTCATTGATATACTCTTGGATGGAGTAGTTGACCGAACTCTCGGAGTTGCTCGACCGTGTGCCGTCGTAGTCGACGCCAAGACCGCCACCACAGTCGACAAACTCGATGTTGTAGCCCATGCGACGCAGGTTGCTGTAATACTGAGCAGCCTCTGTGAGCGCGTTCTGAATACGGCGGATCTTGGTGATCTGACTGCCGATATGGAAGTGGATCAGGCGCACGCTGTCGTGCAGTCCTACTTCGTCGAGTTTCTTCAAAGCCTGCAAGAGCTCCATAGGAGTCAATCCAAACTTCGAAGCGTCGCCGCCGCTCTCGGCCCATTTGCCCGATCCTGAGGAAGCGAGCTTGATGCGGATGCCGATGTTGGGCTTTACATTCAATCGCTTAGCCGTCTTTGCGATGACATCGATCTCATTGAGTTTCTCCACCACGATGAAGATATGCTTGCCGAGTTTTTGGGCCAGCATGGCGAGCTCGATATAGCTTTCGTCCTTATATCCATTGCAGATGATAAGTGAGTCGCTCTTGCACTGCACGGCGATGACGGCGTGGAGTTCCGGCTTGGAACCAGCTTCGAGACCGAGGTTGAACTTGCGTCCGTGAGAGATAATCTCGTCGACGACAGGTTGCATCTGGTTGACCTTGACAGGATAGATGATAAAGCTCTGTCCTTTGAAGTCGTACTCTTTCTTTGCCTTCTCATAGCACTCAGCCATCTTCTCAATGCGGTTGTCGAGAATATCGGGGAAGCGGAGCAACACCGGCGGGGTGACATCGCGCAAGGCGAGCTCGTCCATGACATCGCGCAAATCGATCTGCGTGTTGTCCTTGCAAGGCGTGACATAGACATCACCCTTATCGTTTATTCCGAAATAAGAAGTACCCCAACCATTAATATTGTACAACTCCTTGGAGTCGTCGATGGTCCATTTTTTCATCTAATCAGCGTAGTTAATTTATTGCCGGCTCATGGCAAGCCGAGTTGTTGTTTCAGTTGCTCTACTGTAATCTGTATTTTGTCGAAATTATCCATCAGGCTCACGTCGAGCGTGTGTTTGGCCTTAGCGTAGAAAGGCTCGCGCTGGCGGAGCTGCTGCTCTATGAATGCGACGACCTCCTCGGGCGTTTTGTTGAGTAAAAGCGGGCGGACGGTCTTTCCCATCTTCAGATGTTGTACGAGCACATCAGTGGTGCACTTGAGATAGACCGATTCTCCCTGCTGGTTGATGTAGTCCATATTGTCGAAAAAACACGGTGTGCCGCCGCCACAACTCAGTACAATGTTCTCAAATTCTGCGACTTCATGGAGCATGTTGCGCTCTACTTGTCGGAAGCCGTCCTCGCCCCGCTCGTCAAAGAGTTGTTTGACGGTCTTGCGCATACGGCTTTCTATGTACCAGTCAAGGTCATAAAAGGGCAGGCCCAATGATTTAGCGAGCGCCTTGCCGACCGTTGTCTTTCCTGAGCCCATATAGCCCACGAGGATGATGCGAACAGGTGTATCCATCAGCTAAACGTTTATTTTCTCTTTCTTGCCTTGGCTTTTGGCTCCGGTGCGTTCTTGATGATCTCCATGCACTCGTCGTAGCTCAGGTCTCCGGCCAGCGCACGGTCGTGGAGACTCTTGTCGATACGATAGTTGTTTCCGTCGAAAGCGAGGTAAGGGCCAAAACGTCCCTTAAGCAGCTCCAACCGGTCGTCTTCCTCAAAAGTCTTGATCTCGCGCTCACGGTCTTTCAGCCGCTTGGCGAGAATCAGTGAGATAGCATGGTCAAGGGAGACCGTCATCGGGTCATCTTCCTTGGGCAATGAGACATACTTCTTGTTATGCTGTACATAAGGTCCGAAGCGTCCGGCACCAATAGTGACCGGCATGCCCTCGAACTCACCGAGTTCCCGTGGCAACTTAAACAGTTCCAGAGCCTCATCGAGCGTGATGGTCTCGATGCTCTTGCCCTTGGGGATCTGCGCGAAACGCGGCTTCTCGTCGTCGTCGGCCGTACCGATCTGAGCCAGCGGACCAAACTTTCCGATCTTCACCAGCACAGTTCTGCCAGTCTTAGGATCCTTGCCGAGAATACGCTCGCCGGCCTTATGCTCAGAACGCGACTGCATGACCTGATCGACAGTCTTCTCAAAGGGCTTGTCAAACTTGCTCATCATGTCTTTCCATTCCTCCTTGCCCTCGGCAATCTTGTCGAACTGGTTCTCGACTTTCGCCGTGAAGTTGTAGTCCATGATCTCGGGGAAGTTCTGCAAAAGGAAGTCGTTGACCACAATGCCAATGTCGGTGGGGATGAGCTTTCCTTTCTCCGAACCGGTGAACTCTGTCTTTGTTGTCGACTCCACTTGGTTGCCTTTCAGGATGTCAACAGTGAATTTGGTCTCTTTGCCTCCCCTGTCGCCTTTCTCTACATAGTCGCGCTGCTGGATCGTAGAAATCGTCGGCGCGTAGGTAGAAGGGCGTCCGATACCAAGTTCCTCCAGTTTGTGTACGAGACTGGCCTCGGTATATCGTGATGGTCCCTGAGAGAAGCGTTCCGTAGAAGCAATGGTTTCGCGGGAGAGTTGCTCGCCCACTTGCAGTGCGGGCAGGGAAGCGAACTCCTCAGACTGCTCGTCGTCGTCGGTCGATTCTTTATAGACTTTCAGGAAACCGTCGAAGACAATGACCTCACCGCGGGCGACGAACTTCTCGGGCTGCCCGCCGATATTGATGTTAACCGTGGTTTTCTCGATCTGTGCCTCAGCCATTTGGGAGGCAACGGAGCGTTTCCAGATCAGGTCGTAGAGACGTTTCTCCTGTGCCGTACCGTCTATAGTGGCGTTTTCCATATGGGTAGGTCGAATAGCCTCATGGGCTTCCTGTGCCCCTTTGGACTGTGTATGGAAGTTACGGGGAGAGCTATACTGCTCACCAAAGAGTTTGGAGATCGTCTCCTTACTGCTGTTGATGGCGAGTGCCGAGAGATTGACGCTGTCGGTACGCATATAGGTGATGCGTCCGTTTTCATAGAGTTGCTGTGCAATGCGCATGGTCTGCGACACGGTGAACCCCAGCTTTCTGGCAGCTTCCTGCTGCAAGGTAGAAGTCGTGAAAGGAGGCGCGGGCGAGCGCTTCAACGGTTTTTTCGACACATTGCCCACGGTGAAGACAGCGTCCTTGCAACGATTGAGGAAGTCGAGAGCCTCATCGTGTGTGGCAAAGCGCTTATCGAGCTCTGCCTTGACCTCCACGCCGAGGTTATCACCATTTACGGGTGTGAAGATGGCAGTAACACGGTAGTACGGCTCACTCTTGAAGGCTTGTATCTCACGCTCACGCTCTACGACGAGTCTGACGGCCACGCTCTGTACACGTCCTGCCGACAGCGACGGTTTGACTTTTCGCCACAATACCGGTGAGAGTTTAAAGCCCACGATGCGGTCCAGCACGCGCCGGGCCTGCTGTGCATTGACGAGGTTCATGTCGAGATGACGTGGATGCTCGATAGCGTAAAGGATAGCAGGCTTGGTAATCTCATGGAAGACGATACGCGAAGTCTTTTCCTCATCGAGTCCGAGCACCTCACAGAGGTGCCAGCTGATGGCTTCTCCTTCGCGATCCTCATCGGATGCGAGCCACACCTTCTTGGCAGCTTTGGCATCTTTCTTGAGTTCTGCTACAACTTTCTTCTTATCCTCTGGTATCTCATAGTCAGGCTCAAACGTCTTTTCGTTGATACTAAGCCCACTCTTCTTTAGGTCTCTGATGTGTCCGTAGGAAGACATCACTTTATAATCCTTGCCGAGGAATTTCTCAATCGTCTTGGCCTTAGCAGGGCTCTCTACAATGACTAAGTTATCTTGCATGCTTGCGTGTAGTTATATAATGTCGGGGACAAAAGTAATAATAACTTTGTCTTACACCTTATTATATATGTATGATTTTAGAATTTTTAAGAGACACCGATGCAAAAAGTTACATAAATGTAAGTTACATCCATGTAACTTTTTTATTAAAAACCGAGTTTTCCAGTCTCAAAGTCCTGCTGGAAGCGGGTCACGGCACGGCGGATGGAGTCCAAACCAAAGCTTTCAGGACGCAGATCTCTGACGGCAACCCACTCATAGCCGGCGGCATCATCGTGTGCCGACAAAACAGTGAAGTCTTCCACACAGCAGAGAAAGAAGAAGTCGAGCGTGTATACGGTGAAGCCGGAATAGAGATAGGTATTGGGGTAACTGAAGAGCAACCGTGAGGAAACGACGGCGAGGCCCGTCTCTTCCTTCACCTCACGCGCGAGACCTTGTTCAGCAGTCTCGTTCATATCGTAGAAACCGCCCGGCAAGTCGAGCGTGCCCTTGGCGGGATCGTTCTTACGGGTGATGACGAGCAACTCATCACGACCGTTCATAATCAGCGCAGCGTTGGCGGCACTGGGATTGAGGAAATACTCAAAACCACAGTGCCGGCAACGCTTGCTCTTCACCGTGCTGGGCTCAAAGTCGGCAGAGCCACAGACGGGACAATAGCGAAATTTGTCAAGAACGTGCATAACCGTTACTTAGCCAGCAGGCTCTTGATCTCGGCGTCGAGGTCCTTGACCTGCACATCACGCTTCTGCAACACGTTGTTGCGGTCGATGAGGAAGAAGGTCGGCACGGTCTGCACATTGTATTGCGAGGCAAATTGCGAGTTTGGCCCATCGCTGTCGTGGACACAAATCCATGGCAGGGCAGCCACGCTTTCCTTCCAGAAGTGCTCGTCGGTATCGAGACTGACCTGATAGATCTCAAAGCCCTGGGCGTGATATTTGTTATAGAGGTCGCGCAGATGCATGATACGCTCGGTGCTGCCCTTGGCGGCGAACATGTGGAAGTCGAGCATCACCACCTTACCTTTGAGCTGAGTGAGTCGGCGGATATTGCCCTCGCGGTCAGGCAAAGCAATCTCCAGCACGCCCGTGGTCTGTACTTTGCTGGCGTCGATCTGTCCCTGAGCCTGCTCGGCCTGTATGATGCGCACATTCTTCATGCCTTGCAGGGCGATGTTGTGGAGGTTGGCACCACGCTCCGACTTAGGATAGTAGGTATCCCAGCTTGTTGCCACGGCGGCGAAGACCTGCACGTCTTCCTTCTTGCTACGTGGATCGAAGATGAGCACCGTCTGATTACCGACGTTGACTGTTTGGAAGAGCGCGAAATAAGCGTAGGCTTTCATCGGTGCGGTGAAGATATATTGGCGCTTCACCTTATCTTTATAGCTGGCCAAGGTCTGCTGAATGGCAGCGTCGACCTGGTCGTAAGACAGGTTGGGGTTTTGTTGGATGGCGTTGATCGAAGCTTGCAATCCCAACTGCATCTGCGCCAGTTCCTTCATCTTCGAGCAGTCGTCAGATCCTTTCACCTCGTACTGCGCGGACATCGTCGGGTAAGAAGCTTTCACAGAGATATTCTCTGTGGAGTCGACAGCAATATTGATGATCTGCCGCGCGATACGCAGCCGATAGTACTCTGGGGCGTCCGGTGCCTTGCCGTCAAAGGAGAACGAGCCGTCCTTGTCGAGTTTCACAGAGTCTACAGTCACCGGTCCATTGAGGCTCATATTCTCGAAATAGAGCAACGAGTCTTTAGCGTCTGTGATGACACCAGAGACGTGGAATTTCTTTCCAGTGCAAGAGGCGAGTGCCAAAGCGGCAAGAACGATCAGCACCGCCGAGAGTACCTTGTTTGTTTTCATCATATAATGCGATAACTTGTTTTCTTGGTTTTCAACTTGCAAACTTACATATTTTTTTTGGATTTCACGTCTATTTGCGGAAGAAAATGGCTATATACGCCATAAAGAAAGCAGCGAAAGCTGACCAACGGAAGCTGTGCCAAGGACAATCGCATGGTTTGCCGACACCAAGAAAAGCAAGAAGCCGCCGGAGAAGAATGTTCTCCGGCGGCTTTCAAATATTGACAGGCATCTTCAATTACCTGCTGCTGAATGCCTTGTTATTTCTTGTAGAGAGCCTCGTTGTTCTTTGATGAAGGCCTCTCTGCTGTCTGATGACGTTTGCGTTATTTCTTGCCAAAAGTCTCGTCGAGCAATGTATAGAAAGCGGGATCCTCGCCCACGACGGTCTTTACAATCTTGCCCTGCGGATCAATGAGGATCTTTGTGGGGAAGCCCTGAATGCCGTAAGCGTCAAAGAGCTGGCGGTTGTCGCGTGGGCAATAGACGTGGAGCCAGGGCAACTCATGCTTCTGCACGGCAGCTTTCCACTTTTCCTGTGTGTCATTGCAGTCGACACCGAGGATCTGGAACTTACCCTTATACTTATTGTAGTACTCCTTCATCTCGGGGAAGCCTTTGATGCACCATACACACCAAGAGCCCCAGAAGTCGAGAATCACGTACTGACCACGCAGACTGGAGAGACTCAGCGGTTTGCCGTTGATGTCATTGAGGGTGAAGTCGGGAGCAGCGATACCTGATGCCTGCTTCTTTGCAGCCTCAGCCTCAGCCTTTGCCTCGTTCTCCAAAGCGGTCATGACGCCCGTGTAATAGCTCTTCATGCGGCCGTCGCGTACAGCGGGAGAGAGCAACTTCACGGCATCACGCATCCATCCCAGCTCTCCCATCTGAGGAATCAGATAAGCACAAGCCTCGTTGTCGGGATGCTGCTTGATGAAGTTCAGCATTTTGTCGCGCATGTCCTGGCGGAGCTGTCCGCCTTTCTCCTGATAGACTTTCATCACGGCTTCCTGACTCTCACCAGCTTTCAGACGCTCCTGTAGGCTGTCGACCAACTGCTGCATGGGCTTTTGGGCGGTCTCCATCATACGGTCAACCTCGTTGAACTGCTGATAGAACTTAGATCCCGTGAGATAGTAGTTGGAAGTAAGGTCGCCGCTCACCACAGCACTCTCGCCGGGAACGGCGATCACCTGGAAACCGGCGCGCTCTGTACCACGCAGACTGCCGGGCGTATAGGCACGGATGTCGGTCGGCTCACTCACATGTACCGTAAAGTCGAACTTGCCATTCTTTACCAGCACCGTGTCGGTCTTTGCCTTTTGGTTACCTTGCGGCACGATCACCAGCAATGTGTCCTTGACTCCCTTGACATCGCCCTTGAAGTGAACGGCATCACTTGCGGCTTTCTTCTGTGCCATAGCGGGCACGCAGGCCATGGCCATCAGGGCCAGGCTGCACAAAATGCTTTTCATCATATTTGTTTTCAAGTTTTGAATAATAATCTTCTTTATGATCTAAAAGTTACGATTTACTTTATAGAGACGCATTAAAAGGTAAAAAGGGTACCCTTTGCCCGTTAAAAAAGCCTTATTTCTTTTTGGGGCGACGGCGTGCCCAACCTTCTTCGCTGAAGTCGGGAACCTCTCCGCGCAACTTGATATTGCGGCTGTCGGCCATCAACTGTTTCCAGTCGTCGCGTCCGCGACGGCTGTCATCGTCGTGCGTCTTGGTGCTTTGACGTCCTTTGCCGCGCGCACCCTTACCATAGCTGCGGTCTCCTTTGTCTGCGCCGGTGCGGCTGCCGCGTGCCGAGCGTCCGTGTCCGCTTTCATCAGCATCGTTACAGCGTACCTCGCGGCCTTTGTAGGCAGTGCCGTCCAAAGCGCGCATCACACGCTGGGCGTCGCCCTCGGGCACCTCGATATAGCTGAACTTCTGCAGCAGATCAATATGTCCTACCTCCTGGTGACCATGGATATGCTTGTTGATAAACTGCATGACCTCACCCGGATAGAAGCCGTCTTGCTTGCCAAGGTTGATGAACAGACGGCGATAGCCGGCTTCTGCCTGACGCGGTCCGCGCTTGCGATCACGTGTGCCCTTGCCGCCACGTCCGCTGCGGTCGCCCTGTTCCGACTTGTCGCGGCCCCTTGTGGTGGGCTTGACAATCTCGGGCGCATTCTTGTAGTAGTCAAGGAACTTACCAAAGGTGATGCTCACCATCTTCTTGATAATGTCTTCCTTGTCGACATAGTCAAACTGCCGGTTGATCTCAGCCATGTAAGGTGCGATGAGCTCCTCGTCGACATCAGCCTTCATAATGTCGTCCATGGTCTTGAAGAGTTGCTTTTTGCAGATCTCCTCAGGCGTGGGCAGTGTGCCGTCGACAAATTCCTTGCCGATGATCTTCTCGATGTTGCGCACCTTGAACTTCTCGCGCGAGTGGATGATGGAGATGCTTGTTCCTTTCTTGCCGGCGCGTCCGGTACGACCGGAACGGTGGGTATAGTTCTCCACATCGTCGGGCAGACCATAGTTGATCACGTGGGTCAGGTCGTCGACGTCCAGTCCGCGGGCAGCCACGTCAGTGGCTACGAGCAGCTGTGTCAAGTGGTTGCGGAACTTCTGCATGGTCAGATCACGCTGCTGCTGGCTCAGGTCACCATGAAGTGCCTCGGCATTGTATCCGTCCTTGATGAGCTTATCAGCCACTTCCTGCGTCTCGATCTTCGTGCGACAAAAGATGATGGCATAGATGCGAGGGTAGAAATCGACGATACGTTTCAGCGCGAGATACTTGTCACGCGCGTTGACCATATAGTAGATGTGGTTGACGTTCTCGGCACCTTCGTTGCGCGATCCGACGACGATCTCCTTGTAATCGTGGAGATAGTTCTTGGCGATGGCCTCGATCTCCTTGCTCATCGTGGCTGAGAAGAGCAGGGTATTGCGGTCAGCGGGCACGCCCTCAAAGATCTCGTTGATGCTTTCCGAAAAGCCCATGTTGAGCATTTCGTCGGCCTCATCGAGTACGACGTTGTTGACCTGGTCGAGCTGTGCCACGCCCCGTTTCATCAGATCGATGAGACGGCCGGGGGTAGCCACGATGATCTGCACGCCGTGGCGCAGGGCATGGATCTGTGTCTCGATAGATGCTCCGCCGTAGACGGGCACAATGTGCATGCCGTCGATATACTTGGCAAAAGCGTTGAGATCGTCGGCAATCTGCAAGCACAGCTCACGTGTGGGGCTGAGGATGAGGGCCTGAGTCGCTTTGTTGGTGGGGTCGGTCTTCTGCAACACGGGGATGCCGTAGGCGGCTGTCTTGCCTGTTCCTGTCTGTGCCAATGCTATGACATCGTTGCCGTGACCGAGCAAATAAGGGATTACTTCTTCCTGTACGGGCATGGGCTGCTCAAAGCCCAGCTCTTCGATGGCGCGGCGAATCGCTTCGCTAACGCCCAATTCTTCAAATGTCTTCAATCTTTAAACCTTTAAATTCTCAATGACGCATGAGGAATCAATCGCCCTCCCAGCCATTGAAAATTATCGGGCGCTCTTCCTCCATTCGTATAAAATCGGTGCAAAGTTACAAAAAAAGTAGCACTTAGCCGCCTTTCTTGGTTTCTTTTAGGGTTATTTAGGGAGAATATGGAGCTATGTAACCATTCAGCGAATTTATTTCGGCGGTTGCCATCCACATCGTTTTGATAGTATTCCCCTGTTAACGGCGCCGAATACGGTGAGGCCGTGGGACGGAGTTTATCCCCGCCCTAACCCTGGCATGGGAATAAATCTTTTCCACCCTAATCCCGTGCCAGTAATTATTCCATTTACCCACGCTACATATTTTATGTAAACGTACAACATAAAGCAAAGAACAGCGTGGGGAACACCCAAATTCGGAAATTATTGAGACTACAAAATATTGCTCCGCTTTTTGTTTTTTCCGTGATCTTTTGGCTCCTATCCGTTGCTAACGCTCATCCTTCGCCATATCCAACGTGGCACGCAACGCCAGAGAGCAGTGAGCAAACGGTAGCGCCAGTCGATGACCACGACATGGCGGTAGTGAAGGATGGCGTTGACGATGGCACGCGCCACGGCTTCCGGGTTCATCAACAGGGGATAGCGGCGGCCGTCGCCAAGCAGGGCGGTACGGACAAAGCCCGGACGGATGTCGGTGAAATGGATGTGTTTGCCACGCATGTGGGCTTGTTGCTCCAAGGCTTCAACGTAGGTTGTGTCAAAGGCCTTGGTAGCACTATAGGCCGGGGCCGCCCCCAGGCCCTTGGTACCGGCGATGGACGACACCACAGCAATGTGGCCTTCGCCGCGAGCGGCAAAGTAGCGATAAGCCTCACCGACCATGCGCGTGAAGCCCAAAGCATTGGTCTGCACCGTCGTCAGCTCCTTGTCGGCATCGAGTGCCATGTTTTGCCAACCAACGCCAGAGACATGAAGATAGAGGCTGATTCCCTCCATTTCATCGATCAACCGGCGCAACAGCACTTCGCTTCCGGTTTCCGTGATGTCGATGGAAGCATATTTCACCAGCCCGGGATATTCCTCGCTCAGCGCGGCCAAAGGCTCGGTGCGGCGGGCGGCGAGTCCCAAATGCCAGCCACGGCGGAGCAACAGCCGGGCCACTTCCATACCTATGCCCGACGAGGCACCCATGATCACCGCTGCAGGACCGTGCTTTGCTTCTGTTGTTTCTTTATGGTTTGTCATTACCTACACTTCTTTTATAAACGTCTACTTGCCGATCAGCCTTGCGCACACCTTATTATATATACGTGGGTGTGCGCTTTCTCTGTGCGCACACCTTATTATATATATAAGAGACGAAGCGCTTTATTTCCGGAACTTCTTGCCTATGACGGGCAGAGAGCTCAGCGGCAGGTCCTTCTTCACGATGAATGCTACATCCGCGATCAGCAGCAGCGTGTTGACAAGCAGTGCCGGCAGCATCGGCAGATAGCGGTTGGAAGCACTCATGCCCACAAAGAGCACCACGGCAAGCAACGTATAGGTGAAGATAGACTTCAACGGATAGGCGATCGGATAGTATTTCTGACCGAAGAAATAGCTCAGCACCATGCTCACCGCATACGAGGCGAAGCCGGCCCAAGCGCAAGCCCAGTAGCTGAAGCGCGGAATGAAGATGATATCGAAAGCGATCAATACGACTGCACCGATTCCTGAGAACCACGCACCCCAGATGGTCTTGTCGATGAGCTTATACCAAAAACTGAGGTTGAAAAACACACCGAACATGATCTCGGCAGCCATCACGATCGGCACAATCTCCAGTCCCTCCCAGTAGCTGCGCCCGATGATATAGCGGATGATGTCCATGTAGGCCACCACGCAGAGGAAGGCGAGCAGCGTGAAGATGATGTAGAACTTCATCACGCGGGCGTAGGTCTCCTTATTGTTCTTCTCCTTGGACTGTCCAAAGACAAACGGCTCGTAGGCATAGCGGAAGGCTTGGGTGATCATCACCATGATGGTGGCTATCTTGATGCACGCGCCGTAGATGCCAAGCTGAACACGTGCGTCGTGGGCATTGCCGTCGAAAACATAGGGGAAGATAATCTGTGAGGCACACTGGTTGAGCTGTCCGGCCAGTCCCATGACGAGCAACGGCCAAGTGTAGCGGAGCATGCGCTGGCAGGTAGCCTTGTCGAAAGGATTGCCCATCGCCTTGAGTTCCTTGCCCAGCAAGAGCAGCGTGAGCACGGAGCCGGAGAGCTCTATCCAAAACACCCACACCACTTCCAAGTCGAAGTTGGCGTCGTAGATGCCGAAGAGATTGACGTGCATGGCTGGCAACACGATGAGATAGAGCGACACGCCCACGATGTTCACGGCAATGCTCACCATCTTTAGTAATGCAAACTTGATGGGTCTATGGGCATAGCGCAGATAGGCAAAGGGGATGGCAGTGAAAGCATCGATGGCCACGCACACGCCCATGATCATCAGATATTCGGGATGGTCGGGATAGCCGATGGCACTGGCAACGGGATGGATAAACAGCGCGAGCAGCACCACGAAGAGCAGTGAGGTGAAGCCTACGGTGTGGAGTGTGGTGGGATAGACCTTCTTCGGATCTTCGCCCGGCCGGTTCATAAACCGGAAAAAGGTGGTCTCCATGCCGTAGGTCAGGATGATGATGAGCAGGGCAATGTAGGCATAGATGTTGGTAATGATGCCATACTGTCCGCCGGCAGCGTTGAACTTCGCCGTCTCAATGGGCACGAGCAAATAGCCGATAAAGCGGGCTGCGATACTGCTCAGGCCGTAGATGGCCGTGTCTTTTGCAAGTGATTTTAAATTTGCCATTATCTAAAAGAATATATACGCTATTGCTATGGCCGCAATGACACCTGCAAGGTCGGCCAGCAGACCGCAGGCCACAGCGTGACGTGTGTATTTAATATTTACAGAGCCGAAGTAGACGGCAAGGATATAGAAGGTGGTGTCGGTGGAACCTTGGAAGATGCAGCTCAGACGACCCACGAAGGAGTCGGGACCATAGTTCTTCATGGCCTCCAACATCAGTCCGCGGGCTCCACTGCCCGAGAGCGGCTTCATAAACGCCGTGGGCAAAGCTCCCACGAAATCGGTGTTCAGTCCACATTGCTTCACCACCCAAGCAATGCCCCCGACGAGCATGTCCATCGCACCCGAGGCGCGAAACACCCCCACCGCCACCAGGATGGCAACAAGATAAGGGATGATGCGCACTGCTGTCTGGAAGCCCTCCTTGGCTCCTTCGATAAAGGCATCGTAGACATTGATGTGCTTTCTCACTCCCGCAAGGATGAACAGCACGATCACCGTCATCAGGATCAGGTTACCGGCCACGGCCGTCACAGTGCCCATCGTGTCCTTGTCCATCTGTCCGAAGCCCCAGATGACCAAAGCGACAAAGGCGATGAGTCCGCTCAAGGTAGCCAGCAGAATGGGTTGGAAGAGGTTGATGCGCTGCCACATAGAGGTGATGATGATACCCGCCAACGTGGCCACGCTCGTCGCCAAAAGGATGGGGATGAACACATCGGTGGGCTGCGCGGCACCATAACTGGCGCGGAAGGCAAGAATCGTCGTAGGGATGATGGTCAGCCCCGACGTGTTGAGCACCAGAAACATGATCATCGGATTGGTGGCTGTGTCCTTCTTTGTGTTCAACTCCTGCATGCCGGCCATGGCTTTCAAACCCGTCGGCGTGGCGGCATTGTCGAGTCCGAGCATGTTGGCAGCGATGTTCATGAAGATAGAACCCATCACAGGGTGGTTCTTAGGAATGTCGGGGAAGAGTTTGGTAAACACCGGACTGAGCAACCGCGCCAAGGCGTTGACGGCACCGGCCTTCTCTCCTATCTTCATGATTCCCAACCACAGAGCCAGCACGCCCGTCAGCCCCAGTGATGTTTCGAAGGCTGTCTTTGATGTATCAAACGTGGAGTCCACCATCTTCTGGAAGATTGTGGTGTCACCCATCAGCAATTGTACGCCGCCAAAAACGAAGGCTACGACAAAGAATCCTATCCAAATATAGTTGAGTACCATTTATATCTTATGATTCATCTTTTGATGTGCAAAGTTAATAAAAAAAAACTACATGTACTTTTTTAGTGGCTAATATTTGTATATTCTAAAATTAAATCGTAAATTTGCCACAATAAGAACAACAGCAAAGGGAATCTCTTACCCCAGCGAACGGGGGGGGAGTAGAATAAATCAATCCACCATCGTGAGCAACATTAACATAGACAGAAGCAAAACTCTATTGGCCGCTATTTCATGCTGCGACTTCGTCATTATCAACTTTGTTTTTTACATCACTTTCATAGTGCTTGGAAAAGACATTCCCGACTACTTCCACACCTATACGCGGGTCGTAGTTGTGCTAACCAATGTGGCCATTTTAATCGGCGAGATCTTCTTCCGCACCATCGTCCACTTCCGGTTGCTGCGTCTGATCGATGTGTCGGTCAACGTTTTCCGTTTGACACTGACCTTCACCATCTCCCTTGCCGTGCTGCTGAAGCTCATCTTCAACAACACTCCGCTGCACTTCTTGCTGTTTTTCTCCCTTGTCTCCTACGCGTTTCTGATAGTTTCGCGTATTTGCGAGCGTAGTATCGTCAACCGTCTACGACGCCATGGCCACAATGTGCGGAGAGTACTCTTTGTCGGTGATGATCCTGCTCTGCTGACCTTACATAAAGAAATGACGGACAATCCCGAAATGGGCTATCGCTCATTGGGCTATTACAGCGATACGCCCATCAAAGGCAGCACAGACGATTTCCACTATCTGGGCACACTGAGCCAACTCAATCAGGTGATGCAAAAAAACGACCGCTCGCTGCTGAAGCAATCCGGTATAGACATCGTATACTGTAGCCTGCCACACGAGATGGGTAGTGAAATCGAGCGAATCATGCGTTCCTGCGACAAAAACGTGGTTTATTTCTACTATGTACCACGTACCTTTATAGGGTCCACCGTACGTCTGCGTCCGATACGCATGGGTGATCATGTCTTCTTCACCAACCACCGCTCGCCACTGATGCAACCCTATAACAAGCTGCTCAAACGTGCCTTTGATCTAGCAGTGAGCAGTGTGACCTGCCTCTTCCTGGTACCCCTGACACTCATAGTGGGTATCATCATCAAGATTCAAAGCCCCGGACCCGTGTTCTTCAAGCAGAAGCGCACTGGACTCAACGGCAAGACTTTCTGGTGCTATAAGTTCCGCTCGATGCACGTCAACAAGGATTCTGACAGCAAGCAAGCCACCGAGAACGACCCACGCAAGTTCCCCTTCGGCAACTTCATCCGGAAATACAATATCGACGAGCTGCCGCAGTTCTTCAATGTGTTCATCGGCAACATGAGTATCGTGGGGCCACGTCCCCACATGCTCGCCCATACTGAGATGTACGGCAAGCTGATCGACAAATACATGGTACGGCATTTTTGCAAGCCCGGCATCACCGGATGGGCACAGGTCACCGGATGCCGTGGTGAGACAAAAGAGCTCTGGCAGATGGAAGAGCGCATACAGCGCGACATCTGGTACATGGAGCACTGGAACGTGGGACTGGACTTGAAAATCATAGGCATGACTTTCCGCTCTTTCTTCGTCCACGACGAGCACGCCTACTAAAGTCTCCGATTCCTCAAAAACGGCACCGCCAAAATCAAGCGACAGCACCTGCTGTCCTTTACTTCGGCACCGTCAAAATCAAGCGGCAGTGCCTGCTGTCCTCTGCGACGGTACTGTCAACATTCTGTGACAGCAACTGCTGTCCTCAACGACAACGCCCTTGGAGTATCCTATCATAAGGATAGCTCCAAGGGCACTCGCTTTTTCAGATACGTCGAAAAATGTTGCTTGCTATTCGTCCTTGTCTGTCCGGAACGGCATCAACGGCAGATTGGCGCAGTTTTTCAGGTTGCCCAGCTCGAAATTGCGGAAGCAGTAACGCACATACTTCGGTTGCTTCACCTCGGGCGACGTAACGAAGATCGTCTCATTGCGGCGATCCTGGCCTGCCACCCAAAAGTGCCCTGCCACAGCACGATGGAAAATCTTGTCGGCTCCAGCCACTTCAAATCCCTCGATATCATCGTAGCGCGAGATGCCACCATAGGTTTTGTCAATGCTTACATAGCAGGTGTCGCCCTCGACAAACATGCTCTTATACACCGGGCTCTCGCATTTGATGCTCTTAAAGCCATAGTTGCGGTTGAGCGCAAGGAAGGCGAGACGCTCGCCCACGGGCTGTTTCTGACAGGGATGGATCTGGTTTCTCTCCCAAGGATAAACAAGATCATTGGTGCAGACCAGGGCACTGTTGGGAATAATGCTGGCCGCACGCTCCTGCTGTTCGCGCAGCAAAGCACCGGAAATACCGTCGGCTCCGTCACCATATATATAAGGAGCAATCTGCACAAAGTAAAACGGGATCTCTCCCTCACCGAAGTCGCGCCGCCATTGTTCCACGAGGAGCTTCAGCCGGTCGGAATATTCATTGCCCGGCGCACCGACATTGGAGCATCCCTGATAGTAGAGGATGCCCTTGACCGTGTAGTTGAGGATAGGGTGGAAAGTGCCATTGCCCCACAACAACGGGCGAAGATAGTCGTAGGGGAACTTCTTCACCATCTTGCCGGAATCGAGTTCTTCCTGTGTGTATTTCTTCAGATTGTCGGCATCGAGCCAACTCTCCACGCGCGAGCCACCTTTGTTGGCAAGTATCAAGCCCACCGGCACATTGGCCACACTGCTCACCTTGCGGGCAAAGAAATAGCCTACTGCACTGCAGTCCTCCACAGTGTTGACATCCACAGTCTTCCATTGACAATCGGCATCGTCCTGTGGCTCACTGCGCATCACGCTTGGAATCTTCACAAAATGAATGCCTCGCACATCAGAAGCAGTGGTGACCACCTCGTTGTAGTCCTTCAGCGGGCAGTTGCCAAAGCCACGCACGGGAAACTCCATGTTGCTTTGTCCGGCACATACCCACACTTCGCCACTGAGCAGCCCGTTGATCGTCGTCTTCTCGCCATCGTCGAAGGTCACCGACAACGGCGTGTAGCCGGCCTTAGGCGTCTTGACCTTGACCTGCCACTTCCCGTCGCGCGCGGTACGGACCGTGTAGACATCAGTGCTCCACGACACGCTGACGCGTACCGTCTTGCCGGGCTGGTCCCATCCCCACAGGCGGGCTTCGCTCTGCTGCTGCAATACCATGCCATCAGAAACCAAGTGGGGCAGTCTGACTTTCGCCTGACCCATGAGTGGCAAAACAAGGGCTGCAAGCGAAACAAAGAATTGTTTAGTTGTCATATATATAATATTTTAGTTGGGTTTCTATCTTTCATCAACTCTTTCTCCTTATTATTATTGTCGGATATATAAGAAAAAAGCCACGGCAAGCATGATACCGCCCGTGGCTGCACTTGAATACACAATATCCATCTACCTTCGAAACTTCATCAGCCTAACAACTTCGTGTGTGACACACAGCTGTTACTAAACTGTAAAGCTGAAAAAGAGAGCAATCTCACGACTCCTCTCTTCCTACAAAAAAACTACCTATATATTATTACTATACATATTTTGCCTAAAAAGGCTGGTGATATTTGATCAATCCTATTGTGTCTTATCAATGTTTACGCATACATTGTCTATGATTGCAAAGGTAAAGAATATATTAAAAACCGTGTAATACTATATTTACCAAATACAATACTATCATGTAAAAAAAGATAATACATACCTCTCTGACAAGTGATTGTTTCGATATCAAACCTTTGATTTCTAACATTTTTTTACCGCCAAAACAAAAATAGGATGAAAGTACGTGTTTATGTCAAAATTATATTATTCAGTTTGGAATGAAACTCTTATCTTTGCAACAGATTTCATCATACAAGCAAAACAGTTCAATATGAATCCGGTGAAGGCTGACACTTTCGTGCCGACCGACTCCGACAACCTAATAACATAAAGACAACATCAAAACAATGAAGCGACTTTCCCTTCTCTCCTTGATGATCCTGCTGGTCTGCATGACCATTGGCGCACAGATCAAAGGCAACAACATCACTGTGACTGTACAGCCCGATCACAGCGACTGGAACTATCATGTGGGTCAGACTGCACAATTCACGGTCTCCGTTCTCAAATCGGGCACACCACTGGCCAACGCTCAGGTCGACTATGAAGCCGGGCCGGTGATGTATCCTTCTATATATAAAAAAGGTGTCACGCTTAAAGACGGTGTCACCCATCTCACCGGAAAACTGACCCGTCCGGGCTTCTATCGCCTCAAGGTCACGGCACACGTCGACGGCAAGGACTATGACGGACTGTGCACGGCAGCCTTTGATCCTGAGAAGATCGTGCCCGCCACACAATGTCCCGATGACTTCGACGATTTTTGGAACAAGGCTTTGAAGCAGGCCCGGCAATACGATCTTGACCCGCATCTCACTCCCCTGCCCGACCGCTCGACCAAAGACGTCAACGTCTACGAGGTGAGTTTTGTCAATGACCGTCCCGGCGGACGCATCTTCGGCATCCTTTCTGTGCCGGTGAAACCGGGAAAATATCCAGCTCTGCTCCGTGTGCCCGGTGCCGGCGTTCGCCCCTACAGCGGTGACGTCTACACTGCCTCACGCGGTGCCATCACGTTGGAGATCGGCATCCACGGCCTGCCCGTGACCCTGCCGCAACATGTCTATGACGAGATCTTCCGTGGCGGACTCGACAACTATTGGGACACGAATCTCGACAACCCAGACAAGAACTACTATAAGCGTGTCGTCGTCGGTGCCGTGCGCTGCGTCGACTACATTGCCTCACTGCCTCAGTGGGACGGCCAGCACCTCGGCGTGACGGGCTCAAGCCAGGGCGGTTTCCTCTCGCTCGCCGTGGCCGCTCTCGACAAGCGCGTGAGTTTCATGGGGGCTGTCCACGATGCCATGTGCGACTACGAGAGTGAACTGAAAGGTGTCGCCGGTGGATGGCCACACTACTTCTATCAGGTCAAGAACCCCAGCGAGGCCCGCATCAAAGGTGCGCGCTACTACGACGGCGTCAATTTCGCCCGTCGGGTGACCTGTCCCTGCTGGTTCTCTTTCGGATACAACGACGAGGTGGTGCCACCGACATCGTCCTACGGCACCTACAACATCGTCAAGGCACCCAAGCATCTCAGCGTCTACCAGCTCACCGGCCACTATTGGTTTCAAGAGCAGTGGGACGAATGGGAGGCATGGCTGCTGAAGATGATGGACATCAAATAACATCGGCACAACACCAAACCAGACAGACATAGCATTCATATCACACAGACATAGCATTCATATCATATAGCTATAGTATTCAAAACATAAAACCATATCACCATGAAGACATCGATCATTACGACATTATTGCTGCTCCTCGGCCTCAACTGCGCCGCCTCGCCCGCCACACAACTCATCCGGCGCATGGCAAAGTTGCAAAAATACGGTGTGATGACAGGCCATCAAGACGATCCTATCTATGGACATAACTGGAATTTAGAAAAGGGACGCAGCGACGTAAAAGAAGTCTGCGGGGACTATCCCGCCGTGATGGGGTTTGAACTCGGTGACTTGGAATTGGGAAAAACAAAAAACCTCGACGGTGTACCTTTCGACCGTATGCGGCAGGAAATCAAAGCACAGAACCGCCGCGGCGGCATCGTGGAGATCAGCTGGCACCCCAACAACCCGGTCACCGGCAAGAACGCTTGGGATACCGAAGGCAGGCCGGTCGGAGAAATCCTGCCCGGCGGCAAGCTATGCAAGGAGTTTGCCCAGCGCATGAAGCGTGTGGCCCGATTCCTGGCTTCCCTGCGCGATGACAAAGGACAGCCGATACCTGTCATCTTCCGCCCTTGGCACGAGATGGGCGGCGGATGGTTCTGGTGGGGAAAAAACAGTTGCACCACCGAGCAATACAAGCAACTCTATGTCTATACCTATCAGTTTATGAAGCGCCAAGGCCTTAACAACCTCGTGTGGGGCTTCTCTCCAAACACAGGCGACGCAAGTCTGGAGATCTATTATCCGGGAGATAAATACGTAGATCTGCTTGGCGTGGACCTCTACGACTTTGAAGGCAGTGCCGAAAACTACACAAAGACTATTGAGCGCGAGCTCAGCCTGTTGACCGAAATGGGCAAGAAACACCAAAAACTCATCGCCCTGACAGAGACTGGATCACAGAAGCTGCCAATCAAAAACTGGTTCACTACAGTGCTCTGGCCAGCCATCAAGCCTTATCCCATCTGCTACGTGCTCTTCTGGCGCAATGCCTGGGACAATGCCAAAGAACTCTATGTGCCATACGCCGGGCATCCTGATGCCGACGACTTCAAGACCTGGGTCGAAGATCCCCGCGTGCTGACCGTCAAGGACATCGCCAAGATCAAATAGCATACACTGCCTTGCCAGTCTCATCACACAGGAAGATCCCCCACGAGCCAGCATTGGCAAGAACACAAATAAAGAAAAATATATTATCACCTGATAAAAACCATTCACAAATGACAGAATTCCAAGACCGCGTCGCCAAGTTGCGCGCACACCATGAAGAATTGATTACCCGCCAGAACGAGCCGCTGGAATGGGGCAACGGCATCTACACACGTTATAAATATCCTGTTCTCACTGCCGAGCACACGCCGCTGGAGTGGCGCTACGACTTCAATGAGAAGGATAATCCCTACCTGATGCAGCGCATCATGATGAACGCCACGCTCAACAGCGGAGCCATCAAGTGGCATGGCAAATACCTGCTTGTCGTGCGTGTGGAGGGTGCCGACCGCAAAAGCTTCTTCGCTGTTGCCGAAAGCCCCAATGGCGTAGACAACTTCCGTTTCTGGCCTGAGCCCATCACCATGCCCGAGGATGTGATCCCCGCCACCAATGTCTATGACATGCGTCTCACCGCCCACGAAGACGGATGGATCTACGGCGTGTTCTGCGCAGAGCGGCACGACGACAGTCAGCCCGGTGACCTGAGTGCCGCAACAGCCACTGCCGGCATTGCCCGCACGAAGGACCTCATCAACTGGGAACGCCTGCCGGACTTGAAATCCAAGAGCCAGCAACGCAACGTCGTGCTGCACCCTGAGTTTGTCGACGGCAAGTACGCCTTCTACACACGTCCTCAAGACGGCTTCATCGACGCTGGTTCCGGCGGTGGCATCGGATGGGCACTTGTCGACGACATCGAGCACGCTGAGGTGAAGGAAGAGAAGATCATCAACCTGCGCCACTATCACACCATCATGGAAGTGAAAAACGGTGAGGGTCCCCACCCCATCAAGACTCCTCAAGGCTGGCTCCATCTCGCCCACGGCGTACGCGGCTGTGCCAGCGGTCTGCGCTATGTGCTCTATATGTATATGACAGCTCTCGACGATCCCACACGCGTCATTGCCCAGCCGGGCGGCTATTTCCTCGTTCCTCAGGGGGAGGAGTATATCGGCGACGTGATGAACGTAGTGTTCTCCAACGGCTGGATTGCTGACGAAGACGGCAAGGTGTTTATCTACTACGCCTCTTCCGACACCCGTATGCACGTAGCCACCTCAACCATCGACAAGCTCGTGGACTACTGCATGCACACGCCCGCTGATGGCTTCGCCACCGGCAAGAGCGTGGAAACCATCAAGAAACTCATCGCCAAAAACAAAGAAAACTTGAAATAAACAATAAGCGACACAAGCCTTTGTCAGAGCGCTAAAACCCTGACAAAGGCTTCGTCAATGAATCCTTACCAATGGCAAAAATCAAACTTTCAGAAAAAATCGGCTATGCGCTCGGTGATGCCGCTGCGGGCGGCATCACTTGGAAGATCATGTCCATAGCCTTTCCACTATTCTTCACCAACGTCTTCGGTCTGACATTCTACGATGCTGCCGTGCTGATGCTGGTGGCGCGTCTCATCGATGTCTTCATCGACCCTGTCATCGGCGTCATTGCTGACCGCACGCAGAGCCGCTGGGGCACCTACCGCCCTTGGGTCATCTTCGGCTCCATCCCCTTGGGTGTCATCTTCGCCCTGCTGCTCTATACACCTGATCTCGGTCCTGTGGGCAAACGAGTCTATGCTTACTTCTTCTATATACTGATGATGCTGGTCTATTCGCTCGTCAATGTGCCGTTCGGCTCCTTGCTTGGTGTGATGACCGACGACGACAACGAGAAGAACCAGTTCTCTGCTTTCCGCATGGTGGGAGCCTATGCCATGGGCTTCGTCACCCTGCTCTCTTTCCCCTATCTTCAGAAGTTTGTCGGCGGCACTGACCAGCATCAGTATGCCGTGCTGGGTTGTTTCTTCGGTGCTCTCGCCGCTGCGGGCACACTGGCCTGCGGTCTGCTCACCAAGGAACGGCTCAAACCGGTGCGTGCCGAGAAGTTCTCGGGTAAGCAATTCGTGGACTTGGTGAAAAACAAACCTTGGATCTTCATGACGCTGACGGCTGTCTGCACCAACTTCTTCAATGGTTTCCGCTATGCCGTGGCCGGATATATGTTCTCCTACTGCATGGGCGGTGACATCACCGTGGGCAGCCTGATCATCAACTACACGGTGTTCATGGCCTTCGGCGAGGTGACCTGCATGATCTTCGGCGGTCTGTCGCCGGTCTGCACCAAATGGCTGGGCTCGAAGCGCAAAACGTTTATCTTCTCAGCTTTCATCTGTTTTGTGACCTCCATTCTTTTCTTCTTCATCCCGATGAAACCAGCCTATATCTGGGTGATGATCGGCGTGACCATCCTCACTTCGGCCGGTGTAGGCATCTACTCCCCACTGCTGTGGTCAATGTATGCCGACGTGGCCGAATACGCAACGAAGAAGAACGGTACCTCCTCCACAGGTCTTATCTTCTCCTCCGGCACGATGGCACAGAAGTTTGGCACAGCTATCTCTGGTTCGCTGATCGCTATGTTCCTTGGTTTGGCCGGCGCGCACATGATCACCGACCAGTTTGGCAACCCCACCATCGACCCGCAGTCCATCACCGACTCCGTACTGACAATGGTCTGGGCCCTGTTCTCTCTGTTCCCGGCAGCCTTTGCATTGATCATGATGCTGCTGTCCTATCTCTATCCCATTAAGAAATAACAACTATGGAAACACTCAAGAAAGAAATGAAACAGTGCCTGGAGGACAACATCCTCCGGTACTGGATCGATAAAGTCACCGACAATGAGCACGGCGGATACTACGGCCGTGTCGACGGTCACGACCAAGTGCACCCCGAAGCAGAGAAGGGAGCCATCCTCAACGGACGTATTCTGTGGGCATTCTCCGCCGCCTACCGCGTGCTGAAAAAGCAGGAATATCTCGACGCCGCCACACGCGCCAAGGACTATATTCTCGACCATTTCATCGATAAAGAGTACGGTGGTGTCTACTGGAGCCTTGACTGTGAGGGCAAGCCTCTCGACACCAAGAAGCAAACCTACGCCATCGGCTTCGTCATCTATGGCCTCAGCGAGTATGCGCGCGCCACGGGCGACAAGCAAGCACTCGACGCAGCCATCAAGCTCTACCACGACATTGAGGCTCACGCCTACGATGCCATCAACGGCGGATACGTCGAGGCTCTGACACGCGAATGGAATCCTATCGCCGACATGCGTCTGTCGGACAAGGACGAAAACGGTGCCAAGACGATGAACACACATTTGCATGTCATCGAACCTTATACCAACCTCTACCGCGTATGGCCTTCCAAGGAGTTGCGCGAGAGCATTCATCGGTTGCTCGACGTCTTCACCGACAAGCTATATAATAAGGAGACTCATCATCTCGACCTGTTCTTCGACAACGAGTGGCACGGCCGCCGCAACATAGAGAGCTACGGTCACGACATCGAAGCCACCTGGCTGCTGTGGGAAACCGCCCTCGTACTCGGTGAGGACGACGTGAAGACAAAGCTCAAACCCATTGTCGTGGACTTGGCAAAAGCCGCCGACGAAGGTCTGCAACCCGACGGCTCTATGATCTATGAGCATTGGAAGGACACCGGCAAGACCGACCGCCAACGCCAGTGGTGGGTGCTCTGCGAGAATATCATCGGACATGCGAACCTCTATCAGTACTTCCACGACACGTCCGCACTGAAAGTAGCCAAGGACTGCTGGACATTTATCGACAAGCATCTCGTGGACCATGTCAACGGCGAATGGCACTGGGCTGTCGACGACAACGGCAAGATCAATCTTGAAGACGACAAGGCCGGATTCTGGAAATGCCCTTATCACAACAGCCGCATGTGTCTGGAAATCATTGAACGACAATTTTAAAGCCCTACAACTATGAACAGCCACGTTTTGCATGAGATTACTCCATTGATGGACAAGGACATCCTCTATATAGTGGAGCGACACAAGAAAGAGTTCACCTACCCTATCCACTGCCATGAGGTCTGTGAGTTGAACTTTGTTGAAAACGCTAAAGGCGTCAGGCGAATCGTGGGCGACAGCAGTGAAGTCATCGGTGACTATGACCTCGTGCTCATCAGCAGCAACGAGCTCGAGCACGTTTGGGAGCAAGGCGACTGCCATAGCGACGACATCCGGGAGATCACCATTCAGTTTGATCTCGGTGATCTCAACGACGGACTGCTGGCCAAAACACCCTTCGACAACATCCGCAAGATGCTCATAGAGGCACAGAAAGGCATCGCCTTTCCCATCAGCACCATCATAAAAATCTATGAGAAGCTGGAGAACCTCGGACATCAGGGCGATAAGTTTAAGGCTACGATACAGTTTCTGGAGATTCTCAACACCCTCGCCAACAGTGAGGGCATGCGTACGCTCGCCACGACCAGCTATGCCAAAGTGGATATCGAGGACGACAGCCGGCGCATTCTCAAAGTGAAAAACTATATCGCCGAGAACTATATGAACGAGCTCATGCTCGAAGATCTCTCTGGCATTGCCAACATGAGCAAGAGTTCTTTCAGCCGTTTCTTCAAGCAGCACACGGGTCGCACGCTGAGCGATTACATCATCGACATACGCATGGGCAACGCCACACGCATGCTCATCGACACCAACGAGAGCGTGGGCGAGATATGCTTCAAGTGCGGATACAACAACATGAGCAACTTCAACCGCATCTTTAAACGCAAGAAAGGATGCACGCCCAGTGAGTTCCGAGAGCAATACAAGAAGGTGATGATTATCATCTGAAAATATTCGACCTGTACGGGTGGATTTCACTCATGAGTCA
>ULVN01015406.1_pt1 | contig 29347 bp, 30 predicted proteins | sample 1959491 | NCBI WGS metagenome assembly ULVN01 (sample SAMEA4835787, study PRJEB28245) | human gut metagenome | biome: gut microbiome; material: fecal sample | place: Denmark | collected 2008 | reverse complement strand
CCCCTCGCCTCCCCTGCGGCTCCGACGGCGGCGCTGCCGTCGGTCACGGCGGCAAACTCCTCCGGGGTCAGCGGCTTCTTATCGTAGCCGAGCAGATATGAATAGAGATAAAGCGGCCTGATAAACGGTGTTTTATCCCACGCCCTGCCGGTTATACCGTGCTCTGAGAATGAGAGGATATCGTAATTCTGCTCATAGGCGGCGTATATCATGTTTCTGAAGGTCTCGCTGCCGTCGCTGACGGAGGAGTGGGTGTGCAGACCCGTTTTATATGCCTTGCGGCTGCTCCAATCGACGTCCTTATAGGGCGAAACGAGAGTGTAATCCGAATTCGGCGCCGCCGAGGCAAAAACAGGGGTCAAAGCGGTAAGCAATGCAAGCAAGACGGCTATCAATCCTTTTTTAGTCATCGGTAAAACCTCCGAATATTTGATAAACCCATTTTACAATAATTCCGTCGAAAAGTCTATATGTTTTGTCTGTCGAATTAATAAAAAATTCACGGCTTCTTAATTGACTTTTACGATTTTTCAGCTATACTGAAAGCGAAATGCGGGTGACCGCAGAATCAAATTACAATTTTCAATTTTCTGAGGAGGAAATCACAATGGCACAAAGATTTGTTCTCAACGAAACTTCTTATCACGGCAGCGGCGCAGTCGCCAATGTTGCGGCCGAGGCAAAGGCAAGAGGCTTCCGCAAGGCACTGGTCTGCTCCGATCCCTCGCTTGTGAAATTCGGTGTCTCTCAGAAGGTTACGGATATCCTCGATAAAGAGGGTCTGGCTTATGAGCTTTTCACCGATATCAAGCCGAATCCCACTATCGAGAATGTTCAGGCGGGTGTAGCGGCATTCAAGGCTGCGGATGCCGACTATATCGTCGCTATCGGCGGCGGCTCCTCAATGGATACCGCCAAGGCGATAGGCATTATCATCAACAATCCCGAATTCGCCGACGTGCGTTCGCTCGAGGGCGTTGCACCCACCAAGAATAAGAGCGTACCCATCATCGCCGTGCCCACCACCGCAGGCACCGCCGCGGAGGTCACCATCAACTACGTTATCACCGACGTGCAGAAGAACCGCAAGATGGTCTGCGTTGACGTGCATGATATCCCTGTAGTGGCAGTTGTCGACCCCGATATGATGTCAAGTATGCCCAAGGGTTTGACCGCGGCGACCGGCATGGACGCCCTGACCCACGCCATCGAGGGCTACATCACCAAGGGCGCATGGGAGCTGTCGGATATGTTCCACCTCAAGGCTATAGAGATAATCTCCCGCTCGCTCAGAGGCGCTGTCGAGAATACCCCCGAGGGCAGAACAGATATGGCTCTCGGCCAGTATATAGCGGGCATGGGCTTCTCAAATGTCGGCCTCGGCATAGTCCATTCAATGGCTCACCCGCTCGGCGCTCTCTATGACACCCCGCACGGAGTAGCAAACGCCATCATCCTGCCCACCGTCATGGAGTATAACGCACCCTGCACGGGCGAGAAATACAGAGACATCGCAAGGGCAATGGGCGTTAAGGGCACCGAGAATATGACTCAGGAGGAGTACCGCAAGGCCGCCGTTGACGCGGTAAGGCAGCTCTCCCACGATGTCGGCATCCCCGCAGACCTCAAGGATATCGTCAAGCCCGAGGACGTGCAGTTCCTCGCCGAGAGCGCATATGCTGACGCCTGCCGCCCCGGCAACCCGAGAGATACGAGCGTCGAGGAGCTCAAGCAGCTCTACCTCAGCCTCATGTAATCCCCCGCTCTCTAAGCTCCTAAACTCCTAAGTTTCTAAATTCCTAAATCTCCTCAGCCGCCTCCCAACCGGAGGCGGCTTTTTGCGTTATAACAGGCAATTCATAAGGCGTAATGAATTTCATCCGCTCAAGGGCTGCACAAATTATATCAAATCACTTGCGGGACAGGCACGGAGGCTATATAATTAGATAGTATAAGGTTAAAAGGAGCGGTCGTTTTGAAGATTCTTGTTTTCGGTTCGTGCAACATCGACCTTGTTGATTCCGTCAAGAGCATAGTCAGACCGGGTGAAACGCTCGCGGTCGGGGAGCTAAATCAATTTCCCGGCGGCAAGGGCTTCAACCAGGCGATAGCCGCCTCGATACCCCGCAAGGGCGAGGTTGCCGAATGGCTCAAGAGCGCCGAGCCGATAACCGCTCGCTAAGTTCTTTGCAAGGCAAGCAGCAAATCTAATGCGTTTTTGCACATAATCAGCTATAAAAGTCAGCAAATTTGCAGGATTTTTAACAAAAAGCTGCATTTATACTTGACAAGCGTAATTTTTTATTGTAAAATTACGGGCATAAAGACAAGGGCGTCTTTGGGTATGGTAACTCTGCCTGAAGGCGCATTTATTATAATTAATTCGCATTAAAACATTCCCGTCAGGAGGAGATCAATATGTCATATGTTGACGAAATCATTGCTCAGGTCATCGAGCAGAATCCGTCGGAGCCGGAATTCCATCAGGCTGTCAGAGAAGTGCTCGACTCGCTGAGAGTCGTGGTGGACGCTCACGAGGAGGAGTACAGACGCAACGCCCTGCTCGAGAGGCTTGTCAACCCCGAAAGGCAGATCAAATTCAGAGTGCCCTGGGTAGACGACAACGGTCAGGCGCACATCAACACCGGCTACCGCGTGCAGTTCAACAGCGCCATCGGCCCCTACAAGGGCGGCCTGAGACTGCATCCCTCGGTCAACCTCGGCATCATCAAATTCCTCGGCTTCGAGCAGGTATTCAAGAATTCGCTGACCGGCCTGCCCATCGGCGGCGGCAAGGGCGGCTCGGACTTCGACCCCAAGGGCAAATCCGACCGTGAGATAATGGCGTTCTGCCAGAGCTTCATGCTGGAGCTTTACAGATATATCGGCGCCGACACCGACGTGCCCGCGGGCGATATCGGCACGGGCGCAAGAGAGATAGGCTATATGTTCGGCCAATACAAGAGGATAAAGGGCCTCTTTGAGGGCGTGCTCACCGGCAAAGGCTTGACCTACGGCGGCTCGCTCGCAAGGACGGAGGCCACGGGCTACGGCCTGCTCTATATCACCGAGGAGATGCTTAAATGCAACGGCATCGAGCTCCGCGGCAAGACCATCGCCGTCTCCGGCTCGGGCAACGTCGCGATATATGCCATCGAGAAGGCGCAGCAGCTTGGCGCGAAGGTCGTCACCGCCTCCGACTCGACGGGTTGGATCTATGACCCCGACGGCATCGACCTCGCCGCCCTCAAGGAGATAAAGGAAGTTAACAGAGCAAGGCTCACAGAGTATAAGAAGTACCGCCCGAATTCGGAGTATCACGAGGGCAAGGGCGTGTGGGGTGTCAAGGCCGATATCGCTCTCCCCTGCGCCACTCAGAATGAGCTTGGCATTGAGGACGCTAAGAAGCTGGTCGAGAACGGCGTTATCGCAGTATGCGAGGGCGCAAATATGCCCACGACCATCGAGGCGACCGATTATCTGAGGGAGCACGGCGTTTACTTCCTGCCCGGCAAGGCAGCCAATGCGGGCGGCGTAGCAACCTCCGCGCTTGAAATGTCGCAGAACAGCGAGAGGCTCAACTGGACCTTTGAAAAGGTCGACTCCAAGCTCCAGAAGATAATGGTGGAGCTTTTCCACAACCTCGACGACGCAGCCGCGAGATACGGTATGCCCGGCAACTATGTGGCGGGCGCAAATATCGCGGGCTTCGAGAGAGTGGTCACCGCCATGAACGCACAGGGTATAGTTTGATAATACAGGCATAAATAATGACCGAGCAGCTTTTAACAGCTGCCCGGTCTTTTTCTGTTTCACTATTCGGCGGTTACTTCGCTTAGTGCTTCCATCCCCTCGATCGAACTCGCCGGATATCCCGTTTTGAATGTAAGGGGAATTTCAAGTGTAACACTGTCAAAGGTTACCTCGACGGGCTTTTTGATGCTTTTGACTTTGCATGGATACTCTGTGATAAATTCAAAGAGCGCCTTATTGTTTGCGCTGCTCTCAATCGGCTGAATCTCATTGCAGCTATAGCTTTTAAGCTCAGGCTTTTTGCGATTCACCTTAACGGACGAATACAGACCCCACTCGGGATCATCGGCATTCTCACGCATTTCCTCCGGCTTATCGGTTTCGAGTAAAATTACAACGCCTAAAGTGTCGTTTGCGTAATAACAATATCTGACCTCTGCTTTGCCGTGGGGAACCTCACACTTTATCGGCTCCTCTAAGATATAGAACTCATTTTTAACGGACGAAATGGGCTTTAAAGCATAACGCATAACGAAATATTCATCAGGATTTCTCTTTCCGCAAGCTGCACCGAGCAAAACGAATATTCCCGCAATTAACAAAGATAATATTTTCTTCATTATTATTCACCAAGCTTACCTATTGTAATTAATAAATAGAGTTATTGCACACGGACTAACATATTTGAGGAGCCAATTGTCAACCGTGATTTCATGAAATCCCAGCATCATTGAAGCCTTTTTGCCAGATGATGTATTTGTTAAGCAACCAGCTTCTAATGTCCATGACTTGTTTTTTAAGTGAGAATTAGGTGTGCATTCCCACTCTGCCCTATTGTAGGTTTTGGTGTCTTGAACAACTTGGGAACCTGGATTAACAACTGTCGAAACGGAATATGAAGTCTCTATGGTACCATCTGATTTAACAGAATATTTTGTTTCGTATGTATTTTGATTGAACTGCGATATCTTTGTATAGCCTTCCATAAATGTATTACTAACGACCTCATTGAAGACAGTATATGAATCAACATATTTATCACCTCGTCCTGTGGCTACAAACAAGCATTCCAGTGCGTCATATTTATGCCCATTTTTAGTGAACTCTGGCACAACATATGCCGAGATTTCAATATATGCAAATTCTGTGTAGCCATCTTTTGGTCCCCAAACCGCCTTGCCATTCTTTCCATAAAGATAGCCATACCCGTGCGCCGATTCCGTTGCCTGCCTTATTCTAAGTTGTAACTTTCCTACAGTGCTATCATTAAAAGCAATCTCACTCGCTATTCCAGATTTCGATTCTTCAATTTCACAATATAAATCAATCGGATCAACATATGCGCAGTTGCTTTCTTTTAAATCGCATAATTCTTTTGCAAAATCATATTCTTTATTTTCATCCTTCGGCAACATTACACTTGCGAATACTGGTTCAATCAGATATTTCCGTACACTTTTCCTTACAGAATATCCCATAACAAACATTGAATCATTAGCTGAAAAGTCAACAGCAATTTTCGATTCGGTTATGCCGAGCAGCATTCCCATCTCTTCGCAAGAAGAAATATTGCTTTTGTTTTGCACAACTAATGTCGCTCCATTATCTACCAATTGCAGTACATATTCTAAATCATCCGTCTTTATATTGTCAGATGAAATGTTAATAACATCTACCATATTTGATGTGCCAAATTTGTTTGTATTAATTTCGTCAGCGATCTCAACTTTGTTGTAATTTTTGCTTCCTTTCCAATTGTCTAAATCAATGAGCTTAACGTTTTCGTTCGCATAACACTTCATTTCCAAAGTGCTTCCTGCCTCAAGAGCGTTTGCCGGAATGATTGCAAGCAAAATCATTGTTATACATATAAAGAAAGATAACATTCTTTTCATTGTTGATATACTCCTTTCAATTATCAGATTTCCTCTAATAAATTAATGACATCAATTGACTTAGCATTAAAAAGATTTATAATCTCTTCCGTTGTTAATTTAGGGTTCTTCTGTAACATCAGTGCTATTATTCCAGACAGCATTGGTGTTGATATTGATGTTCCATCAACACTTTCATACAATAATCCATCGGAAGAAGTAGTTACTATATATTCTCCCGGCAGGTATATTGCTTTTTTATTTGAGTCATGCGGATACATTACATTTTTTCGTCTGTCATAAGACCCAACACATAAAACTCCATCATATGCCGCAGGATATAATATCTTATCCGAAGTGCTGTTTCCCGCCGAGGCGACAACAATGATTCCTTTCATAATAGCTTCATCTATAGCATCTTTAATTCCACTATCGTCCTCAGAAAATCCGATACTAATATTTATTATTCTAACTTTTTTTTGCACTGCGTACCTAATTCCTTGTATTAAAGCTTCTTTTGTAACAAAGCCATTAGCGTCATCCGTTACATCAATTGATATGATCTTTGCCGCCGTAGCTATGCCTAAAACTCCACTTTCAGTGGAAGGCTCAGCAACAATTATTCCTGCCACCGCAGTGCCATGACTCATGTAAGAATTATCAGCATTTGTCGGAAGCTGAGGTATGCGAAATTCTTCGATTACTTTCCCCTTTAAGTCTGGATGCTCTTCATCAATTCCAGAATCAATTACTCCTATAACAATTCCTTCACCATCATACTCTAACCTTTTGTTCCAATTAATATCTTCAAGCCACCATTGAACCCTATGGGTTGGAGTACAAATATAATCAGACTTTAAATCATTACATGATGGCAATAATGCTAACAACAATAAGACCATCACAATAGACAAACACTTAGCAATCATGTTATCACATCTTTTCTAGAGATTTCAACATATTAATGCCACATTGGAATCGCCTCCTTTAATTGAATTAAATAATAATGTACTTTATACGTAGTAATTGCACACTATTATCTTTACAATTAGATCTTATCATAAATCTTGTAAAAAGTCAATTATATTCCATTATGTCAAGATACACGATTTTATCAGATTGTTTTTGTTAAAAGTGCCATATCCATTAATTGCGCTGAAGTAGTTGCTTTAAGACTATGAACATAAATATTAGATTGTTCTATCAAAACATTATTACACTATACGAATTTTTGATTCCCTTTACCGTTGATTCCGGCGGAATAATGTGGTATATTATTAGTGTATGCAAGCGCAATATAAAACATCAAACAGCAAGGAGTTTTGAAAATGGCACTGAAAATCGGAATCATCGGCAACGGCGGCATAAGCAACGCCCACATGGACGGCTACAAGGCTCTGGGCGACAGGGTCGAGGTCGTCGCCTGCTGCGACATCAATTTTGAGAAGGCAAAGAGCTACGCCGAGAGATACGGCGTTAAGAATTGCTACGACAACTGCTATGATATGCTCGCCGAGAACGAGCTGGACGCCGTGAGCGTCTGCACATGGAACAGCGCCCACGCCGAATGCACCATAGCTGCGCTCAACGCGGGCTGCCACGTCCTTTGCGAGAAGCCCATGGCGATGAGCACCGAGGAGGCGCTCGCAATGCAGGCCGCCGCAGAGAAGAACGGCAAGCTGCTCATGCTCGGCTTCGTGCGCAGACATGGCAGCGACGCCCGCACGGCAGTCGACCTCATTTCAAAAGGCTACCTCGGCGACATTTACTACGCCAAGGCGTCATACCTGCGCCGCTGCGGCTTCCCCGGCGGCTGGTTCGGCGACAAGTCCCGCTCCGGCGGCGGACCGCTGATAGACCTCGGCGTTCATGTCATTGACCTGTCGAGATATGTTATGGGCAAGCCGAAGCCCGTCACCGTTTTCGGCGCAACATTCAACAAGATAGGCGCAAGGGATAACATCAAGACCGGCGACTGGCAGAGCGAGACCGTGGTGGAGAAGCCGATATTCGACGTTGAGGATCTTGCGACCGCTATGATAAGATTTGATAACGGCGCGGTGCTCCATGTTGAGGCGAGCTTCAACCTGAATCTCAAAAATCCCTCGGGCGACCTTGAATTCTTCGGCGACAGGGCGGGTCTCAGCTTCACGCCGTTTGAGCTGCATACCGAGTGCAACGATATGCTCGCCGATATCGCCATTCACGGCGAGACGGATTTTGATTTTGCCCGCGACTTCAAGCGCGAAGTGAAGAATTTCGTCGACAGCGTTGAGGGCAAAGCGGAATGCCTCGCCCCCGCCGAGGACGGCGTTGAGCTGATGAGAATCCTTGACGCTATCTATCTCTCCGCCAAGACGGGCAAGTCGGTCGATATCGTGAGATAAGATTTTTGAAAAACAATCAACAGGCTGCGGAGATGAGATAATGTCAAATATAATCGTTGCCGGTGCGGGTCACGGCGGAGTTGTGGCGGCCATGAAGCTCGCACAACAGGGTCACAGCGTCACCGTTTATGAAAAGAGCAGCTATGAGCGGCTCGGGCTGCCGCACAAGGACACCTTTGACGAGAGCGCAATGGAATTCGCGGGGCTTGAGGTGCCCGAGAGCTGGCGCGCGCCCAACAACATAATCACGATAGTTCCTCTTGACAGCGAGGTCGCACCCCTCACCCTGCCGGAGGATAAAAACGCCCGCTCGCTGATAGTCGAGCGCAAGGAGCTTATACGGCACCTGATATCTCTTGCCGAGGAGGCGGGGGTCAGCTTCGTCTACGGCGAGGAGGTGCTCGCGCCCGTGATGCTCGGCAGCAGAGTCGGCGGCATAGTCACCTCGGGAGGCGTGCGCTACTGCGACCTTGTGATAGACGCCTGCGGGGTTCATTCTCCGCTGCGCCGCGCAATGCCGGAATTCACCCGCGTTCAGAATGAGCCGGGCGAATTCGACGTGCTCCACACCTACAGGGCTTATTACGAAAAAGTTGAGGGCGAGCAGGAGCCTGCGACCCGCTATAACATAATCCTCAAGAATGACGGCACGGTCGGTATGTCGTGGCTGATAACCGAGGAGGACGCGGTCGATGTGCTGATAGCCCGCTTCCGGGACACGGATCTGAGCGGCTTCTGCGAGCCGTTGAATGAGCTTTATGAGCAATACGGTCATATGGGCAAAAAGCTGCTTCGGGGCGGGCTGATAACCGATATCCCCGTACGCCAGCCGCTCGCGGTGTTCGTCGCCGACGGCTACGCAGCAGTGGGCGACAGCGCCTTTATGACCTACGCCGTCAAAGGCTCGGGCATAGCATATTCGCTCATGGCCGGCACTCTGCTTGCAAATGCGCTCGAGCAGGACGAGGACTGCCTCTTTAACTGCGACACCCTTTGGGAATACGAAAAAGCGTTCTTCAGGCAGATAGGCTTCGACGCCTGCCGCACGGCGCTGATGAAAAATCTGCTGCCCTACCTCACCGCAAAGGAGGTCAGCGACCTCTTCGCCGCCAAGGTCATCACGACCGAGGATCTCGCGGAGCTTAACTCCGGCTCCCTCGGCTCACTGCTTAATTCGCAGATGATATCCAAGGTCAAGGAGAAGCTGCGCCAGCTCAAAGGTATGCCCGAGCTTCGCAAAAAGCTGCTCGACATGGTGGTGTGGTTCGGCAAGCTGACGATAATTGAGCCGTTCTTCCCCTCAAAATACGACCGTGACGGCGTTGCGAAGTGGGCGGAGCGCTACAACGAATTCTTTGAAGCCATCAAATACCATCCCGCAGAGGCAGAGAGCGAATAACGGTCGTTTGCCCCGAGATTTGTTCAAAATCGCCGATTTTGCCGGCTGAAAAAAGTCGGCATTCGGCAAAACGGGGGTTGACAAGCAAAAAACGTGATAGTATAATGTTTCTATCAACAATGACGGAAGGAGATACGGATATGAGCCGCAAAGCAATGACCTTCGCTGCTGCCCACGCCGTCTCTCACTCTGCCCGTAGCTCCAAAGCTGCGTCCTTTGCCCTTATCGAAGCAGTGCGCTTTTTTGCGTACCGCTTTTTTTATTATTATTTTTACGGCTCGGTAGCTTTCTCTCCCGCACAGGGCGCATATGGCAAGGCGGCTATGGCATAACAGCAGGCTTTTAAATTGTCATCGGGCGGTTCTCCTGTCGGGGAATCGCTTTTTTCTTTGCCTTGAGCAATCTTCGCTTGATTGCTCCTGCAACGGATAATACTGAAAAACATGACCGCACGGAGGTGTCAGCAATGAACGAACTTGAACTTTCCAGAAAAGAAATCAGCCGCATTGACGCAGAGATGGCGAAGCTCTTTGAGGAGCGTATGCATCAGTGTGAGAACGTGGCGGCGTACAAAAAGGAGCACGGGCTTTCAGTGCGTGACTCCGCAAGAGAGGCGGAGCTTATCGACCGCTCAAGAACGCTTATCGAGAGCAAGGAGATAGAATCCTATTACGTCCGATTCCTCAGAAGCACCATAGATCTCTCCTGCAAATATCAGTCAAAGCTGCTCGGCGGCATGAAGGTCGCCTACTGCGGCGACGAGGGCGCATTTGCCTATATTGCGGCGCTGCGTATGTTCCCGGATTCTCAGCTTATATCCTACCCCGACTTCACCAAGGCATACAGAGCCGTTGAGAACGGCGAATGCGACTGCACGGTGCTCCCGCTTGAGAACAGCTACGCTGGCGAGGTCGGCACGGTGATGGATCTTGTATTCTCGGGCAGCCTCTTTGTCAATCAGGTCATTGATATGCCCGTCACTCACAGCCTTGTGGGGCTTGAGGGCGCAAGCGTTGACACGATAAAGACCGTTATCAGCCACCCGCAGGCGCTCGCCCAGTGCGGCGGATATATCTCGCAGCACGGCTTCAAGACCGTCAGCGACACGAATACGGCGCTCGCCGTGAAGCACGTCAGGGAGGGCGGCGACCCGACCGTGGCGGCAGTTGCCTCGGCGGAGGCGGCGGAGATATTCGGGCTTAAAACGATAGTCGAGCGGATAAACGACAACCCCAACAACACCACCCGCTTCGCCGCATTCTCAAGGGCGCAGAATTCACCTGCAGCGGCGGCAAAGAGAGAGGATGAGAGCTTCATCCTTGTATTCACGGTTCAGAATGAGGCGGGTTCGCTCGCAAAGACGCTGAATATCATCGGCGCTCACGGCTTCAATATGCGCTCGCTCAGAAGCCGCCCGATGAAGGATCTGCAATGGAATTATTTCTTCTATATCGAAGCCGAGGGCAATGTGAATACCGAGAACGGCAGAGATATGCTGCGCGAGCTTTCGGCTATCTGCGCCAAACTGAAGCTCGTTGGCACTTATTACTCAAAACTAAGCACTCAGGACGGTGATAAACAATGATAATACCCGTTAAAACAGAGCAGGGCAGCTATGATATAGTCCTTGAGCGCGGCGCGCTCGACAAAGTCGGCGAGCTGCTTGACCTTGACCGCAGGGTGCTTGTCGTGACCGACAGCGGCGTGCCCATAAAATACGCAAGGAGCGTTGCAAAGCAGTGTAAGGAGTCAAAGCTGCTGCTCATAAAGAGCGGCGAAGCGAGCAAATGCTTCCGCTCGCTCGAGGGCGTGCTCTCCGCAATGCTGGATTTCTCCCTCACCCGCGGCGATTGCATTGTGGCGGTCGGCGGCGGAGTTGTCGGCGACCTCAGCGGCTTCGCGGCCTCCTGCTATATGAGGGGCATAGATTTTTATAATATCCCGACCACCCTGCTCTCGCAGGTCGATTCCTCGATAGGCGGCAAGACCGCTATTGACTTCGGCAATGTCAAGAATGCCGTCGGCGCATTTTATCAGCCAAAGAAGGTCGTTATCGACCCGGACGTGCTGTCCACCCTTGACGACCGTCAGCTCCATGCGGGGCTTGCCGAGGCGATAAAAATGGCGGCGACGAGCGACAAGGAGCTGTTTGAGCTTATCGCAAAGAGTGAAAACATCCGCGGCGATATAGTCGAGGTCATACGCCGCTCGCTGATGATAAAAAAAGATGTTGTCGAACAGGATCCCAAGGAGAGCGGCCTGCGCCGAGTGCTGAATTTCGGTCACACGGTCGGCCACGCCATAGAGAGCCTTGAGAGCGGCAAGCTGCTGCACGGCGAATGCATCGCGCTCGGAATGCTGCCGATGTGCAGTGAAGAGGTCAGAGCAAGGCTGCTGCCCGTGCTTGAGAAATATTCTCTCCCCACCAAGTCGGCAATCGCCCCCGAGAGGATGGCGTCGCTCATCGGCCACGACAAAAAGGTGCAGGGCGGCTGCGTGAACGCCGTCACGGTGAACGAGATCGGCTCATTTGAATTCGTTAAAATGAGCGCCGACGAAATTATCGAAAAAACGGAGTGCTTAAGATGAAAAACTCATTCGGCAGCAGCGTTTGCGTAACGCTCTTCGGCGAGAGCCACGGCTCGGCGGTAGGCGCCGTAGTCGACGGCCTTGCCCCCGGCCTCCCCGTAAAAAATGAAAATATAGAGCGGCTGCTCGCCCGCCGCCGTCCCTCGGGTCTGACCGACACGGCAAGGCGCGAGAGCGACCGTTTCGAGATACTCAGCGGCGTTTTCGGCGGCAGGACTACGGGCACACCGCTGTGCATAGTCATCCCAAACGAAAACACCCGCAGCGGCGACTATCAATACGGCGCCGCACGCCCGTCCCATGCGGATTATGCGGCGTTTTGCAAATACCACGGCTTTGAGGATTATCGGGGCGGCGGCCACTTCTCAGGCAGAGTGACGGCTGCGCTCGTAGCCGTCGGCGGCATACTCCTGCCCGCCCTTGAGAGCCTCGGCATCACCGTCGGCACTCACATCCTCAGCTGCGGCGGCGTAAACGACAGGGATTTTGACGATATCGGGGCCGATATTGCGCTCCTCGGCGGCAAAACCTTCCCCGTGCTCGACGATGAGCGCAGCAAGGAGATGGCCGAGCGCATCCTCAAGGCGAGAGAGGCACTCGACAGCGTCGGCGGCGTCACTCAGACTGCGGTCTGCGGCGTGCCCGGCGGGGTCGGCGAGCCTTGGTTTGACAGCGTCGAGGGTCTGCTCTCCCATGCGCTTTTCAGTCTGGGCGGCGTCAAGGGCATTGAATTCGGGCTCGGCTTCGGCTTTGCCGACAGGCGCGGCAGCGAATGCAACGACGCTATGCGGATCGAGGGCGGCTCGCCCGTCACCGTCACCAACAACAACGGCGGCATAAACGGCGGCATCACAAACGGTATGCCGATATTATTCCAATGCGCCGTCAAGCCCACACCCTCCATCGCCCGTGAGCAGCAGACGGTCGATTTTATCAAAAACGAAAATACGCCAATAAATATAAAAGGCAGGCACGACCCGGCGATAATCCGCCGAATCTGCCCCGTTATCGACAGCGTGACGGCGATAGTCCTCTGCGACCTGCTCGCCCAGCGCTTCGGCACGGATTCGCTCGTTAAGGGGGTGCCCTCATGCTTTACGGATTGATAGGCGAGAAGCTCGGGCACAGCTACTCCTGCGAGATACACGAAAAAATAGCCGATTATCACTATGAATTGCGTGAAATACCGCGTGAGGAGCTTGCGGATTTCTTCGCAAAGCGCGATTTCAAAGGCATAAACGTAACAATTCCCTATAAAGAAGCCGTCATGCCGCTGCTCGACGAGATATCCGACACGGCGAAGGCGGTCGGGGCGGTGAACACCGTTGTCAACCGCGGCGGCAGGCTTTACGGCTACAATACCGACCTTGCCGGCATGACCGCGATGCTGCGCCGAGCGGGCATCGACCCGAGTGGCAAAAAGGCGCTCGTCCTCGGCACGGGCGGCACCTCAAAAACGGCGAGAGCCGTGCTTAAAAGCCTCGGTGCGGCGAGCATTACCCTTGTCTCCCGAAGCGGCAGAGAGGGCGGCGTGACCTATGACGAAGCCGCCGTGAAATGCGCCGACGCCGAGATAATAATCAACACCACCCCCGTCGGGATGTATCCGAATATCGGGGCGAAGCCGATAGATATTTCGCTTTTCCCCCGTCTGTGCGGCGTGGCGGACGCGATATATAATCCCCTGCGCTCAGAGCTTATATCCGACGCCGCCGAGTGCGGGATCCCTTGCAGCGGCGGGCTTTATATGCTGGCGGCTCAGGCGGTATACGCCCGCGCGCTATTCCTCGGCGAGGAGGCTGACGAATCTCTCATCGGCAAGGCATATCTCGGCACTAAGCTGCAAAAGCAAAATATCGTGCTCATCGGTATGCCGTCCTCGGGCAAATCCACCGTCGGCGGGCTGCTCGCCGAGAGCGAAGGCATGGAATTCATTGACACCGACCTCCTTATCGCCGAGCGGGCGGGCAAAAACATCCCCGAGATATTTGCCGCCGAGGGCGAGAGCGGCTTCCGCAAGCTCGAATCCGAGGTCATCGCCGATGTGGCGGCAAAGAGCGGCTGCGTTATCGCAACGGGCGGCGGCTCGGTGCTGAACCCCGCAAACGTCCGCAAATTAAAGCAAAACGGTGTGCTCGTATTTCTCGACAGGCGCCCCGAGCTGCTTTGCGGCACGGCGGACAGACCCCTATCCCAAAACAGCGAAGCAATGGCTCGCCTCTATGAGCAGCGATACCCGATATACACCGCGTCGGCCGATATCACGGTCGACTCAAACGGCACGGTCGGCGAGGCGGCGGAGCTGATAAAAAAGGAGCTGCAAAAATGAAATTTTTAATTCTCAACGGGCCGAATATCAACATTCTCGGCACCCGTGAGCCTGATATATACGGCAGGCAGACCTACGACGACCTCATAAAGCTCATCAAACGCCACGCCGAGGAGCTGGGCGTTGAGGTCGAATTCGTTCAATCCAACCACGAGGGCGATTTGGTCGACGCCATACAAAACGCATATTTCTCCCATACGGACGGCATCGTCTTCAACCCCGCCGCCTACACCCACACGAGCGTCGCCATTGCGGACGCGGTCAAGGGTGTCGGCATCCCGACAGTCGAAGTGCATATCTCCGACGTGTCGAAGCGCGAGAGCTTCCGTCAGGTCAGCTATATTTCCGCGGCGGCGGTCAAAACCATTGCGGGTCAGGGGCTTGACGGCTACAATCAGGCGCTCGATTTCCTTACCGATCTTGTGAGGAATGAAAAATGAAAGTGATTATTTCCCCGAGCAGGGCGCACGGGCGGGTCAACGCTCCCCCATCCAAGAGCTTTGCTCACAGAATGATGATATGCGCTGCGCTTGCGGGCGGCACAAGCGTTATCGACGGCGTCGCCGAGAGCGAGGATATGCTCGCAACGCTCGACTGCATCAGAGCCATAGGAGCCGAATGCAGCCTCAGCGGTCAAAAGCTGACCGTCACGGGCATTGCGGGGCGCTTCGGCGGCAAACCCGAATTTCCCTGCCGTGAGAGCGGCAGCACGCTGCGCTTCCTGCTCCCCGTCGCATTGACGGCGGGCTGCGGCGGCACTTTCACGGGCACAGAGCGGCTCATGGAGCGAGGCATAGGCGTTTATGAAACACTTTTTGCCGAAAAAGGAATTACGGTAAATATAAACGGCGGCATCACCGTCGGCGGCGCTCTTACTCCCGGCGAATATACACTGCCGGGCAATGTGAGCAGCCAATTCGTCAGCGGATTGCTCTTCGCTCTGCCGCTCCTCGGCGGCGACAGCACCGTGCGCGTGCTCCCGCCCGTTGAGAGCAGAGCTTACATAGATATAACGGCGGCGGTCGAGGCCCAGTTCGGCGTGACGATAACCGAGAGCGAGCCGAATGTTTTCGCCGTCAAGGGCGGTCAAAAATTCATGGCGACAAACGCAGCGGTCGAGGGCGACTGGTCAAACGCTGCCTTCCTGCTTGCGCTGAATCACCTCGGCGGCAGCGTTGAGGTCAGCGGGCTGAATCCCCTCAGCCTGCAAGGCGACAGAGTCTGCGCCGAGCTGCTCGACAGGCTCGAATCCCCGGGCGCTCAGATAGATGTTTCCGCCTGTCCGGATCTGGCGCCGATACTTTTTGCCGTTGCGGCGGCGAAGCACGGGGCGCATTTCACGGGCACGGCAAGGCTCAAGATCAAGGAGAGCGACCGCGCGGCGGTCATGGCTCGGGAGCTTGCGAAATTCGGCATAAGCTCCGATATCCGTGAGAATGAAGCGTTCATCTCGGGCGGGCTGTCAGCCCCGAATGCCGAGCTTTGCGGCCACAACGATCACCGCATAGTCATGGCGCTCTCGGTGCTCCTGAGCATGACGGGCGGCGTTATCGACGGCGCCGAGGCTATCCGCAAGAGCTACCCCGACTTTTTCACAACCCTTGCCGCCCTCGGAACGGAGGTCAAAGTCATATGAAATTTGATAAAGATACAAAAATTCTGATAGTCGGTCTCGGCCTTATCGGCGGCAGCTACGCCGAGGCGCTGAGCAGCGTCGGCTACGAGGTCGGCGCAATCGACTGCAACGCCGATTCGATAGCTTTTGCCCTCGAAAAGGGCTGGATAAGCAGCGGCAGAGCCGACACGGACGGCGAATATATCGGCAAATTCGATCTGATAGTTTTCGCCCTTTATCCACATATTTTCATCGACTGGATAAAGCAAAATCAGCGGTTTATCCGTCCGGGCGCTCTGCTCACCGATGTGACGGGCGTTAAATGCAGCGTGGTCTATGAGGTGCAGAAGCTGCTGCGGAGCGACCTTGAATTCATCGGGGCGCATCCCATGGCGGGGCGCGAGGTCAGCGGAGTCCGCAACGCAAAGAAAGAGATATTCACCGACGCGAACTACATCGTCACCCCCACCGAGTCGAATACGCTCGAGGCCATAGCCGCCTGCAAGGCTCTCGGCAGGGCGATAGGCTTCAAAAACATCAGCACCCTGACCCCCGAGAAGCACGACGAGATAGTCGGCTTCCTCTCGCACCTGACCCACTGCATCGCCGTGGCGCTGATGATATCAAAGGAATCGGAGCATATGTGCGAATACACGGGCGACTCATTCCGCGACCTGACGAGGATAGCCAAGATAAACGACGTGATGTGGAGCGAGCTTTTCATGCTGAATAAGACCGAACTGCTCGCCCAGATGAAGCTGTTTGAGGCGGCGTTCGACCGCCTGAGGATCAGCATTGAGCAGGACGACACCGACGCGCTGCGCGAGATGATGCGTCTCTCGGCAAAGCGCAGAGAATACTTCGACATTAAGTAACCTGTTAAAGGAGCAAACGATATGAATATGGAATTCAAGCGCAAAATGCCCTCTCCGCAGGAGGTCAAGGATATGTACAGCGTCACCGAGGAGATGGCAGCGCGCAAAAAGCAAAACGACAAAGAGATCAGAGACGTTTTCACCGGCAAGGATAACAGGCTCGTGCTCGTCATAGGCCCCTGCTCGGCGGACAGAGAGGACGCCGTGCTCGACTATATCTCAAGGCTGCGCGGGGTGCAGGAGAAGGTCAAGGATAAGATCCTCATCATCCCACGCATCTACACCAACAAGCCGAGGACAACGGGCGACGGCTACAAGGGAATGCTTCATCAGCCCGACCCCAACGGCTCGCCCGATATGCTCAAGGGGCTTATCGCCATACGCAAGCTGCATCTTAAAGCGCTTGAGCAGACAGGCTTCTCCTGCGCCGATGAGATGCTCTACCCCGAGAATCACCACTACCTCTCCGACGTGCTTTCATATGTTGCAGTCGGCGCAAGGTCGGTCGAGAATCAGCTCCACCGCCTCACCGCAAGCGGCCTTGACCTGCCCGTCGGCATGAAAAACCCCACAGGCGGCGATCTCTCCGTTATGATGAACTCCGTCACGGCGGCTCAGCACCCGCACACCTTCGTTTACTCCAGCTGGGAGGTCGTGAGCAAGGGCAACCCGCTCGCCCACGCAATCCTCAGAGGCTCGGCGGATAAACACGGCCAGACCGTGCCGAACTACCACTACGAGGATCTGCAGCATCTCTGCGCCCTCTACGCCGACAGCGGGCTGAAGAACCCCGGCGTTATCATCGACACCAACCACTCGAATTCGGGCAAGCACTGGGATCAGCAGCCCCGTATCGCCAAGGAGATCCTCCACAGCTCACGCCTCTCGGGCGATATCTTCGGCATCCTCAAGGGTCTGATGATAGAATCCTATATCGAGGACGGCAACCAGAAGCCCGACGGCGGCGTCTACGGCAAGTCGATAACCGACCCCTGCCTCGGCTGGGAAAAGACCGAACGCCTCATCCTCGAAATCGCAGACCTGAGATAAATGAAATAACCCCCATAAATTAATCAATACAGCCAAAAACGGGCGGTCAATGACCACCCGTTTTTTGCAATTGAGTATTAAATTGTGATCAAGTCCGTTATAAGGCAGGTTTTTTTGCTATTTGAGTTTACGGGGCTCGTCGGTGAGACCCAAGAGGTAATCGGCGGAGATATTATAATACTGAGCGAGGGTCTTGATATGGTGGCTGGGGATATCTCTCACACCGCGCTCGTAGGCGCTGTAATACTGATATGTCGTGTTGAGTACGTCGGCGATTTCTTTCTGCGTTTTTTCGTTATCCTCTCTTATGTCACGAAGTCTCTGATAATAGTATTTTTGCATAATTTCAACGAGCTCCTTTTGTTGCTTTCGCTGAAATTTTATCATATATGGTTAGTTTGGCTTGACAATTAGCCATATATGGTTTATTTTAGAACTAAATTAGTCATATATGATTAAAATATTCGCTGCTGAAATGCGGCGGGGCAGACGGAGGATTTAATAATGTATACGAATATCGGAGCAAAAATCAAGGGGCTGGCGATCGTTGTTTGCATCGGCGGCATAATAGCGGGCGTTATAGCCGGCTTGGCGCTCATATCTTTTGATGAGGATCTTGCGCTTATCGCTGTTTTGCTGATTGCGGTTGCTGCTCTAATATCATGGGTTTCTTCTTTTGTTTTGTACGGATTCGGCGAGCTTGTGGAAAACAGCGGCAAAATCGCCGACGGGAAAGCTCCGCAGCAGAATCCCCGTCCCGCGGCACCTTATCCGCAAAACCGTGACCTGACAGAGCTGCATAAGCTGAGAATGCAGGGAATCATCACCGAAGAAGAGTATCAGAAAAAACTTGCGGAGAGAGGCTGACATGAATAAAAAACTTGTTTTCTATCCGGAAAAGATGACATGGGTCTGTGTGTTGCTTGGAATTTCGGCTCTGGGCTCAATCCTAACGCTTTTATACCCGCTTTCAAACAACGATTATGATCTCACATTTAATGACTATTTAAGAACGCTTGTTTCATTTATTTTTTCTCTTGCTCCTGTTACGGCTTCCCTTATCTTGCTCAATAGATATAAGAGTAAGCAGTTGGGCGGCGATACGCTGCTAAAACTCTTCTTTTACGTTGAAGCAGCCTTGAGCATCAGCAGTATGATTTTCATGGTAGTCTTCTACTTCGTTTACGACTCGCATTTGCTTGACTATGATGTGCTCGGGCAAGGAACACTCAGATATTCATCATTAATGGATTATATTAAGCAAAATTTGAAATCTTATTTATCCTTGATTATTTCTTCCGTAATTTACATTCTTTTGGCCATAAGCATTAAGGATACGAAGCGTTTTAGTATCTTGCGGCTGCTTTTGACCGGCATGTGCTTATATTATATTGTTGGAAATATTGTTTCCATAATTTCGATTATAAAAATAATGCCGACATTCAAAGAATTAGCATCAACACTGACAATAGATGCAATAAGCTGCGTTATGTCGCTCTTCGGTCAAGCCGCAATATTGCTGCTGATTTTCGGAGCTTACAAAATTGAAGCACCCGAAATCGAAGTGCCCATAGAGGAAAAATTCAGATCCCTCGACGAAAAATACGCTGCCGGGCAAATCGGCAAAGAAGCCTACGAAGCCGCGCGGGCAGAATTATTAAAACAGTTATAAATCAAAAAGACTGCTGCAAATGTTAGAAAGCATTTGCGGCAGTCTTTATTTATACCTTTTAGTATTGACGATAATGCGGCCTTTTTTGCTCACGGCGGAGCAATCGTTGACGATGATACGGCCTTTGCGGCGAAAAACTATTTTATCCCCCTCGCCGATACGTTTGTCGGCTTTGAGGCATTCGCAATCATTGACAAAGACCAGTCCGTGCTCAATCGCGTCGCAGGCGGCGGTGCGGGAGACTGCAAAACCGTTTTTCACAACGCTGTCGAGCCTCATGGTGGAGACGGTGAAGCTGCCCTGCTCGGCGGAATCGGCGGAGCAGAGAGCGCGTACCTCGTCAGGCTCCGCAGGGCGTGCGGAGAGGGTGCCTCGCCCTGCCCTGCCGAGGTTATCAGCGATGAACGGCGCCATTTTGCCGAGCACGGCGATGAAACAGCCGTCATCCGTCACGCGGATATCGCCCGTCATCTCACGCTTTATCCCGAGCGACATCAGCGCCCCGAGATAGTCGCGGTGGCCGAGCGGCGGCGAGAATTTATCTTTTGTCACTCGCAGCACGGTTATCGGGTCGGAGTCGGGGTCGCTCGCAAAATATTCGGCGAGCTGCTCCGTGCTCCCCGCCTCGATATAAGGCGGCAGCAGCACGGCTGCGGTGCGCTCCGCGTCGGGGAAAGCGCCGTAAAATACGCATTTCACATCCGGGTACGGCAGGCGCATATTTTTCACCAGCGAACGCTCGTGCATATCGAGGAAGTCGCTGTTGGTTATCATGGAATTATCGCTGCAAAGGCGAGCCTTATCCTCGAGCCTTGCAAGCAGCAGCTTGTCATCGGGCTGTGGCTTATTCATTCGGCAACCTCAGAAATTCTCCGACTCGGCGTATCTCTCTGAAATTCAAAGCAGTTCAACTCCCTTGGCTTTGCACTCATCTATCATGCCCTGCGGCCATACGGAGGCCTGCACCTCGCCGATATGAGCTTTGCGCAGGAAGAACATACAAATTCTCGACTGGCCTATGCCGCCGCCGATGGAGTAGGGCAGCTCGCCGTTCAGCAGAGCCTTGTGGAACGGCAGCTCCTTGCGCTCGGGGCAGCCTCTTATCTCAAGCTGGCGCATGAGCGACTCCTCGTCGACCCTGATGCCCATTGACGAAAGCTCAAAGGCTATGTCGAGCACGGGGTAATAGACGACGATATCGCCGTTAAGCTCCCAATCGTCGTAGTCGGGCGCTCTGCCGTCGTGAATGTCGCCGCTCTTGAGTGCGCCGCCTATCTTCATAATGAAAACGGCTTTTTTCTCACGGGCTATGCGGTTCTCCCTCTCCTTGGGGCTGAGGTCGGGGTACATATCCTCCAGCTCCTGAGTGGTGATAAAAGTTATCTTGTCGGGCAGAAAGTGCTTCTCGACGAAATCGTAGTCGTCGGCAACATATCTCTCGGTGTGGCGCAGAGCGCGATATATCGCCCTGACAGCTATTTTGAGAGTTTCCTCGTTCCTGTCCTCTTTGTTGATGTGCTTCTCCCAATCCCACTGGTCGACGAACACCGAGTGGATATTGTCGGTGTCCTCGTCGCGGCGGATGGCGTTCATATCGGTATAAAGACCCTCGCCCGCCTCGAAGCCGTACTGCTTGAGGGCGAGTCTCTTCCACTTTGCAAGGGACTGCACTATCTCCACATCGCCGGTGTCGATGCCCTTGATGTCGAAGCTGACAGGGCGTTCAACGCCGTTGAGCGTGTCGTTCAGACCCGATTTGGCGTCCACAAAGAGCGGCGCGGATACACGGGTGAGGTTGAGCTGGATGGCAAGATCGCGCTCAAAGAAATCCTTAACCTTTTTAATGGCGAGCTGAGTCTGCCTCTGGCTCAGAAGCGAACGGTAGCCCTCCGGAACAGTTAATTTATACATAGAAATGCTCCTCCGAAATTGCATTATTTTAAAAGTATATCATCATACGCTTTTTAATGCAATAGCCGAAGGAGCTTTTTTTATTGCGCCGAGGGGCTGCGGTAGTCGCTCAGCGCCTTGAATTCATAGCCTTGCGAACGGGCATAGTCGATAATGTCGCCGAGGGCTGCGGCGTTGTCGGGTGAGACGGAGTGCAGCAGTATGACCGCGCCGGGGTGCAGGCGTGAGGTGACGGTTTTGAAGGCGTATTCACCGCCCTTGGTGTCCTTCACATCCCAATCCGCATAGGCGCACGACCAAAATACGCTCGTGTAGCCCATCGAGCCGACAAGGTCGAGGGCGCTTTCGTTGTATGAGCCCTCGGGGAAGCGGAAAAACTCCGTCGAATAGCCGAAATTCTGCCGCAGATAATTGTCGCATTTGAGCAGCTCCGCCGCCATGCGTTCGCGGGATATCTTGGCGAAATCCGGGTGCTTGGTCGAGTGGTTGCCGACGATGTGACCCTCCGTTATCATGCGGGCTATGAGGTCGGGCTGCGACTTGATATGCTCCAGAGTGCAGAAGAACGCCGCAGGCACATTTTTCTCAAGGAGCGTGTCGAGCACCTTGGAGGTGTAGCCGTTCTCCCAGCCGCAGTCAAAGGTCAGATAGAGCGCCTTTGTGCCCGGGGTCGTGTCGTAGCATAGCGCCCTGTAGCCCTTTGACTCAAAAAAGCTCTGAGCGTTCTTTGAATTGTCGTGGACAATGCCGTTTTTGGCGACGCCGTAGCTGTGGCCTATCTTTGCAGTCGGCAGTCCCCTCGTATTCTCGGGGTCGGGCACGGAGAAGCTGACCTCGTCGAGCACGGGTCTGCCCGTCAGGGGCGACGTGACGGCTGCGCTTGTTGTCGGCGCGTCGGTGGCGGTCGGCCTACCTTTATCCTCGACGGTGACGGGCGCATTCGCGTCGTTCTCCTCCATCGTGCCTCTGCCTGTGCAGCCGCAAAGCAACAGAAGAGAGGCAAGCAAAATCACAGTAATTACCTTTTTCATTAAATCACCTTGCTTTATTTGCTGAAATCATGTATAGTATTCCCGTGCGTTTCAAAAAAATTTGATTTTTTATTGGATCGCTGCAACAAAATCATACAATAATCACACTTATTAGATGAAGCGGTAAGGAGGGTCGGTCTTGAGCGCTCAGATAAGCGAACTCGTTACTCTTGCAAAAAACGGCAGCGCCGAAGCCTTCGGCGAGCTGTATGAAATATACTATAAAGATATGTACTGCTATGCGTGCTACGTTACGGGCAGCGAAAGCCTTGCGCAGGACGCGGTTTCGGACGCGGTGCTTTCCGCCTTTCAGCAGATTGGGTCTCTTCGCAAGCCCGCAGCGTTCAAAGGATGGCTCTTTAAGATACTCTGCGCCAGCTGCAAAAGGTATTACACCGAGAACGAAAAGAAAAAATCCGTTGTCTATCTCGATGACGAAAACGGGGGATTTGACGAGCCGAGCGTGCTCGACGATCTCGACATCTCTATCGAGCTTCGCAACGCCTTGCAGGCGCTTGCGCCCGATGAGAGGGAGATAGTCCTGCTCAGCGTCGTCAGCGATTATAAAAGTCACGAGATAGCCGAGATACTTGATTGCCCGTCCTCGACGGTGCGCTCAAAGCTCAAGCGTTCGCTTGAGAAGCTGCGCCGCCGCATGGGCGGAGATACATGAGAAAGGGGGCGAACGGGATGAATAAAAAGGATAAGGAACTGCTTGAGCAGCTAAAAGGGGAATTAAACAAAGCCGCCTCCGAGGTCAAGGTGCCAGAGAGGCTGCAAAAAGACAATATCGTTGCAATGCTCAATGAGAGCAAAAAGAGCGAAAGCGAAAAGGATTTTTCCGCTAAAACGGGGTATAAAGACAATAACATTATCGTGCTCAGGCGTATAACCGCCGTGGCGGCAATGCTGGTGATAGTCATCGGAGCTGTGCTCCTGATGAAGCCCAACAGAGGCCCTCAGACGGTAGTTCACGACCCTGCATACGAGGGCTTCGAGCTGGAGGAGCCGATAAAAAGCATCAGCAGCTATGACGAAGTCGAGCAGGCGGTGCGCAAGATCCTCGAGCAGGAGAATTCGACCGTGCAGGCAACTCTCCAAGAGGGCAAGACAGAGAAAAACAACGACTCAAGCCCCGGTAAGACGAGCGTGTATGTGGCCGCCGTGCCGGAGACTCCGGTGCTTCTCGGTCAATCCGATGTGTCGGATTCCTCAGAGAAATCGACCAAGAGCTATTCGCAGTCAGCGGATATAGTCAAGAACGACGGCAAATATCTCTATATCGTCACCGCAGGCGTTGACGCCAAAACAGGCAGACCGCTTGAGCAGATTAAGATAGTCAGCGCATTGCCGGCGGACGACATGAAGGTCGTGTCGACCGTGGTGCTCTCCGATCCGTCGAATTCCTCGACGGTGGACGAGTGCTTTGAGATATTCCTCAAGGGCAACAAGCTGATAGCCCTGATGAAGCGCTACGATTACTCGATGACCGGTTCGTCCGCTGCAAGCGAGCTTTCGACCGTTGCGGTCTATTATGATATTTCCGACCCCACCTCTCCCGTCAAGATAAGGGAGCATGTGCAGGACGGCTCATATATCACCTCCAAGCTCTACGGCAGCAGGCTCTGCATAATAACCGCCAAATCCATCAATAATTCGCTTGCCGTTAAGGCGGCGGGCGCAGCCGAGAAGCTGCTGCCGAGCCTTAAGATAAACGGTAAGGTCACCGCGCTCAGCGCAGATAACGTATTCATCTCGGTCAATTCACCCGAGGCTTCATACCTCTTTATTACGGTCACCAACCTTGATGCCCTCGAGTCGCAGGTCGGCTCGCTCGCCGTATTAGGCAGCGGCAGCGAGATATATTGCTCGCCCAAGGCGGTCTATATTTCGAGGGAATTCGTCTCAACCGATAAAGGCTCCGAATACAAGAATCTCACCGAGATCTACAGATTCGCCGTCAGCGGCACGAGCGTCAAGCTCTCCGGCTCCTATACGCTGGAAGGCTCCGTGCTCAAGGGGCTCTCGGTCGATGAGGAGAACGATCTGCTGCATATCGCGGCGTCGGACGACAGCTCCGTTGATTTCTATGTCCTTAACGACAAGATGGAGTATGTCGGCGGCGTTAAGCGAGTGTGCAAGAGCGGCGCCAAAAGCGTCAAATTCATCGGCAAGAACGCCTATGTAGTCGAAAGCGGCAGCAACAAGACAAAGATAGTCGATTTCTCCGAGCCGAGATCGCCCAAGGTCGCGGGCTCGATCAATACGGGCGGCTTTGCAGGCGATCTTTTCTCCGTCAGTGACACCAAACTGATAGGCATTAGGCTCTCGGATGCGGGCGGCGCGACGATAACTCTTATCGACGTCACCGACCCCAACGAACCCACAGAGGTCGGCAGCTATGCTCTTGAGTCGACGATGCGTCTGCCCTCGGCGGGCGACAGCAGGGGGATCATGCTCATAGCGGATACCGAGACCTTCGGCATCCCCGTTGTCAGTGTGAACGCCGCAGACGGCACGAGCGTGTCGAGCTACATGCTCTTCAGCGTTGCCGACGGCAAGATAACTCCTGTCGGCGCTTATAACCACGACGCTCAGGCTGTCGGCGATACGGCAACAAGAGCCGCCGTGATAGGCGACAATCTCTACACCATTTCCGGCGAGAAAGCCGTTGCATTCTCCATAAAGGACTGCTCCGTGCTCTCAAGCGTAAAAATCAAATGATCCGACGGAATATCCACTCGCACCTGAATCGGATGGAAGGGCTCACAAAGTGGATTCCACATAGACTCCTTGCAGCTTCTTTGGGGAAAGAAGCCGCACATAGGGGGACAAAGATGGCAGTGCGGCTGAGCACGAAGGCACATCGTGCTCAGCCAAGCTCCCCTGATCGGATCAGAGATCGTCTACATCCTGCACCGGCTGCACGCCGTCATACGGAGTGCCCGTATAGCTGCCCAGCACGTCGGTGTGGATATCCGGGTCGTTCAGCTCATAGCCCCGCTCGGATTTGCTCCTCTTAAAGTGCCACTGCGCTTTATTCTTATCATTTTTCTTCTTTTGAAGATTATCGGGCATAGCTTCTATGCTCCTTTCATATAGATTTATTTTATTTTCTGCGTCGGCGGCGTTTTAATTCAAAATATACAAATGTTAAATTTCATTTAATATCGTATTTGGGAATTATAACGCTTGACAAAAGCACCGTCGGCGTGTATAAATATATCTGTATTCTATAAAAATCAAAAAAGGACGGTAATAACCATGAAAAAGACAATTTCACTCGTGCTTGCAGTTCTCTTTGCTGCTATAGCCGTATGCACTTTCGCTATCAGCGCTTTTGCTGATAATAACGCAAACGCCGGTGCCGATGCCGGTGCAAATGCAGGCGCAAACGCCGGTGCAAATGACAATGACGATGTTCAGGGCCCCACCGACCCCACCACAGCTACCACTGCCGCAGCTACCACCACTACCACCGCAGCAGCCACCACTACCACTACTGCAAGCGACAAGACCACCACTTCCGCAGGTACTACCGCAACCACTAAGGCTGCCGATGTGACCAAGACCAATCCCAACGGCCAGACCAACTATGTTGACCCCGACGAGAAGATCACCAAGGCAACCACCAAAAAGGCTCCCGCTAAGGTTGACAGCTCTATCCCCTCGACCGGCAGTGAGATCCTCGTTCCCGCCGTTGCCCTCCTCGCTCTCGCAGCAGGCACCGTCGCAGTCGTTAAGACCAAGAAGGATAACTGATCCGACAAATAACCAATAGAAATAAAAATCCCGACCGCTCTGTGTAACGCAGAGCGGTCGGTTTTGTTTTATTTTAACGTATGTCTGAAAAAATTATTTGAAATATTCCGCGATGGTATGGATGCGGGTCTGCTGGTCGACACGGAAGGGGCAGCGGGCGATGCAATGGCTTCTTATTACGGCCTCTATCTCGTCGGGCGTGGTCTTGTGTATACCGCCCATACCGAGGCAGAGGGAGCTTATCATTTCGCCGCCCTTCGACAGCTTCCTGTATTCCATAGTTCAGTCTCCTTGTCAGAGGGTCGTTTTTTCGTTGTGTATAGCGTTGACGATCCGCTCAAGGCCTGTGCGGATGATAGAGCGGGGCATTGCGAGATTCAGGCGGATATAGCCCACCGCGTTGCCAACGAACAGCTCGTTGCCGCCCTCAAGCAGCACGCCCGCTTTATTTGCAAAGAAGCTCGGCAGATTCACGCTCTCGGGCAGGCATTTGCCGAGATCGACCCACGCAAGATAGGTCGCCTCGGGGATATACATGACCGCCTCGGGCAGCTCGCTGTCAAGGAATTCCTTGGCAAAGGCAAAATTGCCGTCAAGATAGGCTTTAAGCGCCTCGTGCCACTCCCCGCCCCTCTCGTAGGCCGCCGTTGCGGCGGTGAGCGAGAGCGGATTAACGTCGCCCGAGAGCTTGTCGCGGCGTCTGAAGCGCTCGCGAAGAGCTTCGTCGCGGATAATTATATTTGAGAATGCCAGACCCGCTAAATTGAAGGTCTTGGTGGGCGCCATGCAGGTGATGAGCTTCGGGTAATCCGCCATCACCTTTGCCAGCGGGATATGGCGGCGGCCGCAGCGGATAAGGTCGCAGTGTATCTCATCCGAAACGACCCAAAGATCGTATTTCCTGATTATCTCGGCGGCTCGGCTCAGCTCGCCCTCTGTCCACATCCTGCCGGTGGGGTTCTGCGGATTACACCAAAGCACCAGCTTACAGGCAGGGTCGGCGCATTTCGCTTCAAAATCATCAAAATCCACCTCAAAAACGCCGTCGGGGTTTTTATGCAGCGGCGAGGTCAGTATCCCGACCCCGGCGTATTCCGCCGCATGGGCGAAATAGCCGTAGGCGGGTGTATTCACCAGCACCTTTTCGTCGGCGGTGCAAAGAAGCTCTGTCAGGCTGTAGAGCGCCGGGATAATGCCGGGCGTTATGCAAAGCTCCTCCTTGGGGAAGCTCCAATCATAGTGGCCTTTGCACCATGCGGAGAATGCGTTGTAATATCTGTCGTCGTAAAGCGCGGTGTAGCCGAATATGCGTCGGTCGACCCGCTCATGCAGCGCCTCGATTATCTCGGGCGCGGTGCCGAACTCCATATCCGCCACCCACATACGCACGAATTCCTCATCCTTATACGGGAATTTTTTATCCGCATCGGCGTGGAAGATATATCCTCTGAAGCCGTCGGTATTCAGGGCGTTGGTGTGGCGGCGGTCGATTATCTCGTCAAAGTTATATGACACAAAAGTCACCTTTCACTTTCATTTATTTTCAAATTCCTTGGCTACTTCCTTGAGCAGGTCGCGGATATGCAGATGCTGGGGGCAGATCTGCTCGCATTTGCCGCACTGAATGCAGTCGGAGGCCTTGCAGCCTTGCTTGGCGCAGATATCCTCATAGTTATGCTCCGCATTCCAGTCGTGGCAGACCCTTTTTGCATTCATGCAGGCAAAAAGATCGGGTATTGCTATATGCTTCGGGCAGCCGTCGGTGCAGTAGCGGCAGGCGGTGCAGGGTATGAGGTGCTTCGAGAGGAAGAGCTCCCGTACCCTGTCGAGAGCCTCCCGCTCCCTGCCGTCGAGGGGCTTAAATTCCTTCATATGTGAGACGTTGTCCTCCATCTGCTTCATATCGCTCATGCCGGAGAGCACCATGAATACCCCGTCGAAGCCCGCCGCGAATCTTATCGCATATGAAGCGGGACTGCCTCCGCCGAGGGAGTCGATTATCTCCTTTGCCTCGTCCGGCAGGTTGACAAGATTGCCACCCTTGACGGGCTCCATGACTATGACGGGCTTGCCGTGCCTGCGGCAGACCTCATAGCATTTGCGTGCCTGAACCTCCGGGTCGTCCAAATCAACATAATTCAACTGAAGCTGCACGACCTCCGTCTGCGGATATTCCGTGAGGATCTCGTCGAGCACCTCGGCGGTGTCGTGGAACGAGATGCCGACGTGCTTTACTCTGCCCTCCGCTTTCAGCTCAAAGGCTGTCTCGTAGGCTCGGCAGCTCTTGAATTTCTCAAAAACGTCCTTGCACTGAGAGTGCATGAGATAGAAGTCAAAATACTCCACGCCGCAGGCCTCGAGCTGGCTCTGAAAGAACGGACGTATGTCCTCCTCTTTATCAAAATACGGGCCTGTGAGCTTATCGGTGAGGATATAGCTCTCTCTCGGGCGGCGCTTCACAAGGCACTCCCTTATGGCTGTCTCGCTCTTGCCGCTGAGGTAGCCGTGAGCCGTATCGAAATAATTAAACCCCTGTGCAAGGAAGTAATCGACCATCTTGCAAAATTCCGCAAAATCCACCTCGTCGCCGTTCATCGGCAGACGCATACAGCCGAAGCCGAAATTCTTCTTTACATTTTCAAATTCACCCATGTCGAAGCTCCTTTCTCTCGGTTTGCGGTGCAGGAATGCGCTGCCTCTATATTACTGCATAATGTGCTGCCGTGGCAAGAGATTTTTATTAATTTTTTAAAAATCTCCCCGAATTTGATTCGGGGAGAGAGCTTCAGTTTTCGATTATATGCTGCATGGCGTTGCGGATATGGGTGACGGTCAGCTCCTCCGCAAGGGCGCGGTCGCCGCGGCTTATCGCGTCAAGCACGGCGCGGTGCTCCGCGAGGGACTCCGTGGCTCTGCTCTTGTCGGAGACAGAAGCCTTGCGGTATTTGATTATCTTCTTATGCAGGTCGGTGAGCGTGTCGCAGAGAGGAACGCTGCCGCTCGCCCGATATATCGCGCGGTGGAAGCGGCTGTCGGCATTCTTGATATTGTCGGCGTCGCCCTTGGCGGTGTAGAATTCCTGCATATCAAGTATCTCGCG